>Ga0315272_10001643_pt1 | contig 11014 bp, 8 predicted proteins | sample C3_middle_MG_FD_203918 | JGI IMG/M metagenome (GOLD analysis project Ga0315272, IMG submission 203918) | Sediment microbial communities from Yellowstone Lake, YNP, Wyoming, USA - C3_middle | ecosystem: Environmental > Aquatic > Freshwater > Lake > Sediment | place: USA: Wyoming | collected...
TGCCTGGTTCGAATGACTGGCGAAAAGTGAAAGCACGAATGGAAACATGGACCAGACAAGCCCAGTAGCGGCGGAAGCCCCGGGCAAGAGCGTCGGACTGGTGCAGAGCCTGGGTCTGCTCGACTCGACGACCATCGTGATGGGCTCGATGATCGGGTCGGGTGTTTTCATCGTCGCCGCCGACATCGGACGGCAGGTGCAGTCGCCGGGGCTGTTTCTGATGACGTGGGTGGTGACGGCGCTGATGACGCTGGTGGCCGCGCTGAGCTACGGCGAGCTGGCCGCGGCGATGCCGCACGCAGGCGGACAGTACGTTTACCTGCGCGAAGCGTTCGGCCCGTTGAGCGGCTTCCTGTATGGATGGACGCTTTTCACGGTGATCCAGACGGGCACCATCGCGGCGGTCGCGGTGGCCTTCGCCAAATTCCTGGGCGTTTTCGTGCCGGCGGTTTCGGCGCAGACGTGGATTTTCAAACTCGGACCCGTGGGCGTCAATACGCAGCAACTGGTGGCGATCGCGTCGATCGTCTTCTTGACCTGGGTGAACACGAACGGCGTGCGCACCGGGTCGATCATCCAAAACGTTTTCACGATCGCGAAGATTGGATCGCTGGCCGCCCTGATCATCCTTGGGATTGTGGCGGGCCGGAATCCACATGCGATTCAAACCAACTTTGGCCACTCTTGGGGCGGCCTCTGGCAGGGCGCGTCGTTCGGATGGACGTCGGTTCGCCTGGTGGGCGTGGCGATGGTGGGCGCGCTATTCAGTTCGGACGCCTGGAACAATGTCACGTTTACGGCGGGCGAGGTCAAGAACCCGCGGCGCAACCTGCCCCTTTCGCTGGGGATGGGCGTGCTGGCGGTGAGCATGCTGTACATCGGCTGCAACCTGATCTACCTGATGGCGCTGCCGCTCAAAGACATTCAACATGTAGCGGAAGACCGCGTCGCCACCGCGGTGATCGCGCAAATCCTCGGGCCGGTTGCGACGCAACTGATGGCCATCGCCGTCATGGTCTCCACGTTCGGCTGTAACAACGGCCTGATTCTGGCCGGCGCGCGCGTCTATTATGCGATGGCGGGCGACGGTCTGTTCTTCAAGTCAGCCGGCAAGCTCGACCCGAAGACTCATGCGCCGGTGCGATCGCTGTGGGTGCAGTGCCTGTGGGCCTGCGGTCTGACGCTGACGGGACGCTACGGCGACCTGCTCGACTATGTTATCTTTGCTGTTTTACTCTTCTATGTTCTGACCATCATCGGATTGTTCGTGCTGCGTCGCACTCGTCCAACGATGGAGCGGCCGTATCGTGCGATCGGATACCCTGTTCTGCCGGCGCTGTACATAGCGGCAGGCGTGCTGATCGAAGGCCTACTGTTGGTTTATAAACCGAATTACACGTGGCCGGGTCTGCTCCTCGTTTTGCTGGGCGTACCGGTCTATGCGGCTTGGAACCGGAAGAGACGAAGCGAGGTTTGAGTGATGAGCGTACGGACAACCAGGCCGCGGGGCGGGATGCAGAGTGAGCCCGCGAACGCGTGCGATTTGAAAGAGACGCTCGCCGCCGGGGTGTTCCCGCGGTCCCGTCTCGCTCTGCGCGGTTCGTAAGCGTGCGATAGACTGACAGGCCCCCGGATGTCCGGCTCAGTACCGGCGAACAAGAAGTTCCACCCGAAAAAACCGCAGCCCATGCCAAATATCTTCTCGACGAAACCGATCGACGGTCTGATAGCCGAGGCGGAAGTACAAAACGAACACAGTCTTCGCCGCTCGTTGGGCCCATTTTCTCTGACCGCGCTGGGCGTCGGCGCCATCATCGGCGCGGGCATCTTCGTGATGTCGGGCCTCGGAGCGCAATACGCCGGACCCGGGCTGATGTTGTCCTTCGTTCTGTCCGGCCTCGGCTGCGCGTTCGCCGGACTGTGCTACGCCGAGTTTGCCGCCATGATCCCGCTGGCCGGCAGCGCTTACACCTATGCGTACGCAACGCTCGGCGAACTGATTGCGTGGATTATCGGCTGGGATCTGACGCTCGAATATGCGATGGGCGCGAGCACGGTTTCCTCGGGCTGGTCCAACCACTTCATCGAATTTCTGCGCATCTTCAACTTGAAAGTTCCGCTGTGGCTGGCCTACGACCATTGGACGGGGCTGCGCGCCGCGGTGGACGCCATAGCCCGCCAGCAGACGATCGCGACGAATCCCTCGGTTCTGCCGGGCTCGCAGGAATTCCTCCGCCAGATCGATCGCATTAAGAGCGCGCCTTCACCGGATATCCTGGCGCGGGCCCACGAGTTGCTGGCCGCTCCCCGCGTGTTCGGCATCGAGATCGGATTCAATCTGCCGGCGTTCCTGATCGCGCTGCTGATCACCACGGTTCTCGTGATCGGCATCAAGGAAAGCGCGCGCTTCAACGCGGGTATCGTGGTGATGAAAGTCAGCGTCGTGCTGTTCGTCCTGGCGCTTGGCTCGCAGTTCGTCAATACGAGCAACTGGGGCAGCGACTGGTCCACGTTCGCTCCGTACGGCATGTCGGGGATCGGGGCCGCGGCTGCCTACATTTTCTTCGCCTACATCGGGTTTGACGCGGTGTCCACCACGGCACAGGAAGCCAAGAATCCGCAGCGCGACCTGCCCATCGCCATCATTTCCTCGCTGGCTGTGTGCACGGTGCTGTACATCGGGATCGCCGCCGTGCTGACCGGCATGGTGCCGTGGCGCGAGATCAACATTGAAGCGCCCATTGCGCGCGCCTTCCTGGACCGCAACCTGGCCTGGGCTTCGCATATCATCACGGCCGGCGCGCTGGCCGGTCTGACCAGCGTGATGCTGGTCATGCTGCTGGGCCAGACGCGCGTTCTGTACGCCATGGCCAAGGATGGGCTCCTGCCCCGCAAGTTTTTCGCCGCCATCCATCCGAAATTCCGGACGCCCTATAAGAACACGATTCTGGTGGGTCTGCTGGCCGCGGTGGTGGGCAGCATTACGCCGATCGACGACATCGGGAAGATGGTGAACATCGGGACCTTGCTCGCGTTCGTGATTGTCTGCTGTTCGATTCTGGTCCTGCGCCACACGAACCCCGACAGGCACCGTCCTTTCCGGACTCCCTTTGTTCCGGTGGTGCCGGTGCTCGGCATCCTCTTTAACGGCTACATGATGTACAAGCTCGGTTGGGTGAACTGGGCCCGTTTGATCATCTGGCTGGTCATCGGCCTGGCGATCTACTTTACGTATGGACGCAAGCACAGCAAGGTGCGGCACCCAGTCGTGGAAGGCGTCGAGGAAGTGAGCGAATAGGCACTGCTCCGGTCGGCAGGATAGCGATTCTTCCGGCGCTGTTTCGAGCGTGAATGCGCGCGAGACGGCGCCGGTTCCGCGTGCGGGCGGGAGCCTCCGGAATGGCTTGCGGCCCAACACGCGCGTGATACGCTGGACTATCGATCTCTCGGCCCGGACGGGGCCCGATAAAGGGACTTCCATGATGACCAGACGCCTGTTCGCCGCTCTCTTCGTTTGCCTGATGGCCGGTTCGGCCGCGGCCGTGGCAGCCGACAAGCCGGACTTCAGCGGCAATTGGAAACTCAATACCGAAAAGAGCGACTTCGGCCCGATGCCGAAGCCGGGGAAAGTCGATTTTGTCATCGTCCACAAGGACCCCGCAATGGACATCAAGTCGACGGCCGTGACGCAGATGGGCGAGGTCGCTAATGAAGTGAAGATGACCACGGACGGCAAGGAGTTCGTCAACAACGCGCACGGTCACGAGATCAAGGGGACCGCGGTCTGGGACGGCAGGATTTTGCTGGTCACCAAGAAGCTCGACATGCAAGGCACTCAGATCGTAGTCAAGGAGAAGTGGACGATGTCGGAAGACGGCAAGAGCATCACGCAGGAAATCTCCATCTCCTCGCCGCAGGGCGAACTGAAGCAGACTGCCGTTCTCGACAAGGTGTAGAAGCGGAATTCCGTCTCCTTCGACCCGCGGCGAGCGGGCGCGCTGGGGGCCCGTCGTCACGGTCGCGGCGGGTGAAGCGTGCGGCGTGATCGGGATTGCCGCCGGGTCCGGCCTGAATCACTTGCAGCGGCGGGGCAGAAGTCCGAATCTGTACAAAGAGTATGAGTACAGCCGGCCGCGTGTTGCACCGATTCGAACGTGCGAAGCATGACTACCGCTTCCTGGAGATGTTCATCGTCATCTTCGTAGTCATCCTGCTGATCTCCAATCTGGTGGGCGCGAAGATCATCTCACTGGGCAGCCTGCACATCGCCGGCCTGGACATCGCAATCCGGTTCGGCGGCGGGAACCTGCTCTTCCCATTCACCTACATTTTCGGTGACGTGTTCACGGAAGTTTACGGCTACGCCGGTTCGCGGCGGGCCATCTGGCTGGGCTTCTTCGCATCCATCCTGATGGCGGTCGTTTGCGCCCTGATCGTTGCCCTGCCACCCGCCCCGGAGTTTCACGAACAGCGTGCCTACGAGGTAGTGCTCGGAGTCGTGCCCCGCATGGTGGCGGCGAGCCTGATCGCTTACCTGTGCGGAGAATTCGTCAATTCCTTCGTCCTGGCCAAGATGAAGATCCTGACGAAGGGCAGGCACCTGTGGACGCGCACTATCGGTTCAACCGTAGCGGGGCAGTTTGCGGATTCGGTCATCTTCATGACGGTAGCCTTCGCCTGGGTGCAGAGTCCGGGTGTGATCTGGGAGCTGATTTATTCGGGCTATTTGTTCAAAGTGATCTACGAGGCGGCGATGACGCCGCTGACCTACTGGGTCGTCAACAAGCTCAAACACGCCGAAGGAGTGGATGTGTACGACGTTAGAACGGATTTCAGCCCGTTCGCGTCGGGAAATGCGGGCGCGGCGTTCGTGCCGATTGGCGAAGAGTTTACGAATCTGGCGTCTGAACGGGTCTTGGAGTGATGGCTGTGAAACGCAAGCGCGTCATAGTACATCTCACCGTCCAGTAGCCTTGCAGTTCGGGTTACACTGGAACTGTCGCCAGTGTTGGGGAGAACCGGGTTCAAACGTATGCAGTGGAAAGAGTTTTGCATGATTGCCGCCGTTAGCGCCCTCGTTCTGGGCGCTGGCGCCGGAATAGCGACCGGTCAATTGGCCAAACCGGAGAACAACGCCCCGCGAGACACCGTCGCCAAGCCGATGTCCGCCAAGGACGCCAAACGCAAAGCCGACAAGCTGCGCAAAGAGTTGATGACGCCCTACAAAAAGTGGATGGACGAGGACGTCGTTTACATCATCTCCGACGAAGAACGCAAGACCTTCAAGAACCTGAATACGGACGAGGAACGCGAGCAGTTCATCGAGCAGTTCTGGCTGCGGCGCGATCCCACTCCGGACACCATCGAGAACGAATTCAAAGAGGAACACTACCGCCGCATCGCGTACGCGAACGAACGATACGCGTCGGGCATTCCAGGCTGGAAAACCGACCGCGGCCGCATTTACATCACCTTCGGCCCGCCGGATGAAATCGATTCCCACCCTTCGGGCGGCACCTACGAGCGTCCCATGGAGGAAGGCGGCGGTACGACCTCGACCTACCCGTTCGAGACATGGCGCTACAGGTATCTCGAAGGCGTCGGACTGGGTACGAACGTTGAAATCGAGTTTGTCGATCCGACGATGACGGGCGAATACCACATGACGATGGATCCGTCCGAGAAGGACGCCTTGTTATACGTGCCGGGCGCGGGTCTGACGATGAACGAACAGATGGGTATGTCATCGAAGAACGACCGCTTCAACCGCACCGATGGCACGCACCTCGGGACGGGCATGTCGCCTTTGCCTGAGAGCATGGACGAGTTCAACCGGTTGGAGCGTTTTGTGGCACTGCAGAAGGCGCCGCCGATCAAGTTCAAGGATCTCGAGGCGTCGATCAACTCGAAGATCACCTACAACGTTCTGCCGATGCTGGCGCGCGCGGATTTCTTCCCCGCCACTTCGAATTCGGTGATGACCAACATCACGCTGCAGTTCGCCACCAAGGATCTGCAGTTCAAACAGAAGGACAACGTTTCGACCGCCGCGGTCAACATCTATGCGCGCATCACAACCATGTCGCGCCGCGTGGCGAACGTCTTCGAGGACGTGGTGACCATGGAAGTGCCGACGGCGCTGCTGGCGGAGGCGAGCAGCGGCGTCCGGATGTACCAGAAGTCCGTTCCGCTGGCGCCGGGCATGTACCGCATCAACATCGTGGTGAAGGACATCACGGGCGGCAACATGAACAACTATGAGATGGCGCTGAACGTGCCGCGTCTGGAAGATGACAAATTGATGGCGAGTTCGCTGGTGCTCTCCGACATTCTCGAAAAAGTGCCGACGCGCCAGATCGGTACGGGGCAGTTCGTCATCGGCTCTTCAAAAGTACGGCCGCGCGTGGGCGAAGTCTTCAAGCAGGCCGAGAAGATGGGCATCTACATGAAGCTCTACAACCTTGGCGCGGATGAGACGACGCACAAGGTGGCGGGCAACGTGACGTACGAGATCATCAAGGCGGGCGACAACTCGAAGGTAATCGACTTCACGGAAGATCTGATCAATCTGGAGGGCTCGTCTTCGCAGATGACCATCGAAAAGCTGCTTCCTCTCCAGTCGCTGCAACCGGGAAAATATGTCATCCGGTTGAAGATCAATGACAAGGTGAGAAATCAGACATTGACCCAGTCGGCTGAGTTTTCTGTAGTTGGTCCCCCTGCCATTGCCGCCGTGGGGGAGATACATAATCCGGCTGCGGTTCAACACTAGGCTGAGGGACCGGACCTTGACCCGGCCGGCCGGTTTTTCTATAACAGCTTAAAGGCTGTTAGGGCTGTTAGCTACCGAGTTAGGACCGCAGGTCGAAGCGGTCCAACAGGAGATGCATGCTCCGCATTGCCGGCATCGCCTTGATGGGCGTCCTGATCGGAAGCGCGACGAGTGCGCAGGGTGGCGGCATCCGGCTGCTCGGCGCAATCGAGGGGCGCGTGCGCAACGCGGCGGGCATGCCCCAGCCGGGCGCGATTGTCCTGCTCGAATCGGGCAGTGAGCACCTGGTGGCGCGCACGCGGACCGCGGTCGATGGACGATTCCGGTTCGATTCGTTGACCCCCGACAGTTACACGGTTCGCGTCTGGTTCTCTTCGTTTGTTCCCGCCGACCGTCAGAACGTCCCGGTTCGCGCCGGCATGGAGAGCATGCTGAGCGTGCAACTGGCGAGTTTCTTTTCGAGCATCGAGCTTGTCTCCACCCTGCCGGCGCCGGGTGGTGTCGTCACCGACGAGTGGAAATGGGTGCTGCGCAGCAATCCCGGGCTTCGCCCGGTCCTGCGCCTCTCGCCCCGCCTGGATTCCCTGGCCTCGGCCAAGAGTGGCGTGCTTCCGGAGGGTTGGCGTCCGACGCGCGGGGTGATTCAGTTCTCCGGAGGCGAGTCGGCGTCCGACCTGACGGGCAGTTCGAGCGATCTCGGAACGGCGTTCGCCCTGGCCACTTCGGTTTTCGGAACGCGTGAGTTGCAGTTCAGTGGCAACGTCGGCTACACGGCGGCCTCGGGCAACCCTGCGTCGGCGTTCCGCACGCGGTATACGAGTCCGGGCGGCGGCTCACAGACTCCCGACGTGGAGTTTACGCTCCGGCAATTCGCCGTTAGCCAGCGCGCAGGGCAGGGACTGCTCTCCGGTCCTGGCGCGGCTCAGGATTTGCCGATGCTGCGGAGTTACTCGATCAAACTGCAGGACCACCAGCAAATCGGGGACCGGATGCGGCTCGATTATGGCTTGCTGATGGAGGCGGTCTCGTTCGTCGAACATTTGAACGTGCTCAGTCCGTTCGCGAAGCTCGATTACGACCTTTCCCGCAAGGGGGGGCTGGAACTGGCTTTCAGCTCGGGTGCGCCAGGCGCGGAGTTCGCGACCCAGTCCGCGGAAATGTCTCAGGCCGAGAGCCTTGCGGGCTTGAACCGGTTCCCGAGGGTATCTCTGTTGGACGGGCAGGCGCGCCTGCAGCGCTCGACAAGTTACGAGGCGGGCTACCGGCTGAACCTGGGCGACACGACCTTTCGCGGGTCGGTTTACCAGGAGCGCGTGGCCAACCAGGCGTTTGTTCTGGCCGGTGACACCTCGGCGCTGAGTCCCACGGATCTCCTGCCGGACATGGCTTCGAACGCTTCGATTTTCAACTTCGGGAGCTTCACATCGTCGGGTTACGTCGTATCGGCGATGCGTCCCTTGGGTGAGCAGTGGAGCGCGACGGCAACCTTCGGCGCGGGCGGAGCGCTGAGGCCGGACAGCTCCAGCGGGTTCGTCAACGATGCCGCCACGTTGCGGGACAGAATGCGCATTGGGCAGACCAAATGGGCCTCCACGCGGCTGGCAGGTACGCTACCCCGCCTGGGCACGTATGTTTCCATGGCCTACATCTGGACGCCTGGCGGGCGGCTGATTCCGACTCATGCTTTCCTCACGCAGGATCTACAGCCCGGGCTTGGCTTCAATTTCCAGATCCGGCAGCCGCTGCCGGCCATTAACGCTCTGGGTGGACGGTTTGAAATGACGGCCGAGGTGCGCAACCTGCTGGCGCAAGGCTACCTGCCCGTGCCTTCGAGCGATGGCCGCTCGATGCTGCTGGTTCCTTTCCCCCGCACCCTGCGCGGCGGACTTAGCTTCATCTTCTAGCGGCGATTCGTGGGGCCGGGCAGTTCTTGCAGCGGCACGTACCGTCCGCGCACGTTCTTGTGCGCGAAGCTTCGCGATTCGGGTCCAGTCACGGTATGAAGTTGCCGCGCGGCGGTGGAGCACACGGCCCCGCCGCAAGCGAGTAGAACGCTCCCCTACGCTCGAAAGATGCCCGCTCTTTTGGGTTGTGCGTCATGTTCCATGTTCCTCGTCTGTCTGGACGCGCCAGAGTGGGCCATGGCTTTCTCCGTGTTCGGCCCGGCGCTAAAGAAACGGCCGCTGGGGCAGCAACGCCGGTGATCGCCGGGGTGGCTTTAACGCCGGGTGCGCTCCGCTCCGCACACGGTGGGATCCGGGTCAGGATCGAACACTTCTCCGAGCCACGGAATCCTTGCCTCCAAGATCGGATGCTGAGCATCACCATAAGCGATGGAGCGCCAGGAGACCTTGGGGGCACCGGGTGCGCGTACGGCGCCTGAAAGGGAGTCGGGCGCGATTCGGCGCCTCATTGCCGAGATCGATTCAATCGACGCGTGCCGGGATCGCGTTGGCAGACGGATCCTGCTCTTATTCTTCGCCACCTTCGCCTGTGCTTCGTGCCTGCTGGTCTGGAGCGTTACCCACGCTCAGGACATCGTCAAAATGCCGGGACCGCGCGTGCCGGGCGTCATGCACTCTGAGCGCGCGCTGGCGCGCTAGCGAATTTACACCAACGCCTCGATCGCCGAAGCCCGTCGGGAGATCTTGTCTCGAAACGGTTGGCGCGATGCTTCTTCGTTCCTCGGATTCCCGGCTTTGCAGGCGCGCGGCGCGATTGCGGCGGCGACGGCCAGGCCGGCTGCGCAAACGATTTCCGGTGCAATAATCTCTACCAGAACACCAGACCGGCACACGCGTTGGCACGTGGGCACTTCAAGCGGGCTGCAAATGGAGCTTCAGGTTCCGACAGGCGCGAGGCCGGAAATTCCGGATCAACTGCCCGTGTCGCGGCGGACGATTGTATTCGTGGGGAAACCGGACTAAGATAGTCATGATTGCCCAGACGGGTGGGCGCGATCCGGCGCCGTGAGGCCCGGCACGATGGTCATTTCTGTCAACTGGAGACCCCATGAAGAAGATTGTTGTAACTTTCGTGATATTCGCCGCCGCCGCCCTTGCGGGCGAGTGGACCGGATACGTATCGGAGACCAAGTGCGGTGCGAAGCACAATGACGGCTCGGCTGCCTCCGTCAGTTGCGTCAAAGGCTGCATTAAGCACGGCGCCAAGCCGGTGCTTGTCGTGGACGGCAAGGTTATCGCCATCACCAACACCGATAAGGTGCCGGAAGCTCTGTATGGCCTCAAGGTGAATGTCACCGGCGATCTGAAGAATGAGGCTCTGGAAATCGCTACGATCACACCCGCGAATTAGCCTCTTCCCGCGAGCCGGTTTGACCAGCAAGGCCAGCAAATTCCGGAGCTCCCGGGTGTGTTGGCCTTGACTGTTTTGTATTGTGGAAAAACACATACTGGACAACGAAGGGAAAGCAAGCTTGAATAGCTTCCAGGGGTTCGTGCACTCTGCAGAACCTGAGAGGGAGTATTATGCCTGAACGGCTTAAAATTACCGACGAACGAACGGGACAGCAATACGAGGCGCAGATCAAGGACGAGGCCATTCGCGCCATTGATCTGCGGCAAATCAAAACGGGGCCGGAGGATTTCGGCCTGCTCTCTTACGATCCAGCGTTCCTGAATACTGCTTCGTGCCGCAGCGCCATCACCTACATCGACGGTGACAAGGGAATCCTACGCTACCGCGGCTATTCGATCGACGAACTCGCCGAGAAATGCTCGTTTCTTGAGGTGGCCTGGCTGCTCCTGAACGGGGAACTTTCGACCGAACAGGAACTCAACGTGTGGCAGACGCAGGTCAAGCGCCACACGATGCTGCACGAGACCACAAAGAAGTTCCTCGAAGGGTTCCGTTACGACGCGCACCCGATGGGGATGCTCATCTCCACGGTGGCTGCGCTTTCCACCGTGTATCCCGAGGCGCGCAACATCTTCGACGCGAAGAATCGTCAACTGCAGATCACCCGCCTGGTGGCGAAGATGCCCACGATCTGCGCCTACTGCTACCGCCATCACTTTGGCCTGCCGTACATCTACCCGGACAACGATCTGAGCTTCACCGGGAATTTCATGAACATGATGTGGAAGATGTACGAGCCCAAGTACGTCGCCAACCCGATTCTGGAGCGGGCGCTCGACATCCTCTTCATCCTTCACGCCGATCACGAACAGAACTGTTCCACCAACACAATGCGCGGCGTGGGCAGCGCCCACACCGATCCGT
>Ga0315272_10001645_pt1 | contig 11003 bp, 11 predicted proteins | sample C3_middle_MG_FD_203918 | JGI IMG/M metagenome (GOLD analysis project Ga0315272, IMG submission 203918) | Sediment microbial communities from Yellowstone Lake, YNP, Wyoming, USA - C3_middle | ecosystem: Environmental > Aquatic > Freshwater > Lake > Sediment | place: USA: Wyoming | collected...
AGGTCGGGTTGATGTCAAAGAAAGAATACCGATTTAGTCTAAAGACAAAACTTCATACTCCTGATTCAGCAAATCAATGGTGAGGAGTTTGTGCCGCAGAATGCCTTCTCTGCCCAAAAGAACCTTCATCCCTTCGGCAACTTCAATGGAGGCAACCAGGGCCGGTGTAAAAGCCGGGTTTCCCAGCTCTGTTTCGATTCCTTTGTTCACGCCTTCCGGCAAAATGCTGTGCAAGGTCCGGTCTCCAGGTAAAACAACGGCAACCTGGCCAAACCAGCCGGCAATGGCTCCGTGTACAAGGGGTACCCCTGCGGTTTCACATAAATTCTCCAGGATCAGCCTGGAACTCACATTATCCAGCGCATCAAATACCAGATCCTTTCCGGATACCATCGCAAGTCCATTTTCGGCGGTCAAAAGTCCGTGGATCGGATTTACCTTCACCTGACTGTTGACCCGGGCAATCCGTTCTACGGCCGCCTGCACTTTTGGTGTGCCTATGTCCGGCTCCGAGGAAAGCAATTGCCGGTTCAAGTTGGTTTCGTCAAAAACATCGCCGTCAACGACGGTCAGCGTGCCGATGCCCAACCTGGCCAGCATTTCGATGATGTATCCCCCCAAACCGCCACAGCCGACAATCAGCACGTGATAGTCTTTGAGCCGCTGGTTTTCTTCCGGGGAAATTGCGTTCATATTGCGCTGATAACGATCCATATCATACCCTCCGCGTGACACTCATATTTCGTATTATTATATCACTTAATCTTTTTCTATGTTAAAATACTAGTAAAAACTCACATGATTTTCACGGAGAAAATACGTCCATGCGAAACAGAGAAACCCGTCTGGTCAGACAACAATTGAATCATATCCGCAAAGCTGAAATGAAGTTTCTCCGGTATCGGCCTGACAGCAGATCCGATTCGGATGTCGGTTTTATTCGAAGCAAAGTGCCCGCCAAAATGCTGTCTGTTTTGGAATCAGCCTTCGAAAAGGGCTTCATGTATATCTTTGACAAAGGCACGCCCCTCATCGAGCGCTCCGGGAATTTGATTGGAATAAAAGAAAAATCCGCCTACCACCACACGGTGATCAAACGTCGGATTTCCAGGGAAGCCATTCGGAATTTTGACGTCAGCGCAGGCAATAAATCCTGGACCAATAAGGGAATCTCCACAGTGGAAGGTGCTGCGCTTGGGGTTTTTGGCATCGGGTTGCCGGACATCCCTGTATTTTTGGGAATGATTTTCAAGTCCATCTACGAAACCGCCGCAACCTATGGCTTCAATTATACATCCCCTGAGGAACGGGCTTACATACTGGCTCTGATCCGATTGGCATCCTCCAAGGGCAGCGCCAGGATTATGGAATCCGAAAACTGCGACCGGATTGGCGAGCTGATCGACGCGGGACAGGGCGCCGAGCTTGTCCCCACACTGGAAGACATCAAAAATACATCCAACATGCTGGCTTCCTCCATGCTGGTGGCCAAGTTCATCCAGGGTATCACATTGATCGGCACAGTCGGTGGCGGCTTCAACTACTACTGGATCCATCGAATCACCAAAATAGCTCGGCTGAAATACAAAAAGCGCATGCTTCAAGGACTGTCAGGCAAGCGATAAAATGAAAAAGGACGCGCCGGGCGCGTCCTTTTTTTTATGATTTAATTGGTTTTGAACTAGTTGGTTTGGGTTTTGTCAACCGCCCGCGACAATCCGCAGGATTTTGATTTGGTCTTCCGCATTGATCACACGGTTTTCGTATGCCGAGGCCAGCAGTTGCTCCCCGTTGAGCCATACGGCGGCCCTTCGGTAGTTCAAGTCGTGGATCAACTGGGCTACGGTTGTGCCTTCTTCCAGTTCTATTTTTTTGTTGTTGCAGATTACAATCATACCTCAGCCTCCGGAAATCTTGGAATACGCTTTGAGTTCATCCCCTTCTTTGAGCGGGTCATAGATCATGACGCGCATACTGTTGATGGCAACAAAACCAAAGCTTGGAATCTCTTTGTAGTTTATGCCGATAGTCTGCAATGCTTCATCGCAGGTACATCCATCCGGCACTTCTACAGTCCGTTCCTTTTCGCCATTGAGATATTTTTTGAGTGTGCCCCGAAGGGTAATGGTAATCTTCATCTTGTAAATTTGCTCACTATTCTTTCTTACGATTGCCTTACAGTGTAGCTAAAATCGCTTCAGGCAATTTGCCGTTTTCATCCCAACCCATGACTGCATAGTACTGATTCAGCATGTCGTCAAAAGCTTCTTGTGGGATTTGCTGACCGGCGGCTGGGCCTGATTTGAGGGCTTTGTCCACCAATTTGCGGGGGATGGTATCGTCTTTACGGTCGAATCCTTCTCTTTGGTTGAAGGCACGTCCGATGTTCAGCACTCTTCTGCCAACTTCACCCATTTCTTCTGCGGTCCATTCTTTACCTGTAATCAAGGTCATCATTTCTGCCATGATGTCATAGGTGATGGTGCCCCAGAAGTCGCAGATGCAAAGGGAGAACTTGACGGCATTGAATTCGCCCAGCTCATAAACCATTTGGCCTTTTCCTTCTGCAGTATACGGCGGCATTGCTGCTGCGAATACTTCAACGTTGGGCGCATAGGCTCTCATATGACAGGCGCCACGGTCGGAAACCGCATAGGCCAGGGACATGCCCCAGGAACCGCGAGGTTCGTACTGAGGATATTCCAGTCCCTTGACTTCCAAAGTCAGTTCGCTTCCGCCGAATTTTTTGGCAGCGACTTTGACACCATCTGCCAAATCAGCTCCAACGCCTTCTCTTCTTGCCATTAATCGAAGATACTCTATCATCTTGTCTGCTTCGCCGAATTTGATGCCGAAGTCATGGATGCCGGATTCGGTCATTTCCATAGCCCAAATAATGGTGTCGCCTGCACTGATGGTATCAAGCCCCATATCATCGGCAACCTGGTTGAATTTGACTATTTTTTCGGGATCGGTGACACCTGCATTGGGGCCTGCAACTGCAATGGACTCATACTCAGGTCCTTCGCAGACTGCCTCGCCAATTTTCAGGAAGTTGCCGCATCCAAGGCCACAGCTTCCGCAGCCTCTTTTGCCTTCCAAGCCTTTGAGTAAAACGTCGCCGTTGTATTCAGTCCAATCAGGATCGGTGGTATCCGAGAAATTTTTGAACGGCAGAATGCCGCCATCGTTACAGGCTTCCAGGAATGCAGTGGTTCCGCAATCAAATACAAAAGTATTATCTTCCTGCAATACATCTTGCTGCAAAATTTCAATGATTCGGTTGGCGGCTTTGGCTGCATCAGGAACTTTAACGCCCTTGGTGCCGGAAACCACAACGGCCTTCATGTTCTTGCTGCCCATGACTGCGCCGATTCCGCCTCTGCCTGCTTGTCTGTAGTAATCCGAGTTGATACAAGCCATCGTGCTCAAGTTTTCGCCACCCGGGCCGATGGAAAGATAACTGGGTTCATGTCCGTATCGACCGATTAGTTCGGTTTCTACTTCGTGGGAGCCTCTGCCCCACAGATCAGTAGCATCTTTGAACTCAACTTTGTCGTCTTCGATGACTACGTAGCCTGGCTTGTCCAGTTTGCCTTCAAAAATGACCATGTCATATCCGGCATATTTGACCTTCAGGGATATATGCCCACCGATGGAGCAGTCATTGACTGTACCTGTGGCAGGTGATTTGGCTGCGATGGAAAGTTTCCCGGAGCATGGAACGTTGGTTCCTGTCATCGGCCCTGTGGTCAACAAAAGCTTGTTGTCCGGGGATAGGGCATCGATTCCGGGTTTTAATTCTTCGTATAAATATCTGATTGCCAGACCCTTGGAGCCGATGTATTTTTCGGCGAATTCCATATTCAGTGGTTCTGTGGCGTAGGTTTTGTCTGTTAGATTGATTCTAAGGACACAATTTTGGTATCCAAGCATTGTCATATTCCCCACCTCCTACTCAAATGTCAAGGCATTCTGCGGACAGGTCTTGACGCAAGTTGGATCTCCCTTGCAGGTGTCACAGATGCATGATTTGTTTTCAATGATTCGAACGACTTTTTTGGGACATTTCACTGCGCATGTGCCACAGCCAATGCACTTTTCTTTGTCGACTTCGATGTACTCGTTCATGGTGATGGCGCCTTGCGGGCATGCTTTGACACAGATGCCGCACAGGATGCAATACGTATCCTTGTACTTCAGGTTGCCATTGTCATAATAGGTTTCGATGGCAATCCTAGCCTTGGAAGGTACATATTCCCCTTCCTTGACGGCGGAGCACACCTGGGAGCACAACTGGCATCCAATGCACTTAGCCTTTTTAAACTTGAGCCTTTTCATTCCTTCCTACCTTTCTGCCCCACAAAATAATGCAAAGCAAGACATCTCCAATAAATGGTCTTTGTCGCTCCTTTGCACAATGGCAGGCAATAAAATCGCTTTCATCACCCTAACGTTCTTGCCGGCAACGGGTGTCGGATAAGAATCGGAGAGGTTATATTTTCTTCACCATTATACCCGTATCGACAATATATTGTCAATTCACATTACCATTATAAACCCCTAAATATCAAAGAAAAACAAACAAATTAAAAGCCCGGACTATCTGTCCGGGCTTTTGCATTTTGTCAAAATATTTAGTTTTTTTGGCTAAGCCATGACCCATTCCAGACCAAGTCGCTTGATGGTCTCAGGAGTCGGGTTTCCGGTTGTGATATCCCAGCCTGCAAACCCATAATAGGCATCCAGGGCGGTTTCGAATTCTTCCGGTGTCAGCTGAGCCACGTCCCCTTCGCCATAAGTAATGGGGATGTAGGCTTTCTTCGGTGCGACGTCGTCCTTACGGCCAAAGCCCAGTTTCTCGTTGAATAGACGCATCATGACGATTCTGCGTTCTCCGATTTCCTGAAGCTCTGCGATGGAAGTATCCCAATCCAATGCATACTTGCAGTATTCGACCAATTCCATGGGTCCATACAGCTGCCAGGCAGGACCCCAGGCGAACTGACATAGACACAGGGTATCCATCATGGCATAGAATTTCTGGGTTTCCCAGGAAAATTTGGATTTGTTGGCGTCCAGCACACCGTATCGGTCGCAGTCTTCAAAGTCGCCCAGCATGGCGGGCCAGAGCCAGTTTTGGTCATCCTTGGGTGCCATGAGTGCAGGATCGTGCTCTACGGACTGGTGATCGCCCCCAAAGGGATTGACTGAATAGTGGACCATCAGGTTGGGTTTGAACTGTACCATGTGGGCTGGCCATTCCTGACCTTTGGTGGCAACCACTAGGTCTTCGGAGCCTTTGCCGATTTCTCTGGCAGCAGCAGCACTCCCTTTGGCAAGCAATGCTCCGATGCCCGGTTCTTTGACGGCAATCTTTTTGATCAAGACTTCAAATGCCGCACCGTTTCCATATTTCAGTTCAATTCCATCAGTATCTGCAGTGGTCAGGATGCCTTTTTCGAAGCAGTCCATGGCCCAGGCGATTGTGGCGCCGCAGGAAATAGTGTCGATTCCATACATGTTGCACAGCTGGTTTGCGTGACAAATGTCACCTAGGTCTGTGTTGCCACAGTAGGATCCAAAGGTTGCACAGGTCTCATATTCCGGGCCACCGTAGGAAGGATCCGCCTTACCGGGGATGTCTACCACGCCTTTGCACCGGATGGCACATCCAAAGCAGGTTTCTCTTTCTTTGAGTACGGTATTGGTGATAGTGATGCCGGAAGTATTGATCCAGTCATCCATGATTCCTTTGTCCCAGTTAAATGAAGGAAGGAAGCCTTCAGCCGCATGGGCGTCTACACAAACTGCCGAGCCATGTTTAGCCGTATCTACAATAACCGGGTTGGCTGCCATCCGCTCTTTGACGTTTAAGGTCAGTGTTTTCATGCCGACCTGATCCACCGCTTTTGTCGGAGATGTCTTTTGTACTACCAGTGCTTTTAAGTTTTTGGATCCCATGACAGAGCCAACACCGTTTCGACCGTTGGCACGGCTTCTTCTGTGCATAATCGCTGCATAGGCAATCATATTCTCCCCACCGGGGCCGATGATGGAGGATTCGGTTTTTTCGGTGCCTAAATCCGCTGCAATCCATTCTTCGGAATCGCCGGTGGTTTTGCCCCACATCCCTGTAGCATCCCGAAGTTCGACCTTGTTTTCGCCAAGATATAGATACACAGGTTTGGGGGACTTGCCTTTTAGAATAATTGCATCATATCCATGGCCCGCCAGCGCTGCCGGAATGTATCCGCCCACCTGGGAATCTCCCGCCAGTCCGGTCAACGGACTTTTGGTCGCCACATTCATTCTGCTTTGTCCACTGATGGGAATGCCGGTTAACGGGGAAATCGAGAACACCAGGATATTCTCAGGGGACAACGGATCAACCGCTGGATCCATTTCCTTGAGCAAAATGTACATCCCCAGCGCCGAGCCCCCCGGATATTTCCGGTAGGTTTCTCCGTCAAGCGATTCCACTTTGGTCGTCCCGTCAGTCAAATTAACGTATAGTAGTCGTGCATCTTTAAACATGTGATATCTCCACCCTTCTATTGGTACTGCACAACATCAAATAAGAACAGAATTTATATAATATTCTTCTTTTGGACCTAATAAGAATGCAAAGAAGAACCCACCTGTCGAAACAGGCATTTGTATCTCCTTTGCGCAGTGGCAGGCAACAAAATCGCTTTCATTGCCCTATCGTCCTCTCCGGCATCAAGTGTCATAAGAGAATCGGAGTTATTATATTTACAGTCATTATACCCGTGATTTCATTGGCTTGTCAATTAGGGTAATAAAGCATCTTTAATGTAGTTTTTTCAAGGATATTGCCGTCCATCGCTTTTCGAAGATGGTTCAGGCAAAAGCCATTTTTTAGGTCTAAAAAGCAGTTCAAAGCATAAATGGTACATTCATATTCATGAGGTCTGCCCGGCGCTGGTCCACCATAGTGGCAGATGACATCCTGACTGATTCCTGCGTAGGGTCCATAGGGTAGCGCCCAGCTATTTTTGCCCTGAATCAACTTGGGGTTGGTGCGGCTCTCGTTTACCATTAGCTGGCTCACGCCAGACGGAATGTTGGCAACAAGCCAGTGAATCCAGCAGACACCTTCATCCTCAATATTGTCGTAATCCTCAAAAACCAAAGAAAAGGAAATGGTACCAGCCGGCGGAGTTTCCCATGCTAATGGAAAAGACACAGTTGGTACACCTTCCACTAGGCTGTCAGTATTATTGCATCCATACTCATCAGACAAGATTCCGTGACGAACTGCGGATGAATAAATTTTAAAGGATTGATCTGCCATAGAACCCTCCGCTCAGTACCTATTGGTTCAAGACTTCAGTCAATCATAATAGTCAGCGCTTCTTTTTCAGTTCTTCATTTTCAGTGCTTTTTTTTAGATTGATTCAAATTTTTATTTGGATTCGTGACGGCATCAAAAACCAATTCGAAAAATTCCAAGGTTCGGACCATTTCCTCCGGTGTGTATTTGATGAGTTGCAGGACAGGCGGAATCATAATCCAATTGGTTGAGCCAATAATTGATTTGTATGAAACTGTCCACTTTTGAGTTTTTGCGCTGTAAGCAACTTGGATTTTGGACATATCCAGAACCTGAATCCGGTCAAGAATCAATTTGTGATTCAGTCTTTTTAAATATGCCTCCACCTTCTCATCACTGCAACGGCTTCCACCATCCACCCATCGGGCTTGTGAAATTTTGAGTCTACCCTTGCTTTGTACGACAAAACGGCAATCCTCTGTCTCCTGATTTCCATCACCAGAAACATCCAGCGAACTCTTTAAGTTCAGGTTGTACGCAAATGCCCAAAGCCTGTTTTCATAGTTTAGATAATCCAAGGTTAGGTTGTCCAAATGCTTGAACCCTTCACAATGGATCTGTCTACTCAAATCACCTTGTACTGTTTGGGTGTGCCTTTCGCCAATCACCGTTTCAAAGTTGTCTGCCACGTACTTTAACTTTCTATCGGCCTTTTTATTTAGGGTATGCATGGAAACCACTTTATTTTTGACATACCGCTGGCCTATTCGTTCTTCGTGGCTTGCGCCTGGCAGCATACTCATATCGTCATTCCTTTCTTTGATGGTTGCCGGAGTTTGCCACTCCGGCAACCACACATGTAACGTATAGTTGAAACTTGAGTTATCTGGTTTTTAACCATGCAGCAACTTCTTCATCCCAGATGGCTAGATATTCCGACCGCTCTCTAACTTCTGTAACCAGTTTTTCAAGTGGCACTTTGTCGTTGATTGGAAGTTTGTGTACCTTGTTCCATATGATTGCATACGCTGCAACAACTACCATGCTGACTACCGCGTACATTAGATAGGCGGTCAGTGTGTAGATTGCATACAATGCGCCAAGAATGCCGATTGGCAAGGTAATCCAGGCAAAAGGAGTTTTCCACAGTCTTGGGAAATTCGGATATTTGACTCTTAGCACCAATACGTCCACCATAGCGATAATGTATGCAATCAGCCAGGTGATGCAGGCGGTCATAATGAACGTAAGAATCATAGCAGAGGTTCCGCCACCGATGGTTATAATAATTGTGGTGATTAAGATCAGGCATACTGTAAACCAAATACCAATGGTTGGCACTCTGTATTTTGGATGGAGCTTCGAGAAGAATCTGGGTACCAGATGTTCACGTGCCATACCGTACAACATTCTTGGAAGTGCTGAAATGTAAGCATTTCCTGTTGTAAACGATGCCAGTATTGTAAGGATACCCATGGTAAATCCACCAAGCTGTCCCAAAATGGCGGTTGCCGCATCAACGTGGGGAACGGAGGAAGTCGCCATGACTGACAGGTCCGTGTATCTGACTGCGCCAAATACAAAGATGATGTCAATCAGGTAAATCGTAATCAGCCCAAGAATCAGGCCATAAGGGATGTTCTTAAACGGCTTTTTGTTTTCTTCTGCCATAGGACAGGCGAACTCAAATCCGATGAAGAACCAAATGGCAACACCTACCGAACCGAATACCGTTGGCCAACCACCCTCAGGCAGCAGACCGCCGTTACCCGGAATCGGTGTCGCCCAACCAAGTGTTTCTCCTAAGCCTGCTGTTCCGGCTATGGCCAGTATGGCAAACAGAATCATCATGACGATGGTTGCGCCAGCTTCAGTTCGACCATAGAATTCAACACCGAAAATATTAACCAAGATGATAATAACCAATAGTGCTAAAGATACAGTCCATTGAGGCACAACTCCTCCAGTGAGAGATTCAAACGCAAGTCCTCCCATAACAAGTTGGGTGCCACCATCGGCTGCAATGAGTACAACGTAACCACTGAGCAAGGCAAAGGTTGCCCAAAATCTTCCTAAGGCCGGTACTGTGTATTCTGAAATCATGCCGCCGCCGGGAATCATTGCTGTTAGCTCACTGAAAGCGAACGCGGCCGCCATCATTGGAATCAGTGCGATGGCTGCTGCAATAAACGTTGCATTTCCTGAAATCGCTCCAACATTTCCTACTGAGAACATGGCAGTGCCGGATACAACCAGCCCCACCGCGGCTCCATAGGAAGATGGGAATCCTAGTACGCGTTTCAGTTTCGTTCTTTCTTCCATTTTATTACCTCCTTCTTCATTCATCCGTAATAGACTTTTTTGATTATTTCCAGAAATTCTTTGGATGTCACTGGTCTTGGATTACTTGGTGTCGATACGTTTGCTTCTGAAGCAATGGCTATCGCTTCAAAATCATCCGGGTTAATCTCCTTCAGCTCTCGCATTCTGGGGATCTTTACATCGTCACAAAGTTGCTGTAACGCGGGGACGCATGCTTTTGCTGCCTCCAATTTATCCATCCCGCTGATGTCCACACCAAGGGCTTTTGAGACATTCACATATTTGTTCACATCAGCCGGAATATTATATTCCGTCACAGCCGGTAAGAAGATGGCCATAGCTACACCGTGTGGGGTGTCATACCTTCCTCCCAGGGCTTCGCCAATGCAGTGAACTGCACCAACATCCGAGTAGCCAAATGCAATTCCGGCAATGGTGCTACCCAGCATCATACCGGCACAGGCCTCCAACGTAGGATTCAGTACGGCCTGCCTAAGATTTTTCTGAATGATGTCAATGGCGTAAAGCGCATAAGCGTCCGTGTGAGGACTTGCCACTGTGCAGGTATACGCCTCAACCGCATGTGTCATTGCATCTACCCCACAAGCAGCCATAATGTGGGAGGGCAATTTCATCAATGTAGTCGGATCAACCAGTGCCACCTTCGCGGCGGCTTTCGGGTCAAAAATATTCAGCTTCACATGTGTTGTCGTGTCCGTGATAACGGCAAATGGGGTTACTTCGCTACCGGTGCCGGCAGTGGTTGGGATTGCGATGAGGGGGGTAATCTCCCTCTCCAGTAGTTGGAATCCGCACCAGTCCTGAACTGTCTTGCCGTGGGTCAACAGTGTGCCGATAGCTTTTGCAGTATCCATGGAGCTGCCGCCACCAACTGCAATCAAGACATCGACCCCTTCGGCTTTTGCTTGCCGAAAACCTGCAACACAGTGAAAGTCCCTGGGATTTGGTACGATTTCATCAAATACCGTAAATGGAATCCCTTCAGCCCGTAGGCTTTCTTCCACTTGCTGCGTCAGTCCGGCAGCAATTACGCCTTTGTCAGCCACGATCATGACTTTTGTTGCGCCTAACGCTTTTGCTTCTGCCCCTGCCAGGCTAATAACGCCTTCTCCAAATTCAATACGCGTCGGCAAAGCAAATGAGTATTTCGATAAAGTCATTATACACTTCCTCCTTTCTTTTTGTTTGAATTTTCTGACAGTTATATAGACAGCAAGTATTGTGCCAATATATTTAACACTCAAAATTTTCAAAAAACGTTCGATTTTCAATTTAGTTATAGTTTTAACAACCTTTTTGGTTTTTGTATGTAAAAAAATAAGACACATTGTTGCAATATGTCTTATTTCTATACACTATCTTC
>Ga0315272_10001647_pt1 | contig 10992 bp, 14 predicted proteins | sample C3_middle_MG_FD_203918 | JGI IMG/M metagenome (GOLD analysis project Ga0315272, IMG submission 203918) | Sediment microbial communities from Yellowstone Lake, YNP, Wyoming, USA - C3_middle | ecosystem: Environmental > Aquatic > Freshwater > Lake > Sediment | place: USA: Wyoming | collected...
GGAATGCTGATGACGATCTGTCGCGTATGACCTATTCCCGTAATCTGGGTCCACCAGTAATAATGTTGGCGCGTGGAAAATCGATAGAGGATTTTTTGCAAGCCACTGCAAAGATGAGGTTAAAGCTGGAAACTAAAAAATAATTTCTCAAAACAGCTCTTGTTTTAACTATTTTTGATTCAATTAAGAAATCTGCGCGCAGACCTAACTACCAGACTTACTCCAAACGCTGTAAGCGCCGTCCCCAGTAATGTCAATGTCGTGATAGGTTCGGAGAACAGTAGCCATGCCATCAGCGCAGTAGTCGGCGGCACCAGATACAGCAGACTGGTGACGGCGGTGGTAGCACCGCGCTGAATGAGAATATAGAGCAATGAACTGCCGCCCAGTGTGAGTGCCAGCACTGACCAGGCCATCGCAGCGACGAACTCGGTTGTCCATTGTATTGCTTCGGTTTCAAACAGGGAAAATGGCAGTGTTACCAGCAACGCCGCGATCAGTTGCACGGTGTTGGCGCTGCGCACATCGCAGGACTCCACATGTTTTTTCTGGTACAGCGTGCCGGTGGTGATGCTGAGAAGTGCAAAGATCGCGAATGAGAGGGTGTAAAGTGTGGCTTCTCCGCCCGCGCCAAATTTGTGCGAAACCACGAGTACCAGCCCGGTGAATCCCATTATTAGCCCGGCCCATTGTCTGCGTGTAACCTGCCCTCCGGTGGAGGAAAGCCAGATTGCAGTGAGTACCGGCTGCAAGCCGACAATGAGTGCAACCAGTCCGGAGCCCATGCCAGCCTTGACTGCACTCCACACACCACCTAAATAGCACCCGTGCATCAGGATGCCGGTAATGGAAAGGTGCAACCACTGGCTGCGTGTTGCGGGCCAGGCAACACGTGCCAAAGTAATCCACAGCAGAAAGCAGAGTATGGAAAAGGTGTAGCGCAGTGCGAGGAAGGTCATCGGTGGCGCAAGCGGCATGCCATAGCGGGCAACAATAAATCCTGTGCTCCAGATAACGACAAACATCAACGGCATCGCGCGGATCAGCATGTCGTCGTCAGCGCGATTTATCATGTTAATTGAGTTTTAATGTTGGGTTTGGCTGTTGATTACGGATTACTCGATATTCAGTTCAAACTCGTTACTATTCGCGTGCCAGTGTCATGAATTCGGCACGCATCGCCTGATTCGGCTGCAGCTCGCCCAGCATTGCGGAAGTAATCGTTTCTTCGCCCTGGGTGCGGATCCCCCGACTTTCCATGCACAGGTGGCGGCATTTGACGATTACGCCAACTGATTTTGCCTGCAACTGCTTCATTAATGCATCGGCGATCTGGATCGTCAGGCGCTCCTGCACTTGCAAACGGTGAGCAAAGCAGTCGACCAGACGGGTTAGTTTGGACAGGCCGACAATTTTTCCATTGGGTACATAACCGATGGTAACGGTGCCAAAGAATGGTGCCAGATGATGTTCGCAATGGCTGTATACCGGAATGTTTTTTACGACGATGAGTTCGTCATATTTTTCTGCACCATCTTCGAATACCTTAAGCACATTGGACGGATCCTGCGCATAGCCGGAGGTCCAGTGTTTCCATGCGCTGACAACACGGGCAGGGGTTTCGGCGAGGCCGGGACGATCCGGATCTTCGCCTATGCTGCTGAGAAATCTGCGCCAGTCCTGTTCAGTGAATGCGTCCTGCTCTGTGAATTGTTCTTTAGACATTTATTTTTTCCTGGATGGTTAAGCTGTTTAGCTGTGTATTAACATCTGATGCTGTTACTTGGAGCCACAGCCCCCGCTGCCACAACCCCCGCTGCCACAGCCTCCGCCACTGCTGGCAGTTAATATGTTGGGCATTGGTTCGCGCTTGGCTCCGGCTGCTTCCATTTTGTTGAGGTAGTCCTGCCACATTTCTTCCTGATGCAGGCCCATGTGGTGCAGGTATTCCCAGGAAAACAGGCCGCTGTCATGGCCGTCAGAGAAGGTGATTTGCATCGCATAGGTTCCTACCGGTTCGGCCGCGCTGATTTCTACTTCTTTCTTGCCGACTTGAAGTGTTTCCTGGCCAGGTCCGTGACCTTTGACTTCAGCCGAAGGCGAATTCACGCGCAGAAATTCATAAGGCAGTCTGAAAAGTTTGCCATCGGAAAATCCGATTTCGAGTACGCGCGATTTCTGGTGCAATTCGATTTGTGTGGGTACAGGCTTTTCTGATTCAGACATTTGAATTCCTCTATTTAATTATTGTTTATACCGGGATTAGTCCCAGCGATCGTCTCTTGTTTGTACTTCGCCGTTTTCAACGCGTACGGGAAAAGTGGCTGTTGCTTCATAGGCTGGTGCGGTAAGTGCGGCACCAGTGCGGATGCAAAAGCGTGCTCCATGACGCGGGCAGATAATCTGGTCCCCTTCAATCTCACCGCCAGTCAGACATCCTCCGTCGTGTGTGCATACGTCTTCGATGGCAAAATATTTTCCGTCGAGGTTAAATACCACAATCTGCGTGCCATCTACATCTACTACTTCGTGTGAACCCGCTTTAAAATCTTTCTCGAGAACTACGGTGATCCAATCTGTCATACCTTACTTTCTGTTTGAAGATGAGTGATCAGACGGCCTCGACTACGATATCCGGCTCAATTGTGCGAACGAGTTGTACGATGCCAAAAAGAGTACCTGAGAGCGAACTGGGGCAGCTGCCGCAAGCGCCCTGGTAATGAACGCTCAGCACATTTCCATCAAGCCCGACTACATTTAGATCACCGCCATCACTTTTTAGGTAAGGCCGTATTTTTTCGTCCAGCAGGGCTTTGATATTATTGAGGCGTTCCTGATCTTCCGGACTCATATTGGTGAATGATTTGCTGGCCTCGGCAATAGCCGCTTCGGATTTGGCTGCCGCCGCAGCGGCAAAGCGTATCGGGTCTGCGACCTTGCGTACCAGTTCCTTCCAGTCGGCACCACCATCCTGTGTTACGGTGACCCATTTGTCCACATAGAACACATTGCTTACGTGCGGTATATCGAACAGTCGTCGAGCCAGTTCATCATCCTGCGCCTGCGCAGCATTTTCGTATGAGTGTGCTACACCCCATGTCAGTGGTTCCCTGAGGATGAATTTCATCGCATTCGGGTTGGGTGTACTTTCGATTTCAGCAATTTTTGGCATTTCAATCTTTACTAAATTTGTCGAGATTAGTGGCGTGTTTAATTAAACTTAATTTCTATTTTTGTTCAGGTGGTATGCATCGGGTCGCCATCGGCTTCGGTGCTGACTTCTTCTACCGAATTGAAAGCGGCACGCAGGGTGTGCCACGGCAATATCGCACACTTGACCCGGGTTGGCAGATCGCGCACTCCGGCAAATACGGTCAGTCGCGCCAGCTTGTTGGGCGCATTCATGTCCAGTTTGCCAGTGGTCATGTCGAGAAATTCACGTGCGATTTCTTCTGCTTCGCTACGAGTTTTTCCTTTGACGGCAACCGTCATTAGTGAGGTAGAGGATTTGCAAATGGCGCAAGCTTCGCCTTCAAAGCCTATTGCCTCAACTTTGTCACCGTCCAGATTCATGGTCAGGGTAATGTGGTCGCCGCACAAGGGGTTGTGTCCTTCGGCATGATGAGTACAGGGTGACAGCTTGCCGAAGTTGCGCGGCTTCTTGTTGTGATCCATGATCACTTCCTGATACAGGGCTCTCATGTCGGCCATTATGCAAATACCTCTTGTACGGTGCGGATGCCAGCGATCAGTGCATCGACTTCGGCCATGGTGTTGTAGAACGCAAACGAGGCACGCGAAGTGGCGGGCACGCGATAGCGGTTCATCACCGGTTGTGCGCAGTGGTGGCCGGTGCGCACGGCGACACCTTCCTGATTGAGCAATGAACCGATGTCATGCGGATGCACACCATCGATCGCGAAGGAAATTACCGATGCTTTATTTTTGGCTGTGCCGATTATGCGCACGCCTTTCATGTCGTTGATTTGCGCGGTGGCGTATTCCAGCAGCGCGTGTTCGTGCGCGGCGATCTTGTCCATGCCTATACCTTGCAGGTAATCAATGGCTGCACCCAGCGCAATCGCAGCCATGATCGGAGGTGTGCCTGCTTCAAACTTGAACGGTATGGTGTTGTAGGTGGTTTTTTCAAAGGTCACCGACAGGATCATGTCGCCACCGCCCTTGTAGGGTTGCATGGTTTCGAGAATTTTTGCTTTACCGTAGAGCATGCCGATGCCGGTGGGGCCGCACAGTTTGTGGCCGGAATAGGCGTAGAAGTCGCAATCCAGATCCTGCACGTCGACACTCAGATGGGGAGCCGCCTGTGCGCCATCCACCAGCACAGGCACACCGCGTGCATGCGCGAATGCGATCATCTGTTTGACCGGGTTAATAGTGCCGAGGGCGTTGGAGATATGCACCACGCCGACAAATTTTGTGCGCTCGTTGAACAATGCTTCATATTCGTCAAGCTTCAGTTCGCCGGCGTCGTTGATCGGCACCACGCGGATTTTTGCGCCGGTTTCCTCGCACAGCATCTGCCAAGGCACGATGTTGGAATGGTGCTCCAGCGTGGTGAGGATGATCTCGTCACCGGCCTTGATGAATTTGCGCCCGTAGCCATGCATCACTAGATTGATCGCTTCAGTGGTACCACTGGTGAAAATTATCTCGCGATCTTCTTTGGCGTTAATAAATTTCTGCAGCGTGCGGCGCGCAACTTCATATTCGTGCGTTGCCGTTTCCGACAGGTAATGCACTGCACGGTGGATGTTCGCATGCTGCGCGGTTTGATACTGCACGATGCGGTCGATCACCTGCTGCGGCATTTGGCTGGAGGCTGCGTTGTCGAGATACACCAGCGGCTTGTCGTTGACTTTCAGATTGAGTATCGGAAAGTCTTTACGGATGATATCTACATCCAGTGCGGATGATTTGAAAGAAGGTGCATTCATAGCGTTGTAGAGGTTTGTTCCAGTACGGTCTGTTCCAGGCTGTGCTTGAGCGAGGCAACAGGGATGCGTTCGATGACCTCCGCTGCAAAAGCATAGGTCAGCATATTCAGTGCCTGTGCGTGTGATACGCCACGGCTTTGCAGGTAAAACACTTCGTCGTTATCAAGCTGGCCGATGGTCGCGCCATGAGTGCATTTGACGTCGTCATTGAAAATTTCCAGTTGCGGCTTGGTGTCCACATGCGCCTTGTCAGACAGCAACAGGGTATGGTTGGACTGCTCGGAATCGGTATGGTGTGAGCCGCGGCGCACCATAATCTTGCCGTTGAATACAGCGTGCGCACCACCATCGACGACACACTTGTGCAACTGGCGGCTGATCGCGTGCGGTTGCGCATGGTCGATGCAGGTGTGGGTATCTGCCAGCTGGCGAGCGGATATCATGGCCAGGCCATCAGCTGAACATTCAGCGCCTTCAGCCAATTTCACATTCAGGTTGTAGCGTGAGATGCGCGCGCCCATCGCGATACTGACCGACTGGTAGTTGCTGCCGCGCGACAGAGAGGCAGCGCAGTTTGCAATATGGAAGGCTTTGGCTCCTTCGCGCTGCACGCGGATGTGGTGAATGCGCGCATTATCGGCAAGCACAAATTCGCTCACGGCATTGGTGAAGTATGCCTCGTCCTGCAGTGATACATAGTCTTCAATCACGGTAGCTTCACAACCGTTGTCGGCAAGCACCAGCGTGCGTGGATAGCTCACGACTTCTTTTTGCGTGGCGATAAATAATAAATGTACCGGTGTTTTTGCCTGTGTGTCGCGCGGCAGCATGATTAGTGCAGCATCGCGCAGATACGCCGTGTTCAACGCGGCAAATACATTGCCTTCGATTTTGCTTTGTTGCGCCAGATGCTGTTGCAGGATAGCGGAATTTTTCGCCAACTCGCTGGCCAGATTGCACACAACAATCCCCTTGGCAGCGATATTGGAAAGCGCGGACGCATAGACACCATCGACAAATACCAGACGGTTAGTGGCTTCTTTTATATGGAAACGCTTGATCTCATCAGCGCCAAGCTTGATTTCACCGTGCGCCGGTTGCAATGAAACCTTGGTGAGCATGGAAAGGTCGGTGAAACGCCATTCCTCATCGCGTGTGGTCGGGATGGTCAGCTCACTGACCGTTTCCACCGCACTGCTGCGCAGCTTGTTCAGCCAGGCCTGTTTGCTGGCGGCCACATTGGGCTGGCCGGCGAGCAGGGTTTGCAGGTATGAATTGGGTTGGGTTACAACACTCATCTGGCCACCCGTGAGGCTGCCTTATATTCGTCGCTAACCCAGTTGTAACCGCGGCTTTCCAGCTCCAGCGCCAGTTCCTTGCCGCCGGATTTGATGATGCGACCATCCACCATCACGTGCACGAAGTCGGGCACAATATAGTTCAGCAGACGCTGGTAATGGGTCACCATGATGATGGCGTTGCCCTTGTTGGCCAGCTGATTGACGCCCTGTGCCACGATGCGCAGCGCATCGATATCCAGACCGGAATCGGTTTCATCAAGGATAGCGAGGCTGGGTTCCAGCATGGCCATCTGTAAAATTTCGTTGCGTTTCTTTTCGCCACCGGAAAAACCGGCATTTACGCTGCGGTCGAGAAAGTCTTCGCGCATTTCAAGCAGCTTCATCTTGTCGCGCACGAAGTCGTCAAACTCCAGCGGGTCGAGTTCTTCCTTGCCGCGATGTGTTTGCACGGTGTTATACATCAGACGCAGGAACTGGCTGTTGCCGACACCGGGAATTTCGATCGGATATTGGAAGGCTAGAAACAAACCCGCGCGCGCACGGTCTTCCGGTTCCATTTCCATCAGGTTTTTACCTTCAAACAAAACGGTTCCGCTGGTGATTTCATAATCGGGGTGACCGGCCAGGACCTTGGAGAAAGTGCTTTTGCCCGAACCATTGAGTCCCATGATCGCGTGAATTTCGCCGCTCTTTACGGTGAAGTCCATGTTCTTGAGGATGGGCGTGCCATCAACGCTGGCGCACAGGTTGCGCACTTCCAGTATGGTTCTGCTATCTTGGTAAATCATCCGACACTTCCTTCTAATTTAAAGCTGAGCAAATTGGTCGCCTCGACCGCAAACTCAAGAGGTAATTGCTGAAACACGTCTTTGCAGAAGCCATTGATGATCATCGAAACGGCTGCTTCGGCGTCGATGCCGCGCTGGGCAAAGTAGAACATCTGGTCTTCGCCTATTTTGGAAGTCGAGGCTTCATGCTCAACCTTGGCAGTGTTATTGCGCACATCGATGTAAGGGAAGGTATGTGCGCCGGACTCCTGCCCAATCAGCATTGAGTCGCACTGCGAATAGTTACGCGCGCCGCTGGCACTCGGTGCAATCTTCACCAGGCCGCGATAGCTGTTGTTGGATTTCCCGGCTGAGATACCTTTGCTTACAATCGTGCTACGGGTATTCTTGCCGAGGTGAATCATCTTGGTACCTGTGTCGGCTTGCTGATAATGATTGGTCAGAGCAACGGAATAGAATTCGCCAATCGAGTTATCACCCTGCAACACCACCGATGGATATTTCCAGGTAATCGCCGAACCGGTTTCCACCTGAGTCCACGAGATGCGCGAATTTATACCTTTGGCCAGGCCACGTTTTGTCACGAAGTTGTAGATGCCGCCAACGCCGTTTTCATCACCCGCGTACCAGTTTTGTACCGTGGAATATTTGATGTCGGCATTGTCGAGTGCGACCAGCTCAACTACTGCTGCATGCAGCTGGTTGCTGCTGAAAGCGGGAGCGGTGCAGCCTTCGAGATATGAAACCGAAGCACCTTCTTCCGCCACAATCAGCGTGCGCTCGAACTGGCCGGACTCTTCTGTGTTGATGCGGAAGTATGTTGATAAATCCATAGGGCACTTCACACCTTTAGGAATAAAGCAGAATGAGCCGTCAGTAAACACAGCAGAGTTAAGTGCCGCGTAATAGTTGTCGCTGGTCGGTATCACGGTGCCGAGATATTTTTGTACCAGTTCGGGATGATCTTTCACCGCTTCTGAAAATGAACAGAAAATCACGCCAACTTCGGCCAGTTTTTCTTTGTATGTCGTCGTAACCGATACGCTATCGAAAATCACGTCGACAGCGACACCGGCAAGCGCCATACGCTCGTGCAGTGGTACGCCGAGCTTTTCAAAGGTACGCAACAATTCAGGATCAACTTCATCCATGCTCTTTAATTTGGGTTTTTGCTTGGGCGCAGAGTAGTAACTGATCGCCTGGAAATCGATTTTTGGATAATGCGCGTTCTGCCAGGTTGGCGCGGTCATCTTGAGCCATGCCGCATAGGATTTTAGACGGAAATCAAGCAGCCATTCAGGTTCATTGCGCTTGGCCGATATCATCCGGATCGTGTCTTCATCCAGCCCTTTGGCCGCAACATCGGATTCGATATCGCTTACAAAGCCGTGTTTATAAGGCTGGTTGATGATGTTCTGCAGTGCTGCACTCATTGTAGAGACTCCGGATTTGCTGGGTCGGTGTATAAACTGACGATATTAAACTTTGATACTGAAGCTCTCGCCGCAGCCGCACATGGCGGTGACTTTGGGGTTGTCGATCTTGAAAGTTTGCTTGAGTCCTTCGGTGACAAAATCCAGCTTGGAGCCGTCAATATACTGAAGTGAGACCTTGTCGAGTACCACTTTTGCCTCAAAGGCTTCAAACAGCTCATCATTTTCACGCACTTCATCTGCATAATCATAGGTATAGCCATAGCCGGAACAACCCATGGGCTTTACACCAATGCGTAATGCAAGCCCTGAGCCACGCTTGGCCAGCTGATTTTTGATCTGTTTTGCAGCACTTTCAGTTAATGTAATAGGCATGATTCGTACTCCTGGACTTCTTGGGTAATCAAAATTTAGCAATAAACCCTAATCATACCGGAGCTAGAGCTTCTTGGGCACTCCCCTTGTGGATGCTGATTTTTACCGGGACGCTTTCTTGCTGCAAATTGATGTGGTCATCAACCAGTTGCTGCAGGCTAAATTCGGCCATATAACGGTGCAAAATGTCATTTAACCCCATCCACAGGTCATGCGTTGCGCACTGCTTGTTATCATCACAGTCGCCTCTGCCGCCGCATTGGGTGGCATCCACATTTTCATCAACAGCGACAATAATATCGGCAACAGAGATTGAAGCAGCCGAGCGGGCAAGATAGTAACCGCCACCGGGGCCGCGGACAGCCACTACAATATTGTGTTTACGTAGTTTGCCGAACAGTTGTTCGAGGTAAGAAAGGGAAATTTTTTGCCGCTCGCTAATGCTGGCAAGCGTAACAGGACCTTGGCCATGGCGCCCAGCAAGATCCGCCATCGCGGTTACAGCAAAACGACCTTTAGTGGTTAAACGCATGATTTATCTCCTAGTAAGTTAACTTATAAACAGTGCTGAACGAAATCCAATACCTGATTAATATTGTCAACTATACTAATGTTGACAAATTCAGTCAACATATTTTGTTGCTTATCTGGTCATTTTGTTAAATTTACTTTTGAGAAAAGGAGTAAACCCTCTTTGTTATCAGAGGGTTTTTAAGGGGTTGTTTGGAAAGTGCTTGGTATGATGTGATGCTGTTTTTACTTGCGGAAAACTGGAGAAAGCATCTTAAGCCCGTTGCTCATGTAGGTCATATAAAATTCAAGGTTGTTGTATTCTGTACTGTTGAATTCATAAGGTTTAGCACGGACATTTTTCTGGCATCCGGCAAAGCGCCCCTGCAGGGTAACGGGTTCAGTACCGCCACGGAACACCGGCCAGTGTGTTGCTTGCCCTACCATCATGGATAACTGTTCGCTGCGAATGTCCCTGCCGGCATTGTCAACGTGGCAAGTGGCACAGGAAAAATTGAGCTGGCCAATGCGCTTGTAATAGATTTGTTTGCCATTTTCATAAGCTGCAAGCGCGCCAGCGCTCTTTATTTTCACACTAACTTTCATGTTATTTGAAAGGCTTCTGGCATAGGCGGTCAAAACTGCCATTTCCTTGCTGGCATATTTTAATTCTGGTTCACCGTTTGTTTTGAGGCAGTTGTTAATAGAGTTTTCAAAGGTTATAACGCGACCTTCTTTATCGTCAAAATAAGGGTAGCCGGCTGCTACATTATTCCCGCCATATTTAAAACAGTTGGCAAATCTCTCGCCATTTTTGAATGGCGTTTCCCACATTATGCCACCTTCACGTACATCTGCCGCGAAAGGGGGAAAATCCATTACATCGTCATATTGTGCCTTTGCTTCAGGGTTTATCGCCAGTGCACCGTAAACATAATCTTCAAATTTGACGTTGGGTATTGTTTTTTTATAGTGATTTATCAGCTCAACGCGATCTTCCTCCGGTACGCCTTGTGCGGTGAAGCTGACAGTCAAGAACAGGCTTGCTGTGACAGTTAAGAATTTATATTTCATTTGTTATTTCTCCCAGTTGCTAATGTAGGATGAATTCTTGATGAGCTATTGAAGATATATCAGATGATAATGGCATTATGTTCAAATTTTTCACCCAGATTATCCACTGCTTTCACAGCAATAAAATCACCGGCTTTGGCGCCTTTTACTTTAAAACCGACAAACGGGTTTTTGGCTATACCCGATCCCCACATGCCTTCCAAAACAGGTTTGCCGTTTAAGGTTGCAACAAAATCTTTAATATAGTGCGCGGGAATCAGGTTTTTTGTTTTTGCGTCTTTGCGCGTACCAGTTTCCATGGGATGAGCGATCAGCACCTTAACATCGGCGGTGTCACTGCCTATCATCCTTGCGCGTATTTGTAATTCTCCAGCCATGATTCTCTCCTTTTGGTATCTCGTTATAGTTTGCGCCAATTAAATTAAAGTTGTTATTGGTCTGGAGCAGCTCGATTGATCTTTGATAGCTTACATGCCGTATATATAATCGGTAACCATATCAATTTCCGCCTCGGTCAGAATTTTGTTTTTGCCAAAGGGCGGCATCGAAGTCTTCG
>Ga0315272_10001648_pt1 | contig 10989 bp, 9 predicted proteins | sample C3_middle_MG_FD_203918 | JGI IMG/M metagenome (GOLD analysis project Ga0315272, IMG submission 203918) | Sediment microbial communities from Yellowstone Lake, YNP, Wyoming, USA - C3_middle | ecosystem: Environmental > Aquatic > Freshwater > Lake > Sediment | place: USA: Wyoming | collected...
CCAATCTGCAAGCCTGATATCCTGTAGATGCTCTTTTCCTCCTTTATGGGTGGATTGGGATGTGGTTGTGTTGCAACGGGGTAGCTTATTTGTGCATCAGTGCAAGGAGAATGCCGGGCACCCATGATAATTTTGCGAAAAATATAATAATCGTAAAAACAATATGTTGGCGCAATTCTGGCTTTTTGACTTTGTCGAAAAAAAAGAAATGCGAGGCAGAAAAGTGCATCCTGAGGTATCCATTGGCGCCTTTAGTTGACACCGAGCATGGTTCCATGCTTACATAAATTCATGCCGACAACAGGGCGTTGAATAAAACTTTTGGTCATCAGCAGGGGAAGGACGATGGCGTTTGGCAAACAACCGAAGGATCTGCTGGCTCACATCAAACCGCCAGGGGCGCAGGGCAAGTTTTTGATCGGCCTTGCCATCATTCTTTTTCTCTTCTGTCTTTTCTGGTCCGCCATTATTTACACGCACCAAAAAAAGCGTTTGCAGGAGGAGGCCCTGCACAAGGCAGAGCTTGTCATGGCTACGGTGGACGCCAACCGCGCTTATGTCCAGGAGGTCTTGCGGCCAAGGATGTATGGCTTGCTGGGCCAGGACAGCTTTGTCATCGAGGCCATGTCCACGTCCTATATAAGTCGGGTGGTCATGGAAAAATTCAAGGAAGACCTGCCTGATATTTCCTACCGCCGGGTCGCCATCAATGCCAAAAATCCAGAATTTGAGGCCAACCAGCGGGAGCTGGAGATGATCCGCTATTTCAACGATCACCCCCAGGCCGAGTCCTGGCAGGGGATCAGCACGGTTGCAGGCGAGTCGTATTTCATGAAATTCAGTCCGGTTCGCTATAATGACTCTTGTCTTCACTGCCACGGCAGGCCAGAGGACGCGCCGGGGAGCATTGTCGAAACATATGGCAATACCAAGGGGTTTTTTAAGAAAACGGACCAGGTAAGCAGCGTGGTCAGTGTTGGTATTCCCGTGGGAGAAGGGTTGCGTCGTATCGGAGAATTCGCCTTTTCCGTATTCAGCACCGTGTTCCTGTCTTTTTTCGTCCTGTACGCCATCATTGCTTTTTTCTTCAACAAACTCATCATCCAGAACATCCGTACCCTGCTGGATATTTTTCGTCTGAATCTCACCGACCAGAAAGGCGAGCAACTCTACCGGCAAGCCAAGAGCATGGATGAAATAGGGGAACTCAATGCGACTGCAGCCCTTATTTCCCGGCATTTGGAGGAAAGTCGCCTGCAACTCACCGACTACGCAGAAAACCTTGAAATAAAGGTTGAAGAAAGAACAAAGGCGCTGCAAGAATCCCAAGATCAGCTCCACCTTCAGATGCGGGAACGAAACCGCGAGCTCCAGACCTTGAACATTATCGCCGAACTCATTACCCAGTCCGTGGATCTCCGTTCCATTCTTCCCAAGGTTTTGCGGCAAACCCTGGAGGTGATCCCGGCAAAAGGCGCGGGGATTTATCTGTTCCGCCAGGATCATCAGGGGCTTTCCTTGCAGTGCCAGGATAACGCCCCCGAACTTGCCGAAACTCTTTCCTGCGATGTGATTTCCCACCAGATTCTGTCGGAAACGGATGGCACTGCTCCCGCATCCTCAACGATTTGTGAGACGGTCTGTGGAGAACTGAACTTTTTTACCTCCGATACTGCCAGGGGAAAGTGTCTCAATATCCCGCTCTGTTGCCGGAACAGGATTCTCGGGATCATGACCTTTACAGGCTATAATGTCGGGGAGATGGACCCTCGTCATAGAGAGCTTCTTCTTTCCATCGGCCGCCAAGTTGGCGTTACCATGGAAAGTTTGCAGAACATGACAAGCCTTATGCAAAGCAAGGAACTTCTCCAGTCGGTTTTTGATGCAATCGCCGACCTGGTCGTACTTGTTTCGCCGGACGGATTTCTCCGTATGGTGAACAAGGCATTTCTCATCAGATATAATTTTAACCCGGAAACGGTCCTCAACCGTCACACCGAAGAACTGGCCGTTATGCAGCCGGTTCCCTTCGAGCTGTTCAGCCATATCGCTCAGGTCAAGTTGCGGGAACCGGTTTCCGATTTCAGCCAGTTACCCAACGGCCAGATATTCGAAACCCACTTCTATCCGGCTTTTGACGATCACGGCGAGTTGAAAAACATTGTCTGTTACGCCAAGGATGTCACTCAACAGAAACAAGTGGAACACCGCATGCAACAGGCGGAGAAACTTGTCGCCCTTGGGCAGCTGGCCGCCGGAGTTGCCCATGAAATCAACAATCCACTGGGGATCATCCTGTGCTATACCGATTTGTTAAAAGAAGATTTTGTCGGTTTGCCGGAAAAAATCGAGGACCTAAGCGTTATTGAAAAGCATGTAAAAAATTGTCAACGCATTGTCCACGATCTGCTGAGCTTTGCGCGGAATCAGCAGACAACGCGGGCTCCTGCCTCTGTGAACGCCGCCATCGAACAGGTGGTTTCCATGGTTTCCAGTCAACTGGCAAAACAGGGAATAACCGTGGTGCCGAAGCTGGACCCCGACATTCCGCTTCTTGAGATGGACGCGGAAAAAATGAAACAGGTTTTTATGAATCTGTTTATCAACGCCGCCCAGGCCATCGGGAAAAACGGAGAGATTGACATTGAATCCAGCTGCCTGCGGAACAAGGGCCAGGTGAAGATCGTAGTGCGTGACACCGGGCCTGGCGTTGCCCCGGAGATTCAGGACAAGATTTTCGAGCCGTTTTTTACCACCAAGGGACCGAGAGACGGTACCGGTCTTGGGCTTTCGCTCAGCTACGGAATTATCTGTGACCATGGCGGGGATATCTATGTTCAGAGCAAACCGGGGAAGGGCGCTGCCTTTACCATTATTTTACCGCTCCTGGGTGCATAAAAAGAATACGGCGGGAGGCAGAGTCTATGTCGTTTGATCGGCTTTTGATCGTTGATGATGAAAAAGATATGCTCACCGGTCTGCAAAGAACCATTGAACGCAATATTCCAGGACTTGAGGTGGTTACCTCCACCAGGGCCAGTGAGGCTCTGCGCCTGATGGCCGAGCAATCCTTCGACCTCGCCTTGCTGGACGTGATGATGCCGGAGATGAACGGCATCGTCTTGCTTGAGAAGCTGCGGGCTAAGGACCCGGAACTCTCCGTGGTCATGATGACCGCTTTTGCCAGCATCGATTTGGCAGTTGACGCCATTAAGAAGGGCGCCTACGACTTTATCACCAAGCCCTTCGACAAGGACACCATTCTGCGGGTAATCCACAAGGGGCTGGAAAGAAACCGGCTGGTCCGGGAAAATGTGACCTTAAAGGAACAGGTCTGTCAAAAGGAGGCATTTGCCTCTTTTGTCGGACAGAGTCCGGCAATGACTCAGTTTTGCGAGCGTCTCAAGACCGTGGCCTTGTCCGATTACACGGTGCTGGTTCGGGGTGAATCCGGCACGGGCAAGGAGCTTGCGGCCCGGGCGGTGCACAACTTGAGCAAACGGCGCAACCGCCCGTTGATTATGGTCAACTGTCCGGCCATTCCGGAGCATCTTCTGGAAAGCGAGTTGTTTGGACACAAGCGCGGCGCATTCACCGGGGCGGAGCGGGATTATCCAGGGCTTTTTGTGGAGGCGGACGGCGGGAGCCTGTGTCTTGACGAGATCGGCGATATCCCGGTCTCAATCCAGACCAAATTGCTCCGGGTCTTGCAGGAGCAGGAAATAAAGCCCTTGGGAGATACGAAAACCCGCAAAATCAATGTTCGGATCATCGCCATAACCAATCAGGACCTTGAGAAAAAGATCATTGACCGATCTTTCCGCGAGGATCTTTTCTACCGGTTGAACGTGGTGAGCCTTACCCCGCCCAGGCTGGTGCAAATCCGGGGGGATATTCCGTTGCTGGTGGATCATTTTTGTAGGCAGGTTTGCTGTGAACTCGGACTTGGCGGGAAGCATTTTTCCGTGGACGCCATCACCGCCCTCATGGGGAGGGCCTGGCCAGGCAATGTCCGGGAGTTGCAAAATGTGGTCCGTCAGACGGTGCTGTTCAGTGCCGATTCGGTTATCTCGACCGAAGACCTTGCCGCTCTCATCCCTTCGGAAAACAGGTTTCCCGACGAGACTGCCTCCTGGCTTGCGGCCCCAGCCGGAAACGAAAAGATGCCAATCTACAAGGAGGCTAAGGAGGATCTGTTGCAAAAATTCATGAGTCAGTATGTGGTGCGTCTGCTGCAAGATACAGGGGGTAATGTGAGCCGGGCGGCGGAGATCTCCGGCCTGACCAGGGCGGCGCTGCAAAAGATCATGCGGCGCACAGCCATCCAGGCGAACAGTTTCCGCAACCATGCTTCCTGAAGGGGCACAAGCGAAACCATGCTGCGCATCTCAAACACCGTCATAATCCCGGAAAGCGAAATCGAGCTGACCGCTATCCGGGCCCAGGGCTCCGGGGGCCAGAACGTCAACAAGGTTTCCTCCGCCATGCACCTGCGTTTTGATATCCGCGCCTCGTCGCTGCCGGATTTTTACAAAGAAAGGTTGTTGGCCTTGAGCGATCAGCGCCTTACAAAGGAAGGGGAGATCGTCATCAAAGCCCAACAGTTCCGCAGCCTGGAAAAGAATCGGGCCGATGCCCTGGAACGCTTGGGGGAACTTATCAGGGACGCGGTCAAGCAGGAACGCAAGCGCAAGCCCACCAAACCCTCCCGCAGCGCCAAGGAAAAGCGTCTGGAAGGCAAGGAGAAGCGGGGCAGGGTGAAAGCCATGCGCGGCAAGGTTGAGGAATAAGCGTTACTTGCCGAAGCCGCAGATGGGATAAGCACAGCTCTTGCACTGTCGGCACAGGCCGCCATGCCCCAAAAGGGCCATGGCATGTCGGGTGATCTTCTCCCCGCACAACACCCTGGGCAGGATCAGATCAAAAACGGTAATCTTGTGGAACATGCCGCAGGCAGGTAACCCCAGCACCGGGATCTCCCCAATATAGCCTACGAGAAACATGGCCCCTGGTAGAACCGGGGTGCCGTAGACGATATCCCGCGCCCCGGCCTTGGCAATGCCCTGCCGGGTCACGTCATCCGGGTCCACGGACATGCCGCCGCTGGTGACGATGAGATCCGCACCCGCATCCAGACACGTCTTGATCTCTGCGGCAATGGTCTCGATATTGTCCGGGGCGAAGCGGACTGCAACCACTTCCGAGCCGAGCCGTTCCAGTTTTTTACGCAGCACCGGCTCAAAGGCATCCTTGATCCGGCCATGAAAGACCTCGTTGCCGGTGATGATCAGCCCGGCCCGAGCCTGTTTCAGTTGGGCAACCTTGAGAACTCCCCCGGCTTTTTGGGCGATGTCAACCGCAGCATTCACGATCCCTTTTTTCGACACCAGGGGAATAAGCCTGGTTCCGGCCAGTTGTTCGCCCTTCTTGACCGGGGTATTATTGTGCAGGGTGGCGCACATGACCTCGCCCAGCAGGTTGAATTGGTACAGGGCCTCGACCTCGACCTTGAGCAGCCCGTCATGGGCGGCGACGATGTTGAGCTTGCCTTCCACAGGCTCCCCGGAAACCGAGGTGCCCGGCCCGGCCAGGGATGAGGCCATCAGCTCGGCCGCCTCATTTTCATGGATGTCATCCGGCCCCAGCTCCAGCACATAGATGTTATCCTTGCCGAGCCGTTTTAAGCGCTCGATATCCTCCGCCTGGATGATGTGGCCTTTACGGAAAGCGCGGCCCTTGAACTCTTCGTTGCGGATTTCCGTGATGTCGTGGGGCAGAACCATGCCGACGGCCTGCTCAACCGGGATTGTTTTTGTCATGCGTGCTCCAGCAGCCCGATGAGGCTCAGATGATTTCATAGTAACGGCCATGCGCACAGGGCTTGCAAAGGGGTTTGCCCTCCTGCATCACCTCACGGCAATCCTGCACCCAGTCCCCGCAGCGCTCGCACTGCACCCTCCGCTTGGGTCGGCCCGGCATGTCCTCTTCCGGCACGGTGATGGCGACCGCCTGCACCTTGAAGAGTTCCGCCTCGGGCATGATCCGATAGGCCTCAAGCTGCTGCTTATATTTGTCGCCGATTTCCGGGCAGTATTTCTTCGAGGTCTCTTTGGATTCCTCCAGGGCTGTGATCCGCACTGCCTTGCCGGTTTTAAGATTGACAAAGGTCGCGGCCATGATTCCGTAATCGAGCCACTTGAGGGAGCGTTTGCCCAGGGAACAGCCGGTCACGGTCTGGATTGCATCGGTGGCGCAACGGTCGATTTCCACCAGCACGTAGAAATCCTTGCGCTGGGCTTTTGGGTCGTCAATACCGATTTCCCGCAGACCGACCATGGACATCCTTACCCCGATGACCTGGCCTGCACAGATGTGGCCATGAATTTTTGTCGATTTTTCAAGAAGTTGCTCGAATGTTTCCATGTTGTTTCTCCGGTATTTTTAGGTCGGCAGTTGTTGGTCCATTCCTGCACGAACCCATAATGTAGGCGAAAGGGGAGAATTTTGCCAGCGAAAGTCAAGGCGCAAAGAAAAAGCGGCTATGGCTGCGTTTGCGGACTATGAGAAGAATATTGGCAAAGTTTCAGCGAATATGCTACATATCCTTTTTTAAGGTGCTCCATGTGAGTTTAAAAGGGAACCCCGTGCAAATCGGGGACGGGCCCGCCGCTGTAACCGGGGACAAGTTTCGCAATAACGCCACTGTTTTTAATGGGAAGGCGCGGAACAAGGATGAACCGGAAGTCAGAAGACCTACCTTGAAAATAATGCTGTATGATCGCCGTGGACAAGTGATCATGCTATGATTTCCGTGGATGAAACAGGGCCTCCCCGGATCGAGAATATCGGTCCGGGGATTTTTTTATGGTACTTGATCTGCATTTTATCACCTCACTTTGGGCACATCTGCTTTGGCCGTTGGCGAAGATCCTCTTCTGGGTGTCTGTGGGGTTGATCGCCGCCAATTTTATTGAGGCACTCAACTGGACGCACCGCTTGGCCTCCCTGACCCGCCCTCTGGTGCGATTGGGCAGACTCTCCACCGTCTCCGGGGCCAGTTTTTCCATGGCTTTTTTTTCCGGGGTTACCGCAAACACCATGTTGGCCGAGGCTTTTGATAAAGGCCAGTTGAGCAAGAAAGAGCTGGTACTTGCCAACCTCTTTAACGGTCTGCCCCGCTTTTTCCTCCATCTTCCCACGGTTTTTTTCTTGACGGCGCCGCTTATTAAAATGGCCGCCCTGGTTTACCTTGCCCTGACTTTTGCCGCAGCCATGCTGCAAACTGCGGTGGTGGTAATCGGCGGCAGGATCTTGCTCCCCCCCCTGCAGGGAGAGCTGGGGGAGATCGGAGCCCCGATCCGCGAAAAAACCGAATGGAAACATGCCCTGGAAAAAAGTGTGAAGCGATTTCGCAAGAGGATCAAGGGACTCATCTGTTTTACTGTTCCCGTGTATATCCTTTTCTTTTACTTGGGTAAACACGAATTTTTTGTCTGGCTGGAGAGATTTTTCGCCACCCAGTCCTGGTTTCTTGCTTGGCTCAAACCGCAAAGCCTCGGCATTGTCATGGCCCATGTCACCGTTGAGTTTTCCGCCGGTCTGGCTGCGGCCGGAGCCCTGCTGGCAGATAGAAGCCTCAGCTACAAAGAGGTGGTTCTTGCCCTATTGGTCGGCAATATTCTCTCAACGCCGATTCGAGCTGTGCGGCACCAGTTCCCTTACTATGTCGGTATTTTTACTCCGAAACTTGCCCTTGAGCTTGTGGGGGTCAGCCAGATGTTGCGTCTGGCTTCAGTGATCGCTGTTGGTCTTGGGTATTATTTTTTGCCTCTTGGTTAAGATTGGCGCCTTGGATCAAGGCGAGTCGCCAGTTTGTGCGGTTTTTGCTTAGAAGTTAGAAAGTGTTGTGTCAATAAGGCGCCCATCGGGCTTAAAAGGGAATCCCGTGCAAATCGGGAACGGTCCCGCCACTGTAATTTTCTCCTGCTTCCTCCATGAAGCGGGAAAGTCGGTTCTCAGGCCACTGTCCTATGTTATGGGGCGGGAAGGCGAACCGGTTTTGGAAAAAGTCAGGAAACCTCCCTCGTTGATCGTTTTGCTGCAGCCTTCGAGGAAAGGTTTCCGGCCTTGCGCGAAAATTACCACAGCAGGGGGATACCGTCTTTTTTTGAGGGAAATTTATTAACCTTTTGAAAGATGGAGAAAAAAGATGCGTTTGAAAAGAATGTTGCAAAATGGTGTTGTGCTGCTGGTGGCCCTGTTTCTGGTGCTCGGGGCAACTGCTGCCCAGGCTGCCAAGGCCGAGAAGAAAACGGCCGTGGTTTTGGCGGTGTTCGGCACCAGCCATGAAAGCGGCCTGGACGGCATCCTCAACATTCGGGAGCAGATCAAAAAAGAACTGCCCGGTATCCCGGTCCGGGTTGCCTTTACCTCGAACATCATCCGGAGAATCTGGCAGGAGCGGCGTCAAGACCCAACGTATGCGGCTCAGCATCCCGAAGTGCCGGGGGAAATCCTTAATGTCAAAGGGCCATTGGCTGCCATTGCAGACTTGCAGGACGAAGGCTATGGCTACATTGTCGTGCAACCGACCCATATTTCCAGCGGCGAAGAGTTTGCGGATCTGGCTGGTTATGTCGAGGGGTTGAACAGCATTAAGACCGTGAAAAAACGGAACATGCCCTTTAAGAAGATCTTGCTCGGGCGTCCTGCTCTTAGGACCTACGGCATTGAGCATGAGTACCGCCACGATATCGAGCAGGTTGCCGTCATCGTGGCCCCGGATGTTGAGATGGCCAGAAAAGCCGGGAGGGCTCTGGTCTATTTCGCCCATGGCAACGAGCATTATTCAACCGGGGTTTACCTGGAGTTCGAACAGGTGATGCGTCAGCGGTATCCCGGGGTGCGCATCTATGTTACCATGGTTGAGGGCTTTCCGGACAACGCCCGTCTTTTCGCGGAGCTGAAGTCAGATAAGACGAAGAAGGTGCTGCTCAAGCCTTTCATGACCGTAGCTGGAGACCATGCCAAGAACGATATGGCCGGGTCTGAGCCGGATTCCCTGAAAAGCCTGCTTGAGGCGCGTGGCATTAACGTGGCTGCCTCTTTGGTCGGCTTGGGAGAGTCCGATGATTTTGCCGCTATCTTTGCCCAGCATGTCCAAGATGCCATGAAGGATGAAGGGATTTAAAGACCAATGAGGCACAGCGGATACCCAATATGGCTGCTTACCCTGGCGTTGGCGGCAGCCACCCTCGGCGCCATCATCTATGCCACCGGCATGGGCCATATCGCTGTGCCTGCCACCGAGATCGTCCGGGTTATTGCAGCCAGGATCACCTCCAATCCCGCGCTGCTTGTGGGTATTGACCCGGTGTTTCCCTTTGTGGTTTTCGATGTCCGTCTGCCCCGGATACTTACCGCCACTCTGGTCGGGGGCGGCCTTGCCATGAGCGGCGTTATCTACCAGGGCATCCTGCTCAATCCGCTGGCAGATCCGTATACCTTGGGGGTCTCCTCCGGCGCGGCCTTTGGCGCGGCCCTGGCTCTTTTGGCCAACCTGACCATGATGGGACATTTTTCCGTGCCGCTTTTCGCCTTTGGCGGCGCGGCCCTCGCTCTGCTGGTGGTGCTCTATCTCTCCAGCTTTAACGGGCAGATCTCGGCCAACACCCTGATTCTTTCCGGGGTCATTGTCGGGGCCATCCTGGCGGCGGGGATCAGCTTTTTGAAATACCTGGCCGACGAGCAGGTGTCGGTCATTATCTTCTGGCTGATGGGCAGCTTTGCCTCCCGCACTTGGGCGGATGTGGCTGTGGTGGCGGGGGCGGTGCTCTGCGGTCTGGTGTTGTCCCTTTATTACGCCAGGGATCTCAATATCCTCAGCCTGGGAAGCAGGTCGGCGGACACCTTGGGTGTTGAGAGCACCAGGGTGCGCTGGATTCTGCTCTTGGGCGCTTCTCTGGTGACGGCGGTCTGCGTGTCGGTCTCCGGGATCATTGGTTTTATCGGGCTCATTGTCCCGCATCTCATGCGTTTTCTGGTGGGGCCGGACAACCGGAAGCTGTTGCCGGTTTCCGTTCTGGCAGGGGCTCTGCTCCTGCTCGTGGCTGATACCGTGACCCGGGCAGTGCTGCCGGTGGAGGTGCCCATCGGGGTGCTCACCGCTCTAATCGGCGGCCCTTTTTTCTGCGTGATTTTCCGCAGGCGGCAAAGGAGGGCGATATGAGCGCCGCAAGCGGCTTTGGACTGACCGGAGTCAGCTTTGCCTACGGAGAAACCCAGGCGCTTGCCGAGCTGAATCTTTGCCTGGAGCCGGGCAAGTTTTACGGGATTGTCGGCCCCAACGGCTGCGGCAAGACCACCTTTCTCGATCTGCTCACCGGTGGCAAGAGTCCTGCCCAGGGAAGCGTCACCTTCATGGATCGGCCGGTGGCGGATTACCGCCGCCGGGATCTGGCCCGGATGGTCGCCCTGGTGCCCCAGGATTTTGCCATCGATTTTGCCTTCACCGTGCAGGAGGTGGTGCTCATGGGGCGCCATCCCCATATCGGCCGTTTTGCCTCCCCTTCGGCGGAAGACTGGCGTCAGGTAGACGCGGCCATGGCAGCCATTGGCATCACTCATTTTAAGGATCGTTTCGTCAACGAGCTCTCCGGCGGAGAGAAACAACGGGTGGTTGTGGCCCGAGCCCTGGCCCAGCAAACTCCTTATCTGCTCTTTGACGAGGCGACCTCCAGCCTGGATGTGCGGTACACCATGCAGATTTTTAACGTGGCGAAAAAGCTGGTTAAGGAAGAGGGACGGACCGTGATTGCGGTGATCCACAACCTCAATCTGGCTGCAGCCTACTGTGATGAACTGATCTTCATGCAGGAAGGGAAAGTGGCTGTCTGTGGTCCCACCGACACGGTGCTTGAAGAGGCCATAATCAAAAAGGTTTTTGGAGTGGAGAGCAGAGTGGTGTTTGACGATTTCAGTAAGACCAAA
>Ga0315272_10001649_pt1 | contig 10988 bp, 10 predicted proteins | sample C3_middle_MG_FD_203918 | JGI IMG/M metagenome (GOLD analysis project Ga0315272, IMG submission 203918) | Sediment microbial communities from Yellowstone Lake, YNP, Wyoming, USA - C3_middle | ecosystem: Environmental > Aquatic > Freshwater > Lake > Sediment | place: USA: Wyoming | collected...
GCGGTCACCACCGGCCTGCGGGATTCGGCGATCTGGGAGTATCCGGATGGGGCCATGGTGCAGTGGACGGCCATTGGCGAGGGACAGATGGATTTCAAGGCCTACGCCCGCCGGTTCGCGCAACTCTGTCCGCAAACACCGTTCGTTCTGGAAATCATTTCCGGCTTTTCCGTGTCATTCCCCTATTTGAAGGAGGAGTTCTGGAAGGCCTTCCCCAAGGCCCGCGCCGCCGATCTGGCCGCCTTTGCGGCCATGGCCCGGCGTGGAACCAAACGGGAACCCTACAAGGCTCCCGAAGGCGTGGATAAAAAAATTGCGGAGCAGGATTACCAAAAAGCCGAATTGGAGCGCAGCCTGAAATATTGCAAAGAGGTTCTGGGCCTTGGCTGCAAGGCGTGAACGGCGGCACTGAGAGCTCCGGACCACAACCCACATGATGCGCCATTTAAAAATCATCGCCTGCGAAGTGGCCTGCCGGGAGATCGGCTGGGCGGTGGCCCACTCGCCCAGCGTGGCCGATCTGGAATTCCTGCCCGTGGGCAACCATGATGAGCCTAAAAAGGGGCATGTCGATTTGCAAACCCGCATCGATGCCGTGCCCGCTGGCCGCTACGACGCCATCCTGGTCGGTTACGGCATCTGCAACCAGATTCTCAACGGCCTCCAAGCCCGCCACACGCCGCTGATTGTTCCCCGGGCGCACGATTGCCTTACGTTCTTCCTCGGTTCCAGGGAACGTTATCAAACCGTTTTCAACGAAAACTCCGGCACTTACTTTTTCACGGCGGGCTGGCTCGAATTCCCCCATCGTCGCGCCCGCGCCCAGGGCCTCGCCGCACCCTCCGGGGACATGGCCGCGCAAATCCCCGCCATCTCGCTGGGCCGCAGTTTTGCAGAACTGGTGGAAAAATACGGCGAGGACAACGCCCGTTATCTGGCGGGCCTCACGGAGCAGTGGACGCAGAGCTACCACCAGGGCGTCCTGATCCGGTTCGATTTCGACCATGCCATGAATCTCCAGGAGCAGGTGGCCGATATTTGCCGGCGCAATGGGTGGAAAATGAAGGAAATCGCCGGCGACACCGCCCTTTTGCAACGGTGGCTCGACGGCCCCTGGAACGATGCCGAATTTCTCACCGTGCCCCGCGAACACACCGTCCAGCCCAGTTTCGACGAACGCGTCATCCGCGCCCAACCGGGTCCCCCCACCGGCGTCAGCAAAGAATAGGCAACGTTTTCAGGAGTCGCAATGATGGCGCGGGTGGCCACCGGTGTAGCGCAGGCGGCCCTGGGTGTGGCGCAGGCGGCCCTGGGTGTGGCGCAGGCGGCCCTGGGTGTAGCGCAGGCGGCCTCGCCTGCGGGTTCCAGCGGCGTCTCGCCGCGAGGACCTTGGTCTGGGACGGCATGGGTTTGGGAGCGGTGTGGGGATTGTCGGGCGCGTCGGAGGAGACAGAAATTTCCGGGCGGGGACGCCCGGATAACCCGCAGGCGAGGCCGCCCGCGATACGCCGATGGCCGCCTGCGATACACAGATGGACGATTGGGATATACGGCGGGGGATGTCTGTGCGTCTGCCCGGGTACAAAAAAAGTCGGCCAGGCTTGTGACCTGCCGACCTTTCGATTTGCCCATCCTGAATTAATTCGCCTTCTTGGGTTCCGCCTCTTTCAAGCGGGGATCGTCCTTCTTGATGACTTCGATCTGGGCGCCTTTTTTCATTTCATCGGAGGAGGGCACCTTGATGATGTCGCTGGTGACCGGTTGGTTGACGGGAGTCGCGGCCGCTTTGACGGCCAGAAGTTCCACCTCGAAGATCAACGTGGCGTTGGGCGCGATTTTCATGCCCGAACCGGCTTCGCCGTACGCCAGGTTGGACGGCAGGTAAAGTTCGCATTTGGCGCCGGTTTTCAGGAGCTGGATGCCTTCGGTCCAGCCCTTGATGACGCGGTTGAGGGCAAAAGTCGCGGGCTGATTGCGCGAGAACGAGCTGTCGAATTCCGTGCCGTCGATGAGTTTCCCACGGTAATTGACGGTGACGGTGTCGTTGCTCCCGGGTTTGACGCCGGTGCCTTCGGTGATCATTTTGTATTGCAGACCGCTGGGCAGGGTGACCACGCCGGTCTTGGCGGCGTTTTCCTTCAGAAAGGCCTCGCCCTCGGTTTTGTTCTTTTCGCCCTGGACTTTGCGTTTGGCCTCCAGCTTGGTCCGCACCTCCTGTTGCATCACGTTGAGCGCCGCGCGGGCCTCGGTCTCCGTCAGCAGTGTTTTGCCCCCGGACAGGGCGTCACTGATGCCCTTGCGCATCATGTCCAGGTCCACGTTCAGTTCCTGAGCCTTCCAGATGTTGCCCAGGCTCATGCCGATGCTGTAGCTGTTTGTTTGCGTCTGGTCTTTCAGCGTCACCACCTGGTCCTCCGAGAACACCGGCGCCGCCAAAGCCAGTAACACGATCGAAATGAATGCTTTTTTCATTGAGTCCTTATTCTTTTGTAAAATCAGTGTAGGCAAAAAGGCGGGGGTTATTCAATGCGAAAAACGAGCCGCCACTTTTCAACCCGCGACGATGCGATCCTGAGCGGCGTATTTTAGGAAATCATGTGCGCCAGGAAAAAGGCCACCGCCGCCGCCAATCCCCCCACAACCACCGTCTCCAGGCCGCTGCGCCAGCGCGAGACCCCCGTAAAGTGGCCCTTCACGAATCCAAAAATCCCCAGGGCAATGAGCGTCACCACCACCGACCACGCCAGCGCCGTTTTCGTATCGTTGAGCATCATGTAAGGCGCCAGGGGGACCAGACCGCCCACCACATAGGATAGGGCGATCGTCGCCGCGCATTGCATGGCGCGTTTGGGATTGGGTTCCTCGAGGCCCAATTCAAATTTCATCATGAAATCACGCCAGGCCATGGGATTGCGCCGCAGGCCCGCCACCACAGGATCCACCTCCGAGTCCGTCAAGCCATACGCCTTGAATAAATCCGCAATTTCCCGTTCCTCGACCTGCGGCACGTCCACAATCTCCTGCTCCTCCCGTTTGAGTTCGCTGTGGTAGTGCTCCATTTCGCTGCGCGCCGCCAGATACCCCCCCAGGCCCATGGCCACCGATCCCGCCGCGATTTCCGCGATGCCCGCCGTCACCACGATATGCACCGCGTTGACCGCGCCCGAAATGCCCGCCGCCAACGCGAATGGAACGGTCAGCCCGTCCGCCATGCCGATCACGACATCCCGCACCATCGCATTGCCCTGGAAATGTTCTTCTTGATGAATCATAACAATATGCCGCCACCCTAGCCTCCGACCCGCCCTCGCACAAGGCCCGGCTCGAATGCGCGCGGATCCGGATACCCCCGCCTTTTTCTAATGCCTGGCAAAACTCTCCGCCATCGCCACCGCCTTGAGCATGGACTTGGACTTGTTCACCGTCTCCTGATACTCGGCCTGGGGATCGGAATCGTTGACCCACCCGCCGCCGGCCTGCACGTAGGCCATCCCGTCCTTGAGCAAGGCGGTGCGGATGGTGATGCAGCAATCCAGGTTGCCGTTGAATGAGAAATAGCCGACGCAGCCACCGTAGGGACCGCGCTGGGTTTTCTCCAGTTCCGAGATGATCTGCATCGCGCGAATTTTGGGCGCGCCGGAAAGCGTGCCGGCGGGGAATGTGGCGCGCATGAGATCGTAAGGCGAGTGACCTTCCTGCAAATGGCCCACCACCTGGGAAACGATGTGCATGACATGGCTGTAGCGCTCAATGATCATCAGGTCCTTGACCTGCACCGTACCATAATCGCAGACCCGGCCAAGGTCGTTGCGCGCCAGGTCCACGAGCATCACATGTTCGGCCCGTTCCTTGGGATCGGCCAGCAATTCCTTCTCCAGCGCCAGATCTTCTTCCGATGTTTTGCCGCGGGCCCGGGTTCCCGCAATGGGCCGGATTTCCACCGCGCGGTCCTCGCAGCGGACATGAATCTCCGGAGAGGCCCCCACCAGCGAAAAGCGGTCCAGTTCCAACAGGAACATGTAGGGCGAGGGATTGATCGTGCGCGCGGCGCGGTACACCTCCAGGGGCGTGGCGTGAATGGGGGTCGAGAATCGCTGGGAGCCGACCACCTGGATGATGTCCCCGGCGGTGATGTATTTTTTGGCGGCCTTTACGTTCTCGATGAACTGCTCCCGGCTCACATTCGAGACCACCGGCAGACTGGGCGTTTCCTCGGGCAGGCTCACCGGGCGCGATTCCAGCGGGCGGCGCAGGAGCGAGACGATATGGTCGATGCGGGCCGCCGCTTCGGCATAGGCGGCGTCGGCCGGCGCGGCTTCATCCACCAGGGCGTTGACGATGATGGTCAGCGTCTGGGCCACACGGTCGAAGACGAGCAATTCGTCCGCAATCAAATAATAGAGAACGGGCGTGCCCAATTCATCCTTCGCGGGGCGGGGGACCACGGGTTCCACATCGTGAATGAACTCGTAACCGATGAATCCAATGGCGCCGCCGGTGAAACGGGGCAGCCCGGGCACCGTGACGGGCCGGTAGCGTTTGAGCAGACGTTCCACCATTTCCAGACCGTCCTTGATGTCGCGTCCCACCACGGCGCTTTCGAGCACCTTGCCCTTGGCCAGCACCTCGACCACGTTCCCCATCTGGCGCACCACAGAGCGCGGATTGCCGCCCACGAAGGAGAAACGTCCGAGGTGTTCCCCGCCTTCCACGGATTCGAACAGGAAGGACTCGCCCTGGTCGCGGATCTTGTGGTAGGCGGAGAGCGGGGTTTCCAGATCGGCCAGCAACTTGCGCGTGACCGGGATGAGATTTCCCTGGGTGGCGAATTGGGCGAATTGTTCCGGGCTTGGGTAATACATGGCAGTCAGGGGAAGGGGGTGAAAGCGTTCAGGATGCGGGCGGATGACGCTGGCGGCGTGCCGCCAGCAGGCTGTAAAAGGCCACGGCGATGGCGTAGGCCGCCATGCCCATGCCGATCGCAAAGGGCACAAGCCGGTCCTCGCCGAAAAACACAAGCGCCAGGCCGACGGCGAGGTAAAGAATGGTTTGCAGGAGAAGACATGCCAGATAAAGGCTGAAGGGGGTCCGCAACATCTGCCCGGCCATGAAACTGCGGTAGTCTTCCTCGCCCATCGCGCGCATGAGCCAGGCGGACTGGAAATTGCGGGCGGCCACCAGGATGCTGGTGGTGGCGATGACAATGGCGGGCAGCGGCCACAGCGCAAACACGGCGCACAGCGCGATGTTGATCAAGGCGCCAGGCTTCCATCCCAATTTTCTGGCGATTGGGTTGGCCTCCAGCACCAGGTTGGGGGTGGCGATCCATGTGCTTAAAAAATCCATGCCCCGGGCCGCCAGGAGCAGGCCCAGGCACATCAAATAGGACCCGCCGCCGAATGCGACCCGGTCCTCCATCACTTTTTCCCGTAAATCTTTTCGGGATCGAGCATTCGCTCCTCGGTGGTCGCGATTTTCCCGCCGCCCTCCTGGACTGAGCGGAAAAAGCAGGAGCGGTAGCCCTCGTGGCAGGCCGGGCCGGTCTGCTCCACTTGTATCAGGAGGGTATCGCCATCGCAATCGAACGCGATGTCCTTGACCACCTGGAAATGCCCGCTGGTTTCCCCTTTGATCCAGAACTTCTTGCGCGAGCGGCTCCAAAAGACGGTTTTGCCCAGTTCCAGGGTTTTTCCCACGGATTCACGATTCATGTAGGCCAGCATCAGCACCCGGCCGCTGGCATGATCCTGAACAATCGCGGGGATTAATCCATCCGCGCCAAACTTCAATCCGTCAATAAAAGCGCTCATTTGGGTATAAAGGTAAAGGCAACCGCCGCTAAAATGCAGACAAAGGCCGCCAGGTGGTTCCAGCGCAAACTTTCACCGAGATAAAAAATGGCAAAACAGGCAAACACGCACAAGGTAATAACCTCCTGGATGATTTTTAATTCCGTGGCGCTATAGACCTGATAACCCACCCGGTTGGCCGGCACCATCAGGGTGTATTCGAAAAAGGCGATGCCCCAGCTCGCCAGAATTGCCAGCCAGAGCGGGGCGCTCCGATATTTAAGATGCCCATACCACGCAAAGGTCATGAACAGGTTCGAGCAAACCAGCAGAACCACCGGAAGGACCCGGGCCATTGGTATTGAAATTGCACTCATGGGGGTTATGAACGTACTGGAATCGAATGGCTGGCCAGATACTTCTTAACGTCTCCGACCGTGTAGGTGCCAAAATGAAAAATGCTCGCCGCCAGCACCGCGTCCGCCTTGCCCTCCCGCAGCACGGCGACCATGTGATCGAGATTGCCCGCCCCGCCGCTGGCGACCACGGGCACGCCCACGGCCTCGCTGATCCGGGCCGTGATGACCAGGTCGTAACCGGCCTTGGTGCCATCGGCATCGATGCTGTTGAGCACGATTTCGCCCGCGCCCAGGGTGACCGCGCGCACCGCCCAATCCACCGCCTGCAGGCCGGTGGGCTTGCGTCCGCCGTGGGAGAAAACCTCCCAGGTGTCCGGCCCGGTCTTCTTGGCGTCGATGGAGACCACAATGCATTGGCTGCCGAACTTCTCGGCTCCGGCGCGGATCAGATTCGGCGTGGATAACGCGCTGGAATTGATGCTGACCTTGTCGGCCCCGGCTTTGAGCATGAGACTCATGTCCTCGATGGCCCGGATGCCGCCGCCCACGGTCAGGGGCATGAAACACTGGTCCGCCACCCGTTGGATCACCTCCACCATGGTGGCGCGTCCGTGGGCGCTGGCGGTGATGTCGTAGAACACCATTTCATCCGCCCCCTGGGCATTGTAGGTCAGGGCCAGTTGCACTGGGTCGCCCACATTGCGCAGCTCCCCCGCTTCGGCCTTGCCGAATTGCACTCCGCGCGTGACCTGGCCCGCATGAACGTCCAGACACGGTATGACTCTTTTTGCCAGCATAATCCAGACGCCACTATGACACCGGGCGCGAAAAAACCCAAGCCCTGATTGCGGAAAGAGCCTCCGGAACCCGGAAGGAACGGTTTATGTTCACGCCAGATGGCGAATGCAGGCGCGTTTGAGGCATGCGCCAGCCCGTGGCAAAAATGGATCCGGCCTTCGGTTCTAAATTGGAATGGCATCCTGGCGCGCTTCAGAAATAAACAGGCCCCTCCCCTCAATCACATGGGGGAGGAAGGAGAGGGGCTTGGAAAAGATGCGCGTTCACTATCAATGGGTTGCGCCTGTGATTGAGAGTCACGGCGGCGTCCAGGTAGGGCGAGGCTGCCGCGGAGCTTCTTGCGCACCCCCGCGCAATGCATCTCCAAATCCCACATTGCAAACGGGGGGCATCCGGCGCAAAATCGGAGGGTCCACTTTTTGTTGCACCATGATTACGTTCAAACCATACGGCACGCGCAACGGGTTGAGGTTGATGCAAACCTCGGTGTTGAATGGACCGGCTGTTTCGACAAAAACACTTCCCATACTATGAAACGAAATCTCCTGTTCGCACTGGCTCTGGGAATGATGTGCGCCACGGCGGCGCGCGCAGGCCTTCTGGACGATCTGGCCAAACCGCAGGAGGGCCGCTCGATGCGCTCCTCCTCAACCATGCGTGTCGGCGAGACACGACGCGGAGGTGAACAAAAGCTCGATCCCAAGGCCGAACCGCGCGGCGATCTCGAGGAGCAAAGCAACTGGGATAATTACCGTGTGGCACCCGGGAAGACGCATGTGCTGCTGGATGAGAAAGGGCCGGGAGTGATCACACACATCTGGATCACGTTCCTGGGGCCGGAGCCGCAGGACTGGGCCAAGGAAGGCTCGGCCAATCATCAGGAAATGCTGCTGCGCATGTATTGGGACGGCAACCCCCGGCCAGCGGTGGAGGTCCCGTTGGGCGACTTTTTTGCGAATTGCTTTGGCACGCGCCGCGAGGTGATCAGCCTGCCCGTGGTGGTGGAGGATGCGGATTCCTACAATTGTTTCTGGCAGATGCCGTTTCGAAAATCGGCGCGGATCGAGATCGTGAATCAGAGCGATAAACAGATCAGCCTGCTCTATTACAACGTCGATTGGATCAAGAAAGACAAGCTCGCGAAGGATACCCCCTACTTTTACGCCCAATATCGACAGGAGTATCCCACTGAGCACGGCAAGGACTACGTGGTTCTGGACACCAAGGGAAAAGGGCATTATGTCGGCACGGTTCTCGCCGTGCGCACCCGGAGCCCATCCTGGTTTGGCGAGGGCGACGAGAAGATTTACATCGATGGCGAGGCCAAACCGTCCATCTGGGGCACGGGCACGGAAGATTATTTCCTCTCCGCCTGGGGCCTGAAAGTCACGAGCACGCCCTATGCGGGGGTGCCGTATTTCGACCAATGGGGCATTGTGGGCGGGCACACAAGCGCCTACCGGTGGCATCTGAACGATCCGCTGGTTTTCAACAAGGGAATCAAGGTCACGTTCGAGCATTTCGGCTGGATTTCGCCCGACGAAAATCCCGCGCAGAAAACAACCAGTTGGAACGAGCGCGAGGACGATTATTCCAGTGTGGCCTTTTGGTATCAGACCGGCCAGCCGACCTTCACCGCCCGCGCGCCACAGGCCAAAGAACGCAAACTGCCCAGCCTGGAACGCATCACCGCTTACGCGCGGGAGTTTGCCGATAGCCGTTTCCATGGCCCCGGCGATGTGACGCCCCAGCAGCTCGACGTTTTCGATGGCCCCCAGCTTCTCTACAAGCCCAAGGAAGACAAGGGCGGCTGGCTCGAGATTCCGTTTGAGGTGAAGAAGAAGGAGCCTCTGCGACTGCTGCTGAATCTGGCGAAGGCTCCGGACTTCGGCCAATACCAGGCGTCCCTGAATGGCGTGAAACTGGGCCAGACCATTGACCTCTACGGCGCCAAGGTTGTTGACGAGGAAGCGCACCTGCTCGATTTCTGGCCTGAGCCGGGCCAATACACGCTGCGCCTGGAATGCGTGGGCCGGAACCCACAATCCACAGGCAACTATTTGGGCATCGAATCTGTTCGTCTGCGGGAGCGGCGTCCGCGTGTGTCGCAATATGGATTCGACAAGGACAACGACTGGCGGAAGGATCCGAAGCTCTTTAACTGAGAAATAAATGCGACCATTCCTGCAAAATACCTTGCACCCCGCATGGCGGCGCGTGGTGATTCAACGGGCGATCCAGCTATTCGCGGTCGCCCTGATTTGTCCCGGCCTCTTCACATTCCAGGCCAGGGCGGAGGAATTAACAATCAGCACAAACGCATCTGCCACGAGCGGCGCGGCGACACTGCCGGATACGGTGGATCTGCGTTCCCATTTTGAAAACTGGGGCCTTGAGCGGCGCAATCAAGGCAAACGCAATACCTGTTCGGTCTTCACGATGACGGGCGCGCTGGAATATGCCGCAGCCAGCAAACGGCATCATGGGGAGCGGTTCAGCGTGGAGTTCCTGAACTGGGGCGCGAACAAGGTTGCGGGCGAGGATCAGGACGGCGGGTTCTTCTCCGACCTCTGGAGCGCGTATGCCAAATATGGCATCTGCCTTGAAAAAACGCTGCCCTATCGTGACAAGTTCGATCCGGCAATGACTCCAGCGGTTGAAATCCTCACTGAGGCCAAGGCTCAATCGGCGCTCGGTCTGCGCGACCATTGGATCAAGGAATGGAATGTGAAAACCGGGCTGACCGATGCGCAGTTCCTGGAGATCAAACGGACGCTCAAAGAAGGCTGGCCCGTTTGCGGCGGCTTTCGCTGGCCCAGGCAGGTTCAGTGGACCGGAGACGTTCTCGGCATGTGCCCTCCGGAGGCGGTGTTCGACGGCCACAGCGTATTGATCGTGGGCTACCGCGAGGATGCCAGTCAGCCCGGCGGCGGGGTGTTGATCTTTCGCAACACCAACAACGGCGGTCGCGACGGTTTCATGCCCTACGCCTACGCCCGGTCTTACATGAATGACGCGATATGGGTGGAGGCGGTCGGGAAGGAAAAGTAAGTTATTTTACCTATGCAACCAATTAATCGCGGGATACTCAAAGCGGTTTCATTGGGTGCTGCAATGGTAGTCCTGGCAGACGTATTGGACTCACATTTGCAAAACCCTGGCGGTTTTACGGCTGGTTCTGGAATGCCCGGTTCCGTTGCCGGCCTTCTATTTGTTTCAGGGTTTCTAATTGCATTGGTGTGGAACCATAAGGAACTCCGAGTTTGTTTTTCGAAGGATACAAAGTGGAGCACAGGCAAATCCTGGGCGTTTACTTTTCTATGTTACTTTCTGGGTGGGCTAATCGGGGGCATTTTATTGCCAATTCGTTGAGCACCATCAATGGTTCTTTGTGCCAAAAAAAGCTCGCTTCGTTACCGCCCGTTTTTTGCGCCCGCGTCGCCAGACCATACGGCGGTCAGGACTTGGGAACATCCTTCGCGCGCCAGCCGATGGCTGGTCCGCCGGGCAAGCGGAAAAAACTCGCAAAATGACGTCAATCGGCTACATTCGGATGAATAAGTGCAACACCAGATGACAATCAAGCCGACGTGGCCGACATTGGCGGGTCGCTTGCGCAATCCGCTCACTTCACGCGTGGAGGCGGTCCGCCAGCTCCAGATCACGATGCCGATCAGCCCGCTCGCGCAAGCCGTATTAAAAAAGAGCAAATCCGGCTTATCCAATGGGCCAAAGAAAATGGGAAATTAGGTTCCGGGCGGCTGCCGCCTGAGTTCACCCGCGGTGGGGAACATCAGGTTTACTTTCAAAAACGCACCCAGCGTTATCTGGGTCTTCGCGTACAAGTGTGGGTAAAAATGAACGGCAAAGCAGCATATGAGGCCCTGTTTACGGGGTGAAAACAAAGCTTTTAGTGATTTGAAAACCGGTTACGATTTCTCAATGCCAATATTACGACTGCATCGACAACTCCGGGATGCGTTTCGCTTCCCTGGATTTGTGCCTGGTTGGACCATTCGAGGGATCTTCGGCAACCCTCAAG
>Ga0315272_10001650_pt1 | contig 10988 bp, 7 predicted proteins | sample C3_middle_MG_FD_203918 | JGI IMG/M metagenome (GOLD analysis project Ga0315272, IMG submission 203918) | Sediment microbial communities from Yellowstone Lake, YNP, Wyoming, USA - C3_middle | ecosystem: Environmental > Aquatic > Freshwater > Lake > Sediment | place: USA: Wyoming | collected...
ATGGGGCGCCGGCGACGCCCGGGGCGCCATGAACTTTTTCTTAATCGGAAGTAATCCGGGGAGGCGTGTTTTTTTTCCCGGATGAATAGACCTGCATTATAATGCGCAGGCTCGTGGCCAGCGCCCATGTCCAGGCGAGCATAAAGAGAATGACGCCCGCAAAGCCCAGCCATAAGCGCACTTGAAGGGCTTCCTGCAGCTCGCGGGTTTTATAGTATTCCATGAAGAACCATGCGAACCACGCGATGGTGATCCCCATCCCCGCCAGGGCCATGAAGATCTGAACAACCCCCGCGATTCTATATCCCGCCGTGATCGTTCCCAATCCCGGCAAAACCAAAACGTTGCTGAGCAGGCACGCCCAGGCGGCCGGCCGCTCAAGGTTCTTTGGTGGTTCCGGGGTTGAAGATATCTTCATATCCATACATGAGTGCCGCGATGCAAATTGGGAATGTGGCGAGAAGTCCGACCCCGCACAGCAAGATGCCCGCCATCGATACCAGCCCGCTGAGAAGGAGCAGGATGAACACCTGACCCCAGTGCCGGGCCACCGTTTTACGGCTCAATTCCATCGCGGGCCAAAAGTCCATTCCCCGGTCGATGATCAAAGGCAGGGTGAAGAGCCAGCATGTGGCCAGATACACGGCTGGAATAATGCCGATCACGGCCAGTAAAATCCCAAAAGGAATGAACATGGGCCGGTGCAAAATGGCCATCGCCGCGACGGCGGCAATAAAAAGAAACGCGCTCAGAAATGTAAGAGCACCGACGACCACCTGGCCGAGCATCAGGGGCAGGAATGCCTTGCTGAAACCCTCGAACAAGTCCGAAATGGCGGCTTCCTGACCGCGAACGCGTTTGAGCATCAACATGTAGATGCCGCCATACAGCGGCCCGGAAATGACCAGGCTGGCCAGCGCCCCCAGAAGCGGGACCATGCTGCACCCAAAGCTGATGAGCAGGAGAAGGACCGTCGCCCCCACAAATAGTCCCGCATTGGCCTGAAAAAGTCTCCATCCGCGTCCAATGCACGCGGGGGTGTCGATGGTGTAATCGTGATCCACAGGGGCGTTTGGTGAAAACGCGCCTTCTGAGACTGGCTCGGGGGGAACCAGGGGTGGAAAAGTGGGCGCGGGCGCTCCAAAGTCAGGCGCGAATTCGGGGAAATCGCTCAGGGGAAGCCAGGCATCCGTCCCTTCGAATTTTGCCACGGTCTGGGCATTGGCGCGTCCCTCTTTGATCCATTGACGAATGAGGTCGGCCGAAACCGGCCCGTACTCCTTCTGGTCCGCCCCAATGATCTTGTACATGAATTCAGTATGCAACAATACGAGCCGTTTGAAAAGTTCCAAATGGCTGAAGCGTCTTATTCTTTGCTGATCCCCAGTTTTTCCATCATTTCGTAGAGGGTGGGCCGGCTGATGCCCAATTCCGAGGCGGCTTTGCTGATGTTGCCATTATTCCGCCGCAGGGCCTGCTGGACCATGGCGGATTCCAAACCTTCCCTGGCGTCCTTGAGACTGCGGACCACATTGGTTTCCGCCGAATCGGTCAATTCAAGATTGGCGGCGGTGACCCATTTTCCATCGGACATGATCACGGAGCGTTTGACCCGGTTTTCAAGTTCCCGAACATTGCCGGGCCAATGATAGGATTGGATGGCGCGGAGGGCGTCCTGGCTGAATTTTTGATTGTCCTTCTTGTTTTGCGCGGCAAACGTTTGCAGAAACGTCTGCGCCAGAAGGAGGGCGTCGTTCTTGCGCTCGCGCAGCGGCGGGAGTTTTAGAACGACAACGGCAAGCCTGTAAAAAAGATCCTCCCTGAATTTGCCTTCCTGCAGGGCGCGCTTGAGGTCAGTGTTGGTTGCGGCGATCACCCGGGCGTCCACGGGTATTTTTTCGCGGCCGCCCACGCGTTCGATATACAGCTCCTGAAGGTAACGCAGAATCTTGACCTGGAGTTGGGGCGGAAGTTCGCCGATTTCATCGAGGAACAGAGTGCCTCCCGAGGCGGCTTCGATGCGTCCGCGGCGTTGGACATGCGCGCCGGTGAAGGAGCCTTTTTCGTGGCCGAACAGCTCGCTCTCCAGGAGATTTTCCGGTATGGCGCCGCAATTGATGGCGACGAAGGGGCCGTTTTTGCGGGGGCTGCTGTGGTGAATGGCCTGGGCCGCCATTTCCTTGCCGGTGCCGCTTTCTCCCAGGATCAGAACCGGAGCGTCCGTGGTGGCGACCTTGCGGATTTGAGAGAAAACCTCCTGCATCTGCGGCCCCGCCCCGAGCATGCCTTCAAACGAGTCCGGCCCGAGCCGCTGCTCCATTTCGTGATAATCCTTTTCAAGCCGGGCCACATGAATGACGCGTTTAAGAATAACCATCAGCTCGGCCATATCCACCGGCTTGCAGAGAAAATCATAGGCGCCATGGCCAATAGCCTGGAGCGCGTTGTTCTTTTCCGACTGGCCGGTGACGATGATGATTTTGGCGCGTCCGTCCAGGGCGAGAATTTCGGAGAGGGTGTCGAGTCCCTCCTTGCTGTCAGCGGGATTGGGCGGAAGCCCCAGGTCCAGGAGAACGACGATGGGGTGGTGCTCCTGGTACCGGGCCAGGGCCGTGACGCGGTCTTCCGCCAGGGAGATGTCGTAATCCTGCACGAGCGCCCACTTCATTTGCGAGCGTATATCCTCGTCATCATCGACAATGAGCAAATGCGGTTTCATGTTAGTTGCCATGGAGTGGAAGCATTACTTTAAAGGTGGTTCCCCGACCGGGCTCGCTTTGGACATCGATTTTTCCCTGATGGGCGTCGAGGATCATTTTGCTGTGGAACATGCCAATTCCAATTCCCTTTTTTTTCGTGGTTTGAAAGGGGCGAAAGAGGGATTTGCTCATGAACTCCGGGCTCATGCCGCAGCCGTTGTCACTGACCGAGACGATGGCCCATCCATTTTGCCGGCTGGTTTCGACACGAATTTCACCTCCGTGGGGCATTGCATCCCGCGCGTTAAGGATCAGATTCGTGACCACACTCTGTATCTGGCCCGGATCGATGGTGATGAGGGGAGTCGGCGGCAGATTTTTTACCAGGGTGATTCCCGGCATTTCGTCCAGACCAGCCAGCGCGGCGCTCACGACCGCGGCAAGGTCCCCCTCCACGGGATGAAGTTTTAATTCCTTGCGCAACAAGCCCAGGCGTTCAATAAGTTCATTGATATGATTGACGCTGCGGGAGACGGCCCGCAGGGCGTCCGAGCGAAATTCCGGATCGTCAAAATGCAGGGGCAGATTCTGAAGCATCAACGAAAGCGTGGCGGCGGTGTTTTTGAGGTCATGGACAAAGAAAGCCGACATGGTCTGAAAAGCCTCCATTTCACGGGCCTGCAGAAGGCGTTGTGAAAGATGGATGTTCAGTAAATTGCTCGCGATCTGATCTCCCAGGCATTTGAGCAAATCGAGGTCCTCCGTCGAATAGGTCAGTCCCCCGACGCGGTCCCAGACCGTCATGATTCCCAGCAGTTGCCCGCCCGCGGAAAGCGCCGCGCACAAATGTCCCCCGCCTTTGCCGTAAATATCCGGATTAATTTTATTCAACACGGCGTAATGCGGATCGTTGGTTTGGGCGATATCGATCGGATGGGACTGCCGGGATGCCGTTTGGAGGAGGGTGGCAATTTCCTCCTGCGATAAATGAAATTCCCGGGCGGCCGCTTCGGTGATCGATGTGGAGGCTCCAAAAACAAGCCTTTGGTTCTGCCAATCGACGACCCAAATGGTCACGGAGAGGGCGTGAAAGGTTTCAGAAACCAACCGGGTGGCGGTCCGGCAAAGATTAGGGATGTCCATGATGGCGGCGGTTCGCCCCGTGAACGCGCGCCAGATCTGCCGAAAGTCATAAATCGAACGTTTAAAATGCCGGCTTATGAATCGCTTGGTGTGCTCCTGAAAGCGGTCGGAAAGAAGGAGAAGGACGCAAAGAACAACCCCCAGCAATATGATGAAGGCCTGAATTGGGAAAGAGGCGCCCCCTCCCAGGCTTGCGACAAATTTGGCGAACACCCCGACGATCAACAGGTAGAGTCCGGCAAAAATCACGGTGAGCGAGCGGTGCAGAACAATCAGGGAGGGGTAAAGATCCAGCCTGATGGATTGGGTGCGAATGAGCGCCACCACGATCAAGCCGGAGGCGAGAATGACAGAGCCGGCTTCGACGGATTTGATCGGGAGGCCATAGCCGGAAAACAATACGGCCTGGCTGCTGATGTAAAACCGGAAAACAAAGAGGAGTCCCAATCCCAAAATCATGAATTTGATGCGCCAACGCATCGTGCCCACGGCGGCCTGGAATGTCCGCTCCAGGTTCATGAGGATCAGCACGGAGGCAATGAGCAAAACGATGTGGAGAGCGATGCCCGTGGAACTCAGATTTATGATTAGTTCGCCTGAAGCCGGCGTCTGCCGCGCGCGCAGGAGCGGGTGAAAAGGGAGTGCCAGAACGAACGCCAGGGGAAGTATGAATGCGATGGCCAGAGTCAGACGCCATTTTTTGATGAACTCACGGTGGTTTCCCCGTGAATAGCTCAAACTGAACAACAACCACATCCCGGGTTGCGGTGCCATGATGGCGAGACTCAGTGTTTGCCACGACATGATTTCATCGGGCGGGACGGCCAGCATGCTCAGACCGTCAAAACAAGACTCAACGGCCAGAAGCAGCATTCCCCCAGCGAAGGTCATGCCGGCCAGAGAGAGCGGCTTGGGACGCAGAGCGGCCACCGCAACGGCGGACGCGCAACAGGCCGCCACAACGGCGAGTATGACCGGGAACACTGTCATTTTATGAACGACACGCCCCCCGGACGGCACCGGCCGCCGGTTGACATTCGTGGATGGCGATAAGCGTGCCTGAGTGCGGTTTTCAACGCGCCGCAGGAGTGAAACTCACACTGGTGCCCACAGGCGCCGCCCCCTTGATGACCGCATTGCGGCCTTCGTTGACGGCCACAGTGCTGACAAACTGGTTCAAAATCTGGTCGCCAAAAATGCCGAGCTTGCGATACGGCGCGAAGGGAACATACACAATGTCGCCGGGTTCCAGGCGGACATCCCGCGCCTGACCGCGAAACACGCGCCCATAATCGACAATGGCGATGCGCGGATTGGTCAGGGACCCCCGCAGCACGGCCACATGTGTCAGGTAGGCGTAGGGAATCGTGCCGCCGACCGTCGCGATCGCTCCGACCAGGGAGGTGGGCTCGCTGTAGGGAATCGCATTAGGCATGGCAACCGCCCCCATCACATACACGGTTCGCGCCACTGAGGAACGCAAAAAAACAAAGTCATCCGGCTGCAAATAAATATTTTGAGAGAGGTCGCCCCATCGCAGTAATCGTTGGAAATTGACCTTCAACATCTGTCCTCCGCGCATCACAAAACTATTTTGCAGATCGACCGTTTCCTCCGAGGTTCCCGGGATGGTTGAAGTGCCTCCCGCAAGCGCGATCGCTTCGAGCACGGTTGTTGGAGTGGCCAGGGAATAGACCCCGGGAGTTTGTACGTTGCCCAGAATCCAAAGCCGGCGGCTGCCCACCGCCTTAAGGGTGATGACCACCTCCGGTTGCACCCGCACGTATTTGGTCATTTCCTTCTCCAGCAATTGCTTGGTTTCGCCAAGGGTCAGACCCCAGGCAAACATGCCTGGCAGCAGGTTGAAATAAATCTTTCCATCGGGACCCACCGTTGTTGTGGTCCGGGAGAGAGGATCGCCCAGAAGCTCGATTTCGATGACATCGCTGGGGCCGAGACGAAACAGATCGGAGGGCGGTTTAAGCCATTCCGGGCGGACCATGTTCGTCGAATCCACAGTGGTGAACGCCTCCTCATCCAGGGTGGTCATTTTGGGCGGCCGACCCGGATTTATCCCGGCGGCGGCCGGTTTTTCCCCGGGCTGGCTGTTTTGATGAGGATCGAACTGCGGTCCGTAACTCTGACATCCGGCGAGCAGCGCCAGACCCAGAAATCCGATGGCCAGGTGTGTGATGTGTTTCATGGCTATTTGAGAAAAGGATCAGCAATTAAAGGCCCGATGTTCTGACCGGTCCAGGTGATGACAGCGCTTCTCGTAAAGTCCGTGATGACCGATTCGATCAGCTCCGAGGCCTTGGACCAGGGTTGCCGGTAAACATAGACAATGTCGCGGGGCTTGAGTTGGAAATCAGACTGTCTGGCATTGTAAATTTTGGAGGCGCTGACCACAAAAGTCTCCGGGTTCCTGAGCGAACCGCGGACGATCAAAAGATTGCTCTTGAAGGCTCTTTCCGTAAAACCCCCGCGGGTGATGATGGCTTTCAGGGCCGTCATATCCGATGTGTAGGGAGCCACACCCGGAGTTCGCACTTCGCCCAATACATAAACCTCCTGGAGATCCGTTGGCGGAAAGAACAGATAATCATCCGGAGCAATGGTTTGATTTTGATTCAAGTCGCCCCGCAAAAACAGGGCTTCAAAATCCACATTGACCCGCTGAAACGCGCCTTCGGCATTGCGGCGGATCATGAAGCTGCGCGAGAGATCCGCCAATTGGACCGAGGTGCGCTGCTGGAGGACGCTTACGAAGCCTCTGGCGCGGGCGATGGCTTCCACAATCGTGGTGGGCCTGTCCAGGGGAAATACGCCCTTCTGATTCACATTGCCCAAAATGAAATACTTTTTGCTGTTATACGCCGTGGGAATGACGGTCACCCGCACCGATCGATAGAATTTGGACAGGACTTTTTCGAGTTCCGCCCGCAACTCGTCCACGGTGAGCCCCGCCGCCTGCACATCCTGCGCCTGGAGATAAGTCAGCCTTCCGTCGGGGCCGACGAAAATGCCGGCCTTGGCTGAGTCTGGTTGCTCGTAGATGGAAATATTCAACACATCCCCCGGCCCCAGTGTGAGGTGTTTTTGCCAATCCGCCAATTGCCCGGGGCCCGCGGCTGAAAATGAAATGGCGTTGGTGGTTGGAGCCTGAACCGGAGAATTGACGGCCGCATCCTGGCCATGAATCTGCACCGGGGCCGCCAGACAGGCCAGGAGCATGGCGGCGATGCTGGCGGTGGCGGCGAAGCGCTTGCGCCACGCCGGTGTTTTTGCATGGTTCAAAACACCGCCCACCACGTTGCTGCGGGACAGACGCAGAGTTTCAAGTTGGGCGCGGGTTTCGTCAATGTTGGCCATATCCTGTCCACAAAGCCAGATCACCTGCGGCACTTTTTCGGCCAGAAGAACCGATTCGGCTTTTGACGCGGGAGGCAATTCGACAAACACGATCAGGTTGTCCGTCGCATTCCATTGTTGCAGGGTCGCCCGCCATTGTTCGCGGCGATCCAGGTTCCACGCCCATCCGGGCACGGGAATACGAACCACGGAGTTTTGTGAGGGAGTCATAGGGGCAATATTTGCATCAGAGGTGTTTTCCATGGCGGTGACGAGGCTGTTTTCAAGCGGTGTGGCGGGATCGACATCGAGTCCGGCGCCGTCGGATGCGGGGTCGGTGGCGATGGTGAGCACACGATAACCCTGTTTGCGGGCGGCGTCCGAAAGGAGTCTGATCCATGTGGAACGGCCCTCTCCGTGGGTCGAGGAGGTGAATCCGCAGACCAGCGCTTCTTCGTTGTTTTTTTTCAAAGTTCCTTTAAGCAGGGTCAGGGTTCTAAAGGCCCACTGATCCCGCGCATCCTCGTTCATTTCCCGCAAATCCCCCAAGGCGGCCAGAATAGGCAATTCCATCGCGCGCATTAAATCATTCTTGGATCGAATGCGGCGGTCCATGGTTTCCAGCCAAAAAACCATTAGCACGGCAAAAAACAAACCCATTCCACCCGCGACCGCGCTCCCTATTATGGCAGGGTTTAGTTTTTGAGACCAGCTCAAATCTTCGTTTTTTGCGGATTCAAACACCCGGTAGTAGCCCGCGGTGGAGGACTCGAGAAGCTGGATTTCCTGCTGGCGGGTGGCCAGTAAATCCCGATTGGCGATCAGGGATTGGTAACTGGCTTTTATTTTCGAATATTCGAGACGTTTTTCAGGCAGGTCCGCCAGTTCCTCACGAAGTTGTTTTATGTCTGAGATATTTTTCTCCAGCTCCCGGCTTAAGCCGATTTTCCGGCTTCGCAACTCAATCACACGCATATAAAGGGCGCCCGCCATGGAATTGCTCCAACCCACCGCGCCCGAGGTGAATTGAGGCCCGCGCTCCACAATCTGACGCTCAATGGCCGCCACCGCCGCCCTGAGTTCCTTGACTTTGGGATGTTCCTCGGTAAAGCGCAGCAAGGCCGTGTCCAGGGCTTCCTGCGCCGAAACCAGGGTCGGCGATTGCCGGGTGATTTCCAGCATCAGATTGGTGATTTGCAGGTCCGTCGTGTCGATTTGCGCGCGGAGTTGCTCTGTTTGCATCTCCAAATCAGCCCGATGCTGAAGCCTGGCCGGGGTTTCCTTTTCCAAATCCACGAATCCAGCCTCTTTTTGATACCGGGTTAACTGGCGATCCGTGGCCGCGAGTTTGGAGTCCATGGCTAAAAGCCGCTGTTTTAGTGCCATGTTGAGAGACTGGACTTCATTGGATTGCAGGTCCCGGGCCAGGCGAACCGCCTCTTCCGCGTATGTATTTGCCAATAGGATGGTTTGCACCGGATTTTTTCCCGTCAGACTCAGGGCGATCAATTCGGTATTGGGGACAATGGCCGCCCGGGAGCGCGCCGCAATATCTTCAGGAGTGATCGAATGACCCGCCTTGGCGGCCACTTCGCGCAGGAGTCCCGGAGACCTCATAAGGTCAATCAATGTTGGAATGGCAAAGTCGCGTAATTTGAAAACCTCGCCCTCGTAATTGTAAGTGGTGAACGCGGGGGGGGCGTTTCGGACCAGTTTCACCGTGGCGGTGTAATTGGCGAGGTCAAAACCCGCGACAAAACCCGCGAATGCCGCGCAGCAGGCCGCGATTAACACCAGATGCCAACGGCGCAGCAGGGCATCGATAAAACGCCCAAAATCCACACGGCTTTTCATGCGGTAATGAGAATTATTAAGGCGGTCATTCCCTTGGTAACTGATATCCTTTGCAAGGCGCTCTCACCAGACGGGCCTCTTCCAATGGGTGCTCGCGAATCCGATAAAGCATTGCGATCGTTCACGATACAAATCACATCCGCCAACATCGTCGCAACATTGGCGCTTGTCAATTTTCAATTAAAATCATGCGTGGACGGGACCCGGTGGAATGCCCCAAAATAAAAAACTCTCACCACCACTCCATCGAATACCGAAGGACCGACCAAAATCGGTCCCTCGATACATCCTCATTTACAGGCAGGTTGGAAAAGCACCAATTATCAACCTCAAAAGCGGCTGCCACACACAATTCTGCTTCGGTTAGCCACTCAAAAGCAAATATTATGCCCATAAGTAAAACAAACATCAAATAATCACATAAACACTTGGTAAATAACTAATTATAAAATGAATATAATAAAATTAACATTATTTGCGATGTGATCAATGTGTAAAATAATATTACAATAATGGGGTTTTCAGGCTTTCGATGGCGCAAGGAGGATTTATTTAAGTAACTGATAATGAGCAGGATATGATTATATCGGTGGATTTGAGATAGAAGTTGTAAAAAATACTTACATTTTTACAGCTTTTCCAAACGATGACTCGGCTGGATATCACCCGGAAAAAACAGGATTTACGGATTTGTTTTTTGACGTTATCATGATCGGCAAGTTCCAAAACCTGTTATCACGAAATACGGCCAAATATTATGAATGATCACACGATGAATCGGCGTTCCTTTGTCTCGGTGGCGGCTGGGTTGGGTGGCATGCTCGGGTTGAGTGCCACCGATCTGGAGGCCGGCCAAAAAGCGCCAGCCAAACGACGCATCAAACTGGGAATCGCCTCCTACTCCTACTGGCATTTTCGCACGGACCGGGTTCCGATCGAAACGGTCATTGAAAAATCCGCCGATCTGGGTGTGGAAGGGGTGGATATTCTGCATCGTCAGATGGACATCGCGGAGAAAGCGCCGCTCGACGAAGCGGGGCGGAGTTATCTGCGCAAGCTTAAGCGGCACGCTTTTCGCAACGGTGTTTCCCTGGTCGCCCTTTCGATTCACCAAAACTTCGTGTCACCCGATGCCGATGTCCGGCAGCAGCAGATCGATCACACGATTAAATGCATCGAGATCGCCTATGAATTGGGCATTCCGTGCATCCGGCTCAATTCAGGCCGGTGGAATACGATCAAGGATTTCGACGAATTGATGAAGCATCGGGGCGAGGAACCCGTGCTGGAGGGATACAAGGACGACGATGGTTTTAAATGGTGCATTGAGTGCACGGAAAAATGCCTGGCCAAAGCGGAACAATGCGGCGTGGTGCTCGCGTTGGAGAATCACTGGGGTTTGTCGCGCACACCCGCCGGCCAATTGCGCATCATCAACGCAATCAATTCACCCTGGCTGGGGGGATTGATGGATACGGGCAATTTTCTGGAAAATCCCTATGACAAGCTGGCGTTGATTGCCCCCAAAACGGTCTATGTCCAGGCCAAGACTTATTACGGCGGCGGCGAATGGTACACCCTGGATTTGGATTACAAACGGATTGCGCGCATTCTGGCCGATGCCGGTTACACCGGTTTTGTCTCGCTGGAGTATGAGGGCAAAGATGATCCGGACAAAGCGGTTGCCAAGAGTATCGCCCTGTTGCGCAAGTCGTTTGGCGTGTGAGTGTGTGAGAGTGTGAATGGGGCGCGGGGGAACGGCCTTTTAAAGTCCGATCCAATGCGACCCCAGACGAATCCATAGGGGCGTGGTCACCAGGCTCACGGCGGAAGTGGTGATGACCACGCGCAAGGCTGTGGCCGTGTCGCCGCCGTAATGCCGCGCCATCACAATGGGGAAAACGGCGGAAGGCATGGCCGCCTGCAGGAGAATCACCCGCT
>Ga0315272_10001652_pt1 | contig 10984 bp, 9 predicted proteins | sample C3_middle_MG_FD_203918 | JGI IMG/M metagenome (GOLD analysis project Ga0315272, IMG submission 203918) | Sediment microbial communities from Yellowstone Lake, YNP, Wyoming, USA - C3_middle | ecosystem: Environmental > Aquatic > Freshwater > Lake > Sediment | place: USA: Wyoming | collected...
AAGTTGCGCCAGGCGTTGGTGCTGCGCGACTATCAGGAGGTAATCAACTACGCTTTCGTGGAGGCTGACTGGGAGCGCGACTTGTGCGGCAACGCTGCGCCTATTCGGTTGAAGAATCCTATCGCCAGCCATATGAGCGTAATGCGCAGCAGCTTGCTGGGTGGGCTACTCGCAGTATTGCGCACTAACCTTGCGCGCAAGCAGCCGCGTGTGCGTCTGTTTGAAATCGGTGGATGTTTTGTTGCTGAGGCGGGCAGTTTTGTGCAGCACGAGCGTTTGGCTGGATTGATTAATGGTGCGGCTTTGCCAGAGCAGTGGGGCGTTGCAGCGCGTATTGTGGATTTCTATGACGCCAAGGCGGACGTGGAAGCTTTGTTTGCGCCGGCTGACTTGAAGTTCGTTGCGGCAATCCATCCAGCTTCCCACCCCGGACGTTCGGCGCAGATTTTATTGGGCGAGAAGGCTGTCGGTTGGATAGGCGAGCTGCATCCGCAATGGCAGCAGCAATACGATATTCCGCTTGCTACTGTGTGGTTTGAGCTTGATTTGGGGGTGTTGACACAAGCAAATGTACCGCATGCTGGCGAGATTTCTAAATTCCAGCCAGTGCGTCGCGATCTCGCCGTGGTCGTTGACGAAATGGTTGAGGTGCACACCCTGTTGCACGCAATGCAGGAGGTAAATGCCCCGCATGTGGTAGAGCTGGCGCTGTTCGATCTGTATCGTGGAAAGGGTGTCGAGGATGGCAAAAAAAGCCTTGCTTTCCGTGTGTTATTGCAAGATACTCAAAAAACTTTAACGGAAGCAGATGTAGACCAAAGCATTGCAAACCTGCTCGCTGTTTTACGGCAACAAGGTGCGCAGTTGCGTATGTAAGTAAGGAGAGAAAATGACATTAACTAAAGCAGAGCTAGCAGATTTGTTGTTTGAAAAAGTTGGTTTGAATAAACGCGAAGCCAAAGATATGGTGGAAGCGTTTTTTGAGGAAATTCGCGCTCAGCTTGAGCTCGGCGAAAGCGTTAAGTTGTCCGGCTTTGGCAATTTCCAGTTACGCGACAAACCGCAACGCCCCGGGCGTAACCCGAAAACCGGAGAAGAGATTCCCATCACCGCGCGGCGCGTGGTGACATTCCATCCCAGCCAGAAACTCAAGAGCCTGGTAGAAAAGAACTATCATGGAAAACCACACGCCTAATTCAGACCTGCCGCTGATCCCAGCCAAGCGTTACTTTACCATTGGCGAGGTGAGCGAGTTGTGCGGTGTGAAGGCGCACGTGTTGCGCTATTGGGAGCAGGAATTCACCCAGTTGAAGCCGGTTAAGCGGCGCGGCAACCGACGCTATTATCAGCACCATGAGGTGCTGCTGATTCGCCGCATCCGGCAGTTGCTGTATGAGGATGGATTCACCATCAGCGGGGCACGTAGCCGTCTGGATCATTTTCTTGTATCGCAGGAAGAAACCGCGCAGGCGCAATTGCTGCCGCAATCAGTAAATTCATCTGATCTGCGCCGCGAGTTGAGTGAAATTCTCGCGCTGCTGCAAGCCTGAATCAGGAAGCTCGATATATCATGCCGCCTGATGCTTCTGCCTTGCGGCATAATTTCCATTAGCTGATATATTTTGCTATAATCCGCGCAGTTTTTCAGATGGGCCTCGGCCCGTTTTTTATTTGTGGATACAAATCATGGATGTGGCGAAGCTTGTGGAGTCGACAGTAGTTGGCTTGGGATACGAACTGGTTGATCTGGAAGTCTCAGGCAGAGGTTTGATGCGTGTGCTTCTCGATAAGCCGACGGGTATTGCGCTCGAAGACTGCGAGTTGGTCAGTCATCAGTTGACTCGCTTGTTCGCGGTGGAAAACGTGAGTTATGACCGTCTGGAGGTGTCTTCTCCAGGGTTGGACAGGCCGATCAAAAAGGAAGCCGATTTCATACGTTTCCGCGGCGAGAAGGTACAAATTAAATTGCGCATGCCGCTGGCAGGACGCAAAAACTTCTCCGGCATTTTGGGGGAGGTGAAGGATGGTGTATTGCAATTGGATGTGGATGGCAATCAGGTTCTGATTGAACTATCTAATTTGGACAAGGCGCGTTTGGTGCCGACATTTTAACTGCTGCAAACTGTTTGCATTGTGCAAATGATTGCTTAGCTGGAGACAGTGATGAGTCGTGAAGTTTTGTTATTAGTGGATGCCTTGGCGCGCGAAAAGAACGTGGACAAGGAAATCGTGTTTGGCGCGCTGGAGTCTGCGCTGGCATCTGCCACCAAAAAGCGTTTTACCGAAGAAGCCGATGTGCGCGTCAGTATAGACCGCAACAGTGGCGAGTTCGAATCGTTTCGCTGCTGGGAGGTCATGGACGATGAAACTTTCGAGACGCCCGAGCTGCATATCAAGCTGGCTGAGGCGCAGAAGCACGATCCGGAGATCCAGTTGGGAGAATTCGTCGAGGAGCCGCTGGAGTCGATAGATTTCGGACGCATCGGCGCACAGGCTGCCAAGCAAGTCATATTCCAAAAAATCCGCGATGCAGAGCGCGAACAGATCTTGAGCGACTTCATGGAGCGCAAAGAGCATCTGGTGTCCGGCACGGTGAAGCGCGTTGAGCGTGGCAATGCAATCATCGAGTTCGGCAAGATCGAAGCGCTGCTGCCGCGTGATCAAATGATCCCGAAGGAAAATATGCGCGTTGGTGACCGCGTGCGCGCGCATCTGCTGCGTGTGGATCGTTCCGTGCGCGGACCGCAAATCATCCTGTCGCGTATTACTCCTGAATTTTTGGTCAAGCTGTTCGAGCTGGAAGTGCCGGAAATCGAGGAAGGGATGCTGGAAATCGTCAGTGCAGCACGCGATCCTGGAGCCCGTGCCAAGATCGCGGTGCGTTCGCATGATGCGCGCACCGATCCTATTGGAACCTGTGTTGGCATGCGCGGTTCGCGCGTTCAGGCGGTAACCAATGAGCTGGCAGGGGAACGTGTTGACATAGTGTTGTGGTCGGAAGACCCAGCCACGGCCGTCATCAACGCACTGGCTCCTGCTGATGTAAGCAGCATTGTGGTGGACGAAGATAAACACAGTATGGATGTGGTCGTCGAAGAGGAAAATCTGGCGCAGGCCATAGGCCGCAACGGGCAGAATGTGCGTCTGGCCAGCGAGCTGACCGGTTGGGAGCTCAATATCATGACGGTAGAGGAGTCTGGTCAGAAAAATGAGCAGGAATTCGCCAAGGTGCGCGACCTGTTCAAGACCAAGCTTGATGTGGATGAGGAGGTGGCAGACATTCTGGTGCAGGAGGGGTTCAATACGCTGGAAGAGGTGGCCTATGTGCCCCTGGAAGAAATGCTGGATATAGAATCTTTCGACGAAGCAACTGTCAACGAGTTGCGCAGCCGCGCGCGCAATGCGCTGCTGACAGCAGCGATCGTAAGCGAAGAGCAGGTGGAGCATGGTGTCGATGATCTGCTCAAGATCGAAGGAATGGATGAGGAAACTGCGCGCATTCTGGCCGGTAAGGGCGTCGGGACGCAGGATTTGCTGGCCGACTTGGCGGTGGACGAATTGGTTGAGTTGACAGGAATGGATGGTGAACGTGCCAACCAGTTAATTATGACCGCGCGCGCGCCTTGGTTTGCTTAGTAAGATTATTTCGGTTCGGGTGGTTTGCATTGCAAGGACGGTTTGTTAAAGTATTTTGTAAGTCTTGAGAGCTTTCAAGTCTCAAATTCTGCGGTTTAAGGGGTAGTTATGGGAAAAATGAATGTAGCGCAGTTTGCGGGCGAGCTTGGTTTGCCGGTTGGACTGCTGCTGGAGCAGCTGCAGGCGGCGGGTGTCGCTAAACAACAGGAAGCGGACCCGATATCTGAGCAAGATAAGGCTCAATTGCTGGAGCATCTGCGCAGTGCGCACGGCGGCGGCAGCGCCAAAAATAAAATTACCCTGACACGTCGTGAAACCACCGAAATCAAGAAGTCGGACAGCACCGGTAGGGCGCGAACCATTCAAGTTGAAGTGCGAAAGAAGCGTGTAGTCGCGCCGGTTTCAGCACCCGTTGCGGAGGCAGTTGCGGTTGAGAAGCCTGTCGTTGTGGCAGAAGTTAAGCCGGTTGCAATCGTTGTACCTGAAGTGAAGCCGGTGCAAACAGTAACGAAGGGTGTGGGCGAGCAGGAGCGTGCGCTACGCGAAGAGGAGGCGCGCAGTCAGGCAGAGCTTGCGTCTCGTCAGGCAGCCGAAATTCTGGCGAAAAAGGATCGTAGCAAACGCAAGGCCATGCCCGTTGCCGAACCCGTTGCCGTACCAGTTGCTGAGCCTGAGGTTCAACCAGTTGTCGCACCAGTCGCAGATGTGCTAGCAGTCCCCAAGCCCAATCTAGTTGAAGGCACATTGCACAAACCCTCTCCCAAACCTGGCGACAAAGTCGCCAGGCCAGTTGCCAAGAAGGGCGCAAAGGCCGCTCCGCCAGACAAGGCTAGCCCATGGAATGAGGCCGGGCACAAGAAGCGTACTCCGACCACCACCGATGTACGCCCCGGCGGATGGACAGCTGGCCGTGGACGAGCTGGTCCGCGCCATCATGATAAGCATGCCAAGCAAGAGGATACGGCGCTGCATGCATTTTCGCTGCCGACAGAACCCGTCGTGCATGAAGTCATGGTGCCGGAGACTATCAGCGTCGCCGAGCTGGCGCAGAAGATGTCGATCAAGGCCATTGAAATTATCAAGGCTTTGTTCAAGCTGGGCTCCATGGTGACCATCAATCAGGTACTGGATCAGGAAACAGCGATGATCGTTGTTGAGGAATTGGGACATATCGCCAAGCCAGCCAAGGCGGATGATCCCGGTGCCTACCTTGCGGAAACAGAAGCGCACAAGGATGTCGTACTCGAGCCGCGTGCTCCCGTGGTGACTGTAATGGGTCACGTCGACCACGGTAAGACCTCATTGCTGGATTACATTCGTCGTACCCGCGTGGCGAGCGGAGAAGCGGGGGGGATCACTCAGCACATCGGCGCATACCATGTGGATACTCCGCGCGGCATGATCACTTTTCTCGATACGCCAGGGCATGAAGCGTTTACCGCGATGCGCGCCCGTGGCGCAAAAGTAACCGACATCGTCATTCTGGTGGTGGCGGCGGACGATGGAGTGATGCCGCAGACCAAAGAAGCGATCCACCACGCCAAGGCAGCCGGTGTCCCCATCGTTGTGGCCGTAACAAAAATAGACAAGCCGGATGCGAATTCAGAACGCGTCAAGCAAGAACTGGTTGCGGAAGGTGTAGTGCCGGAAGATTGGGGTGGCGACACGATGTTCGTCGAAGTCTCGGCCAAGAGCGGGCAGGGCATTGATGCCTTGCTGGAAGGGCTGTTGTTGCAGGCCGAGGTGCTGGAGTTGAAGGCTCCAAAGGAATCTAATGCCAAAGGCATCGTGATTGAAGCTCGCCTGGACAAAGGCAAGGGTCCGGTTGCGACTATACTGGTGCAATCCGGAACGCTGAAACGGGGCGACACGGTATTGGTCGGTGCTGTATTCGGTCGTGTGCGCGCGATGCTGGATGAGACTGGTAAGTCGATAAACGAAGCAGGGCCATCGATTCCGGTCGAAATTCAGGGTTTGTCCGAAGTGCCTATCGCAGGCGAGGATGTGTTGGTGTTGTCTGATGAAAAGAAGGCACGCGAAATCGCGCTGTTCCGTCAGGGAAAATATCGTGATGTGAAACTGGCCAAGCAGCAATCTACCAAGCTAGAAAACATGCTGGAACAAATGGCCGAGGGAGAAGTGCGTACTTTGGCGCTGATCGTCAAATCTGATGTGCAGGGCTCTTGCGAAGCTATCGCATCTTCACTGCAAAAGTTGTCCACTGACGAAGTGAAAGTCAATATCATCCATAGTGGTGTGGGCGCTATCAGCGAGTCCGATATTAACCTGGCGCTGGCCTCTAAGGCGGTCGTGATAGGCTTTAATACTCGTGCCGATGCGACTGCGCGCAAGTTGGCGGAATCGACAGGTGTGGATCTACGCTACTACAACATCATCTACGAGATGGTGGACGAAATCAAAGCTGCGCTGTCTGGCATGCTGCCACCGGAGAAAAAAGAAAGCATTCTCGGTATGGTGGAAATTCGTCAGGTGTTCCATATCTCCAAGATTGGTACCGTGGCAGGTTGCTACGTGACCGACGGCATCATCAAACGCAATTCGCAGGTGCGCGTGCTGCGTAACAATGTGGTGATCCATACCGGCGAACTGGATTCGCTGAAACGCTTCAAGGACGACGTCAGGGAAGTGCGATCGAATTTTGAGTGCGGTTTGTCGTTGCGCGGTTTCAATGACCTCGAGGTGGGTGACCAACTTGAGGCATTCGAAATCGTCGAGGTGGCGCGCGCGCTTTAATGGCAAAAGATTACGCCAGAACAGACCGCGTGGCCGAGCAGATTCAGCGCGAGCTGGCCGAGTTTATACGCTTGGAATTGAAGGATCCGCGCGTGCATATGGTCACGCTGACCGGGGTTGAAGTGGCGCGTGACTATTCTCACGCAAAAATCTTCTATACCACGCTGACTGGGGCGAACAAGGCGGTGCAGGAAGGGTTGGAACGCGCCAGCGGCTTTTTGCGCAGCCAACTCGCGCACGCAATGAAGCTGCGCATCACGCCGCAGCTGCACTTCGTCTATGATGGCTCAGTCGAGCGTGGGGCGCATTTGTCACAACTGATCGACCGTGCGGTCGCTAGCGACCGCACTCCTCCCGAGAACTGAAGGGCGTCTAGATGGCCCGCAATGTGCGCCCGCTGGACGGGGTTTTGCTGTTCGATAAGCCGCTCACGCTCAGCTCCAATATTGCCCTGCAAAAAGTGCGACGATTGTTTCAGGCGGAGAAGGCGGGCCATACAGGTACGCTCGATCCGCTGGCAACAGGCTTGCTGCCGATCTGTTTTGGTGAAGCCACCAAGTTTTCCACAGCGCTGCTCGAATCCGACAAGACTTATCACGCGCTGATCAAGCTCGGCCAGACCACTACCACCGGCGATGCAGAAGGCGAGATAACCAGCACTGCTGAAGTGACGCGGGATGAAGTGCAGGTGCACGCGGCATTGCAGTCATTCAGGGGCGAAATCAGTCAGGTTCCGCCGATGCATAGTGCGCTGAAACATCAGGGCAAGCCACTGTACGAATACATCCGCAACGGTGAAACCATAGAGCGTGCAAGCCGCAATGTGACCATACACGAGTTGGTGCTGGAACGTTTTTCCGGCGACGAAATGGAAATCACCGTGCGTTGCAGCAAGGGGACCTATGTCCGTACGCTGGCAGAAGATATCGGCTTGGCTTTGGGATGCGGTGCGCATTTGCGCGGCTTGCGCCGCACGGCGATTGCGCAATTCCGTCTGGACGATGCATATACCTGGGATCAGCTGGATGCGATGACCATGCCGCAACGTGAAGCTTGCCTGTTGCCGTTGGATGCCATGTTGCAGGATATGCCCATGCTTGAGCTCGACGCAGTGCAGGTGACCCGCATGGCGCAGGGGCAGCGTCTGGCGATCGATGTTGCAATGCCGGATGGAAAAGTCCGCCTGTATGGCAACGGACGTTTCATAGGTGTGGCCGACCTTGCCGGGCGGCGACTCGCTCCGGACAGGCTGGTGTCCAGCGTGGCAAAAAGCGCCGCCGGCGCGCAATAGAAAACGATAATTTCGAATGAGCCGTGTGGATTTACCCATATGGCAGCCTTGCGTATAATGTTTGTTTTGTAGAGGACGCTTACCATGCGTATTACCCAAAAGGCACTAACCTTTGACGATGTCCTGCTGGTTCCGGCGCATTCGAATGTGTTGCCACGCGACGTCAGCTTGCGCACCCAGCTTAGCCGCAATATCACCCTGAATATTCCACTGTTGTCCGCCGCGATGGATACTGTCACCGAGGCACCTTTGGCAATTGCACTGGCGCAGGAAGGTGGCATCGGTATCGTGCACAAGAATATGACTGCCAAGGCGCAGGCGCTGGAGGTATCCAAGGTCAAGCGTTTTGAGAGCGGAGTGGTGAAAGACCCGATCACCGTAACGTCTGACATGACTGTGCGCGATGTCTTGAGTCTCACCCGCCAGTACAAGATATCCGGGTTGCCGGTGGTGCAGGGTAAGCAGCTGGTCGGCATTGTTACCAACCGCGATCTGCGTTTTGAAAATAATCTCGACCAGTCTATCCAGAACATAATGACCCCGCGCGAACGTCTGATCACGCTCAAGGAAAGCACCAGCCGAGAAGAGGCGCGCGCGCTGATGCATCAGCACCGCATCGAGCGCGTGCTGGTGGTGAACGACGCATTCGAACTGCGCGGCCTGATCACCGTGAAGGACATACTCAAATCCAGCGAGCACCCGCAGGCATGCAAGGACGACATGGGCCGTTTGCGCGTTGGTGCCGCGATCGGTGTGGGCGAAGGAACGGATGAGCGCGCAGCGTTGCTGGTAGAGGCGGGCGTGGACGTGCTGATCGTGGATACCGCACACGGCCATTCACAGGGCGTGCTGGATCGCGTCAAATGGGTGAAGATGAATTTCCCCAACGTGGACGTGATCGGCGGCAATATCGCTACTGCCGCAGCGGCCAGGGCATTGCTTGATCACGGTGCGGACGGCGTCAAGGTCGGTATCGGTCCCGGTTCGATCTGTACCACGCGCATGGTCGCCGGGGTGGGCGTGCCGCAGATTTCAGCTATCCAGAATGTGGCTGATGCATTGCAGGGTACGGGTGTGCCGCTGATCGCGGATGGTGGCGTGCGCTTCTCGGGTGACATATCCAAGGCAATAGCGGCCGGCGCGCATGTGGTGATGCTGGGTGGGTTGTTTGCCGGCACAGAAGAGGCACCGGGTGAAGTGGAATTGTTCCAGGGACGCTCCTACAAGTCTTATCGCGGCATGGGCAGCTTGGGTGCGATGCAGCAAGGTTCCAGCGACCGATATTTTCAGGACAACGAAGGCAATCAGGATAAACTGGTGCCGGAAGGCGTCGAAGGGCGCGTGCCGTACAAGGGCAGCGTGCTTGCGGTGATACACCAGTTGATGGGTGGTCTGCGCGCCAGCATGGGCTACCTCGGCTGCCCGGACATTGCCACGATGCATACCAAGGCAGAGTTCGTACAGATCACCGCAGCCGGCATTCGTGAATCGCATGTGCATGACGTGCAGATCACCAAGGAAGCACCGAATTACCACATTGACTAGGATGCGGGATCAAGGATGCAGGATTCAGAAAAACCGGCCTGCATCCTGAATCTCGCATCCTGTATTCCGCATCCTGTATCCTTAAAATGACTACTCATACAAAAATCCTCATCCTCGATTTCGGTTCGCAATACAGCCAACTGATCGCCCGTCGCGTGCGCGAATGTAATGTGTACAGCGAACTGCACCCGTTCGACGTAAGCGATGAATTCATTCGTGATTTTAATCCGGCCGGCATCATACTTTCGGGCGGCCCCAATTCGGTAACGGAAGGCGATACGCCGCGCGCACCGCAGGCAGTGTTCGATCTAGGTGTGCCCGTGCTGGGCATTTGCTATGGCATGCAGACGATGGCAGCGCAGTTGGGCGGCGCAGTGGAAAGTGGTCTGGTGCGTGAATTCGGCTATGCCGAAATCCGCGCGCGCGGTCATTCCAAGCTATTCGAAGGCATACAGGACAGAAGCAACGAGCAAGGCCACGGCCTGCTGGACGTGTGGATGAGCCACGGTGACAAAGTGACTGTGCTACCGCCCGGCTTCTCGGTCATTGCTTCCAACGAAGCCACACCGATCGCCGGGATGGCGGACGAAGCGCGCCGCTTTTATGCGGTGCAGTTCCATCCGGAAGTCACCCATACCTATCAAGGCAAGGCGCTGCTGGGCCGCTTCGTGCACGACATCTGCGGCTGCGGGCAGGACTGGAACATGCCCGACTACATCAACGAGGCAGTAGAGAAAATTCGCGCCCAGGTCGGCCAGGAGGAAGTCATCCTCGGTCTTTCCGGCGGCGTGGATTCATCGGTTGCGGCGGCGCTGCTGCATCGCGCCATAGGCGCGCAGCTGACCTGTGTGTTTGTGGACAACGGCCTGTTGCGCCTGAACGAGGCGGAGCAAGTGATGGAGGCGTTCGCAAAAAATCTGGGCGTGAAGGTGATCCACGTCGATGCCAGTGCTGAATTCATGAAGCACCTGCAGGGAGTGACCGATCCCGAGCAGAAACGCAAAATTATCGGGCGCGAATTTGTCGAGGTGTTTCAGCGCGAAGCCGGAAAATTGCCACTGGCAAAATGGCTGGCACAGGGCACCATCTATCCCGATGTGATCGAGTCTGCCGGAGCCAAGTCCAAAAATTCGCACACCATCAAGTCGCACCATAACGTCGGCGGCCTGCCGGATACATTGCATCTCAAGCTGCTGGAGCCTCTGCGTGAATTGTTCAAGGATGAAGTGCGCGAACTCGGCGTGGCGCTCGGCTTGCCGCACGACATGGTCTATCGCCATCCTTTCCCTGGGCCGGGGCTGGGCGTGCGTATCCTGGGCGAAGTTAAACATGAATACGCCGAGCTGCTACGCCGTGCCGATGCGATTTTTATCGAAGAGCTGCACGCTTCGGGTTGGTATGCGAAAACCTCGCAGGCTTTTGTTGTGTTCCTGCCGGTGAAATCGGTTGGCGTAATGGGCGATGGCCGCACTTACGAATGGGTAGTGGCTTTGCGCGCGGTGCAGACGCAGGACTTCATGACCGCGCACTGGGCCGAGTTGCCGCATGCGTTGCTGGGCAAGGTTTCCAATCGCATCATCAACGAAGTGCGCGGAATCAATCGTGTGGTGTATGACATCTCCGGCAAGCCGCCTGCGACGATCGAGTGGGAATAATTATTAACGGCTAATCTCCAAATCAGGGAGAGATCGAATCACCATGAACTTCTCGGATGTCCTCAAGGCGCTGAATCATGCATCTGCCTTTGAGCTTTACCGT
>Ga0315272_10001653_pt1 | contig 10982 bp, 7 predicted proteins | sample C3_middle_MG_FD_203918 | JGI IMG/M metagenome (GOLD analysis project Ga0315272, IMG submission 203918) | Sediment microbial communities from Yellowstone Lake, YNP, Wyoming, USA - C3_middle | ecosystem: Environmental > Aquatic > Freshwater > Lake > Sediment | place: USA: Wyoming | collected...
CGACGGGATAGCAATGGGTCATGATGGAATGCTCTATTCCCTTCCATCGAGGGATCTCATTGCTGATAGTGTTGAATATATGTGCAATGCGCATACTGTCGATGCAATGATCTGCATCAGCAATTGTGATAAGATCACCCCCGGTATGATGATGGCTGCAATGAGACTTAATATTCCTGTAGTATTTGTTTCCGGTGGTCCTATGGAGGCAGGCAAAGTAAACGATAAATACCTTGACCTAATTGATGCTATGGTAGCAGCTGCCGACAGTAAGATAAGTGATGATGAATTAAGCGAAATAGAAAAAGCTGCATGCCCGACCTGTGGTTCATGTTCAGGAATGTTCACGGCAAATTCCATGAACTGTCTCAATGAAGCACTTGGACTTGCTCTTCCCGGGAACGGTACTATTGTTGCAACACACTCAAACAGGACAAAGCTCTTTAAGGAAGCTGCCGGACTCATTGTTAGCCTGGCTAACCGCTACTATTTTGAAGGCGATGAATCTGTTCTTCCAAAATCGATTGCTACGAAGCAGGCATTCATAAATGCTATGTCGCTCGATATAGCAATGGGAGGATCGACAAACACTGTGCTGCATCTCCTAGCAATAGCTCATGAAGCAGGAGTTGATTTTAAAATGAAAGACATTGATGAACTTTCACGCAAAATCCCAAATATCTGCAAAGTTGCACCAAGTTCCCATTACCATGTCCAGGATGTAAACCGGGCAGGGGGAATAATGGGTATTATGGGCGAGCTCAGCAGGGGAAACCTTATTGACACATCTGTAAAAAGGGTTGATTATCCTTCACTTAAAGAAGCCATAGAGGACTGGGATATTATGGGAGGCAAGGCCAAGCCTCTTGCCTTTGAATATTTCAAAAGCGGTCCCTCGATGGTAAGGAACATTACAATGGGATCGCAGAGCACTGCTTACAAGGAACTTGACACCGACAGGGAGAACGGATGCATCAGAAATCTTTCAAATGCATATAATAAAGATGGGGGCCTGGCAGTCCTGTTCGGCAATATTGCCAGCAAAGGAAGCATTGTCAAAACTGCAGGTATTGATAAGTCATTATTCAAGTTCACAGGAAGTGCTGTCATTTTCGAATCTCAGGAAGATGCCGTTGAAGGAATCCTGAACGGAACTGTACAACCAGGTCATGTTGTTATTATAAGGTATGAAGGACCCAAAGGCGGACCCGGAATGCAGGAGATGCTTTACCCCACTTCTTATCTGAAATCCAAAGGAATCGACAAGCAATGTGCCCTAATTACTGACGGGAGGTTTTCCGGAGGAACATCAGGGCTTTGCATAGGCCATGTTTCGCCTGAAGCTGCATCCGGCGGTGAAATAGCACTTCTGCGCAATGGAGACAAGATTGAGATAGACATTACCGGAAGAAAAATCAACGTTTTGCTTTCTGAAAATGAACTTAATGAAAGAAAAAATGTTGAGATATCAAAAGGCGACAAAGCATTCGGACCTGCAACAAGAAAACGTGAAATATCCCAGGCTCTCAAAATATATGCAGCATTTGTCAGCTCTGCTGACACAGGCGCAGTGAGGGTTATTAGCTGACAGCTGGCAGATGGTATTAGATATTTTACAGAAAAAATAATATTAAGACAGCAGGACCGCAAGACCGCAAGACTGCAAGACTGCAAGACAATTAGACAATTAGACATCAAAATATGAAGACTGCAAAGGTTAAGGAAAAGACGAATAAGACAGCACAGGTTGAAACAGACACCAGGATTACAGGTGCGGACGCACTGCTTCAGGCACTGATTATTGAAGGTGTCGATACAGTTTTCGGATATCCGGGTGGTGCTATTATGCCTTTATATGATAAACTTCTGGACTATGAGGACAAGATCAAACATATCCTTGTACGGCATGAACAGGGTGCTGCACATGCAGCCCAGGCTTACGGGATGGTATCAGGAAGGCCTGGCGTTTGCTTTGCAACTTCCGGACCGGGGGCTACAAACCTTATCACAGGCATAGCAAATGCATTCCTCGATTCCGTTCCTACCGTGTTTATAACCGCACAGGTTGTTTCCAATCTTATCGGATCAGATGCTTTCCAGGAGACAGATATTATAGGTATCTCAATGCCTGTTACAAAATGGAACTGCCAGGTTAAAAATTCCGAGGATATACCCGAAACAATTGCCAAAGCATTCTATATTGCAAAGACAGGCCGGCCGGGTCCGGTTCTGATTGATATTACGAAAGATGCCCAGGCAGAGAAGCTGGATTTCAAATATAAAAAATGTGATTATCTCAGAAGCTATAACCCAAGATTGCCCCTTAAAACAAAAGCTCTTGAGTCAGCGGCCATTATGATAAATCACGCCGAAAGACCTCTTATTCTGGCAGGGCATGGAGTGCTTCTTTCAGGAGCTGAGAAGGAACTCAGGGAGTTTGCTGAGAAAACTGGCATCCCTGTTGCATCAACGCTTCTCGGATTATCAGCGTTCCCAACCGATCACAGACTTTTTGCAGGGATGCTTGGCATGCACGGCAACTACGCTCCCAACATGCTCACTAACCAGGCTGACCTTATAATCGCTGTCGGAATGCGTTTTGATGACAGGGTAACGGGCAATCTCAAGAAATATGCCAGACAGGCCTCAATTATTCATATTGAAATTGATGAAGCTGAAATAAACAAGAATGTTAACGTTGATGTTGAAATACACAATGATGCTAGAGAAGCCCTCACTCACCTTATCCCACTGGTAAAACCCAATTCTTTTGAAAAATGGATCAGGGAATTCCGTATCCACGATAAGGCCGAATTCGATAAGGTAATAAAATACGAAACTAAACCGGATTCGGGAGAAATAAAGATGGGCGAAGTAATCAGGATGGTTTCTGATATGACAAAAGGTGATGCAATTATTGTTACTGATGTTGGCCAGCACCAGATGTATGCAGCAAGGTATTATAAATATACAAAACCTAACAGCCTGGTCACATCAGGAGGTATGGGTACAATGGGATTTGGATTACCGGCCGGTCTTGGTGCAAAACTCGCCTGCCCTGATAAACATGTTATCACATTTATTGGTGACGGAGGATTCCAGATGACAATGCAGGAACTGGGGACCATAATGCAATACAATGTTCCCGTTAAAATAATAATTCTCAATAACAATTTCCTGGGAATGGTTCGCCAGTGGCAGCATCTGTTCTTCGAGAAGAGATATGCATCAACTGAACTTGTAAACCCTGATTTTGTAGCCATTTCAAAAGCATTCAAAATCCCTGCCAGGAAAATTGTCAACAGAGAAGATCTTAATGATGCCCTTGCTGAAATGCTGGATGCAAAAGGTCCATACCTGCTTGAGATCAAAGTAGAGAAACAGGAGAATGTATTTCCGATGATAGCACCAGGATCAGGAGTAAGTGAAATCCGTCTCGAATAAAAATCTGAATGACGCAGTGCTTTGCTTAGGATAAATCCATAAACTGACCAAAAGACAAAATAAAATGAAACAAGAATATACAATATCACTTTTTACTGAGGATCATATAGGGATACTTGGACAAATAACAATAATACTTACCAGGCGGCAGATAAACATTGAAAGTTTTACAGCCTCTGAATCTGCAGTGCAGGGAGTTTACCTGCTTACTATAGTTGTTACAACCACAAATGAGATGGTTCAGAAGGTAGCAAAGCAGATGGAAAAACTTGTTGACGTACTGAAAGTTTTTGTTCATACATCCGAACAGATCATCTATCAGGAAATAGCGCTCTTCAAGTTATCAACCAAGGCGCTGCTGAGTGGCAATATAATTGATCACATAGTACGTTCTTTCCAGGCAAGGATACTCGAGGTATCACCTGAATTCATGATAATAGAGAAAACAGGTCACCGTGCAGAGATATCGAGGATGCTTACTCAACTTGAACCATATGGTGTTTTGCAATTTGCAAAATCGGGCAGAGTAGCTATAACAAAACAGGTTAAAGAGCTTAACTCTTACCTGCAGGAAATGGATGAGGCAAATAATTTCAGACCGGAGAATGCCAAGTCTTTAAATTAAAAAGTCAGGAGGCCCGGGGCTAAAGGCTGAAGGTGAATAAGAGATTTAATATAAATACAAAAACAAATATTAATCAAATACTTAAATTTTACGATCATGGCAAAAATTGATTTTGGCGGAGTAGTTGAAAATGTAGTAACAAGAGAAGAGTTTCCACTTTCCAAAGCTCGCGAAGTTCTTAAAAATGAAGTTGTTGCAGTTATCGGTTACGGCGTTCAGGGACCGGCCCAGGCGATGAACATGAAAGACAATGGGATTAATGTTATAATTGGCCAGGCTCCTGAATTCAAAGCTGACTGGGATAAAGCCTTAAAAGACGGATTTGTACCAGGCAAGACTCTGTTTCCTGTTGAAGAGGCAGTTAGGAAAGGAACTATAATCCAGTATCTTGTTTCCGATGCAGCTCAGCGTATTCTGTGGCCAAAGATCAAACCCTGCCTTAAGAAAGGTGATGCACTCTATTTCTCACACGGATTTTCAATAACATATAAAGAGCATACAGGAGTTATCCCTCCAGCAGATGTTGACGTGATACTATGCGCACCTAAAGGATCGGGAACAAGTGTTCGCCGTAATTTCCTTGCAGGAGCCGGTATTAATTCAAGTTATTCAGTATTCCAGGATTTTACAGGAAAAGCTGAAGAGAGAACGATAGCCCTGGGTATCGCAATAGGTTCAGGATATCTTTTCCCGACAACATTCGAGCAGGAAGTATACAGCGACCTTACAGGTGAGCGCGGCGTGCTTATGGGAGCGCTTGCAGGAATTATGGATGCACAATACCAGGTTCTCCGTGAGAATGGACACAGCCCTTCAGAAGCTTTCAATGAAACTGTTGAGGAACTTACCCAGAGTCTTATCAGGCTTGTTGACGAGAACGGAATGGACTGGATGTATGCAAACTGCAGTGCTACAGCACAGCGCGGAGCACTTGACTGGAGACCAAAATTCAAGGATGCAACACTTCCTGTTTTCAAGGATCTCTACAAAAAAGTCAAATCAGGGGAAGAGTGCGTAAGGGTTCTCCAATCAACAGGAGCACCTAATTACAAAGAGACTCTCGATGCCGAACTCAGGGATCTTGGAAACTCAGAACTCTGGAGAGCCGGAGCAGCAGTGAGAAAGCTCAGACCCATTAAATAGTTATAAATCAAAAAATAAATCGTGAATATGGACGAAAAGGTCATAATCTTCGACACCACCCTCAGGGATGGAGAACAGGTGCCAGGGTGCCAGCTTAATACAATTGAAAAAATTGAGGTTGCCCAGGCTCTTGAGGCCCTGGGTGTAGATGTCATTGAGGCAGGCTTTCCCATTTCAAGCCCTGGTGATTTCAACTCTGTGGTTGAAATATCAAAGGCTATCTCCCAACCGGTGATTTGCGCTCTTACCAGGGCAGTAAAAAAAGATATTGAAGTGGCAGCAGAGGCTCTGCAATATGCAAAGAGGAAGAGGATACATACAGGAATAGGTACCTCTCCTATGCATATTCTGCACAAGATAAAAACCACACCTGATGAGATTGTCAAAAGAGCTGCTGATGCCGTTAAATATGCAAGAAAATTTGTTGATGACGTTGAGTTCTATGCCGAAGATGCAGGTCGAAGTGAAAACGAATACCTGGCAAGGGTAATTGAGGCAGTTATAAAAGCCGGTGCTACTGTTGTAAATATACCAGATACAACCGGTTATTGTCTTCCTGAAGAGTACGGGCAGAAGATCAAATACCTTATGGATCACGTTCCCAATATAGACAAGGCAATAATTTCCACTCACTGTCACAACGATCTGGGAATGGCCACAGCCAACACTATGATGGGTATCATAAATGGTGCAAGGCAGGTTGAGGTAACAATCAATGGTATCGGCGAAAGAGCCGGTAACACTTCACTTGAAGAAATTGTTATGATCATCAAAAGTCACCATGATCTGAAGGTAAGGACCGATATAAATACAAAGCTTATCTACAACACCAGCAGACTGGTTTCTACTCTCATGAATATGCCTGTGCAGGCCAATAAAGCTATTGTAGGAAGAAATGCATTTGCCCATTCATCAGGTATTCATCAGGATGGAGTGTTGAAGAAGAGAGAGAACTATGAAATAATCGACCCTGTTGAGGTTGGCATCAAAGAATCATCAATAATTCTGACTGCCCGGAGCGGAAGAGCAGCCCTGAACCATCGCCTTGAACTGCTCGGATTCAAATTGGGTAAAGAAGAGCTCGATGAAATCTATCATCGTTTCCTGGTAATGGCCGATAAGAAGAAAGAGATTAAAGATGAGGACATTAAAATTCTTGCCGGCGTAGTTTTCCAGGGTGAAAAATCTATGAAACTCGATATGCTTCAGGTTACCTGCGGCAAATCATTGATGCCGGTTGCTACAGTCGGTCTTGCAATAAACGGTGAGATCCATTATGCAACTGCAACAGGTAACGGACCTATCGATGCATCGTTTACTGCTGTACGGCAGCTGATTTCGAAAACGGTACATCTCGAGGAATTCCTTATCCAGGCAATCACAAAAGGAAGTGATGACCTGGGAAAAGTTCATATACAGGTAGAGTATGGAGGCAAGATGTATTACGGATTTTCAGCCCATACTGATATTATAACTGCTTCAGTTGAAGCATTTATTGATGCGCTGGCAAAAATTAATTGACCCCCGCTCTAAGGGCGGCCTGATAATATAATTGTATTCTTTAAGTCCCCATTGGGGGTTTAGAGTAAAATAACTGTAAAAGTTACAAAATTGGAAGCAAAAACACTTTTCGACAAAATCTGGGACGCACATGTGGTACGTTCAATAAAAGATGGTCCGGATGTACTCTACATCGACAGACACTACATTCATGAAGTAACAAGTCCCCAGGCATTTAATGGCCTGAAACAAAGGGGTATTCCTGTATTCAGACCAGAGAGGACCATTGCCACTGCCGATCATAACATTCCGACAAAAGATCAACATCTCACCATTCGTGACGAATTGTCAAGAAATCAGGTTGAGAGGCTTGCTGAGAACTGCAAAACATACGGAATTGAGTACTTCGGCCTTAACCACTCAAAGAACGGGATCGTTCATGTAATCGGACCTGAACTGGGTTATACACTGCCGGGTATGACAATTGTGTGTGGTGACAGCCATACTTCAACACATGGAGCATTCGGTACAATTGCATTTGGTATCGGAACAAGTGAAGTTGAAATGGTACTGGCTTCGCAATGCATCCTTCAGCCGAAACCCAAAAAGATGAAGATCACAATCAATGGCAAGCTTCATAAAGGAGTGACTTCCAAAGACATTATCATGTATATTATATCTGAGATATCAACTGCAGGAGGTACCGGATATTTTGTTGAATTTGCGGGTTCAGCCATAACAAGCCTTTCAATGGAGGCAAGGTTGACAATCTGTAACATGAGTATTGAGATGGGTGCCCGCGGAGGACTTATTGCTCCGGATGAGACCACCTTTGAATATCTCGGAAAACTTCCATCAATTCCGGGAGTTAAGGACTTTGAGAAAGCCCTGTCCGGATGGAAAACCCTTAAGAGCGATGAAGGAGCTGTATTCGACAAAGAGCTGGTTTTCGATGCAGCCAGCATTAAACCGATGATCACTTATGGTACAAATCCCGGTATGGGAATAGCTGTGGATGCATCTATTCCGATAAGTGATGTTAAAGGAAACAATCCCTCTGCTTCTTTCATAAAATCACTCGATTACATGGGATTCAAGCCGGGAATGAAGCTTGCCGGACATCCAATCGACTATGTGTTTATTGGCAGTTGCACCAATGGCAGGATTGAAGATTTCAGGGCTTTTGCCAACCTAATCAAGGGTAAAAAGAAGGCAGCAAATGTTACTGCACTTATCGTTCCGGGCTCAAAGCTGGTTGAGGAGCTAATGAAAAAAGAAGGACTTATAAAAATCTACGAGGAAGCCGGATTTGAGGTAAGACAACCAGGATGTTCATCATGTCTCGCAATGAATGAAGACAAGATACCTGTTGGCAAGTATGCTGTTTCAACATCGAACAGGAACTTCGAAGGAAGGCAGGGACCCGGTGCAAGGACTCTTCTTGCAAGCCCGCTCACTGCTGCTGCAGCCGCTGTTACGGGTAAAATAACTGATCCCAGGGATCTTTTAAATGATTAACCACACGCTTAAAATCACTCATATGCCAAAAGAAAAATTTGAAATACTTGAATCAACATGTGTTCCTCTCCCGCTGGAGAATGTGGATACTGATCAGATAATTCCGGCCAGGTTTTTAAGCGCTACATCCAGAGAAGGTTTCGGGGAAAATCTCTTCCGCGACTGGCGATACAGCAAAACAGGAGAAAAGAACAGTGACTTTATTCTTAATAAATCGGAATTCAAAGGCAAAGTTCTTGTAGCAGGGAAGAACTTCGGAAGTGGTTCAAGCCGTGAACATGCTGTTTGGGCAATTTTCGACTATGGTTTCAGGGCAGTGGTATCAAGCTTCTTCGCAGATATCTTCAGAAATAACTCCCTCAATAACGGACTTTTGCCAATAATTATATCCGAAGAGCTTCTTAAAAAATTACATACGCTTATACAGAACGATCCAAGTACAAAAGTCAGGATCGATCTTGAAAAACAGACATTTACTATACTTCCAACAGGCGATGTTGCCCGGTTTGAGATTAATGCCTATAAGAAGGAATGTCTTCTTAAAGGGCTTGACGATATCGATTTTCTGCTCAGTATGAAAGATCAGATTACTGTTTATGAGACCAATAAAAGCATGGTGAAATGAGAGTTGAATTAATGGATACCACCCTCAGGGACGGGGAACAGACGCAGGGCGTCTCCTATGCTCCTCTTGAGAAGCTGCACATAGCAAAGCTGCTCCTCAGAGACCTGAAGGTAGACCGGATTGAAATAGCATCGGCGAGGGTATCATCAGGAGAATTTGAGGCCCTCACAAAAATTACTGAGTGGGCCCGTCACAACAACCTTCACAGAAAAGTTGAAGTGCTGGGATTTGTTGATGGAGATATTTCCCTTAACTGGATTAATGATGCAGGAGGTAAAGTCGATAACCTGCTTTGCAAGGGATCCCTTCGCCATCTTGAAAAGCAGCTCAGAAAAACACCAGAACAGCATGTAAAGGATATTAAAGGTATCATTCAAAAAGCCGAGTCGCTCGATATGGAGGTCAACATTTACCTCGAGGACTGGTCAAACGGGATGATCAATTCTCCGGATTATGTATTCTATATGCTTGATTCTCTCAGGAATGAAAATATCAAAAGGTTCATGCTCCCCGATACTCTGGGCATTCTCAACCATGAACAGACGTTTGATTTCTGCAGGAAGATTGTAGACCGTTATCCTGATCTGCACTTTGATTTCCACGCGCACAATGATTACGATCTTGCTGTGGCTAATGTTTTTGCAGCTGTAAGGGCCGGAGTACAAGGAATCCACACTACAGTAAACGGCTTGGGTGAAAGAGCAGGTAATGCACCTCTCTCAAGTGTCATTGGTATACTTCGTGACCAGCTTCAGGCAGAGATGAATATCAACGAATTCGAGATTACTAAAGTAAGTAAGATAGTTGAGACATTCAGCGGTATAAGAATTCCGGTTAACAAACCGGTGATTGGTGAAAATGTCTTTACACAGACTTCAGGAGTTCATGCTGACGGCGATACAAAGGACAATCTCTATTACAATAATCTGTTGCCTGAACGGTTCGGCAGGAAGAGAAAATATGCTCTCGGAAAACAGTCAGGCAAGGCAACTGTGAAAAAGAATCTCGAGGAATTCGGCCTGATTCTTAGTGCTGAATCGCTCGCAAAAGTAACCCAGAGGGTAATTGAACTCGGTGATAAAAAGGAAAACGTTACTGCCGATGACCTTCCATTCATAATTGCTGATGTACTTGGCAATGACCATTCTAACTATAAAATATTTATTAAGAATTATTCTCTTTCCCTATCATACGGTTTAAAACCTTCAGCTAATATTCAGGTTGAGATTGATGGCAATTTGTACCAGGAGACATCATCAGGTGATGGTCAGTATGATGCTTTCATGAAAGCTCTCAGAAACATTTATGATAAGCTTGGGAAGCTCTATCCTACCCTTATTGATTACGAAGTATCAATTCCGCCGGGAGGCGCTACTGACGCTCTTGTTGAGACTGTTATCACATGGGATTACAAGGGAAAAGAATTCAAGACAAAGGGCCTTGATGCTGACCAGACAGAATCTGCAATCAAAGCAACAGAGAGGATGCTTAATATTGTTGAAGGACTGAATGAAAAGGAGAACAGGGCAATATCAGCGTAGTATTATTAAAAAATAAAAGCAAATATTACAAACTAAAAGACAACAACTTATGAGTAAATCTTACAACATCGCGGTCATAGGAGGAGATGGAACAGGTCCCGAAGTGGTCAGGGAAGGTAAAAAGGTTCTTTCAGCTGCAGCTGCAAAATATGGTTTCAAACTCAATTACCAGGATTTTGATTTTGGTGGTGAACGTTACCTCAGGACAGGTGAAGTACTCCCTGAATCGGCAGCTTCTGATCTGAAAAAGTTCGATTCCATTTTCCTTGGTGCAATAGGACATCCCGATGTGAAACCAGGGATCCTCGAAAAAGGTATTCTCCTGAAACTGCGTTTTGAACTCGACCAGTATATCAACCTCCGTCCTATCAAACTCTATCCCGGTGTTACGACACCTCTTAAGGATAAAGGCCCGGAACATATTGATTACGTTGTTATAAGAGAAAACTCAGGTGATGTATATACCGGCTCAGGCGGAACAATGATGAAAGGTACTCCTGATGAAGTTGCAATTCAGAATATGATATACTCAAGGATGCAGGTGGAACGTTGCCTGCGCTATGCATTTGACTATACAAGGAAAAGA
>Ga0315272_10001654_pt1 | contig 10977 bp, 8 predicted proteins | sample C3_middle_MG_FD_203918 | JGI IMG/M metagenome (GOLD analysis project Ga0315272, IMG submission 203918) | Sediment microbial communities from Yellowstone Lake, YNP, Wyoming, USA - C3_middle | ecosystem: Environmental > Aquatic > Freshwater > Lake > Sediment | place: USA: Wyoming | collected...
TGATTTTCAGAACAAGGGAGTTGGTGGCGATGGTTACTCCGGCGGTCACGGCTCTTTCTGCCATCCAGCGCCCGAGTCTCCCCCGGTCAACGGTGCGGATAATAGGTTTGTCGTCCTGGATCACGGTGTGTTGCCAGTTGCTGTTGATCTGTTGGCGGGTGAAGGATCTTTCCCACAGGGACTCAGGAAAGCCGAGGTTCTGGGCGGTTGCGGGAATGCCGCCGGCACAGACCTTGGGGCCGATCTCGCGGTTGCGCTCAAGCACCAGGACCTCTTTGCCCTGTTGGGCAAGAAGGGTGGCGCAGGCCAGTCCCCCAGGGCCGCCGCCCACGATGACAGTATGGAATTTTCTCATGGCTGTTGTCCCGAATCCCCTGTTGAAAACACCTCGCACACTATATGAGGATGGCTTTTTCTGTCAAGATATTAGGAGCCGTTAGGGAAGAAAGACCTTGTCTGATTGTGTCGCTACGGCTCTTTCTGTCGCCATAATTATTCATAGGGTGAGGCTGTTTTTTTACAACGGCTTAAGAGCTCTGGAATCATGGAGAGGTTCATGGTATTATCGCGGAAATTTTATGATGCGAGAAGGTCTTGGTGGGTGTTCCTGCGGGGCATCGTTGTCAACAAAATAAGTCTCCTGTCTGGAGACGCTTGTATAAGAGGATGGACGCATGAAGCTAGACCCGTTTGCTAAAGTGAAAAAAAATAGGAGCGCACTTCCCGTGCTGGTCCTGGGGGGGGCGGGGTTGCTTGCCTTGGCTCTGGTGGCCTTCTTTTGGTTGGTGGGGGAGATGGAAAGGCCGCAGGTGGTGATCAATGGGGAGAGTTCCCATCTTGGCCTGAGTAAACAGTTAACTGTAACGGCCAGTGATGCCAAGAGCGGCCTGAGCTTTATCGAGGTTGCCCTGATTCAGGAGGGCAAGAAGGCGGTGCTGCTTGAAAAAACCTATCCCAGGGCAGGGTATCTTTCCGGGGCTGGGCCGAAGAAAATAGAGGAGACCATCGAGATTACGCCCAAGGCCCTTGGCTTTAAGGATGGGGCAGCGGAGCTGGTGGTGAAGGCGGTTGATTTCTCCTTGTGGAACTGGTTCAGGGGCAATATCACCGTGCAGTCCTCGGCGGTCACTATTGATACCAAGCCGCCGGTGATCAGTGTGATGGAGTCACCCAAGTATATCAAAGGCGGCGGGGCCGGAGTGGTTGTCTACCGGGTCAGCGAGCCCGCGGGCAGGCACGGGGTATTGGTCAACGATATCTTCTACCCGGGGTTTGCCATGCCCAAGCGGGGTGCCGGAATTTATGGCGCCTGCATGGGGCTGCCCCACGATATCACTGTGATAGAAAAGGCCTTCGTCGTTGCGGCGGACCAGGCTGGAAACGAGGCCAAGGCTCCGTTCACCATGGACCTGCATGTGCGCAAGATTGTCAGTGACAAGATCAGCATCAGCGACGCGTTTCTTTCCGCCAAGCTGCCGGAATTCGCCACCTATTATCCAGAGTTGAGCGGCACACCCGTTGAGCAGTATATCAAGGTGAACAACGATATCCGGCAGGCCAATTACAAAAAGATTCAGGAGATCTGCGCGAAATTTCAGCCCGAGCGCCTCTGGGACGGCCGTTTTGGACGGATGGAAGGGAGCCCGCGGGCCGGATATGCCGATCACCGCACCTATCTGTACAACAACGAAAAGATCGACGAGCAGATCCACCTTGGGGTTGATATTGCTTCGCTGGAGCATGCCAATGTCGGGGCTGCCAATCGTGGGAAAGTGGTTTTTGCCGAGTATCTGGGGATTTACGGAAATACCGTTATTCTTGACCACGGTCAGGGGATATTCAGCCTGTACTCGCATATGAGCCAGATTGATGTTCCAGTGGGCACCATGGTCGAGAAGGATACGGTTTTGGGCCTTACCGGCACCACCGGCATGGCCGGGGGCGACCATCTCCACTTCAGCATGCTGGTTAACGGGATCTTTGTCGATCCGCGTGAGTGGTGGGACGAAGAGTGGTTGAAAATTCATATGCTGAGTGTGCTCTAAACTTTGTCCAGGATCAGAATTCTTCCGGAAAATCTGGCCAACCAGATCGCGGCCGGTGAGGTTGTCGAACGGCCAGCCTCGGTGGTCAAGGAGCTGCTGGAGAACGCCATCGACGCAGGGGCCAGCCAGATCGGCATCCAGGTGGAAGGCGACGGCACCCGCCTGATCCGGGTGATTGACGACGGTTCGGGCATGGATCAGGATGATGTGCTTCTTTGTCTGGAGCGCCATGCCACCAGCAAGATCACAAGCCTTGCCGAGCTTGGTTCCATCCGTTCTCTTGGCTTCAGGGGTGAAGCCGTGCCCAGTATCGCCTCGGTGGCCCGAATGCGGATCACCTCGCGTCCCGCGGCTCAAACCCTGGGCACTCAGGTTGATCTGCGTTTTGGCAAGGTTCTCAAGGTGCATGAGATGGGGGGCAGCCCTGGTACCTCTTTTGAGGTTACGGATCTTTTCGGCAATGTCCCGGCTCGAAAGAAATTTCTCAAATCCACCCGAACGGAACTGGCTCACATCGAAGAGGTGGTGAAGAATTATGCCCTGGCCCGCCCGGAGCTGGGGTTCAGTTTTACGGTGGATGGCCGCGAGGTTTTGCGGCTGCCAGCCAGGCTTGATACGCCCCGGAGCCGCGCGGAACGGATTTTTGGCAAGGCGGGCGGGGCTTTGGTGGAGGTGGATCGACAGGCTCCAGACGAGGCCGATCCGGGGGTTTCCGGCTTTCTTCTCCCCCCGGATGCCCCTGCCGCAGCCCGGCTGAGGATCTTTGTCAATGGCCGGGCGATCCACGACCGCCTGATCGCCCATGCGGTGAGCGAAGGGCTTCAGAACTATCTCATGAAGGGCCGAGGTCCGGGTGGGGTGCTTTTCCTCACCATGCCGCTCGTCAGCGTTGATGTGAACGTCCACCCCACTAAGCAGGAGGTCCGGTTTCATAAGCCGACTGCGGTGCACCAGGCCGTGGTCGCTGCGGTCCAGACCGCCATGGCGGCTTATCAGCAGACCTTGAAACAGGAGATATTCCGTCCGGCTCTCGCTGGGCCGGGCATGGCGCAGACCAAATCTACTCCAGCCAAGGCTTATTCTCCGGTCTCCGCGTATCCGCCGCCTGCGGTGCGGGAGCCGCTGTCGCTTTTTAAGACCGCCGCTGGTGCTGCGCCTGCTGTTCTCCAGAATGGCTCGGCAACAAAGCAAAGGCCCGTATCTTCGGAGATTGGCGCGGATATGCAGCCCGAACCTTCCGCCGTGTCGGGGGAAGAGGCTGCTCCTTCCCCAAGTAGATTGCGCTATCTCGGGCAGGTGCTGGACACCTATCTGCTCTGCGCCACGGAAAACGGCCTGCTTGCCATTGACCAGCACGCCGCCCATGAGCGGCTGCTGTTTGAGGCCCTGAAGCGGCAGTTTGCCAGCAAAAAGATTGCCCGCCAGGCCCTGCTGTTTCCAAAGGTTCTGGAGTGCACCCTGGAGGAGAACCAGATTCTCAAGCAGTATGCCGAGGAGATTGCCGCCCTTGGGGTCGAGATAGAGGATTTCGGCGGGGGCAGCCAGGCGGTGAAGGCTGTGCCTGCGGTGCTTGGCCGTTCTTCAGTCGAGGAGGTGATGGCCGGGATTTTTTCTCGATTTTCCGAAGCAGGTGCGGGGAAAGGCGGAGTGCGGGCCGAAGAGGTGCTTTCCGATATGGCCTGCAAGGCAGCGATCAAGGCAGGGCAAAGTCTGACCGCCACGGAAGCCGAAGCCCTGCTGGAGGAGATGCAGCGGGCCGAGATTTTTTCCCATTGCCCCCATGGCCGACCGGTGTCCAAGAGTTTCACCCCCCACGAGATCAAGAAATGGTTCTATCGCGGTTGAGCCTGGTTAAGCCATCGTCAAAAAATAACCTGGCCGTTTTAGGCAGCCAGATGGCATAAGGAGCCGCACAGCAAGGCAAGCAACATAAAGGGCCTGTTGTTTCTGAACGGCTCCTAAAAAAATATCGCGCAAGCGGTCGGGAAAATGTATCCTTTTCCGAAAGCATCCAGCATATCCATGCCGCATCGCGGCTGTAATTTTTCGATAAGGAAGACGTCATGACAACGCCTGTAACCCAAACGAATTTTGCTAATCTTCATCTGTTGCATCGCGGCAAGGTCCGTGATCTCTACGACGTGGAAGACCATCTGCTCATGGTGGCCTCGGACCGAATCTCTGCCTATGACGTGGTCATGGATGATCCCATCCCAGACAAGGGCGCTATTCTGACCAAGCTTTCCCTGTTCTGGTTCGATTATCTCAAGGACATTGTGCCCAATCATCTGATCACGGCAAATGTGGCGGAATATCCGGCTGCCTGCGCTCCGTACCGGGAGCAGTTGGCGGGCCGAAGCCTGCTGGTGAAAAAGGCCAAACCCTTGCCGGTGGAGTGTATTGTCCGCGGCTATCTTTCCGGGTCGTTCTGGCAGGCCTATAAGAAAGACCCGAACGTTTGCGGCTTTGCCTTGCCTGCCGGGATGCGGGAGTCGGACAAGTTTCCCGAGCCGCTTTTTACCCCGTCCACCAAGGCGGCGCTGGGCATGCACGACGAGAATATCTCCCTGGCCGAGATGGAGGATCTCTTGGGCAAGGAACAGACCGCCCGGATCAAGGATATCTGCATGCGCCTCTATGTGAAAGCGGCGGACTATGCCCGCAGCAGGGGCATCATCATTGCCGACACCAAATTCGAGCTTGGCATCTTTAACGGGGAGATTATTCTCATCGATGAGGTGCTAACCCCGGATTCATCCCGGTTCTGGCCCCAAGACCAATACCAACCTGGGGCCGGGCAGCCGAGTTTCGACAAGCAGTTTCTTCGGGACTATCTCTCCACCCTCAATTGGGGGAAGAACCCGCCGCCGCCCAAGCTGCCGCAGGAAATCATCGAGAAAACCGCTTCCCGTTACCGGGAGGCGCTGGTCAAGATAACCGGCGGAGATATTTAAAAGGCTGTTGGTCGCTTAAAGTTATTATAGGGAGAAATATGATTAGAAAACCTGTCAATTGTTGGGAATATAAAGGTTGTGGTCGTGAACCAGGCGGAAAAAAAGCGGATGAATTTGGGACATGCCCGGCATCAACGGAAAAAAGCACAGACGGTATACATCGTGGTGACAATGCCGGTAGGGCCTGCTGGATTATTGCGGGAACATATTGTGGCGGGGAAACACAAGGTAGCTATGCAACAAAAACTGAAAATTGTTCAGAATGCGATTTCTTCAAGTTGGTTTTAGAGGAAGAGAAAAAGAGCATCAATGAAGCAACGCAGCTATTACAAGTATTAAGCATTGTGAGTCGCTAGAAAAAATAATGGTTTGAAAAGCATATTAACTGATCGGGAAAAAATGTTTTGATAATAGATGTCGAGACGGCCATTAATTGCAGCGTATCTTTGTCGTTGGCAGTCTCTGCTTGAAGTGACTGTGGCCGGAAAATCTTTGTGCCGCGAGGTGCCGTGATGTCGAGGCCCGTTGTTGGGGCTCTGTTCCAAACTGTTGCCCTTATACCGATGGTCTTTGTTCTGCTCGGGCTTGCCGGTTGCGGGGTTTCCGGGAGCAGCGCCAGCGATGGCGTCAGGGATTTTTTCACCCCGACGGATGTCAGCATCATCCGTCATCATATGCAGCAGTATCGCGGCTCCTTGCGGGATTTCACCGCACGTCTATACGCTAAGAATCCTAAGTACGAGAAAGACCAGGCCCAGCAACGGCGGAAGATTGATTCCATCTTCGGCCCCTTGGCCATCGGGGAGCAGGTGTATGCCTACAAGCCCTCCCATGAGGTACTTACTGCGGCGTTTCAAGGGGAGGTGAGTGAGCCGGACCGGGTATACCTGCTGAGCCTTGGCCTGTGGAAAAGTATCCGGGAGGCTTACAATATTAAAGAAGATGAAATTTTTCTGAGCGGGCTTCAGGTTTCTTTGGAGCGATTGCAACGGCTTCATCATAATGTCAGTCAGGTGAACTGGCGGCTGAAGACGTACAAGGATAAAAACGGAAAACTGCTGTTCCTCACCAATGAGGCCGGGGAAGGCGGCTACCTCAATATGGGCTATGAGGTTATTATGACCCAGATCCTCACCCGCATTGAGGACGACATCATCATGCGGGGAGGGTTGCCGCAGCAATACATCTTCAAGATGTCCACTCTGTTTATCGGAATCATCATCTAAGAGCGGTAAATCTACAGGCCGGACTCCTTCAGCCTGTCCAGTAACTCCTTTTGTTCATCCGACAAGTCTTTGGGGACGGCCACCAAGATTTTCACCAGCAGGTCTCCCCGTGCACCTCCCTGGCTGTCTGGCAATCCGTGTTTGCGCAGGCGCAGTTTTGCCTGGGGCTGGCAGCCCGGAGGAACCTTGACCTTAAGCTGCTTGCCCTCCAGGGTCGGGACTTCCACCTCTGCGCCCAACACGGCGGAGCTGTAAGGTATTTGCAGGTCCATGGTGAGGTGGGAGCCGTCCCGAACATAGGTCTGGTGCGGTTCCACCTTGATCAGCAGATACAGGTCGCCCGGCGGCCCACCCATGGGGGAAGGGGAGCCCTTGCCGGAGATGCGCAGTTTCTTGCCGGTCTCGATTCCGGCGGGGATCTTTACGGAAACCTTTTCCGCCGCCGAACCGCGGCCAAGGGAGATGGTTTTTTCGGCGCCGTTTAGCACTTCTTCGAGGGTGATGGGCAGCTCCAGGGAAAGATCAGTGCCCTTCACCTGTTGCTGCTGAAAGCCATGGCTCGCCCGCCCGCCTGTTCCTGGTTGGCGAAACATCTCCTCGAAACCGCCCCCGCCGCCGGAACTCCGAAAAGAGGCGCGGCCTCCCCCGAAGTTGATGCCGAATTCCCGCAGAATATCGCCCAGGTCGGCGTTGCGGAAGATATCTTCCTGGGAATAGCGCTGCTGGAAGCCGGCGGAGCCAACGGTGTCGTATTGCTGCCGTTTTTCCTTGTCGGAAAGAACGGCGTACGCCTCGCTGATTTTTTTAAACTGCTCCTCCGCGTCTTTATTTCCCTTGTTGCGGTCCGGGTGGTGCTTGAGGGCAAGTTTGCGGTAGGCTTTCTTGATTTCCTCAGGCGACGCGGTCTTTTCCACACCGAGTAATTTATAGTAATCCATACCTGGCCTGCCTGTCTGTTCTGGCGTCTGTCATTGAATTGTTGTGCTGCAAGAAGCGGCTAAAACGGGACATCATCACCCATGACCGGCTCGGGGAACGGCTGATCGTTGTACTGTTGGCCCTGCGAAGAATCTCCGCCGCTGCCACGGGGGGAGAGCATCTTCATCTCCCGAGCCACGATCTCGGTGGTGTATTTTGTATTGCCGTCCTTGTCATCCCATTTGCGGGTCTGTAGGCGGCCTTCGATGAACACCTTGGAGCCCTTTGACAGGTACTCCCCGCAAATCTCGCCCAGACGGCCAAAGGCCACGATCCGGTGCCATTCGGTCAACTCTTCCTTGCTGCCGTCCTGTTTTTTCCAGGTTTCCGTAGTGGCGACATTGAAGCTGGCGATGGCGGCTCCTGCCTGCGAGTAACGCACTTCCGGGTCTTTGCCGAGGTTGCCGATGAGGATGACTTTATTGACCATTTCTTCTCCTTATATTTTTGATCGGGTTTGCAAAAAAAAATGAGGGGTTGTTTGGATAGTCCGCCCATCATAACGGCTATTGCCTGAGCCTGCACCAACCTTTTCCGGGTATGCTTTGGTTTCAGGGTGTGGTGGCCTGGGTACGATATCCCATAGTAAGGATCGCCTGGATAAAAATCAACATCCAAAAGGCCGGACCGCGGAATTGGCCTCCGCCCCGCATGCTGGCTTCGTGCTCAAGGCGGGCCGCATTTTTTCCGGGCGGCCAGGTCGAGCATGGCGGGCAACCCACCCCTTTCTTCCGGGGTAAAACCAAAAACATCCCGCCAGATCTCATCGCTCTCCATGCAAAAATACAGACAGGTGTCCGGGGCCAAATAGCGGGAAAGATGCTGCGTCATGTATCGGTACATCTCCGTACGCAGGGGGCGAAAATAGCGGAATTTGTTGTCCAGACCCAGGACAAACTCTTCGTGGAAAAAACGGGATCTGGGGAAGCGCCCGGTGGCAATGCCTCTCAGGGCCGGGAGAAAGCGCAGCGCCCCCATGCTGATCCAGACAATGCTTGCCGCCGGCACCGTGGCAAAGAGTCGGTCAATCGTCTCCTTGTAGCCCTTTTCCCAGCCGGGGTGATAGATGAGCGGGTCAAAATGAAAGGCCAGTTTGTAGCCCCAGGCAGCGCATTGGGCAGCTGCGGCCAACCGTTGCTCCAGGCTGGCGGTGCGCAGTTCTTCCTTGTCCATGATCTCCGTGCTGTTGAGCGACCAGGCCATGATGGTGCGACCGCCATGCTCGCAGTCCTTCAGGTTATCAAGGGCAACGGCTTTTGATTTCAGCTCAAGCACCGCGTTGGGCTGATCTCGGAAAAATTCAATGAGGATGCGGCTTAATCCCGTGACCCGGTCCAGGGCCATGCTGTCGGTGAATTCGCCGGTGCCGATGCGGCGGAAGGTTTGCGGAGCCTCGGCAAAGGTGGTGGTGAGTTCGGCCAGCAGGTCATCGGTATTTACAAAAAAAGAAAGCCAGGGGTTATTGAGGTAGGCTTGCAGGATGCAGTAGACGCAGTCCATGGGGCAGTTCATGCCGACATTGAGCACCTGATAGTCGCAGCAACGGTATTCCCTGGTCGCGGGACAGGGCTTGAGAAAGCGGCCTCGATTTTTACAGAGGACAAGATGCTTTTTTCCGCGGGTAAGGCTTTGGGGGCCGGTAATGGCGGCGGAAAGGTCGGGGCCGGAGCGGGCCGGGATGATCCGCACCTCCCGGCCTGGAAGATTGGCCAGGATATTTGTGGTGAGGGGCAGATCCTGGCAGTCCTCCTCCACATAGACATGTTGGATAATGCTGGCCGGATCAAGGTTGGCGGTATGGGGCATGGTGTTTGGCTTCCCTGGTTACGTTTTGGTTGCGGCACCATACCGTAAAGAATCGGGTCGGCCAACGAGAAAATTCTTGACCCCTGGCTGGAAACCGCGCTACTATTTTCTAGGGGTTTCTACCTATGTTCATCGTGCTTGACTTGTGACCGGTTTTTATGATGCAATGATGGACAATCTTTTGAAGTTCCGCTGTTATTGGAAATGGAGATAGTACTCCACACACGCAAAAGAGGCGAACGATGAAAGAGCAGGATTTTGCCAAGGTCAGAGGGCGTCTGGACGGGATATCGCGTCGTGATTTCATGAAGTTCTGCACGGTGATCGCTGCCGGCATGGGGCTTCCCCTTGAGTTCGCGCCGCAGATCGCGGCGGCGATCACTGCCCCGCAACGCCCCCCGGTGATTTGGCTTTCCGGCTCGGCCTGCACCGGCTGCACCGAATCGCTGCTGCGCCCCTCCCACCCCTCCCTTGAACACCTCATCCTCGATCTCATCTCCCTTGATTACAACGAAACCCTCAACGCCGGGGCCGGGCATCAGGCGGAAGCGGCCTTGCAGGCCTCGATCCAGAAGAATGCCGGCAAGTTCATCCTGGTGGTGGAAGGCGCCATTCCCGTAAAAGACGGTGGGGTGTACTGCATGATCGGTGGCAAGCCTTTTAGCGAAATCGTCCGCGATACCGCAGCCAAGGCGGCCGCCGTTATCGCCATTGGTTCCTGCGCCTCTTGGGGTGGGGTTGCTGCGGCAAAACCAAACCCCACCGGCTGCATTGGTGCGCCGGAGTTTCTCAAGGGCAAGACCGTGGTGACGATCCCCGGGTGTCCGCCCAATGCCTATAATTTTCTGTCCACCGTGATCCACTTCCTGACCTTTAAAAAGTTGCCTGCCCTTGATGAAAAAGGCCGACCGAAATTTGCCTATGGCCGCCTCATCCACGAAAACTGCGAGCGCCGGCCTCATTTTGATGCGGGCCGGTTTGCCATCAAGTTCGGCGACGAGGGACACCGGAAAGGCTATTGCCTGTTTAAGCTTGGCTGTAAGGGACCGATGACCTTTGCCAACTGTCCGGCCATCCTGTTTAACGAGGTCGGGCCAGGCGCCTGGCCGGTGGGTACGGGGCATCCCTGTTTCGGCTGCACCGAGGAAGGCGTTGGTTTTAACATCCCCCTGCATACCCAGGCCGACTTGAAGTACATCACTCCTGGGGCGGCGTATCCGCACATCGTTACCGAACGGGGAGAGGGCGCCTCGGTGGGCGCGGTGGCCCTTGTTGCCGGGGTGGCTGGCGTGGCGCTGGGAGCCGGGGTGGCGGTTGCCAAGAACCTTGGCAAGGCCGAGCAAGGGTCTTCGTCAAAGGGAGAATAGGCCATGAAGATACGACGCAGGGATTTTTTAAAAGGGGTTGCGGCCAGCACCTTGTTGCTTGCCGCAGAGCAAACCCCGGCCCAGGCCAAACGAGCCCGCAAGGATCTGCCCCCCAATGCCGTTGGTATCCTGTACGACTCCACTCTCTGTGTCGGCTGTAAGGTCTGCGAACATGCCTGCAAACAAGCCAACAACAAGCCGGTGGAACACACCAACCCCAAGGAGCCGATGTGGGATAATCCCCAGGATCTCTCCGCCAACACCCTGAATGTCATAAAGCGCTACGGGGTTGAAGGGCAAAAAGACACGGTCGATGGTTTTGCCTTCATCAAGCGGCATTGCATGCACTGCCTTGATCCCGCCTGTGTTTCTGCCTGTCCGGCCTCGGCGCTGGTGAAAAATCCCGAAAACGGGGTGGTGACGTACAACAAAAAAGCCTGCATCGGCTGCCGCTACTGCCAGGTTGCCTGTCCTTACAATATCCCCAAGTTTGAGTGGGATTCGCCCTTCCCGGAGATTACCAAGTGTCAGTTGTGCGCCCATTTGCTGGCCAAGGGCGGAATTTCCGCCTGTTGCGCAGCCTGCCCCACCGGAGCATCCC
>Ga0315272_10001656_pt1 | contig 10968 bp, 18 predicted proteins | sample C3_middle_MG_FD_203918 | JGI IMG/M metagenome (GOLD analysis project Ga0315272, IMG submission 203918) | Sediment microbial communities from Yellowstone Lake, YNP, Wyoming, USA - C3_middle | ecosystem: Environmental > Aquatic > Freshwater > Lake > Sediment | place: USA: Wyoming | collected...
GCTGTCAAACCGGCAGTGGCGGTTTTGGCCGGAGCCAGAGGGCTGCCCCCTTTCTTGATGCTTCCTGGCATGGGGTCGCCAGCCTGCGGTTGCTTGAGGAAATGGAGCGGCAGCAGGCGGGTGTCTTGCTGGAAACCTCAAACCGGCAGAGCCGTCTGATTTTCTCCGTTTAACACGGAAAGAACGTTGTTTTTGCCGAAGCCCTCCCTCTTGAACATATCGACATGAATTTTCTCATTGACCCGATGGGAAAACGCATGTAACATATGTGTACAAGCTCATATGAATAATCATAAATATTAGCCGTGCCACCCATGCAAAAACTAGCCCAATTCATCAAGATTCTCGGAGACACAAGCCGACTATCGATTATTCGATCAATTGGTGAGAAGGCTCTGTCGGTAACCGAAATTATCAATGATACCGGACTGTCTCAGACCTTGGTGTCTTTTCATCTCCGCAACTTGCGTGATGCGGGGGTTGTCACTACCCGCAGGGACGGTCCCTTTATTTATTACAGCCTCAAAGATCTCTCACTGATTGATATTCTCGATGAACTCGCCTTTTTTGCCGACCTGGAACATGATTTTTCCAGTGTATCAGCGACGTTGAAGCCAGACAAGATCGTTTTCGCCAAAAGGAGGTAACTGTTATGTGGTGTAACGGACCAGGATGGGGACCTGGGTATGGTTGGTGGTTCATACCGCCGTTGAAAAAAAATTCAACGAGCGGCGCGGGGGAAGTCAAATATTAAAGAAATTATGCGCAATAAATTAAGACGCTATGTATAGCCGACAGTCTATTCAACACTCAGGAGGTAAAGCGATGAAAAATATGATGGGAGGCCCGATGAATCCACAAGAAATGATGCAAAACATGATGAGCGGCATGTCATCCGCCGACAAAATGGCCTGTATGCGGGAGATGATGCCCAAATGTATGAGTATGATGTTTTCTCAATTGCCGCCTGATGAAGGAGTCCAATTTGCCAAGGAGATGATGGGGCGGATGTTCGAAGAGATAAAAGGACATGCCGCCAAATCCCCGGATACTGCATCAGGAGATAGCACGGAAAAGACGGGGCAAGGAAATTCGGAAGCGGCAAGCAAAGGCTGAGGGAAAAACATGTAAAGGCGGCAGGCCTGACCGTCCCTGACCACTGCAAGGTGACTTGATGGATACTATTATTGACAAAGCTGGCATAGACAGACTCAGCCATTCACAAAAGAAGGAATTTCTCGGAGGCCTTGTAGCAACCCTGGTACAGGATCTTACCGGAGAAGAGAAAAAGAATCTCTTCCAGAAGATCGTCTTCTGCGGGGGCGATTCATTGCAAGCCATTGATATGGTGGAACATTGAATCAAAGAATGCACGGATTCAGGCGTGAATCCCCTTGAAATGAGCAAAGAGGTTATAGCGGCCATCAGTCACACCTACGAACTGGCCTCCTATTCCACCTCAGAACTGCGTAACCTGTTTGATGACTGGCTTAGTGCGATTGAGCAGTTGGTGGTCGACTTTGTCAACCGGCAAAAAAAGGCAGACCCCGACAAAATTGCTGCCCATCTGAATTTGAAACGCACCAGCGCCATCTTTGTTCTCAGCAAGCTTGCCCGTGAAGGAAAAATCACTATGCAGGCTTCCGGCAATGGTGAGCGTAAAAGCAATATCACACAGTTAAGGACAAAAAAATGAAAGAAAAACTTGCCAGCGGCGGCGCCATTACCTCGGCCCTTGCCTACGCATTCTGTTGACAACTTCCTCTGCTCCTGGCCAGTTTCGGCCTGGGAAGTTTTACCATGTCGGTGTGGTTTGCCAGATATCATTGGATTTTTTTAGCTGCCACCATTGTTCTCTTAGGTTTCGCTTACTACAAAACTTACAATAACAAAAATTGCGGACCATGGAGTCTCCGGATCTTACACGGCACCACCTTATTGAGCCTGGGATTGATTGTCTATACCTTGCTACGTTCTTAACGGGAGAAGAAGTATGTTGGAGCAGAAGAAAAACACCACGGAAAATTCCAGTTGTTGAGCCCCTGAAGAAAATACTGGCGGTCGCCAGGAAAAAGGGGGCGGTTTTTTGTCAAAGTTATCGGAAAAATTGTTAAAGTCCGACAAAACTCAATCCCCGCCAACTACCCCTTCGGGTAAGCCTGATCTCGAAAGGAAACGGCAGACCGAACATTGCATGGTCTGTGGTGAAGCCCTTCAATATCAGGACAAATCGGCCGAGGTTTCCTGCAGTTATTGCAAGAGATCAGACTCCGGCCATATTGTCTGCCCAAACGGTCATTATATCTGCGAACAGTGTCACAACCAAGACGCCATGCGGGTAATCGAAGATATTATGTTTACCACGAAATCGATTGACCCCAACGAAATTGCCGAATTAGCTTTTAGTTTTTCAGGTCTTCCCATGCTCGGTTGCCAACACGCCTATATTGCCGGCGGCGCGCTCATGGCTGCTTTGAAAAACCAGGGCACAGCACACGCCACCAATGACGACATCAAGGAAGTGTTCAAGCGGACCCGCAAGCAGGCACATGGCGGATACTGCGGTCTTTCCGGGGTGTGCGGCATTGTTCCGGCCTTAGGCGCCTGTATCAGTGTGCTTACTAGCGCCCAATGCGGCAAAGACCGTGAGCAGCGTACCACCATGGAGGCCGTAACCAGGGTAACAAGGGTGATAACCGATTTGACCGGACCTAGCTGTTGCAAGGCATATACGCGGGCCTCGCTTAAGGCTGCGGTGGAATTTTTGGAAGAACATTTTGCGATCAGTTTGCCGAGTGGGGGGGAGTCGGCCTGCCAATTCAGCCCAAAACATCCCCACGGTTGTCGAGAAATGAAATGCCCATATTTCTCGGACTGAAAAAAAATAAGCCCCGGCGGCAAGGGCTTTTTAGAAAGCCCGGAAGCCAATCCGCCCCAAAAGCAGCCTGTCCCGAATGGCAGTAGTTTAAGCGATGGCGGTGGCATCAATATACCAGCGCCCCTGCTACTCCGGCCCCAAGGATGATAAGTGTCGGGTCTGCTTTGGTAAAGGCAATAGTCGCGAAGCTGCCCAGTGCGATTGCTCCTGTCGGGATGTCCACAATGGAGGTCTTTCCCAGGGTTATTGCCACCGCCGCGAGCAGGCCGATTACGGCTGGCCTGATGCCCTTGAAGCTCGAATTGACTATCCATGAGTTCTTAAACTGTAGGTAATAGTGGCTGACAATCGTCACAATGATAATCGACGGCAAATAGGTACAGACGACAGCGCCCAGGGCGCCCCAAAATCCGAAGATTTTATAGCCGATAAATACGTTCATGATGGTCAACGGCCCCGGCGTGACCTGACCGATGGCGACGCTGTCGATGAATTCCTTGCTGGTGAGCCAGTGATAATGGTCGACGATTTCGCGTTGCAGGAGCGGCAGCATGACGAAGCCGCCGCCGATCGTGAAGAGATTGATATACAAAAGCGTCCAGAAAAATTTCAGGATTTCCACTCTGCCCTCCTTCCGTGCAAAAATACGCCGGCAAGGGCTGCGGCAATGATCAGGACAATCGGATTGAATTTGAACACCGCGAGGCAGATCAAGGCGACCAGGGCGAAGGCGATACTTGTATAGTCCTTCAGGATTTTTTTGCTCATGTTGTAGACAACCGAGGCGACAAGTCCGACAACAGCCGCGCCGACCCCTTTTAGTATGGCCTTCAGCAGCGCAATCTCCTTATATTTTACGTAAATAAAAGCGAGGATCAGAATCAGGATAAACGAGGGAAGAACCTGGCCCAGAACCGTGGCAAGCGCGCCCCGCCATTTTCTGAGGGTATAGCCTATGAATATGCCGGTATTGACGATAGGGGCGCCGGGGGTCAGCTGTCCTATGACGACGCTTTCGGCGAACTCTTCATGGCTGAGCCATTTTCTTTTATGCACGAGTTCCCGCTCAAAAAAGGCGAGCATGGAATACACTCCGCCAAAGGCAAAGGCGCCCATTTTCAGAAAGACCGTAAAGATGTCTTTCACCTTTGGGGAAGACATCAGCGGTTCTCCTTGCCGGAATTGTTTTTTAAACATGCGTCCACCACCTGGCGGACCTCGGCCAGGCATCAGCGGCCGGCGGGGTTTTTTTCCGCGCATTGGCACCGGCCGCCTTTCTTCTCGGAGGCAATGCGCTCCATGATCAACGAACGGCCGTGTTCCAGGACGTCCTGCTGTAAATCCTCTTCGCTGTAACCAAAACAGTAACAGATCAGGCGTGGCATGTTAGCCCTCCAATGTGAGATGGTGCAGGCAATGGCGTCGGGCGCGGATATCCCGGCAAGATGATGTTCTTTCTATACCTTTTGGGGAATGTTTTGTCCAGAGCGGAAGCGCATAGGCTTTCCCTAAAAAAGGAAGATGGCCACCGTACCGCCGACAAGAACCACCCAGAGGAGATCAATCTTTTTGAACAAAGCCCCGAAGGCTGCGGCGGCAAGGAGCAGGTGGGGCCAGTCCCAATGGACATGCAGGGCGAGGCGGATGGTAACTGTGCAGAGCAGGCCGACAAAGGAGCAGAGAACGCCGTCAACGGCCCGGTTGAACCGGCGGGAGGCGCGCAGCCGGGAAAAGTAGGGGGCGGTGCCGATCACCAGCAGCAGAGAGGGGAGGAATATGGCCACCGTGGCGATGACCGCGCCGGTAAGGCCATGGAGCAGGTAGCCGACAAAGGTTGCCGTGATCACGATGGGGCCGGGGGTGAGCTGGCCCAGGGCGATGCCGTCCAGCAAGGTCGGGGCATCCAGCCAGGCTCGGGTCGTAACGATCTCATGAAACAACAGCGGCACTGAGGCAAAGCCGCCGCCAAAGGCCATGAGGTCGATTCTGGCCATGAGCAGGGCCAGCTGTGCGAGGTCGTTGCGAAAGAAAGCAAGCAGGGCAAAGCCTGCGGCAGTGGTTGCTAGCAGGCAGAGAAGCGGTCGGGCGGTGGAAGGCAGGTGTGTGCGGGGTTCTGCTTGCGGCGCGGCTGATTGTTTGGAGTGCAAGGCCAGGCCTAAAAACGCGGCAAGGAGCAGGATGAGGACCGGATGAGCCGAAAGCCAGAACAGCCCTGCGGCAGCGAGGGCGATGACCCAGGTTTTCCATCCAGAAAGGGAGCTTCGGCCAAAGGATATGGCGGCGTTGGCAACAATGGCGGCAACGATGGCCTGTAGGCCGCTGAAAATCGCAATCACAGCGGGCAGCGAATGGGTACAGCTATAGAGCGCTGAAAGCGCGGTCATAAGGAGGAAGGCCGGCAAGCCGAAGCCGAGGTAGGTTGTGATGGCCCCAGGCACTCCCCGGACCCGGAGGCCGACGTAGGCCGCGACCTGCATGGCGGTGGCGCCGGGAATCGTCTGGCAGAGAGCCACGCCTTCCTGGAAGGGTTCTTTGTGCAGCCAGCGTTTTCGTTCGACAGCCAGTTCCCGGATATAGGCGATCATGGCCGGGCCTCCGAAGGCGGTTGTTCCCAGCCGCAGGAAGGAGGAAAACAACTGGCTCAGTGATGGGGGCTGCCGGGCTGGTTTTTCTTGGAAATTTTGCATGGGACAGGATCCTTTTGGGTAAGGTGGTGTGGCTTGCCGCACAGTCTATCATGTTCTTTCCCCCGCAACAACGTCTGGCCCGCGTCGCCGTCTATTCTCAAGGTGTTGGGGGGCTGCTTATTATGGAGATCAAAAAGGAGAGTGACGTTTGGAAGAATCAGTTAGTGGATGCCGATTTTTTCTGGTAATCTTACGGCGACTGGACTGAAACGAAGGGCGTGTAAAAAAACATTGACAATAAGTTAGTGCTTATGGTGTGATGGAGCGGGGAGCGATATGGCTGATCAGGGCATTTATGAACTTATTGATTTTTTCAAGGCGCTTGGCGATCTTTCACGGCTTAGAATCATGCGGATTCTTTCTTCTACCGAAGATAATCAGTACTGTGTCGCCGATCTGGCAAAAAAACTCGGAATTACCCAGCCGGCGGTGTCGCAACATCTCAAGGTGCTGCGACATAGCGGTATTGTCTCTTCCCGAAAGCTGGGATTCCGGGTGTACTACCGGATCAATAAGGAAATTGTGAATGGCCTCAAAGCAGACATGGATGCCTTGTGCAAACTGAGTGGTGTGCCGTGTCCGGAAAGTGAAACCTGCGAAACATGTCCCGGGGCTTTCTGCCCGGTGAAATAATTTTTTCTCCATCTTTATAAGTTCATACGCAATTGCTTGTTGTTTTGCCTGTGGCGGTGTTTGTTTGAAATAAAAAAAAGGAGGAGCTGAAATGGGAATGAAAAGATATCTGATATTCGGTGTAGTAGCGGTTGTCTTTGTCGGAAATATTTCCCTGGCTTTTGCCGGAGTCTCGAAGCGCTTGGACAAAGCGACCGGCATGTGCAGGGAACTGAATTTTTACAACAGCGGCTGGGTGAGCAAAGGGCATGATATCTTTAAAAATAACTGCAAGGCCTGTCATAACAATAACAACGACAAGGGCGCGCTTTTTTTGTATTCCGAGTCGCGAACCATGGAAGGGTGGAATCTGGTTTTTTATGGAAAAAACGTCAAATGCGCCAAGGATGGTTCTTGGGGTAATTTGAGTCGGGAGGAGCTTTTGCAGGTGAACGATTATCTCTACTGGAATGCTTTTGGCACCTATGATGCCAATAGTGCCGAGCGTTGTGGCTGATGAGTTTTCATTTTCCCGGTCCGGGAAAAATGCAGGCAGAATCAGAAAAAAGTAAGAGTAGCGTTTGTCCTTCCAATCATGCAGGGTGTTGCCTAAGCGTGTTCTGCAAGCCAGATCGTGTCCGTGGTCGCTTTTATGCGCGGTCGCGGCCCCGGCGCGCCGTGTGGCGCTGTCCAGCACCCTCAAGGGGAATCATGTTTGCCTAAGACAAGCCAGCGTCACCCTGGCCGTCAACTAAGACCGATTAGCGACCGTAATAGGAAATCAACGAGGCCTTGGCCAGGGCATTCTGGTTGAGGTAGTAGCCGACCATGGCCGAGGGCGAGGCGCTATCCAGCTCCAGTTTTTCTACCTTGAGCGCATAGACGGTAAAAACGTAACGGTGCGGTTTGTCACCCACCGGAGGGCAGGCGCCGCCAAAGCCGGGCTTGCCGTAATCGGTGACACTTTGGACGCTCCCTTTGGGCGTGAGATCTTTGGCCGGATTGCCCGCATCGGTGGCCAATTGCGTGACCGTGGCCGGGATGTTGAAGACTAGCCAGTGCCACCAGCCGCTGCCGGTTGGGGCATCTGGATCATACACGGTGATGGCGAAACTTTTCGTGCCGACCGGTGCATTCTTCCACAGGAGTTGGGGAGAGATATTTTTGCCTGTGCAGCCAAAACCGGAAAAGACCTGCTGATCTGAGAGCTGACCACCAAGATCCTTGCTGGTCAGGGTGAAATTTTCCGCCCAGGCCAAGGGGGCGGCCAGCAGTATTGTCAGGGTTGCCAGAAAGAGTCGTTTTTGCAACGCGTCAGTGGCCATGGTTTCTCCTTGTTGTGAATGCTTGGAAGATTCTTGTCGGTTTTGGTTGTCAGTGCTGTTGTCGGGCGGCAATCGTACCGTCATTATTTTGGGTATTCGCATGCCGTTTGGCAACAATTTAAGCGGCAACCGCTATTTCTCAGGTATCAGATCGATGATGGTCACCTCCGGTGGCGCCAGAAAACGGATGGGCGGGCCCCAGGTGCCGGTGCCTCGGCTCAGGTAGAGAAAACCGCTGTCCAGTGCGGTGAGCTTGCCAGCCCGTTGGGGATAAAAAAACCAGGTAAGCAGGTTGAAGGGAAATATCTGGCCCTTGTGGGTGTGGCCGGAAAGCTGGAGATCAAAAAGTCCCAGACTATTTGGATCAATCGCAGGCCGGTGTTTGAGTAGGAGCGTGAAGTTTTCCCTGGGCTGGGCAGCGAGAATATTGTGTTCCGACTCGGCATGTCCGTTGCCAAAGGTTTTGACCGTCGGGTCATCTACCCCGACAACATTGATGCCGCCGACTATTACCCCTTGCTGACGCAGAATGGAAAAGCCCGATGCTTTTGTGAAATTCAGGGCATCCGGCAGACCGGCGTAGAATTCATGGTTGCCGGTGATGGCGAACTTGCCCAGGGGCGGCTTGACAGCCGCCAGCAATTCAGCTTCTGTGCTGAGGTGGTTGAGCTGGCCGTCGACCAGGTCGCCGGTGGACACCAGGATATCGGGTTTTGTCTCTTGTATCCGGGCAAGAATGCTTTTGAGCCTTTCCTCCCGGACAATGAGTCCAAGATGCACGTCCGAGATCTGGGCGATGCGTATCCTGCCTGTGCTGGCCGCAATCTTGGGGCTGGTAATCTCGATGTGTTCCAGGCGGATATCCGCTGCCTCAAACATCCCGTAGCCGTATACGGCTACCGCCAGCATCGCCTGGGCCGCAAACAATTGCCGAGGCGACATCTGCGTCAGGGTAAATTTTCGTTTTTGGATTTTTCCCGCTGCCAGGACGGCGTAACGGCCCGCATCAACCGCAGCGGAAATGGTCGCAAAAAGGAACAGCAAGCCCATCCAACTGAAGCTTGCATAGGCCCAGAATCGGGCGCCTGTCTCGATTCCGGCTTGCTCGGTCAGTCGGACCACGATCGGTGCTGCGATCATGACCGCCATGAACAGGACTATGCCGAGATTGGCCCTTCTGCCGGGGAGAAAGGCCGCTCTGATCTTACGGAGGGCATAGTAGTGGACAAGGGGATAGACTGACAGATAAAGAAGCAGGAAACGGATCATGCTTTTTCACCTAAGTTTGCTGTGCGCAAGGGGCTGCCAGGAAGAGTCGATGATACCGTTATCCCTTCTTTCCCGGGCAGCCAGAGCCTCACTTGCTGCCGATTACCTCGGCGTTTTCTATTATCACGCCGTAAAAGTACCCAGCGCCGAAATCGCGGTCTCGAGAAAGATTCCCCTTGATGGTGACCACAGCTCCAACTTCGGGCAGCGCATCGGTGGTGACTACCAGATCGTTGGTCCCGGCGGCTTGATTGCCGGTGCCGTCTTGTAGATGCAGCCAGTTTTTGCCCATGATGCCGCGGCTGACTTTGACCACCTTGGCTTGGACCGCCACCGGTTTATTCGCCAGGGGATCTTTCTTTTCAAAAATCTCGTCGACGGTTTGGGCATTGGCCCCTTCTGCCTTGCTCACCGTGATCGTCTTAGCCGGAGTTGAGGCAGCGGTTGGGATTGGAGCAACAACGACCGCGTCTGCAGAGGCAAGCCCCCCTGAGAAAACGATGCTTTCAAACGACCGGTTCAGCGAGGTGCTTTTGAAGTTATTCATCACCATGCCCGGCTGACAGGCGATTTCACTGCCCACCGTGATTGTGCTTTGGGGCAGGGCTACCCAGGTCTTGGTACCGCTCTTTTCCACCAAGGCATAGGTGTAGCCGCCGCTGTTCATGGTTTCGACCACTTTGCCGGAAACCCCTTGCATCGACAGGTCGCCAGCTCCACCCATTTCAGCTCCGACGCCGTTTGGTGAAAAGGCCCTGGCCTGGAGAGGATTCCACAGGAGCAGGGAGGTGGCGAGCACCAGACCGGCACGGAATGTCATTTTTTTGCTTGGGTTCATCGGGTGTTGCCTCCTTAGGTATTCTTGGGTTGCCTTGCTGGTTGCAACCTGAGCCAGTCCAGCAGGTGATTTTTTTAACTGTACGGTATTTTACAGATTTTGCTCATAATAACGTTAGGGCCTGACAATTGCCCTGATTTTACGGAAGGCAGAGCAGTGGGGGAGGGATGGAGCTATAGATAAACAAACGTGGATACATAAATGTGAAGGCAGTGGAAGTCAGAGCCAAACATTCTTTGTACGTTTTAACCATTCTTCACGCTCGGCAAGGCCTATGAGTCCGCCGTTGATTTTCTTGGTAACGGATCTGATCAGATCTTGGTCAGCAAGTTCGTTGCAGCCTTTGGAGCGCCATTCGGCAGCGGCAACTTCGACACACCACTCTGAACTTATAGCTTGATCTGGATCCAACCCAAAATCTGGGGATTTTGGGTTGGACGTTCTTAGTATTTTAGTGGCTTCCTGATAGCTGTCTCTGCCGGTTAGTTGCAATAAACCTCTGCCGCGGTACTTAAATCCATCACCCGGATCGGTATTTCCCATGCGACCGCCATAGACGGAGTTTGCCAGTTTCTCCGGGTTGTGTGCATATTCCGCAGGGGAGAGAGGTCCTTTCGGCTGGAATAATCGATTGGGCCAAACCTTGGCTAGCCGTTCTGGGCTATAGTTTAGGTTCTCAAACTGGATAGTTAGCCCACCGCTTTCGTGTAAAATCTGGGCCATGAAATGTGCCACCCGAAGTGGGGTGGATGCAATTTCGTATTGTTCAAGAACTGATTGCGCGGAGGAAAATGCTTCGCGATAACTTGACCTTGCGCTTGGCGCAAGTTTTGCTAGCTGGGATAAGGTGATCTGTATCGTCATCGCTAGGCTCCTTCTTCCGCGTGATGGGGCATGGGGTCAGATTAGAGTTTTGTTTCAATGCCGCAAAAGGTTATTTAGCCCCAGGGTCCATGCAAGTATCATATTTGGATCTGACCTCCGACAGGCATTCGGCATGTTTTCGGGTATCCTTGTGCTCACGGAATCCCCGATCGCAGGCGGTGACACCCCACTTCGATTCTTTGTTACAGATGTCTGCCTGGGCAGGACTGTTCTTCGCTGTAACAATGCTATCTGTTGCGCCTGCTGTCAGGGATAAAAAGATACCGCCCATGAGGCATCCCCCAAAGATAACTACTCCGACTGTTTTAGAATGTTTGATGTTCAAATCTTTCCCTCCCCGGTTATTTTTATGGGTCATGACTAGAACAGCACTTTGAAAAGTGTGCTAACATCTAGTTATGACAATGAAAAACAGGTACGCAAAACGTTCAAAAATTTCAGAGCCTAAATTTCGGCAACTCGTAAGGCTTTTTT
>Ga0315272_10001658_pt1 | contig 10959 bp, 9 predicted proteins | sample C3_middle_MG_FD_203918 | JGI IMG/M metagenome (GOLD analysis project Ga0315272, IMG submission 203918) | Sediment microbial communities from Yellowstone Lake, YNP, Wyoming, USA - C3_middle | ecosystem: Environmental > Aquatic > Freshwater > Lake > Sediment | place: USA: Wyoming | collected...
CACCCCGACCGGTGGGCACGATCATAAACATGTACCAAGCCGTGGCGCCAAGCTCCTTGGCCAGATGGTAAATCTTGGGAATCTCATCCTGGTTGCGCTTGGTGAAGGATGAGTTGATCAGAAAGGAGATGCCGTTTTCTTTAAACAACCTGGCCGCGTTGAGGGTTCCGGCAAAAGCGCCGGGCTGGTTGCGGAAATTGTCGTGCACCTCGGCGCTGGCGCCGTCCAGGCTCAAGGAAACCATTTTGATCCCGGCGCCCTTGATCTTGTCGCAGATTTCCTGGGTCACCAGGGTGCCGTTGGTGGCCAGGCACATCCGCAGGCCCAGGTCGGTGCCATACTGGGCGATCTCGAACACGTCGGCCCGCAACAGGGGTTCGCCGCCGGAAAGCACCACCACCGGCTTGCCATAGGAGGCGATATCATCCAGCACCCGTTTGGCCTCATCCAGGGTAAAATCCGGGTGCCCTTTCGCCTCAAGCCCAGAGGAGGAACGACAATGCACACATTTCAGATTGCAGCGCCTGGTGATCTCCCAGGCTATCCATTTTGGTTCAAATTCCACGGTCGGACCTCACAACGTTGAATACAGTAGTAACCAGCACGTTGGGACAATATACCCAAAGCCGACAAAAGAACAAGCAGGTATTAAAGAAATTCAGCCGCAGTGGCGGCTAACTCGCTCCGCTCGCTTTTGAGCAGCGTGATGTGCCCGTGAATCTTCTGCGCTTTCAGCCGTTCCACCGCATAGGTCAGGCCGTTGCTGCTGGTGTCGAGATAGGGGTTGTCGATCTGGTCGGGGTCACCGGTGAGCACCATCTTGGTCCCTTCTCCGGCCCGGCTGATAATGGTTTTCACCTCGTGTGGGGTCAGATTCTGGGCCTCGTCCACGATGACGAACTGCTTGGGGATGGAACGACCGCGGATATAGGTCAAGGCCTCGAGCTCCACCACATGGGCCTGCATAAGCTTATCCACCTTCTGCTTAGCCGACTCATCGGTTTCGTGCTCCTTGCGCCTGCTGCCATCGGCCATCAGATAGGTGAGGTTGTCGAAGATGGGCTGCATCCAGTGAGCCAGCTTCTCATCCTTGTCGCCGGGCATGTAGCCCAGATCCTTGCCCATGGGAATGATGGGCCGGGAGACGAGAATCCGGTCGTAGCGCTTGAGGCTGATCACGCATTCCAGAGCCGCGGCCAGGGCCAATAGGGTTTTACCGGTGCCAGCCTGCCCCACCAGGGTCACCAGCTGGATGGCCGGGTCCATCAGCAGCTCAAAGGCCATGCGCTGTTCCTTGCTGCGCGAACGGATGTTCCAGACCGTTTCGTATTCCTCGTGCAGGGGCCCCAGCATTTCCGTACCCAGGGCGCGGGTCAGGGCGGTGTGCTTTTCATCCGCCTCGTCCCGCAGAAGGACAAACTCGTTGGGCATCAGATTGAGGCCTTCGCTGGACACCTGCTTCTTCTGGTAAAATTCGTCAACCACGCTCCTCGGCACCAGCAGCTCCCGCTGCCCCCGGTAGAGCTCGTCGATGTTGACCTTCTGCTTTTCGAAATCCATCACCTCGATGCCCAAGGCGTCGGCCTTGAGCCGGGCATTGATATCCTTGGAAACGAAGATGACCTTTTCCCCTTTTTGCAGAAGGGTGAAGGCCACAGCCAAAATCCGGTTGTCCGCTATATGCATGTCCAGGCCCGTATCAACGCATTGGCCCTTTTCCATGTAGATCATCAGGGTGCCGCCGTGGTCCATGGGCACTCCTTCCCCAAGCCTGCCCTTCTGGCGCAGCGCGTCGAGCTGACGGATCACATGCCGGGCATTGCGACCCAACTCGTCGTTATGGCTCTTGAATTTATCCAATTCCTCGATGACCGACATGGGCAGGACCACGGTATTGTCGGCAAAAGCGGTAATGGAATCGGCGTTGTGCAAAAGGACGTTGGTATCGACAACAAAGAATTTTTTCAAAGGGGCTCCTGATTGGGAACGCGGCGGCCAGAGATGGCTGTCGGCAGGGGTTGTCCGCAGGGAGGCGACCATGCAGTTCCAAACAAGCCGTTACGACAAAACTGCCATGCAATTTACATGGCAAGAACGGCATAAAGAGCCGTAACGGAACAGTGCGACTGGTGACAATTCTTACGTAACGGTTCTTAAATTAGCCCGTTGCACCGCTTCTTGGCAAGCAAAATGATGCGCGGGAACCCTCGGCTGGTCGGACCTTTTTCCATCCCCTTTCCATAGTGAGTATGCTATGATAGCGGCCATGAAAATCGCCCTCATCCAATACAATCCAGTTATCGGCGACTTTGCCGGGAATATCGCTCGCATCACCGGCTGGCTGGAAAAAGCCAAGGCTGCTGGCTGCCAACTTGCAGTTTTGCCGGAACTTGCCCTCAGCGGCTACCCGCCCCAGGATTTGTTGGAACGCCCGGCCTTTCTCTCCGACCAGGACCGGGCCTTTGCCCGGCTCATGGCAACAACGCGCGGCATCGCGGTGATCTGCGGCCTGGTCACCCGCAACCCAGGCCCCATGGGCAAGCCCCTGCACAACAGCGGGGTCCTCTTTGCCGACGGCGAGGTGCTGTTCACCACCCACAAGCAGCTGCTCCCCACCTACGATGTCTTTGACGAGGCCCGTTATTTCGAGCCAGGATGCGGCAACGGAACCTTCCGCTACCAAGGATTGCACCTGGGCCTCACCATCTGCGAAGATATCTGGAACGACAAGGGTCTCTTTCCCCACCCCCTCTATGCCACGGACCCGGTGGCCACCATGCTGACCCAAGCCGATGGCCAGGTGGATCTGCTGATCAACCTAGCCGCCTCGCCCTTCAACCTGGGCAAGGGTGCTGTCCGCCAGAGGATATTTGCCAACCTCTGCCAACGCCACCACCTGCCCCTCATCTATGTCAATCAGGTGGGCGGCCAGGATTCCCTAATTTTTGACGGCAACAGCGTGGCCCTCGACGCAAACGGCACGGTTGTGGCTCAGGCCGCTCGGTTTGCCGAAGATCTGGTGGTGGTGGACACCGCAACCTGGCAGGGCGAAATCCACAATGCACCCACCGACACAGACCAGGAGACAGCCGAGGTCTGCGAGGCCCTGGTCCTTGGCACCCGCGACTATGTGAACAAATGCGGCTTTTCCAAGGCGGTCATCGGCCTCTCCGGCGGGGTGGATTCAGCCCTGACCGCAGCCATTGCCGCCCACGCCCTGGGGCCGGAAAACGTGCTGGGGGTGGCCCTGCCCTCGCCCTATTCCTCCCCCGAAAGCCTGGAAGATGCCGAGCACGTGGCCAAAAACCTGGGTATCGACTTCACCATCCTGCCCATCAGCGACCTTTTCAAGACCTATCTTTCCGCCCTGGTCCCGGTCTTTGCCGGGGCACAGCCTGATGTCACCGAACAGAACATCCAGGCCCGCATCCGGGGCAATCTGCTCATGGCCATCGCCAACAAACAGGGCCGCCTGCTGCTCTCCACCGGCAACAAGAGCGAAAATGCGGTGGGCTACTGCACCCTTTACGGCGACATGAGCGGCGGTCTGGCGGTGATCTCCGACGTGCCCAAGCAACTGGTCTATGCCCTGTGCCGCTATCTCAATAAGGACCGCGAGATCATCCCCCTGCGCACCATCGACAAACCCCCCAGCGCCGAACTGGCCCCCGACCAAAAAGATGAGGATGACCTGCCACCCTACCCGGTGCTGGACGCCATCCTGGCCGCCTATCTGGAGGAGCACCGCTCCATCAAGGAAATCGTGGCCATGGGGTTTGCGCAAACGGTGGTGGAAGACGTGGTGCGCCGCATCCGGATCAACGAATACAAACGCAAGCAGGCCCCCCTCGGCCTCAAGGTTACCACCAAGGCCTTTGGCCAGGGCCGCCGGTACCCAACTGCCGAAGGGTACCGGGAAGGGACTCTGCAATGAAGCTTTCCCCTCTTTCTCCCCGCTGGACCATTTTCGCCCTGCTCCTGGTAGTGCTGGCCCTGGTGGTCCGCGAGAACCTGACCAAACGGCCGGACAAGCTCTACCAACTGACCAACGGCCAGGTGGAGATGTGCCTCTCCTGCCACAAAGACGAAAAACTCGACCCGGCCCATGGCCGCGAGGTGCTGGGCTGCTCGGCCTGCCACCTCGGCGACCCGCTGGCCATCGACAAAACAAAGGCGCACAAGGGCATCGTCATGAATCCCGGCGATCTGCGGGTGGTGGAAAAAACCTGCGGGGTCGAAGGGTGCCACGCCCAGGACGTCAAAAAAGTGAAGAACTCGCTCATGGCCACCAACCGCGGGATTCTCGCCACCCTGCTCCACTACTGGGGCGAGGCCCCGAACCAGCAGGGCGATTTCTCCGTGGAGGAACTCAACAAAACCGGCAAGACCTCGCTGGCCATCGACTACTTTCGCAAGCTCTGCGCCACCTGCCACCTCTGGAAACAAAAGGGCGACATGGAAGGCTTCTTCGGCGAAAAGGGCGGCGGCTGCTCCGCCTGCCATTACACCCGGCCCCAGGCCCCCACCGCGACCCGGCCCTGGGAAACCTTTTTCCAGTTCGGCCAGCTCAAGAAAAAGCCACACCCCCTCATCAACAAAAAGGTGCCCATGGAGAACTGCATCCGCTGCCATAACCGGAGCGGCAGAGTGGGCACCTCGTTTATCGGGGTCTACGAAGGGGAAAGCTACGGCACCCCCTATGAACACGGGGGGCCATCGAAAAAAGAGCTGCCCGGTGACCGCTTCTATCTCGATCTGGCCCCGGACATCCACCACCAGAAAGGCATGGCCTGCATCGACTGCCACACCCGCGACGAGATCATGGGCGACGGCACCAATTACGCCCATTACGAGCAGTCCCTGGAGATATCCTGCACCCTCTGCCACATAGACCCCAAGGACGGCAAGCCAGGCCTCACCCGCAAGAAGAAGCAACTCAAGAACCTGGAACAGGCCCCGGATGGAAAATATCTCCTCATCGGCAAGCTCACCGGCAAGAAGCATCCCCTCAACCCGCCCAAAAACGGCACCTGCGATTACCCTGGCCACAAGCGCATGGGCTGCGAATCCTGCCATTCCACTTGGATTCCACAATGCTACGGCTGCCACGCCAAGCGGGACATGCGGGAAACCCATCTCGACAAGCTGACCGGCAAAGAAACCCCTGGCTGGTGGGAAGAGGGCCGCTCCTATCTCCGGTTTGAAAAGCCCATGCTGGCCATCTGGAAGGACAAGATCGTCACCGTCACCCCCGGCTGCCAGGACATCGTCACCCTCATCGACAAACAGGGCAAACCCGCAGGCTCCTTCAACTCGCTGACCATGGCGGCCTTAAGCCCGCACACCACCCAAAAGGCGGGCCGCACCTGCGCCGACTGCCACACCTCCACCAAGACCGTGGGGCTGGGCGAGGGCACGGCTTGGAAGGAAAAAGGCCAGTGGCGGTTCAACGGGGTTGACCAGGGGTTGCAAACCCAGGCCGGACCCACCCCGCCGCTGGACGGCTACGTGGACATCAACGGCAAGCCCCTACAAAAAAGCGCCCGCCCCGACCTGCGCCCCTTCAACAAGAATGAGCTGGCCCGCATCCTGCGGGTGGGGCAATGCCTGCCCTGCCACAAGGATTACAACGACAAGGTGTATCGGGATTATAGCCCGAACAAGAAATGTCCGGTGTTTGACGAGGAGAGCGGAACGGCGAAGCGATAGCCGAACTCGATTTCCTGGCTTGACACGCAACCCTGGAATATGTGATGCTTCATGCAAATGTTTGGTGGGCAGATAACAGCCTGACTATTTTTAGCCGGAATTATATAGCCATCTGAGAAAAACCCACTCAAAAAAGCGCCCTTTCGAGTCAACAATATGAAAACAATAATTTTGGTAGGCGCCGGATCAACTCTTTCTGATGCAGGAAGTGCATCGAAAAAGAATAAACCCCCTCTTGATGGCGGATTCTTTTTTAGTTGCAAAAAAAGCAACGATTCAGAATTCGCAGAAATTCAAAAATATCTCATAAAGAATTATGACATAAACCCAATATTGCCAGAATATGACAGTCTCGAACGAATTATGGCGATAATATATGCAGACATCAACAACCCAACAATTAAAAATTCTGCCATTGAAGCATTTCGTGGAATTATACGACTTTTCAACAGACGAATAGCAAAAACAACAAACCCAATAGCCATCACAAACAGATCAAACCTTTTTAGAATTATTGCTAAGAAATTAAAAGAAGGGATTTCACCATGCGATATCGACATAATCACGTTCAACCAAGATCTCCACATAGAAAAAACTCTAGAAAAGCTACAGCAAACAAAAAAATATTCAGTGCTCGGAACGCTCTTCTCATTCCCAGAATGCTATAGAATTCATGATGCTCATGCACGACTTAGTAAACCTACGGGAAAAACACCGACTTTTACCGTAACCGCTACTGGCACAAGAGGAATTGGCGTTTACAAATTACACGGGTCATTAAATTGGTTTTCAACACATACATCTTCTAATGTTCCCAAAGGGGCAATCCTTAGTCGCTCAAAAAAATTTAAAATTACATCTCGGCTGGCCATCCCTGTTCGAATGAGGTTTAATGCCGGAAAGAGACAAGTTTATGCCTTTCCATTAATTATCCCTCCAGTAAACCACAAAGCAGCAATAATACACGATGACTTGCATCCCTTGTGGCAGGAGGCTGAATCTAAGCTTAATAATGCTGACGAAATAATCGTGTTTGGTTACTCGTGTCCTGCCACCGATTTCGAAAGCGCGAACATGCTTAGACGAGCAACTAATTCAGGCGTCAACCCAAAATCGTTTGTTGTTATCGACCCTTCTCCGAATACCTTTCGCCGATATGTCGATGTAACATGCTTAAATCATTTGTCATTTTTCAGAGACTGTGATGCATACATCGCAAAAGGATAGCGGCTTCACTCAACAATGAGAAAGGGGACAGATTTATTTTTCCAAAGTATCGCATGGCATAAATAAATCTGCCTTTTTTCGGTTACCTCTGTCTAAGTCTTAAAACAAATCACGACCACCTCTATGAAATACAACTACATCGGAAAAAGCGGCCTGAAAGTCTCCAACATCTGCATGGGGACAATGACTTTCGGGAAAAAATGCGATAAAAAAATATCGTTTGAAATCCTGGATAAGGCCTATGCCAATGGCGTCAACTTTTACGATACCGCTGAAGTGTATCCCGTCCCGCCAACGGCGGAAACCTACGGGGTCACGGAAGAGATCTTTGGGGAGTGGCTGGCAGGCAAGCCTCGGGATTCAATTATCCTTGCCACGAAAGTCGCAGGGGCGGCCAATGGCTGGTTCGTCCCCCCGGTGCGGCACGGGTTGACGGCCATCGATGCCTTTCATATCACCACCGCCGTCGAAGGGAGCTTGCGGAGACTCAAGACCGATTACCTCGATCTCTATCAGGTCCACTGGCCCGACACCGTCGTTCCCATTGAAGAGAGTCTTGAAGCGCTTGATCAGCTCGTCCGCAGTGGGAAGGTGCGCTATATCGGAACCTCGAACGAGAACGCCTACGGATTGACCAAAGCCTTGGAGACCAGCCGTTATCGGGGCTTCAAGCGGTTTGAGAGCATCCAGAACAACTTTTCCATGCTCAACAGGCGCTTCCTGGATGAAATCGCCATCGTCTGCAAAAAAGAGCAGGTCGGCCTGCTCCCCTTCTCACCGTTGGCCGGGGGGGTATTAAGCGGCAAGTACAAGCCCGGCCAGCCATGGGACGGCTTTCGCTTCGGGGATTACCTGACCAATCCTGATCCGAGAATGCAAGCGCAAGCTGGACGATTTGCGGGTGAGAGATCGATAGCCGCAGCACAAAAATATGCTGCCATCGCAATAAAACACGGGCTTGCTCCGGCAACCATGGCTGCGGCATGGACGCTCAGTTTTGATTTTGTGCCAAGCACCATCGTTGGGGCAACGCATCCTTCCCAGCTTGACGATACCTTCAAGGCCTCGGAAACTGTCCTTTCCCAAGAACTCCTGAAAGAGTGCGACAGCGTCAATCAAGAGATTCTGTATCCGATGGGATAAGAAGAATGACGCAAAGACCCTTTTATACCTGGGAAGGCGATGTTCTGGTCCTCAATATCCTCGGCACTCCCAATGCCAAGAAAGATGCCATCGGCAAGGTAAAGGGGCATCAACTCTGCGTCAGCGTCAAGGCTGTGCCGCGTGGCGGAAAGGCGACTGACTATATGGTGCGCTTCCTGGCGGAGGAGTTTGGCGTTGCGGTGCGTGATATTGAGGTCGTGACCGGCCGGACAAATGTCAATAAGGTGCTGCGGATACACTCCCCCAAACGGCTCCCTGGGGTTATCGGGCAACAGAGGTTGTTTTAGCCGCTCAATCACCCGAGGAAACCTATGGACACCCCCCGGTTTTCTTCCACCAAAAGATTTCAACTCCGAAGCCGAACGAGTCGCCTCCTTGTTCCTGCTGTATCAGCAGCTCATCGGGTACGCTGCCCCTTGCACTCACACCAAGCAGTGTGTATAGTACACACATGACCAGCGCAGAATTCATCAAGCAGATGGAAAAAGCGGGCTGGGTGTTGCGTGGCGTGAAAGGCTCTCATCACATCTTCACCCACCCGACCATCCCTGGCCATGTGTGCGTACCCCATCCGCGCAAGGATTTGGGCGTCAGCCTTGTTCACAAGCTGATGAAACAAGCCGGACTGAAAGGAGGCAAACCATGAGATACCCGATTGCCATTGAACCTGGCGATGCAAAGACCGCTTTCGGCGTGGTGGTGCCGGACATGCCCGGCTGTTTTTCCGCCGGGGATACCCTGGACGAGGCGATAGCCAATGCGGCGGAAGCCATCGGGCTGTGGATTGAAACCGTGTTGGACGATGGCGGTACGATCCCCATGCCGGGGAAAATCGAGACCCACCGCGTCAACCCGGAGTTTGCCGGGTGGGTATGGGCGCTGGTGGAGGTGGACCCGACCCTGCTTTCCGACAAAGCAGAACGGGTGAATATCACCCTCCCGGCCCGGCTCCTCCGCCGGATCGACACCTATGCCGGAGCGCACCACGAAACCCGTTCGGGCTTCCTTGCCCGTGCGGCCATGGGCGCCATGCAGGTCGGAGAATAGCCGGATTCCTTCGTCCGAGCGAGGCGACCATGCACAGACTGCCCAACATCCATCCCGGCGAGATACTACGGGAAGAATTTCTGGAACCCATGGGAATCAGCCAATACCGCCTGGCCAAGACCATCGGCGTTCCGGCCATGCGCATCAACGAGATGTGCGCCGGGAAGCGCCCGGTCACCGCTTACACCGCCCGGCGGCTCTCCCGCACCTTCGGCACCACCCCGGAATTCTGGCTTGGGTTGCAAGCCGACTACGACACCGAGGAGGCCATGGAACTCCTGAAAATTCTGACCCTCGGCAACCGCCAGATTGAAGAAGGCAAGATCCAGTCCGCTACGGAGGCGATCAAACACCTGCGCGAACGCCGGTAGTTGATTCCGCCAAGGCCTTGATCGTCACCCCGGTTCACCGGCTATCCCTGTTCCCACCCCTTCCCTTCTTTTCCCCAAACCCCAAGGTAATCCAGAAAACCCTGGCCAGAGACCGCAAGGGCTGGCTCGGCTGGATCAGATGCCGCAGCTCGTGCAGGGGCGGCTTGCCCTCCTCCGGCGACAAGGCGAACATGAAGCCAGACGCTGCCAGACCAGCACATCCGGCGATGAGAAAACAGAGGCGAAAACCGGCTATCCCCAAATAATCGATGAATAGCCCCGCCAGAATCGGCGGCAGGCCGTTGGCAGTGGAGACCCCGAGAATCCAGAGGCTGGTATAGGCCACCCGGCCCTCGTCGCGCACCCGGCAGAGCATGCCGCTGGCGCTGACCATGGTGAAGGCACCATTAAAAATCGTGGTAAAAACGATGACCGGCACCGCCAGCAGCCCGGTCATCCTCCCGCCCGGCAGCAGCCCCCACCAGCAAAAAGCCAACAGCGCATGCGCACCCAGAAGCTGGATCATTGCCGGGACGCTGCCGAAGCGGTCTGCCGCCCGGCCCCAGAAATGGACGGTACAGGCCACCCCGATCCCGCCTGCGGCAAGAAGGAGCATAATCCTGGTCTCGGAGTAAAAGAGCATATCGCGCAGATACATCACCGACGCGGCATTGAGCCACATGACCGAGGCGGTGCCCAGCATGGCGAGGATGAAAAAGCGGCGGTACTCCCGATCCGCCAACGCCTCGCGCAGGGCTGGCCGCCGACCAGAGGCCATAACCTCCACTACGCCGCTTTCGCCACCCGAAATCTTTCTGATAAGTTGCACGCTCCACAACCCTGCGCCAATGCCCGCCGCATAGAGGATAAAGAAGCGACCAAGTCCCTGCCCCAGGCCGAGGACCAGGGCCATAACCAGGGAAAGGACGATGATGATCACCTGACTCATGGCCGCTTCGATGGAGAGATAGGAGCCGAGGAGCGGACGGGGCACGATCTCGTGCTGCCACGGATACCAAGCGCCCACGCCCACGGCCCGGATGAGGGAAAAGGCCAGGGTGGCGAAGAGCAGCACCTGCCAGCCGCCGGCCTCACCCCAGCGGCTCACTGCCCAGGGGACAAGAAAAACCGACAGGGACAGGACATTTCTGGCAAGCCAGGTCCAGAGCAGCAGCTTGCGGGGGCCAAGCCACTCAACGAGCGGCACGGTGAACACCACCAGCAGCATGGAAATGGAGAGAAAGGAAAGCAGCAGCCCCACCCAGGCCGGGGGCATATTGAGGGCGCGGGCAAAGAGGACCAGCGCCGGTCCGGCAATGCATTGCCAGGAAAAGACGTTGACCGCCGTGAAGATCAGAAAAAGACGGGGCGGCGTGGGAAGCTCCCGCACCGCCGTGAGATAGGAACGCAGCATGATGCCCTCGTAAAAATCATTTTCAAC
>Ga0315272_10001659_pt1 | contig 10959 bp, 13 predicted proteins | sample C3_middle_MG_FD_203918 | JGI IMG/M metagenome (GOLD analysis project Ga0315272, IMG submission 203918) | Sediment microbial communities from Yellowstone Lake, YNP, Wyoming, USA - C3_middle | ecosystem: Environmental > Aquatic > Freshwater > Lake > Sediment | place: USA: Wyoming | collected...
GGTCGCTCACGCCAACCAATCGCGTTAGCCCGCAAGCTCTCACTGGATCATCACTCACGGAAGCCGGAGCATCTGCTCCGGCTTCTTCCTTAGGCGCCTGTCAAGTCTGCTGGACTCGCTTCTTTCGGCTGTCTGTTTCGATAATGATGGTGACAGGTCCGTCATTCACCAGACTCACCTGCATATTGGCCCCAAAGATTCCACTCTCGACACTGAATCCCCGATCTCGCAGCTGTGCGCATACCTCCTGATAGACTTCATCAGCGTAGGGACCTGCTGCCGCACCCGTAAAACTGGGCCTGTTGCCACGCGCCACATCGCCGTAGAGCGTAAACTGACTCACGACAAGAAAAGAGCCATGGACGTCCGCCACCGACCGGTTCATCAGTCCTTCCTCATCCGCGAAGATGCGCAAGCCCGCCAGCTTGCGAACCATAAACGCAGTATCGTCCGCCCCATCATCAGGCGCTACGGCCAGCAGCACCAGCAATCCCACTTCGATATGTCCCACCTGTCTGCCATCGACCATGACCGATGCACTGCTGACGCGTTGCACAACTGCCCGCATGCTTCACCCCCTGCTCCCTGCACGTGTGTACTCATAGTAGCACAACCAGGCGCCAACGCGAACAACAAATCAGCGGTTGACATCAGGGCCCTTCCCGTTATACTTTCCTTGTTCATTTGTCAAGCGTGGGGATATAGCTCAGCTGGGAGAGCGCCTGCATGGCATGCAGGAGGTCGGGGGTTCGAGCCCCCCTATCTCCACCACACGCATCACTACTGCGTTTCTGGCACCACCTGGAACCACCACCAAACCCCTATTTCCACCACATGACCCAAAACCGCTCTGGTACTCACTCGGCAGCACTGGCATCTTGCGACTCCTCCCCGACGTTCGCCCACCACCTGACCACCGTGTGCCCCAATTTGGTCACCAGTGGCAGCATTCGCGTACTCTCCCACACACACCACGGAGGCGTCTCGTTCCTGCTCCTCCATTGCCATTCCAGCAACCAGCGGCTTCCTGCCATCTTCTGCGCGTTCTCTACCGGGTCAGGGAGGCCACTAGATGCGCACTTTGGATCAGTCGATGCGTTCACTTGACATGGCGATGCACTTGCGTAGACTGCGCACGGAACAGAGAATTCAGAGCGAACGATACAGGCAAACATGGACCCAGACAGTAGATCGGAGCGACATAGTACCCTGAACGCCCAACGGCGCCCGAGCAGCAGACTCTGCTGATTCTCCTCATTGCGTGATGCAGTCATCCCCGGCCGCCCGATAGCGACAGTGGATTTGTCCGTCTCCGTCAGGAGGCGCGTATGCGTCACTGTATGCACCAAACCATAGCGCACGCCACGCTCGCTGCCGAAGGCGTCCCTGCAGGAATTCGAGGGTGTTGCCGATTTGTGTCGCGGAGTTCCGACCAGTTCTCGTCGCGGCGCTTCCACCACCCCCGTGATCATGTTCCGTTGCATACCTCCAGCAAACCACCGGCCCGTCAGCGAGTTGACTCTCTGACAACTTGTGGGGCAAGGAGATCCCTTGTTCCGCCATTCTTCTTCTGGAGGTACATGCCATGAGCTTCCCGTCTCTTCCGACGACAGTCACAAAACGCAAGCGCGACGAGGTCCCCGGTCAGATCTCGAAGCGTCTCGTGTCGTTTGCCCGCATGGACCCGGCGGCCGTCATGAACCAGCTTGGCACAAGCCCTGCCGGGCTCACCGATGAAGTGGTTGAAGCTCGTCTGGTCCAATATGGCCACAATGAGGTCGCGCGCGAAAAGCGTATTTCGCCCCTCAGACGACTGATCGCCATTCTGTCTAACCCGCTGTCCATCCTGCTGATCATCCTGGCAACCATCACCGCTCTCACTGGGGGCGGTCCCGGCGTCTATATGATCCTTATCATGGTCATCCTTGGCGCCGCTCTGCGGTTCTTCCAGGAACAGCGATCAGACAACGCCGCCCAGGAACTTCAGAAGATGGTCACGACAACGGCGACCGTCATGCAGGACGGTGGCAGGAAGGAAGTCGCACTCAAGGATATCGTCCCCGGCGACCTGATCTTCCTGTCCGCAGGGGACATGGTGCCGGCTGACGTGCGTCTTATCACGGCCAAGGACCTGTTCGTGAGCCAAGCAGCTCTCACCGGAGAATCTCTGCCCGCCGAGAAGAACGCCGACATTGTGGATTCCTCTCAGACGGACGCCCTGAGCATACCGAACCTGTGCTTCTTGGGTACAGACGTCGAAACGGGCTCTGCAACAGCGGTTGTCGTACAGACAGGCAAAGACACCTACTTCGGGTCTCTCGCCAGCAGCATTGTCGGTCACCGCGAGCTGACCAGCTTCGACAGAGGGGTCAACAACTTCACTTGGCTGATGATCAAGCTAATGCTCGTCATGGCGCCTGCCGTGTTCCTCATCAACGGTTTGGTGCGGCACAACTGGATGGATGCCTTTCTTTTTGGTCTTGCCGTCGCTGTGGGGCTGACTCCCGAGATGCTCCCGATGATCGTCACCGTCAACATGAGCAAGGGCGCTGTCGCCATGTCACGCAAGAAGGTCATCGTCAAGCGCCTGAACGCCATTCAGAACTTCGGGGCCATGGATGTCCTGTGTACCGACAAGACAGGCACCATCACGCAAGGTCGTGTCGAGCTGGAAAAACATGTGAATGTCCTGGGGAACGAGGACGCGCATATCCTGGACATGGGATTCCTCAACAGCTACTACCAGACCGGTCTGAAGAACCTCATGGACGTTGCCATCCTGGCTCATCTTGACAAGGCTCGCGAGCTTGTCGAGGAGGCAGAGTACCGCAAAGTGGACGAGATTCCTTTCGACTTTTTGCGCAAGCGCATGTCCGTTGCGGTGACAGATGGCGGCGGAACCGATTTGCTCATTTGCAAGGGTGCCGTTGAAGAGGTCCTGGCACTGAGCACCAGCGTTGCCCTCGACGGTACAGCGTCTCCGCTGGATGAAGCCCGGCGTGCAGCGGCTTTGCAGCTAGTGGGTGACCTCAACGGACAGGGATTCCGGGTCCTGGCCCTCGCCACGTCCAGCACCGATCACGGTGCTTCAGACCGCGTCTATACGGTGACCGACGAGCATGACCTTACCCTGCAGGGGTTTCTTGCCTTCCTGGACCCACCCAAGCCCACAACAGCGGAAGCCATCGCGACACTTCACTCCAATAGCGTCGGAGTCAAGATCCTGACGGGCGACAGCGACCTGGTCACCGTGAACATCTGCCGCCAGGTTGGCATAGCCGAGCCGCGTGTCCTCCTGGGACCAGCCATGGAAGAGATGTCTGATGACGAACTGGCGGCAGTCGTGGACGATACGGTCGTCTTCGCCCGGCTTTCGCCACACCACAAGGAACGGATCATCCGCGCCCTGCAACACCAAGGCCACGTGGTTGGCTTTCTCGGCGACGGCATCAACGACGCACCCGCTCTCCGCACAGCGGACGTAGGGATCTCCGTCGACTCTGCAGTCGATATTGCCAAGGAATCATCAGACATCATCCTGCTCGAAAACTCGCTGCTGGTACTAAAGGAGGGTGTCATCGAAGGCCGCAAGGTCTTTGGCAACGTCATCAAGTACATCAAGATGGCTGCCAGCTCCAATTTCGGCAACATGTTCAGCGTCGTGGGCGCTAGTGCGTTCCTCCCGTTCCTCCCTATGCTGCCGCTGCAGATCTTGACCAACAACCTGCTGTACGATTTGAGCCAGACTACGATTCCAACAGACACGGTCGACGAAGAATGGCTTGCCAAGCCACGAAAGTGGGAGCTGGGCAACCTGCGGCGGTTTATCGTGACGATTGGGCCCATCAGCTCGATCTTCGACTACATGACGTTCTTCATTATGCTGCTGGTATTCAAGTGCTGGAACAATCCAGCGCTGTTTCACTCCGGCTGGTTCGTGGAATCGCTGTTTACGCAGACGCTCATCGTCCATGTCATCCGCACCAACAAGATCCCATTCATCCAAAGTCTGGCCAGCAAACCGCTGCTCATCAGTTCGGTGGCGGTCGTCGCCACGGGCGCGCTGATGACTGTCGTCAGGCCCGTCGCACGCATCCTGGGCTTTGTCACGTTGCCGCCCCTCTACTGGCTGCTCCTGCTGGGGATGCTGTTGACCTACGTCATCCTCACTCAGATCGTCAAGACCTGGTTCATCCACCGTTTTGGTGACGTCTAGGCACACTGGAGGAGGTCACTCGATGACTGCCGGCCCTTACGGCAAGATAAGGCATCCCATCTAGGCAGGCACGATTCCATGGGCATCTGGTCTTGCCCTGTTCACGGCCAATGTGTTCTTCATTTTGATGGCGCTGTTAGCACTGGTGTTTCTGTTCTTGAGAGTGACAAAGGAAGAGAAGATGTTGATAGAGCATTTTGGAGATGAATACACGAAATACATGGACACTATGGGAAGGTATTTCCCGAAGTTCAAACGTAAGAACCAGAGCAGCGGCAGAACCTGAGATTACGGGCTTCAGCAAGCATATGTCCTCATGTCTCCAATTGGCTCTGTCACTAGACATGATTGATAGATGACGAAAATGGGACAAGCGTCCGGCTTTGTCTGTGATCTATCGAGAGGCCCGACGGTTGCCCGCAATCTCCACCACGACAGCATCAATACTGCGTTTCTACTCTGACCCCCGCCCGAACGCCACCGACTCCCCCGTGCTCTTATCACCAGAGAGCTGAGTCTATGACTGGAGTCTGATACCGAGGGGCTCTCTGCTCCATCACTCATATCAGGTAGAAGAAAATGCCCGCCGGATTTCTCCAGCGAGCATCAGTCTTCTGATGATGTTGCGACAATTGTTACCAAAGCAAGACTGAGTTCTTTGGGATTTCTCAGGTTCTACTTAGGCAAATCCGATTCTGCCGGTTCGGCAACCAATGCAGTCGAAGCTGCCAAACCCCTGAGTAATCCCAATTCGACCATCTGAACATGTAGGCAATCATCGCAGGGGCACTTTCACCTGCACAGACTTCTCCGAGAGTCAGTAGGTTCCTGTTATTTTTGCGCTTGTCTCAGTGCGTTCTCAACCGCCCGGAGATAGGCTTTGGATGTAAGGGTTGCGCCGCTGATTACATCCACCTGCAATGACTGTCCTTTGATTACTCTATCATAGAGCACATCCTGCTGTGTGTTCTTTTTACCCGGATCTGAAGAACTCAATAGTCTAATTTCAGAAACCTTGCCTGATGATACCGTGACCTGGACTTTGTTGGCTCTCCATTTGTACATCCCGCCCTCGTATTCCCCAACATAGATGCCGTCATTCAGATTGCCGAAGTCCATGGCACCAAAAGTTAGATCCTTTGCTTCGTTATGCTCCTTGGTTAAGAACGACCAGCCTACTCCTCCACCTATACCCAAAACGGCCATTACTATCAGAGCTACAATCCATCCTGGCATTTTGCTTCTCCTCTTCATCTCTACCTCACTATTACTCTGCAATCTAATCACTGCCAATTCGAAATTGCTTCTTGCACAGTCTTCACAACTGTGCCAGTCAATTTCTCAATGTCTCTGTCATCTATTCGATAGGCTGACGTGACTTTACGAACAGGTTTCGGGTCAGGAGGCAATAGATCAGCGATATGCAGATCGATGAGTGCAATAGGTTCTCTTCCAACTCTCTTCTTCAGCTCACCTGTCAGTTTCGTATTCGCGCCATCGGCTCCACCACTTATTGAAATGAAGGCATATCTACGTAGACCTGTCTTGAGATACTTCAAGTATGCACGAAGCGGTGTTGCTACCTGTCCCATCCAAACCGGTCCACAAAAGAGGATCAAATCGTAATTCTCCAGTCTGCTGGCTGTTGGTTGTACCTGCGGTGTTCTGCCAAAAATCATGTCCAGGACAATTGAAACCATAGTCCGACGTCTAGGCTCTGTAACTCTGATGTGCTCCACTGCAAGTTCTTCAGCTACACTGTTGGCCAAAGCTTCGTTGTTCCCGGTCAATGAGTACGAAATGACTGCCGTCTTCATGGTGTACCCTCCGTACTAGTTATCCAATACATCGATTCTTCTGCCTTCAGTCGTCTGAAAGCAGTCTCTCAGACCTCGTGTAACGTGAACCAGCAAGTCCATGTCAATAAAAACTGCTTCGGTTCCAGGGAAGGATTTGAGGAGTTCAATCCCCTTGTTCATCCCCTCTGTGAACAATATGGTTGACAGCGCGTCAGCGGCCATGGAACTGTCCGAAATTGCGGTAGCACTGACAAGCCCGGTTTCGCATGGGTATCCGGTGGTTGGATCCAAGATGTGATGATACCTCCTTCCATTGCTAGCGATGAAGTATCGCTGATAGTCACCAGATGTAACAACTGACTTGTTTACCACAGAGACCACTCCGACCAATTTGCCCTCTTGTCGCGGATGCTGGATACCAATCCGCCACGGAGACCCGTCAGGCTTAGCTCCAACAGTAGCCACATTCCCTCCGAAATTCGTAAAGGCCGATGAGATACCGTATTTCTTGAAGACGTCTATGACTTTGTCCGCGGCATATCCTTTTCCAATTCCTCCTAGATCAATTGACTGTCCTGCCTTTTTGAGGCCAACCGATCTTGTACAATGGTCAAAAGCCAAATCGGTATAGTCCACAAGAGAAATAGCCTTTTCTATCCTGGATTCAGGCGGAGGCTTTGATACACCTTTGTATGTGTTCCATAAAGCAACTAGAGGCCCAATAGTCACATCAAAGGAGCCTTGACAGCATTTTGAGAATTCAGTTGCCCGAAATAGCACCTCAAAGGTTTCGCTGCTCACTTTTTCGCATCTAGTACCTGCAAGACTGTTGATCCTGCCTATTTCGCTTTCCGCTCTAAATCGGCTCAGCATTCTTTCGAGCCTCACAGTTTCCCCTAGTGCGGCCTGAAGTGCTTCTTCTGTCTGCCCTCCGAAGACTCTGTGGGTTATCACTGTACCCATTCCAAGGCTAGCGGACTGGGCAGTCATGCTTTCGGTCACCCGTATCACCTCCTTCTCAATGTGAGGGGGGAGTCGAACGCAACCCGCCTCAGCGCTGGTTAGTTAGCGTTTTGTGTTGTTGTCGTCTTGGGCATACGTAAGTATGCCGTCGTTCTCCGCCTAGCAAACTGAATGAATATCTATTTATCCATTGATATGTTAGCACAAGGAAAATGTGCTGTCAAGCGTCAATGGAAGAATCGCCATATTCATTGAAATAGGCTGCAGAAGTATTGCTTGCAGAATGTATGATCAACTGGCATCTCCATTTTCCACACTGCCCATTGCATCGATACTATGTCCTTGACACACCTCTTGAATTTCGCCGACTGCACGCCAAGTATCGGGTGATGTCGTGCCTTGCCCTAGTCTTCCGTCATCACTTGGCGCCGCTCTTCTCGGCCGGCTCATGAACCCGCAAGCATCGGCCTGCACGCAGAAGCCAAGCCGTCCCGCAATGTTGGATAGACTTCCGGACAGGACACTCTCCAAGCAGACAGTCCCGGGCTAGACCAGGCCACAAGCATGGATGATTTCGCTCTGCTTCCCCCTGCACCAAGCACGGACATCTTGGTTTCATTCAGACAATCACCTTCTGGATGACAGGTAACTAGTCCTCGCTGCCAAGTATTCAAGTAAGCGGACTGACTCAAGCGTCACAGCGCTTGGGGCTAGTCCTGCTTCACGGTGTTCGAGTCCAGTGCCTGCGAGCAGTCTGGATACACCCGAGCGCCGTTTCGCAATGTCGCCACACCGGTTCAAGGCCCCAATCTCCACTACCCGATGCCTTTCACCTCTCTTTCTCGTTCTGAGACTGACTTCCAGCCGAGGCACCTGGCACTCGTTTTCCGAGAATCTCCAGTGGACAACTACATTACTGACTCCCAGGTCAATGCGTCTCGCTTTTCTCTTGAGCCCGATATACTACACTTAAGCGTGATGTTGTCTCCCTGGCCTTGTTTGCGCAAGCCAGACAGGCATGGATCGGCAGATGGATGTCGTCTCGGGGTACGGAGTATGGAATGCCTGGTACACTGGAAGACATTCGGTAACAACAGTCCTAGCCGCAGAAGAGGGAGAAACATGGATTGTCCTTTGCCAGACGATGGGGCAACTACTGGAACCACTGGAAGTCATTGTCACCCGTTCTATCTGCGGTTCGCATGAATCACAGGACGCTCTTTCGTTGCAGCAAGAAATCCGTCTCCCCCACCGGAGGACAGAAGACTCCAAAGGAGAATGAGATGGCATCCAATCCACACTCTCCACCGGCACGTATAGCCAAACAGGGCTGAGGAGGCACTCCATGCATAGACTACTTCTTGATCTTCCCGCGCGCTTCGAGACAGAGCGGCTCTATCTGCGCTGCTATCAGGCTGGTGATGGTCCCTGGTTCTACGCCATGAGCCAGAAGAATCATGCCCATCTCATGCAATACGAATCAGAGAATGCCGTGATGAACATCCAAAGCAAAGAAGATGCCGAAATCGCGGTCCGAAACCTGGCCGCCGCCTGGGTGGCCCGGAATTGCTTCTTTCTGGGCGTTTTCGACAAGAGGAGCGACGAGTTCGTCGCCCAAGTCTACATTGGTCCGGTCACATGGGATCTGCCGGAGTTCGAAGTCGGCTACTTCGCGGATGTGGACCACGAAGGCCGCGGATATGTGACCGAAGCTGTCAAAGGGACGCTGCGGTTCATCTTTGAGAATCTGGAAGCTCACCGTGTCCGCTTGGAGTGCGATGACACAAATATCCGAAGCTGCCGCGTGGCGGAACGGTGTGGAATGACAAGAGAAGGCCATTTCCGCGAAAACAAGAAGAATCCGAGTGGAACCCTAAGTGGAACACTGTACTATTCGATGTTGAGAGGTGAATTTGAAGCGCTCAATAGGTAATCACTACATTCCGACGTCAACCAGGTGGCTGATCCGGTCCGCTTCGGCTTGACCAGCTGAGAGGGGCGGACAGCAGCCGGAGAAACGCGCAGAACACACTTCGCGCCCCTTCGCTTGAACCTGTAGTTGTGGTTGAGCCAGCCTCCAGACAGTTCCATGAGGCCGTCGGGTGCCACGCCGTTGCGGCGTGCCATCCTGACCAATGTTGTCTGTCCGACGGTCTTTTCCTTGTGCGTCACAATTCGTCTCTGTCCACAGTGCTTACCCTGTCGAAGTCGCGCTGTCCTCGGATGGGCTCGCGAATCCGTTCCATGGTTTGCCTCGTGCCGTGCACTCTGCTAAGGTCTCCGTCTTCCCGTGTGTGCTCCCGCAATTCCTGGAACCGCTGAAGTCGTCGGACCTCCTTGTGCAGTTTCATGTAGTTCCGATCTCGGTCTTCGTTCAGAGAACCGTCCTCCACGGCTGCTGTGAGGGCACGTCCGGGCTCGGTGGAGTGCGTACAGTCGCCGAACCTGCACTTGCCCGCCAAGCTGTTCGATGTCCGTGAAGCTCTGCTCGACATCGCCTTCGCTCGCTCACAATTGGAATTCGCGCATGCCAGCCGTGTCGACGGACTTCTAAACGCCGATTCGGTCCACGAGACACGAGACTTCTCTAGTGACCAAGCTTGGAGAATACTGACAAGAGCGTCCACAGAGATCCGGTGCTCCGCAGTCCCATGCCTGGTCGGCCACGTCGCTCTCGACACAATCACTTCGAGAGCCATCGAATTCAGTCCTTCAAGTTCCTGGGCCCTGTATGCTTCTGTTTGCGGACTCTTGACCTCTTGATGTGTTGTCTCTTTGCCGGACCACGACCCTCTTGGCTATGTTCGCCAACGGAGCTACGCAGTGCGCGCAAGAGTAGTTGAGTCTGAGGGCCACAGTGGACGCATAATGGGTTGGGTGCCCCTATCTCCACCACACGACCCCTTACACCTATCCTTCTTGTTTAATAACTCCCAAGTCGATCCGTCTGACAAATCGATGTATGACGTCCGACTGGCTTTTGCGATCAAGCTTGTGAAAGAGTGACTCGAAATCCGCCAACACATTCGCCACCTCTTCCAGCTGCGTCATCTCCTCCTCTATCTCCGCAAGTTCCTGAATGACTGCTAGCCTCATCCCACCATAGATGTGACTTCGCTCATTCTCCTCCACAGATCGTGGCAAGGTCGCCTGCATTGCGTCCTGCTACCGAAAGAATCCTTGGTGCACTCATAAATGACTTCACCATCGGTTAAACACCTTTTCGGCGAAACCGAGAAAGTGGTCGAGGTGCACCCGGGTCCCGTCGTCAAGGACGGCGTCACCGGTGAAGCGCCCAAAGACCTGATGCTGAATAGTCTTGATGACACCAATGTCAGTCTTGGCGTGACGGTCCAGAATGGGCTCGAAGTCCATATCAAATCGACCGTCACTGCTAACGAACCTCCACGGCTTGATGAAGGAGTCCGACGGGATCTGGAACTCGATGCGATCGAACTTGTGGACTTTGCCGTCCCAAGAGATGACGTTCTCACTGGCAGCACTGGTATCGCCAAAGCCATAACCGATGTTGAACCCGAAGGAATGCCCGTCCACGAAGCCGGAACCAGAACCCCAGTACCAGGTGTTACGGTAGGTCCAGACTCCTCGGCCCCAGTCCAGGACGCCCGCCGAGGTCTTCGGGTCGAAAGCATGGTCCACGCCGTCGACAGTGATCATCCCCGTCGCTGGCATGCAGTTGATCTTCTGGTTGTAGTAGAAAGCCTTTGGTGCATGCTCGAACGGCGTCAGAATGACCATGCTTTCCAGTCCCGGGTCCTGGTCCAGTCTCAGGCTGCCCTTGATGCCCTTGCCATGGTCGAACCCCGGAAAATTCAGGGTAAGTACGCGTGACGCGGGGTTGCGAGTGAAGCCCATGTCGATGCGACTGTCTGTGTAGGCGATGTCTCCTTTCTCGGAAGTGCGTGGCAAATTGAGCGAACCATGCGTAAACGGTTTCATGATGGCCTGAGTAACTTCGGT
>Ga0315272_10001660_pt1 | contig 10959 bp, 12 predicted proteins | sample C3_middle_MG_FD_203918 | JGI IMG/M metagenome (GOLD analysis project Ga0315272, IMG submission 203918) | Sediment microbial communities from Yellowstone Lake, YNP, Wyoming, USA - C3_middle | ecosystem: Environmental > Aquatic > Freshwater > Lake > Sediment | place: USA: Wyoming | collected...
CGGTTACAACAACCTGGCATTGACGGTCAAACGCGTGCTCGAAGATCATCAGGGCAATCCGGTGCGCGGCGTCTGCTCCAACTATGTGTGCGACCTGAAGCGCGGCGACCTGGTCGGGGTCATCGGCCCGTTTGGCAGCAGTTTCCTGATTCCGAACCACCCGCGCTCGCACATCGTGATGATCTGCACCGGCACCGGCAGCGCACCGATGCGCGCCATGACCGAATGGCGACGGCGCCTGCGTCAGTCGGGCAAGTTCGAAGGCGGCAAGCTGCTGCTGTTCTTCGGCGCCCGGACCAAGGAGGAACTGCCCTACTTCGGCCCGCTGCAAACGCTGCCCAAGGATTTCATCGACATCAACTTTGCCTTCTCGCGCACGCCGGGCCAGCCCAAGCGCTACGTGCAGGATCTGATGCGCGAGCGTGCCGCCGATCTGGCGCCCTTGCTGACCGACCCGAACGCCTATTTCTACGTCTGCGGACTCAAGAGCATGGAAGAAGGCGTGCTGCTGGCCATGCGCGACGTGGCGCATCAGGCCGGCCTGTCCTGGGGCAGTGTGGCCACAGCGCTGAAGAGAGAGGCTCGGCTGCATCTGGAGACCTATTGAGCAGCACCATTGCGCATGGCATTGCGGTTCACCCCGTCAGTTTGCCATTTTTGCCGGAGCCGCACTCTCAATGAGATGCTGGACCATGCGCTGCGAAGCCGGTTGCAAGGTGTCAAAGTTCTGGAAGTAAACAGCAAAGTTGCGTTGAGCCCATGTGTCGGTCAGGGGAATCAACTTGATGCCCAAGCGCGATGCAATCGGTCCGCCTACTTCGACTGGTATCACGCTGATACCGGGGTTGGCAGCCACCACTCTAAATGCAGAGTCAAAATTGGACGCCATAACCCGGCAGGACACAGTGCGGTCAGCACGTGCGGCGGCACGCTGCAGCATGGTGTGAACCGCACTTGATGAGTGCAGGCCTATATGCTCGTGGTCCAGCGTTTGCTCGAACTTGAGGGACTTTCGCCCGGCCAGGGGATGATCCGGGTGAACCGCCGGTGCGAGATGGTCGCGGCGGTAGGGCCGATGCTCAAGTCCGGCCAAGTCGACGCTATCCCAACAAGCCCCAAGTGACGCGCTGCCTTCGCGCAATTGGCGCACCAAGTCGCGCGTCAGTCGTTCTTCAATGTCCATTTTGATATTTTGATTGGCCGGCTCGCGCATGAAAGAAGCAATATCGTCCAGCAAGAGTTCGGCAATTGCCGACGCCGTAGCAACCAACCTCACATGGCTTTTGATGCCGCCGCTGAACGCTGCTGCATCGCTGGCGATGGGCATGTTTCTTGAGTCGATTGTCACCATCCTCGTCACTGCGCCGGTCATTTTGCCGGTCTTGCATGCGCTGCATATCAATACAATTTGGTACGGCATTCTGCTGACTATCGACCTGAAATTGGCGCTGATTCACCCGCCGGTGGGCATGAACCTCTTTACGATCAAGGCCATCACGCTAGCGCCGATGAATCAAATTACCCTGGGCGCACTGCCCTATGTAGGTCTTTTGATTGTCGGTCTGGCACTCGTGATGGTTTGACCTGAAATCGCGCTGCGGCTGCCAAGTCGGACCCTCAACCTGAAGTGATGCACGACCCTATGTTGATCATCGGAATCTACTTGGCACGCAGCGTGCGGGGGCGACCCGGTGCCCCTCCAATCACGCGCTAATCAGTTTTCGGTTATCGTGCTTTCACAGATCTTCCTGGAGTATCACTTTGTCTGATTTGTTTGAAAACCCTATGGGTTTGATGGGCTTTGAGTTTGTTGAATTTGCCTCCCCCACGCCCGGCGTGCTGGAGCCCATCTTTGAACGCATGGGCTTCACGATGGTGGCAAAACATCGATCGAAGGACGTTGTTCTCTTCCGCCAGGGCGACATCAATTTCATCATCAACCGCGAGCCCAAAAGCGTCGCCGCGTACTTTGCGGCCGAGCATGGCCCGTCGGCGTGCGGCATGGCGTTTCGTGTCAAAGACTCGCATCACGCTTACAGCCGTGCCCTGGAACTGGGCGCGCAACCGATCGAGATCAAGACCGGACCGATGGAACTGAATCTGCCGGCCATCAAGGGCATCGGCGGCGCCCCCCTGTATTTGATTGACCGATTTGAAGATGGCAGGTCGATCTACGACATCGACTTCAATTTCATCGACGGTGTGAAACGACACCCGGTGGGCCATGGCCTCAAACTGATTGATCACCTGACGCACAACGTGTACCGCGGGCGCATGGCCTTCTGGGGCGGTTTTTACGAAAGGCTGTTCAACTTTCGCGAGATCCGCTACTTCAATATCCAGGGCGACTACACCGGCCTGACCTCGCGCGCCATGACCGCGCCCGATGGCAGGATTCGCATCCCCCTCAATGAGGAGTCGAAACAGGGGGGCGGCCAAATTGAAGAATTCCTGCTGCAGTTCAATGGTGAAGGCATACAGCACATTGCGCTGATCTGCGACGATCTGATTACGACGGTGGACCGCCTTGCGATGGCGGGTGTGCCTCTGATGACGGCGCCCAGTGACACCTACTACGAGATGATCGATGGTCGATTGCCCGGTCACGGTCAACCGATACCTGAACTGCAGACGCGCGGCATACTGCTCGATGGCAGCACCGAGGGTGGAAATCCACGTTTGCTATTGCAAATCTTCTCGGAAGCTCAACTGGGGCCGGTGTTCTTTGAGTTCATCCAGCGCAGGGGTGATCAAGGCTTTGGCGAAGGGAATTTCAAGGCCTTGTTTGAGTCCCTGGAACGCGACCAATTGCGCCGTGGCGTAATCGCCGTGGACAAAGAATAAGGCAGCAAACTCATGAAGATTGACCGTATTCACCACGTCGCCTACCGCTGCAAGGATGCCAAAGAGACCGTGCTCTGGTACCAGAAGATGCTCAAGATGGACTTTGTGCTGGCCATCGCGGAAGACCTGGTGCCGTCGACCAAGGCGCCCGACCCGTACATGCATGTCTTCTTGGACGCCGGGGCAGGCAATGTGCTCGCCTTCTTCGAGTTGCCCACGCAGCCGGCGATGGGGCGCGACCCCAACACCCCAGAATGGGTGCAGCACATCGCATTCAAGGTCAAGGATCGTGAGACGCTGCTGGAGTTTCGAGCGCACTTGGAGGTGAACGGCGTTGACGTGCTCGGCGTCACGGACCATGGCGTATTCCACTCGATCTACTTCTTTGATCCCAACGGCCACCGCGTCGAATTGGCCTGCCCGGACGCCGACGAGGAGGCAATGCTCAAGAAACTCGATGCCGTGAAGTGGGACATGCTCGAAGAATGGTCCAAGACCAAACGCGCCCCCAAACAGGCCGCCTTTCTTCACGAGCGTGAGTTCCGCTCATGAACGCAGAGATTGACCAGACGCACGATCCAGCCTTGCAAAGCTGGGTCGAGTCGGCCAACGACCCGGACAGCGACTTCCCGGTTCAGAACCTGCCTTTTGGGCGCTTCCGGCGCGAAGGCGAATCAGACTGGTGCATTGGTGTGGCCATAGGTGACCAGGTGCTGGACCTGAGCCGCGCCCAGGTGATAACGAACCATGACATGAACCAGCTGATGCAGTTCGCCACGCAGCCACGCCACGCTTTGCGGCTGGCACTCTCACAGGGCTTGCGTCATGGCAGTGCAGACGAGGCCCGATTTCGCGCCGCCCTGGTACCTCAGGCCCGCGTTGAAATGGGACTGCCCTGCGAGATTGGGGACTACACCGACTTCTACACCAGCATTCACCACGCCACCACCGTTGGCAAGCAGTTTCGACCCGACAACCCTTTGCTGCCGAACTATAAGTGGGTACCAATTGGCTACCACGGTCGCTCGTCTTCGATTGGCGTCGGCAGCGCGGGTCTGGGACAGACCTTTCACCGCCCCCGCGGCCAGATAAAGGCTGCCGACGCCGCTGAACCCAAGCTCGAACCATGCAGAAAGCTGGATTTTGAGCTGGAACTCGGGGCATTCATCGCGCGACCCAATGTCAGCGGCGAGCCTATTCTGATGGCAAATGCGGAGGAACATATTTTCGGTCTGACCCTCTTCAATGACTGGAGCGCGCGTGACATTCAGGCCTGGGAATACCAGCCATTGGGACCTTTTCTCTCAAAGAATTTCGCCAGCACGGTATCGCCGTGGATGGTGACGCTCGATGCGTTGGCGCCGTTCCGGGAGTCCTTCGCGCGGCCTGAAGGTGACCCGGCACCGCTGCCTTACCTCGACTCGCCAGAGAACCGGCTGCAGGGCGCAATCAACATCGAGCTTGAAGTCTGGCTGCAGACCGCAAAAATGCGGGCTGCCGGTCATGCGGGTGACCGTTTGATGGGGTCCAACTACCGCGACGCCTATTGGACCCTGGCACAACTGGTGGCACATCACACCGTGAATGGCTGCAACCTGCGTAGCGGTGATCTTTTTGGATCGGGCACGCTGTCCGGTCCAAAGCCGGAGCAGGGAGGCTCCTTGCTGGAACTGAGCCAAGGTGGCAAACGGGCCATCCCTCTGTCCAATGGAGAGGCGCGCACGTTTCTTGAGGATGGAGATACGGTTATCTTGCGCGCGCATTGCCAGCGCGAGGGATTCCGCCCTATCGGTTTCGGCGAGTGTCGCGGCACAGTGCTTCCAACCGTTGTCAGACCCTTTGCAGACGAATTGAATCATGGATGAACCGATCACTAATTTCTCCAACTGCCACACTGGAATTCTGACGCACTTGAAGACTTTTTCAGCATTGCCATCTCTACCGGGCCAGCGGCGCAAGCGCAAAGGATTGCTAACGAAGCATTGCGATTCTTTCGTGAGGCCGTCTTTGAACATCACGCTGACGAAGAGCGACCGTTGTTTCCTGCGGTTCTGGCCAGTGTGGCCAAAGGCGAAGAATTCAATCATGTCGAATCCATTGTTGAACGACTCGCTCGGGAACACCGGCACATGGAGGCAACATGGATAAGGCTTGAACCGGATCTGAAGAAACTTTCCAAAGGACAGGTGGTGGATGTTGACACCGCAGCGGTTGAGAGCCTTTTTCAAGCTTACCGTGAGCACGCTTCCTACGAGGAAGTCGATTTCCTACCGCTTTGCCAGATTATTCTGAGCCGCAATAGTGATCACTTGACGGCGTTGGATCTATCTCTTCACATGAGACATATGCCACCCGCTATCCTGTATGTCTAGTTTGGGAGGTGATGACAGGGACCTCCCCAGCAAATTGTTTGATGAGGCTGAAACACTTGATAAAGCTCTACACCTACTTTCGCAGCTCGGCCACGTACCGGGTGCGCATCGCGCTCAACCTGAAGGGATTGCCGTTTGAATCAATCCCGGTGCACTTGTTGCGCGACGGTGGCGATCAACACTCTGCCGAATACGCTCGTCTGAATGCGACGCAGTTGGTTCCGACATTGGTGGACGGCACGTTGACGACGGGCCAGTCGCTGGCCATCATTGAGTACCTGGATGAGGTCTATCGCAACCCCCCCTTGCTGCCTGCCAATCCGGCGGGGCGCGCCAGAGTGCGCGCACTGTCACTGAGCATCGCCTGTGAGATTCACCCGCTGAACAATCTGCGCGTGTTGCAATACCTCGAACATGAGTTGAAGGTTGATGAGGCTGCCAAGGCCAAGTGGTACCGGCACTGGATCACGCTTGGCTTTACAGCGCTGGAGTCGATGCTCGAAGACAGTCCCGACACCGGTGAGTTTTGCCACGGCAACAGACCCACGATGGCCGACTGTTGCCTTATTCCCCAAATCGCCAATGCCAGGCGCTTTAACACGCCTTTGCATGCCTTCCCGCAGATCCGGCGCATTGAAACCGCATGTCTGGCCTTGCCTGAATTTCAACATGCCAAACCGGAAGACCAGCCCGACGCTGGTTAGCGCCGACCCTTAGGCAAGACTCGGTGCCAGTGCTTCGGCTTGCGTCAACTTGGCAATGACGTCGCGCCCTGCTGTGAAGGCGCGGCGATTAAGTTCCACCATCTCCGGCTTTCGGGCCTGGAAGCGGTCGAGAATAGATTCGAGCAACACCTCGGCGTCAAAGGGTAGGTGGTCTGCAATGGCGCCGAGCATCACACTGTTACCCAGGCGCAAGTCGCCGAGCTGCTTGGCGATGGCCATGGCGTCGAATGCATGCACCTCAACGCCAAGATCGCGAATTTCGGCGTGCGGATCGGCAGGGTAGGCGTAGAGTCCTCCGCTCACCACAGGTGGCACCAGGCGTGCAGTGTTCATCAGAACCAAGCCACCCGGGCGCAAGTAATGGCTCCAGCGCAAAGCCTCGGCAGACTCGAAGCCGACAATGATGTCGGCCTCGCCCGGGGCGATTTTTGGCGACAGCACCTTCAGTCCAAAGCGCAGGTGGGAACTCACAACGCCGCCGCGTTGTGACATGCCAGCAACTTCGGTCTTCTTCACGTCGTGTCCCATCGAGATCGCCGCTTCAGCGAGAATTTCAGTGGCGGTCATGACGCCCTGGCCGCCAACGCCGACCACAAGAATATTGGTGATCGTGTTCTTCATCATCAGTGCCTCACCAAGTTGATCGCTTGTACCGACGTTGCCACGACGATGGCCTTGGGCGCGCAGACTTGCAGGCAAATTCCGCAACCGGTGCAGGCGGCGGTTTCGATCGCGGCGAATTGCAACATCACTTCCTTGCCGGAGGGCCTCATCCGCATTTCACGGCGCTGTTCGCTGATCGCCGGGCACCCGACGTCGATGCAGAGACCACAGCCAGTGCATTCGCCCAGTGCAACCTTGAAGGCAGGCTGCTTCTTGAAATCGTCGATCAAGACGCAAGGGCGATCCGTGATGATCACCGAAGGTTCTGGAATCTTGGCTTCCTCGCGCAGCGCCTTGGCTAGCTCCGGCAACTGGTAGGGATCGACCTTGCGTATGCGCTCGGGTTTGACGCCAAGCGCCTCACACAGTTTGACGAAGTCGACCTTGGGCGCTGGGTTGCCACGGGCGTCGCGCCCAGTGCCCGGATTGTCTTGTCCGCCAGTCATGCCAACAGTGCGGTTGTCGAGAAGCAGCACCGTGACGTTGCCGCGGTTATAAGTAATGTCGAGCAGACCCTGCATGCCCATGTGCATGAAAGTCGAATCGCCAATCACTGCGAGGATCTTCTTGTCCTTATCGGCCTCGGCGCGTCCCTTGTCCAGACCCAAGGCCATGCCCATCGAGGCGCCCATACAGATAACGGCGTCAAGCGCATTCCAGGGATGACCGGAACCGAGCGTGTAACAGCCGATATCGCCGGCAACAGTGACGTTCTTCAACTTTGCCACGGTGTAGTAAATGCTCAGGTGTGGACAGGCCGCACACAAGGTCGGCGGTCGAGGGAAGACTTGCGCTGGAACTGCTGTCCGCTCGACTTCGGGTTGCTCCGATACTTCACCCAGCAGGCGCGCCACCGCCGGCTTGAGCACCTCGGGCGGCAGTTCTCCGCTACGTGGAAGAAGGTCTTTGCCGTGACAACTGATGCCAGCCGCGCGGAGTTCATTTTCCAGCAGCGGTTCGAGTTCCTCGACCACCAGCAACTGCTCGACCGTTTTGCTGAAGGCGCGTATTCTTTCGATTGGTGCCGGGTAGGAAAAGCCAAGCTTTAGCGCCGGCGAATTCGGAAAAGCCTCCTGCACATGCATCCAGGCGGGGCCGGATGCGATAAAGCCGACGCGGCGATCCTTTCCAGCGACGACGAAATTGAGCGGTGAAATCTCAGCACCGGCGCGCAGATTTTCTTCGCGCTCAAACATCAGCGCAATGCGGCTCTTGGCAAATCCTGGCGTCATCACCCAACGCTGTGGGTTCTTGACATAGCCAGCCGATTCGTGTGGCACACGCTGACCGACCGTTACCATCGCCTTCACATGGCAGATGCGGGTTGTCAGACGCAGGATCACCGGTACTTGAAACTGTTCTGACAAAGCATAGCCCGCGATCGCCATTTCGTAAGCCTCTTGGGAATCTGCTGGTTCAAGAATGGGCAGGTGCGCAAAGCGACCCCAGCAGCGCGAGTCCTGCTCGTTCTGCGATGAAGACAGGCCGACATCGTCGGCGACCGCGATCACCATGCCGCCCGCAGCGCCCGTCAATGTCAGGGTCATCAGCGCGTCAGACGCGACGTTGAGACCGACATGCTTCATGGCGCAAAAGGAACGGGATCCCGCCATCGACGCGCCGATGGCAACCTCCAGTGCCACTTTCTCATTGACCGACCACTCGGCGTAGAGGTCAGGATACCTGGTGAGATTCTCCAGCATCTCGGTGGCTGGCGTTCCGGGATAGGCCGATGCCACACGAACACCTGATTCCCACACCGCACGCGCAACCGCCTCGTTGCCGGAAAAGAGCATGCGTGCCGGGGCTGCTAAGACTTGGATTCCTGCCATGTTTGCCTCATCAATGACTTCGTTGTTCTTCGTCTGCGGAGAAGCCTTTTGAGACCACTGCCAATGAAATATTAGCTCGCACATCGCGCATTGTTTAATCTTTTTGTGCTTATAAATGACGATTTAACGCACAATCGATGCACACAAATCAGAGCTAGGAAACATCGTGACCAATATCACCGTGGATCGACACGATCTGGAACTGCTGGCTGAACTTCAACGTGACGGTCGTACGACAAACGCGACCCTTGGTGAATTGATTCACCTGTCGACATCGCAAGTGAGCCGCCGGGTGCAGCGACTTGAGGAAGCCGGCGTCATTGACCACTACGCTGCCGTCATCGACCCGGCGGTCGTCGGATTGGGCGTTATGGCGTTTACCCATGTCGTTCTGGAGCGCCATGGCGGCACACCAGCAGACAACGGTGAGACACACGGCGCCAAATTCGAGCAAGAGATTGCCGATTTGCCCGAAGTTCTTGAATGTTTTTCGGTGGCGGGAGAGGCCGATTACGTTTTACGCATCGTGGCGTACGATCTTGCAGCGTTATCGGAATTCATGACGAAACATTTGTTGCGCTTACCCGGCGTCTCGACTGTCAAATCAACGATCTCATTGCAGAAGATAAAACAGACCAGTGTCTTGCCCCTGGACCACATTATTCAGCCACGCCAGACCAGGCAGCGTATCCGGTTTTCTTCAAATTAACGGCGCCTGGCAGCTTTGGGCGCCCAAGCGCCGGGGACCAACTATCAGGCGTGCAGGTCTTCGTACTTCTTCATCAGTTGTTCCGGCGTCTCGACGAAATCCGGATTCACGATAATGCAGTCGGCCGGACACACCAGCTTGCACTGAGGTTCTTCCTCGGCGCCGACGCATTCGGTGCAGCGCAGCGGATCGATGACGTAGAGCAGATCGCCGGCGGTGATGGCGTCGTTCGGGCAGGCCGGCAGGCAGGCGTCGCACGCGGTGCAGTCTTCGGTGATGATCAGGGCCATGTTGGTTCCTTTGGGTTCAGAATAATTCAGTTGAAGATCAGGCAGCGACCTGGGCTTCAAGCTCGGCGAGTTTATTGTGCCTGAAGGCGCCCCACAATGCAGCGCCAATGGCACCGGCGTAAATGGAGTCGGCGTGCGCACGCGCCGTCACCGTCACTTTTTCGGCAACCATCTCCTCCTGAATCGCAGCCAGCAAGCCGCTGTCCAGCGCCAGACCGCCGGTGATCAGCGCGGTACCGGTCTTGATGCCGGTGATCTTGAGCAGTTTGACGATGCGCGAGGCCATCGACATGTGAATGCCCTTGAGAATGTCGGCGGTGGCAATGCCGCGCGAGACCATGTTGATGACGTCGGTCTCGGCCAGCACGGCGCAGATCGAGCTGACTTTTTCGGGTTCCTTGGAACTCTGCGAAAGCGAGCCGATTTCTTCCACCGCAACTCCCAGATAGCGCGCGATGTTTTCCAGGAACTGCCCGGAGCCCGACGCGCACTGGCTGGTCATCTTGTAGGAAAGCACCTTGCCGCGCTCGTCGATGTAGATGGCGCGGCCATTGAGCGCACCGATGTCGACCACGGCGCGCGCCGTCGGGTCCAGAAAAATGCCGCCGCGCGCATGCGTGGTCATCGAATAGAAGTGGCCGGTGGCGAACTTGACGTTCTCGCCTTCGCCGGTGGTGGCGATGTAGTCGATGTCGTCACGCGCGAGGCCGGCGTCCGCCAGCACGGCCTCAAAACCCTGCTGTGCCAGCGTCATGGGGTCGCGGCTGCGAATGCGCTCGCAGCGCTTGGCCAGCCAGTGCTGCGTGCCGTCCTCGTTGGAGCGAAACAGCACGGACTTGACGGCGCCGGAGCCGATGTCGATACCGATGGTGGTGATGCTCATGTCTGCTCCTGCAAGATTTTAGTTGGGCCTGTTTTCGGCGACTTTGCCATCGTCCACGACAGAGCGCCAGGCAAAGGTGGCACCACCGAGGGCGCCGGTGTAGATCGAATCGGGGTCGATGTTGATCGTCAGGTCGCCATAGTTCTCATGGATCAGGTCGCGCAGCGATTTCACCGCCGCCTCGTTCTTGGCGACACCGCCGGTAAAGGTGAACTGGTCGCGGATGCCGCCGGAGCGCGCCAGGATTGACATGGCACGCAGGATGATGGCGCGGTGCAGCCCGGCCATGATGTCCTCGCGCTTGTCGCCCAGTGACAAGCGGTCACGCAGTTCGGCGCCGGCGAATACCGTGCAGGTCGAGTTGATGCGGATGGTCTTGGTCGACTTCATGGCCAGCGGGCCGAGTTCGTGCAGGCCCATGTTCATCTCGTCGGCGATGTAGCCCAGGTAGCGCCAGCAGCCGGCGGCGCAGCGGTCGTTCATCTGGAAGCTCTCGACGATGCCGTTCGGGTCGACCTGGATCGCTTTGGTGTCCTGGCCACCGATGTCGAGCACGGTGGCCGTCTGCGGATACATGACGTGTGCGCCGAGGCCGTGGCACAGGATCTCGGAGCGGATGTGCTCCTTCGAAAATGGCAGGC
>Ga0315272_10001661_pt1 | contig 10958 bp, 13 predicted proteins | sample C3_middle_MG_FD_203918 | JGI IMG/M metagenome (GOLD analysis project Ga0315272, IMG submission 203918) | Sediment microbial communities from Yellowstone Lake, YNP, Wyoming, USA - C3_middle | ecosystem: Environmental > Aquatic > Freshwater > Lake > Sediment | place: USA: Wyoming | collected...
GGGAACCAGTTCTGGAGTCCAGGATGGAATCAGCCGACCTCTTCGCTCCCGGTCATGATTTACACTTATGCGATCTCCCCTTACGACGACTGGCACCGTCAGGCGTGGTCGGCGGGCTTCGTGCTCTTGACTTTGGTGCTTGCGGTAAACGTCTGTTCCCGACTGATTCTGGCCAGAAAGGGACACATCGCCAGGTGAACCATGGATAATCCGATCAAGCCGGTGGACGGCCCGAATATCAACCAATCCGCGAACCTGCTGCGCGAGCACGACCGCGCCTTCGTGAAACTGGCCGACGGCGCACAGCCGAAGCTGACGGCGACCAATCTTGATTTCTACTACGGCGACTTCAAGGCCCTAAACGACATCAACCTCGACATTCACGAGAACCGCGTCACCGCGTTCATCGGTCCGTCCGGTTGTGGTAAGTCCACCTTCCTGCGGACGCTCAACCGGATGCACGAGATGGTGCGGCATACGCGCGTGGAGGGTGAGATCCGGCTGGACGGGGAGGACATTTTTGGCCTCGAGGTGTCGCAACTGCGGCGCCGCGTCGGCATGGTGTTTCAGAAGTCCAATCCCTTCCCGAAATCGATCTTCGATAACGTTGCCTATGGGTTGAGAGTCAACGACGGCACCAGCGGCGTCAGGCTGCGCGAGGCCGTGGAGAGCAGCCTGAGGCGCGCCGCCTTGTGGGACGAGGTGAAGGACAAGCTGAACGACTCGGCCTATTCCCTGTCCGGCGGGCAGCAGCAGCGGCTGTGCATTGCCCGGGCGCTGGCCGTCAGCCCCGAGGTTCTTCTGCTCGACGAGCCGTGTTCGGCGCTCGATCCCATCGCAACAACCAAGATTGAGGACCTGATCTTTCAACTGAAGGACAGTTGCACGATCGTCATCGTCACCCACAACATGCAGCAGGCGGCGCGCGTCGCCGACTATACCGGATTCTTCCTCCTGGGGCGTTTGATCGAGTTCGACAAGACAACCACGATCTTCAAGAACCCCGCCAAGAAGGAGACCGAAGACTACGTGACCGGCCGGTTTGGATAGAAGGCGAAGCGGGAGGAAATTCGTGCGTCACTTTGTCGATGAACTTGACCAACTCAGCCAGAAATTGCTTGAAATGTGCTCGCTCGTCGAGGCAGCCGTCCAGCGCAGCATCCTGGCCGTCACGGAGAAGGATCTGAACGCGGCCGAGGAAGTGTTGCGCAACGAGGCACGAATCAACCAGATCGAGATCGACATAGACGATTTTGCGATCAACTTGCTGGCCTTGAACCAGCCGATGGCGGCGGACCTGCGCCTCATCATTGCCGCGCTTAAGATCAACACGGATCTGGAACGGATGGGTGACCTGGCGGTGAACATCGCACAGCGCGCCAAGTCCCTGACCCAGGAACCGGTCATCATGCCCATGGTTGACATCCCGCACATCGCGGGGCTGGTGCAATCTATGGTGCGTAAGAGCCTGGATTCATTCGTGTTACGGGATGCGGAGCTGGCGCGCAGCGTGCTCGCTTCCGACACCGCGGTCGATAACCTGAGGAGCGCGAGCTATCACGAACTGATCAGCTTCATGGAACACGAGCCGGCCGGCATCCGGCAGGCCGTGGACCTGATTGCGATTGTAAGGAACCTGGAACGCATCGCGGACCACACGACAAATATTGCCGAGGACGTTCTGTTCATGGTGAAGGGGATTGACGTCCGCCATCACAGTGAATCACGATGGAACGAGTCCGAAGAACAGGATGCCGTTTGACAGGGATCGGCTCCTGCGGTTACCTATCGAAAGATTTTCGAGCAAGGTTCGATGCTCCACCGCGGGGTAGTGCATCCCGCATTGACACTAGTGGCACGTGATGTGCTACGCTGGAAAAGTTCGAGAAGTGAGCTGGACTGCTGCGGTTACCCTTACTGTGACCTGGTGAAAGCCGGGAAACGGAAAGTCGTCCGGGCAGCCGCCCCGAGGTTCCTATCGGCAGAGCTCCGGTAGGGATATGGGCGGGTCTTAAAGACCCTCTTCTACGGCTAGGCCGGTACGTGCCGGTACGACGCCGCCAGATTTTCGGGAATTCTCCTACGGTCGCGATAGAAGTTTTTAGTGCGTAAGAGCACGTTTGCGGCCGCGTGGTGGAAACGACGCTCTGACAAACGAGACAGAGGTTAGTTCGTGCCTACGTTTAATCAGCTTGTTCGCAAGGGGCGCAGGCCGCCCAGATATAAGACCGCGAGTCCGGCGCTGCAGTCCTGCCCGCAAAGGCGTGGAGTCTGCACGCGTGTCTATACGACGACGCCAAAGAAACCGAATTCGGCGTTGCGTAAGGTCGCGCGCGTTCGTCTGACGAACCAGATTGAAGTGACGACTTACATCCCAGGCGTGGGCCACAACCTGCAGGAGCACTCGATCGTGCTCATCCGCGGCGGCCGCGTCAAGGACCTGCCGGGCGTGCGGTATCACATCGTGCGCGGCACCCTGGACACCGCTGGGGTGGCGGGCCGTCAGCAAAGCCGCTCCAAGTACGGCGCGAAGCGTCCTAAGGCCGGACAAGCGCCAGCCAAGGGCAAGAAGTAAAGGGAAGGAGCTGAGCCAACATGCCTCGCAGACGCCGCGCTGAGGTGCGGGAAATTCAGCCCGACAGCGTTTACGGTTCAACGCTGGCCGAGAAGTTCATCAATTCGATGATGTGGGAGGGCAAGAAGACTGCCTCTCAGAACATCTTTTACGGAGCGATGAACATTATCCAGGAACGGACCAATGACGAGCCCGTGAAGCTCTTCAAGAAGGCCGTTGAGAACTGCAAGCCGCTTCTGGAAGTCAAGACGCGCCGCGTTGGTGGCGCGAACTACCAGGTGCCGATCGAAGTTCCGCAGAATCGCCGCACATCGCTGGCGATCCGCTGGATTCTGATCGGATCGCGGGCGCGCTCGGAGAAGAGCATGGCCGAGAAGCTGGCGAACGAGTTGATGGATGCCGCCAATAACCGCGGTTCCGCAATGAAGAAGAAGGACGACGTACACCGTATGGCCGAAGCCAACAAGGCTTTCGCGCATTACCGGTGGTAACTACGGAGGAGACCGGAAACAGCCGTTTGCGCTGATCACGATTGTATGCCACGCACTATTGCACTCGAGAAGATGAGAAACATCGGCATCATGGCCCACATTGATGCCGGGAAGACAACTGTCACCGAGCGCATTCTCTATTACACCGGCCGCACCTACAAGATTGGTGAAGTGCACGAAGGCACCGCCACCATGGATTGGATGGTGCAGGAGCAGGAACGCGGCATCACGATTACGTCAGCGGCAACGACTTGTTCCTGGCGGGATCATCAGATCAACATTATCGACACGCCGGGCCACGTGGATTTCACGGCCGAAGTCGAGCGCAGTTTACGCGTCCTCGACGGGGCGGTTGCGGTGTTCGATGCCGTGGCCGGAGTGCAGCCCCAAACCGAGACGGTTTGGCGCCAGGCCGATAAGTACTCTGTTCCGAGAATCTGCTTCATAAATAAGATGGACAGAATCGGGGCGGACTTCTTCCATTCGCTGGACACGATTGTGCAGCGTCTGGGTTGCCGCCCTGTTCCGGTCCAGTTGCCGGTCGGAGCGGAAGATCAGTTCAAGGGCATCATCGACCTGATCGCGATGAAGGCTCGCATCTGGCGCGACGAGACGCTGGGCGCCGAATACGACGACGTCGAGATTCCCGCCGAGTTGGCCGATCAGGCCCGGGAATACCGCGAAAAGCTGGTCGAAGCCGCCGCGGAGTGCGATGAGAGCCTTTTCGAGAAGTACATCGAGGGGCAGCCTATCACTCCGGAAGAGCTGATGGCGGGCCTGCGCAAGGGAACACTCGAGCAGAAGATTTTCCCGGTCATTTGCGGCACTGCTTTCAAGAACAAGGGTGTTCAGAACTTACTGGACTCCATTGTGGATCTGCTGCCCTCTCCCATCGACGTTCCTCCGATGGAAGGCCACGACATCGACGACCGGTCGGTCCGGATCGAGCGCAGGGCGGACGACAAAGAGCCTTTTGCGGCGCTCGTGTTCAAGATCATGACCGACACCTTCGTGGGGCAGCTTGCTTTTATCCGAGTTTATTCGGGCAAGCTGAACACTGGCGAGACGATCTTGAATGTGGCCAAGAACCGCACGGAACGCATCGGGCGCCTGGTGCGCATGCACGCCAACAAGCGCGAAGAGTTGACCGAGGTACTGGCCGGCGATATTGTGGCCTGCGTCGGGTTGAGAAGTGTCAGCACGGGCGACACGATTTGCTCAGATGACCATCCCGTCCTGCTTGAGTCCATCGATTTCCCAGAGCCCGTTATTCAGCTCGCCATCGAGCCGAAGACGAAGGCCGACCAGGAAAAGTTGGGCATGGCGATTGCCAAGCTGGTGCAGGAAGATCCTACCCTGCGTATTTCGACCGATCACGAGACGGGCCAGACCATTCTGGCCGGCATGGGCGAATTGCACCTCGAGATTATTGTCGATCGTCTGCAGCGCGAGTTTGGCGTCGGCGCGAATGTTGGTAAACCGCAAGTGGCTTACCGTGAAACGGTGCGGAAGAAAGCCGAAGGCGAAGGCCGCTTCGTGCGTCAGACCGGCGGCCACGGCCAATATGGCCACGTCAAGATCAGAATCGAGCCGATCACGGATTCCAATTATGTGTTCGTCAATGGAACCACGGGCGGATCGGTGCCGAAGGAATTCATCGGACCGGCGGAGAAGGGCATCATCGAGGCGATGGAGGGCGGCGTCCTGGCCGGCTATCCCATCAACAACCTGAAGGTGACGCTCTACGACGGCAGTTACCACGATGTGGACTCCTCCGAAATGGCGTTCAAGATCGCTGGTTCGATGGCGCTGAAGGATGCCTGCAAGAAGGCCAAGCCGGTTCTGCTTGAGCCCGTGATGAGCGTCGAGGTCGTCGTGCCCGACGAGTACATGGGATCGGTGAATGGCGACCTGATCAGCCGGCGCGGGCGGTTGGAAGGTGTGGAACGCCGCGGCGGGACACAGATTATCCGCGCGATGGTGCCGCTTTCGGAGATGTTCGGATATGCGACCGAAATCCGGTCGCGCACACAAGGCCGTGGCAGTTTTACGATGCATTTCGGCCGGTATGAAGAGGCTCCGGTATCGGTAACCGAAGAGGTTGTCACCCGGGCACAGGGTAAGGTTTCGGATTAACTGGTTTAAGGCCAGAGAGGCTGAGTAGCAATTTTCGCGATTCCGCAGGAGAGTGAACCGAGATGGCGAAAGAGAAATTTGATCGCAGCAAACCGCACGTCAACATCGGCACGATCGGTCACATTGACCACGGCAAGACGACGCTGACGGCGGCGATCACGAAGGTTCTGGCGAAGCACAACCCGAAGAACGCATTCCGGAGCTTCGATTCGATCGACAACGCGCCTGAAGAGAAGGCACGAGGTATCACGATCGCGGTGGCGCACGTGGAGTATGAGACCGCGAAGCGGCATTATGCGCACGTGGACTGCCCGGGCCACGCCGACTACATCAAGAACATGATCACCGGGGCGGCGCAGATGGACGGCGCGATTCTGGTGGTGGCGGCGCCGGACGGGCCGATGCCGCAGACCCGCGAGCACGTGCTGCTGGCGCGGCAGGTGGGTGTGCCGTGCGTCGTGGTGGCCTTGAACAAGGTCGACATGATGGACGACCCGGAACTGCTCGAACTGGTGGAGATGGAGCTGCGCGAGCTGCTGACGAGCTACGGTTTCCCGGGCGACGAGCTGCCGATCTGTCGGATCAGCGCGCTGAACGCGTTGAACGGGGATCCGGAAGCGGAGAAGCAGATCGATGAGCTGATGGAGGCGGTGGACAATTACGTTCCGCTGCCGGCGCGCGATCTGGACAAGCCGTTCCTGATGCCGATTGAAGACATCTTCTCGATCCAAGGCCGCGGCACGGTGGTGACGGGCCGAATCGAGAAGGGCATTGTGAAGGTGGGCGAGGAAGTCGAGATCGTGGGCTTCCGGGACACGCGCAAGACGGTGGTGACGGGCGTGGAAATGTTCCGCAAGCTGCTGGACAGCGGCATGGCGGGCGACAACGTCGGGCTGCTGCTGCGCGGGATCGACAAGGACGACGTGGAGCGCGGGCAGGTGCTGGCCAAGCCGGGATCGATCACGCCGCACACGAATTTCAAGGGCTCGGTGTACGTGTTGTCGAAGGAAGAGGGCGGGCGTCACACTCCGTTCTTCAAGGGTTACCGGCCGCAGTTTTACTTCCGCACGACGGACGTGACGGGGGTGTGCGAGTTGCCCGAGGGCGTGGAGATGGTGATGCCGGGCGACAACGTGACGATCGGGGTGGAACTGATCACTCCGGTAGCCATGGACAAGGGCTTGCGGTTCGCAATCCGCGAGGGTGGCCGCACGGTGGGCGCCGGTACGGTTACGGAAGTAATCCGCTAAGCGGGCCAAGCGGTAAAGCAATCAGGCGGGGCCCGGAACGATGTTTCGGTGACGGGCTCCCGCAGTAAGCCGCCGGATGGGTGGCGGCGGGCCGCGGCAAGCAAGCGGCAGGAAGAAGCAAGGGTTCAGATGCTGACCAAACGGATTCGAATTCGGCTGAAGGCTTACGATCACCGCCTTCTGGACCAGTCAACGACGGAGATTGTCGAGACGGCGAAGCGCGCTGGCGCGCAGGTCGCCGGTCCGATCCCGCTGCCGACGATGATCAACCGTTACACGGTGAACCGATCGCCGCACGTGGACAAGAAGTCGCGCGAACAGTTTGAAGTTCGCACGCACAAGCGGCTGATCGACATCATCGAGCCGACCCAGGACACCGTGGACGCGTTGAGCAAGTTGGATCTCCCCGCCGGAGTTGACGTGGAGATCAAGGCCTACCACAAGGGGGCGGCTAGGTAAGGATCTGGCGCGGGATTTTGCCGCGCCGAGAGCCCCGCCCTCTGCCAGTTTTGAGAGGCATGGCGGGAAAGGGAACTGAGCGATTATGAGCCCTGGAATCATTGGCAAAAAGATTGGCATGACGCAGGTGTTCCGGCCCGACGGGCAGGTAGTTCCTGTCACGGTGCTGAAGGCTGGCCCGTGCGTGGTCGTGCAGCGGAAAACTCCATCCACGGACGGCTACGACGCCGTCCAATTGGGACTGGTCGAGTTTGCCAAGAAACTGAACAAGCCAGCCGCCGGGCACTTGAAAAAGGCCGGGGCCGATGGTGTGAAATACCTGCGTGAATTGCGCCTGAAGCCGGGCATGGGCGATCCGAAGCCGGGCGACAAGGTTCTCGTGGACCAGTTCAGGCTGGCTGAGAAGGTGGACATCACCGGTGTCAGCAAAGGGCGCGGCTTCGCGGGTAACGTGAAGCGCCACCATTTCGGTGGCGGCGACGGCACACATGGTTCCATGTTCCACCGCGCGCCGGGTTCGATCGGCTCTTCGAGCTACCCTTCGCGCGTCTATCCGGGAATGCGGATGGCGGGCCACATGGGCGACGACCAGGTGACGGTTCGTAACCTGGAAGTGGTCGACATCGACCTCGAAGACAACTTGCTGCTGGTGAAGGGCGCGGTCCCCGGGCCCAACGGCGGCTACGTGATCGTGCGCCGGGCGAAGAGGTAACGAGCGATGCCGAAGGTAGATATTTACGATCTGCAGAATCAGAAAGTCGGGGAAGTCGAACTCTCCGACGCCGTCTTCGGCGCCGATGTGAACGAGCATCTGCTCTACGAGAGTGTCCGCCATCATCTGGCTGGCGCGCGAAGTGGCACGGCGAAGACGAAAAACCGGTGGGAAGTGGCAGGTTCGGGCAAGAAGCTGTGGCGGCAGAAGGGTACCGGCCGGGCTCGTATCGGCTCGGTGCGCAGCCCGCTGTGGCGGCATGGCGGCACGACGCACGGACCGCAGCCGCGCGACTATTCCTATCACCTTAATAAGAAGATGCTTACCGGCGCGCTCCGGTCGGCATTGTCGGCCAAGCTGCGCGACGGCGAATTGAAGGTCGTCACGGCGTTCACTTTTGCCGATCACAAGACGAAATCCATGGCGTCGGCCCTCGAGACCCTGGAAGCAAAACGCAGCGTGTTGTTGGTGAACACGATCGAGCCCAACCGGAATCTTGAACTCGGCTCCCGCAATCTGCCGGGCGTGAAACTGGTGGCGACCAAGGATGTCACGACCTACGATCTGCTGGCGCACAAGTTCGTCGTGATCAGCGAGGCAGCAGCCAAGAAGCTTTCGGAGGCGTTGTCCCAATGAACCGCTACAGCGTGATTGTCCGCCCGATTGTGACTGAAAAGGGCGTGGAGAAGAAGGAATCCGAACGCACGCTTTGTTTCGAAGTGCATCCGGAAGCCAACAAGACCGAAATCAAGCAGGCCGTCGAGGCCCTGTTCAAGGTGAAGGTCGAGGATGTGCGGACGCTCACTTTCGAAGGAAAGCTCCGGCGGCGGGGCCGTTATTCGGCCTACAAGTCCGACTGGAAGAAGGCCTTCGTGAAGTTGAAGGCGGGCCAAAAAGCCCCTGAGTACGCGGAGCTTTAGGCCGCCGAGCTAAGAGATTTAGAGAGGCGAAACCCTATGCCGATCAAAAAATTCCGGCCGACAACGCCAACGCGGCGTTTCCAAACGGTCGTGCTTCGTGACGAGATCACGAAAGAAACGCCGGAGAAGAGCCTGACAGCGGGCTTGAAAAAGTCCGGCGGCCGCAACAACAAAGGCGGCACGACAATCCGCTTCCGGGGCGGCGGGCACAAACGCACGTATCGCACGATCGATTTCAAACGCGACAAGATCGGGATCCCCGCCAAGGTAGCCTCGATCGAATACGATCCCAACCGCTCCGCGCACATTGCCTTGTTGAATTACGCCGATGGGGAAAAGCGCTACATCCTGTGGCCCGTCGGGCTGGTGGTGGGTGCGAATCTGATGAGCGGTCCGGCGGCGGAAATCTTCGTTGGCAACGCGCTGCCGCTCGAAAACATCCCGGCCGGCACCATGGTGCATAACATTGAGCTGCGGCCGGGCAAGGGCGGCCAGATGGCTCGTTCGGCCGGTGCCGCGGCGCAGTTGGTTTCCAAGGAGGGTGGCATTGCGCTGCTGAAACTGCCTTCGGGCGAAGTTCGCCGCGTGCCCCTGATCTGCTACGCTACGATCGGCCAAGTCGGCAACCTGGATCATGAGAATGTGAGTCTGGGCAAAGCGGGCCGCAGCCGGTATCTGGGCCGCAGGCCGCACAACCGGGGCGTCACGATGAACCCGATCGACCATCCGCACGGTGGTGGCGAAGGCCGTACCTCGGGTGGCCGTCACCCGGTCACGCCTTGGGGCCAGCCGACACGCGGCTTCAAAACCCGCAACAACAAGCGCACCGACCGCGAGATCGTGACGCGGCGGCCGACGCGGAATGAATAGGGCGGAGTAGCGAGACATGAGCCGTTCACTAAAAAAAGGGCCGTTCGCGGACAACCATCTGGTCAAGAAGGTTGCCGAGATGACTGCCAAGAGCGAGAAGAAAGTGTTGCGGACCTGGTCGCGGCGCTCGACCATCCTCCCGGAATTCATCGGGCACACCATTGCCGTGCACAACGGCAGGAAGTTTATCCCGGTTTACATCACGGAGAACATGGTGGGCCACAAGTTGGGCGAGTTCTCGCCGACGCGCACCTTCAAGGGACACCAGGCTAAGGCTGAGAAGTCGAGCAAGCCGGCATAAGGATCGAGAAGAGGAAGCGACGATGGCAGTTAAAGCAGAAGCCAGACACGTTCGGGTGTCGCCGCAAAAGGCCCGCCTGGTGGTGGACCTGATTCGCGGCCGGAAGGCCGGCGAGGCAATCACGATTCTCAAGACGACGAACAAGGGCATTTCGCCCGTCGTCGAGAAGGTCCTGCGCTCGGCGATCGCGAATGCCGAGAACCGGAATGAGGACGTCGATGTGGACAACCTGTTCGTGGTGGAAGCCTACGTCAACGAAGGAAGCCGCCAACGGCGGGTGCGGCCCGCGCCACAGGGCCGGGCTTACCGCTATCAGCGGCGGAGCTCGCACATCGTGGTGAAGGTTGGCGAAAAGGGCGCCCAGGAGTAAGGAAGGTTAGCGCATGGGTCAGAAAGTTCATCCCTACGGATTCCGGCTGGGCGTCACCAAAAACTGGCGTTCGCGGTGGTTTGCGACGGCCGACTACGCCAAGTTGCTGCACGAAGATCTCGATCTGAAGAAGATGCTGAAGGACCGTCTCAAGTCCGCCGGCGTCAGCGCGATCGAAGTGGAACGGCCGGGCGGAGCGAAGCTGCGCATCACCATCCACACCTCGCGCCCCGGTCTGATCATCGGCCGCAAAGGCGCCGAGATCGAGAAGCTCAAGCAGGACCTGGCCACCAAGACCAAGCGTGAAGTCTTCATCGACATCCAGGAAGTGCACAAGCCGGAAATGGATGCGCAGCTTGTGGGTGAATCCATTGCGCTCCAGCTCGAAAAGCGCGTCGCCTTCCGCCGTGCCATGCGCAAGGCGGTTGAGAGTGCCCAGCGCTTCGGCTGTAAGGGGATCAAGGTTCGCGTTTCCGGCCGCTTGAACGGCGCCGAAATTGCCCGCAGCGAATGGTATCTGCAAGGCCAGCTGCCGTTGCACACGCTGCGTGCCGATATCGACTACGGTTTTGCCGAGGCGCACACGACCTACGGCGTGATCGGAATCAAAGTTTGGGTGTATCGCGGTGAAGTGGCGACGGACGGTTTCTCCAAGCGCAGCCTGCGCGGTGACGAACCGCGGCGTAATCCGCGGAGCGACCGCCGGGATCGTCCGGAGCGTGATCGTGATCGTCGCGGACCGCAGCAGCATAGCGCAGCGCCGTCGGCAGCCCAGGTTGCGCCGGCCGCGGCGCCGGTTGCCGCCGCGGCGCCCGTGGCCGATGCCGGGCCCGCTCCGCTGTTGCCTCCAGTTGGAGGCGCCGGACCGGAAGGC
>Ga0315272_10001662_pt1 | contig 10958 bp, 8 predicted proteins | sample C3_middle_MG_FD_203918 | JGI IMG/M metagenome (GOLD analysis project Ga0315272, IMG submission 203918) | Sediment microbial communities from Yellowstone Lake, YNP, Wyoming, USA - C3_middle | ecosystem: Environmental > Aquatic > Freshwater > Lake > Sediment | place: USA: Wyoming | collected...
CCCGATTGTCAGAACCGTCGATGCCGGACTCCGGTAGCTCGCAGGACGCGGAAATTCTCGCTTTGCGGCAAGCCGTGGAGCGGGAGACCCGCGCCCACGAGCACACCCGCGCGACGCTGGCCCGCACCGAATCGGCCTACAGCAAGTTCGTGCCGCGACAGTTTCTGTCGCTGCTGCGCACGCCGAGCATCATGCATGTCGAGCTCGGCACCCACGTCGAGAAGGAAATGACCATCCTGTTCTCCGACATTCGCGACTTCACGTCGTTGTCGGAAACCATGACGCCGCAGGAGAACTTCCGCTTCATCAACTCCTACCTGTCGGAAATGGAGCCGGTGATCAGCCGCCACGACGGCATCATCGACAAGTATGTCGGCGACGCCATCATGGCGCTGTTTCCGAAATGCGCTGATGATGCGCTGCTCGGCGCCATTGCCATGTTGAGCCAGCTGGACATCTACAACATCGGTCGTGTTCGCGCCGGCTATGCGCCGGTCCGGATCGGTATCGGCCTCAATTCGGGCATGGTGATGCTGGGTACGGTCGGCGGGCTGAACCGCATGGACAGCACCGTGATCAGCGACGCCGTCAACCTGGCCTCGCGCCTGGAAGGCATCACCAAGGACTATTCGGCACCGTTGCTGATTTCCGAACACACCCTCTACGGCTTGCAGGATCCGTCGCGCTACCGCATCCGGCTGGTGGACCGCATCGTGGTCAAGGGCAAGAGTCATCCGCAGGCGGTATACGAGGTATTCGATGCCGACACGGCCGATGACCGGGCGGCCAAGCTCACGACCCTGCCGATGTTCGAAGAGGCCGTTGCCTGTTACCACATGCGCGACATCTGGCGCGCCCAGCAGGTGTTCAAACGTTGTGTCGCCAACGCGCCCAACGACCAGGCAGCACGCCTCTATCTGGCACGCTGCGAGGATGCATTGACCTCAGGCTCCGGCGACGCGGGTGGGCGCGGCCTGGAAATCGCCTGGAAGGACGAATACGCAGTCGGCGTCACGGACATCGACACCCAGCACCAGGAGCTGCTCACTCGCATGGGGCAGCTGGCCGAGGCCATCCTCACCGAGGATCCGGCTGCTGCGCGCGAAGCGCTGGGTTTTCTTGCCGACTATGCGCTGGCCCATTTCAAAACTGAAGAGGCATTGATGCGCCAGCATCACTACCCATTCATCGACGAGCATATTCGCCAGCATCGTACGTTTGCCGAGTACTTCGGCCGGCTGCGTGCCGAGGTCGAGTCCGGCCAGTACCACACGCTATATCTTGTGTTTCGCGTGCAAGTGCTGCTGGTCGATTGGCTGATCAACCACACCTCCCAGGCTGATCGCCACCTCGCCCGCTTCCTGCACAACCTGGAACGGCAGAATACGCTGGCGCTGTAGCGCCCGCGCCAATATTTCATTGGGTCAACCCGATACGACCTGCTTTGCCCAAGCCAGAAAAATCCACAGCCAGAAGAGCAGAAAGAATGCGACAAAGGGAATGTGCTTGTCGATAATTGCTTTGGGCGAGATCCACCGCGCGGCGGCGATAGCCGGCCGCGTGACAACCTTGAACAACATATAGACGGGGTTGGTGTCTCGGCGGGCACCTGCCAGAAGCGCCAGCAGCCCCTGCCCAAGCAGGGCCAGCAGGGCGACCTCAATCAGCGCACGGAGGATACCGATCAGCAGGAGTTCCGGTTGCGGCATGGTATCTTTCCGTATCAGGAAAACAGACAGGGTTGCAGATGAATTTTGAGCACTGGCGCCATTATGCCCGCGGCTGGCTGCTGCATTTTTCCGGTCGCGATGATGCGGCTTTCGATGCCTTCGTCGAAGCCTACCGAATCCTGCCGACCGACCGGCAGGCGGCACTCCATCTGGCGGCCATCGCGGCGCAGAAAAAGCGCTACGACATCGCCGAAAAGTGGTTCGCTGCGGCGCTGCGGCTCGCACCAGAGGATGCCGACAGTCATTTCAACCTCGGATTCATTCGCGAGCAGATGGGGCATGCTGCTGATGCTGCGGTTTCTTTCGGTGAAGCGGTGAGGATCAAGCCGGCGCTTGATCGTGCCTGGTATGGCCTCGGTCTGTCCTGCGCACGCCTTGGTCAACACGCAGATGCTGCCGCAGCCTTCACCCGGGCATCCGACTTGCAACCCATGAATGGCGAAGCCTTCTACCAGCTTGCCATGGCCTGGCATCATGCCGGCGAACGGGACAAGGTTACGACTGTGGTCAAGCGACTCGTCGGCTTTGATCCCAAGCGCGCACGCCAGCTGATCAAGGACACCGAGCGTGCGGACCTCACCCACCTGATCCCCGAGATGCCCTTCTGATCCTGCGGTCCAGCCTCCCGCCGGGACGTTCCAAGGGCGGCTGCCCTACACAGGGGGTGTGACCGCCCTTCGGCAGGCAACGAGCTGGTCCTGCGAGCGTGGGAAGTAAATTTATCAAAGCCTGTATTCCAGCCGCAGGCGTTCCTGCAGCTTGCGCGCCTGACGAAATGCTTCTTTCAATACGTGGCGATCCAGTTCATTGAGTGAATCAGGATCGACACGGTTGGCAGAGCCGGCCATTGAGCCGCCCTGCTGCGCCCGCAGCCGCAGTTGCTGAATGAAGAAAAATCCATCGACCAACGCCGCGACATCTTCGCCGCCGAGCCTCCCAGTATCGCCCAACGCCCGCAGCCGTTGCGCCGTTCCCGTTTGGGCGATGCCAGCGGCCAGCGCGAGGATACGTGCCGCGTCGACGAACAGGCGCGCACCACCAGCCTTGAGATCGAGCGTATGCGGGAACGCCCGGTTGCCATCGAAGGTGAACTCGCGAAATGTTGCCAGTGGCGGAGCGGTCTGCAACGCAATTTCCGCCATCAAACGCTGGAATAGGGCCGCGGCCGGTATGTGATTCAGCAGCCACGCACGCAATTTTGTCGCCAAACCGTCGTTGCCGTAGAGTGGGCGAAAGTCAAAATAGATGGAGGCGCTCAACAACGCCTGCGGATTGCCGGCCGCAAGCCAACCCTTGAACCGCGCCTGCCACTCGTCGAGTGAAAGGCAGAGCTCGGGGTTGCCGGCCATGATATTTCCTTTGCATAGCGGGAAGCCGCAAGTGGCCAAGCGCTCGTTAACGGCACGGGCAAAGGGAACCAGGGCCGCGCGCGCCGCATCGATGCCGGTATCAGCCGTCACGGCAAATGCAAGTCCGTTGTCCTGGTCGGTTGAAAGCGTCTGCTCGAAGCGCCCCTCGGAGCCAAAGGCGAGCCAACACCACTCGATATCAGGCAGTGCAAACTCAACCTGCGTCAACTCGATGATGCGCACGGTCAGATGATCGTTGAGCGTGGATATCAATTGCGTCAGCGGCTCAGCCGCCGTACCTTCCGCCAACAGGGTCTCGGCCAGCTTGCGTACCGCACCGGCAGCGGCGGCAAGGCTGTCCATGTCGCGGGCTTCGCGTATGGCGGCCGAGATGTCCTTGCCGCCACCGCTTTGCAGTTCATGGATGTTGTCCTGTGACACCACACCGGCAACCCGTCCGGCCGCATCAACAATGATGACGTGATGCACGCCATGACGTGCCATGAGCAAAGCCGCCTCGTACACCGTGGCCTGCGTGTCCAGCGTCAGCAGGCCCGACGCACTCATCACATGTGACAGCGTCTGATCAAGGTCGCAGGAAACGGCAGCGACACGATGCAGCAGGTCGCGGATGGTGAAAATTCCGAGCGGTCTGCTGCTGACCGGGTCGGCGATGATGATTGAGCCAACGCGATGCTGCGACATGAGCCGAACGGCCTCGCGCAGGGGAATCTCGGGCGGGGCGGTTACCGGCGTGCGATGGACAAGGGCCGCAAGCGGACTGTGGTAGGAGGGGCGCATGATGGCTTAAGCGTACTCAGTACTTTATGCGGGCGTAATAGGTTTTCTCGGCGGCAGCCCGCACCTGCCCGAGGGTGCGAATGCCCATATCGCCGAGCAGTCCGACCATTCGCAGGAAAACTTCGGCGGTGACGATGGCGTCGCCCAGCGCATTGTGGCGGCCAATGATGGGTATACCAAGGCGCTCGGCGATGGCTTCAAGCTTGTGCGACTCCTGATTGGGGTGCACCACGGCCGACAGCAACAGAGTGTCGAGTACCGGCTGGGTGAAGCGGATGCCGGTGCTGGCTTCCTTCAGCTGCAGGAAGCGCATGTCGAAGGCGGCATTGTGGGCGACCAGCACGGTATCCTCAGCGAAACGGTGGAATTGCGGCAGCACAACGTCGATCGTCGGTTGGCCCGCCACCATCTCTTCCCTGATGCCATGGATTTTTATCGACGCCGCCTTCAACGGTCGCTGCGGGTCTATCAGCTGATCCATGCTCTCATAGCGCAGCACGCGGCCATTGACGATGCGCACCGCACCGATCTGGATGATCTCGTCGCCGGCAGAGGGCTCCAGTCCGGTAGTTTCGGTGTCGAAGGCGGTATAGGTCAATTCGGTCAGAGGTCGATCATCGTGCGCATGATCTTCGCCCGCTCGACGGAACAGGTCGAAGTCGTAGAACTCCGGACGGCTCTCGACATGCAGCAGGGACACGGCTGCCGCGTGGCCCGGCTCACTCGCGTCGGTTACCTGGTCACCATGATGCTCGGCCGCCTCGCGTGATATGTTTTCCAGCGTCATCACATAGCCACCGATGGTTGGATTCGAAGCTGGCTGCGTGGCGGACAAAACCGGCGACATCTGCACACGAATGTGCTGCCCGCCGCGCGTGCTGGTGACAAAGTGCGCCAGTGGCTGGCTGCCTGCGCGCTCCAGCCGGTGCTGCAGCGTCTCCAGTGCTCGCGATATCAGGACTGGGTCCAGCACCGCGTGGATCGAGCGGCCCAGGCCGATGACGGCACCGGCAGCGTGGGCGTCCGGCGCCAATACACGGGCCTGCAGGCGGGCGCGGTTGTTGTAAAGGATGATGCGGCCGTCGAGATTGCAGACAATCACAGCTTGCGGCAGATCGGCCACCAGCGCAGCAAGCCGGTTGCGCTCTTCTTCCGCTACCGCCCTGGCTTGGGCAATCCTGGCCTCGACATCTGCGCACATCGCGTCGCGTTGGCGGGCCAAGTCGTTGGCCGCATCGGCCAACTGTTTTACTTCGGGTGGTCCGTCTGTTGACACTCGAAAACTGCGATTGGCGTCGCGCATCAGTCGCAATGATTCGGCCATGCGCGACAGTCCATGCACATATTGGCGAAACAAGGCGCGCAAGACCTGTACGCCGAATATAAAGCCGATGATGGTGAAAAAAACACCCAGCGGCAGGCGCGGCAGCAGGATGTCGCGTAACACCGCCACTTCCTCGGGCTTGAGGTCCGCCGCCAGCAACAACGCCGTCAGCCAGAATGGCCCGGTCATGAGCAGGCCGAGAACAATGACGGCAATCAGGAAACGGTGTCCTGCTTTCATGCTTCGATTCTAGGTCGTGTGTGCTCATCAAGGCGGCGTGCAGGCAAAAAAAAACCCGCCTTGCGGCGGGTTTCGAACAGAGCTTGCGCTCCATCATTATGTGTTGTGTCAGGTACCGACGGTGCTGATATCGCCTTCCAGATTCGGATAGCGCACATGATCGACCAGTTCCTGCACTTCCTTGCTCGGCGCAGGTGAGATCAGGGAGCCTATGATCACACCGAGGATGCCGACAGGAATGCCAAAGATGCCGGATGAGATCGGGGCGATGTCCCACCACAGCGGCGCATTCACGCCAAAGAAGGGGTAGGTCATGTACATGTAGTACATGGTGACGCCCAACCCCGAGGTCATCCCCAGGATGGCGCCCAGCTTGTTGGCACGCCGCCAGAAAATGCCCAGGACCAGCGAGGGGAAGAAAGCTGCCGCTGCCAACGAGAACGCTGCACCTACCAGGAACAGGATGTTTCCGGGCTTGAGACTGGTGACGTAAGCTGCAATTAGCGCGACGATCAGCAGCAAGACTTTTGACACCACCAGGCGGCGAGTTGTCGGCGCGTTCGGGTCGATCATCTTGTAATAGACGTCGTGGGACAGCGCATGGGCGATGGTCAGCAGCAGGCCGTCAGCTGTCGACAGCGCGGCCGCCAAACCGCCCGCGGCCACCAGCCCGGTAATGACGTAAGGCAGACCCGCGATTTCCGGTGTTGCCAGCACGACAATGTCACCACCGATGGCGATCTCCGCACGCTGGACAATGCCATCCATGTTGACGTCCTGCAGGAACAGCAGTGTTTTATCCACCGCCTGCCAATTACTGACCCACGCTGGCAGTTGCGCAAAACTCGATCCCACCAGATTATTGTAGATCTCAAACTTGACCAGGATGGCCAGCGCCGGCGCCGTAAAGTAGAGCAGGAAGATAAAGAATAGCGACCAGAACACCGATTGTCGCGCCTCCTTTACTGAAGGTGTCGTGTAATAGCGCATCAGGATGTGCGGAAGCGCAGCAGTACCCACCATCAGACACAGGATCAGTGCCAGGAAATTCTTTTTCTTGATATTGCGCGCAGCTTCATCCTTGGCAGCAAAGGGTTCGGCATGCGCGGCTACCGGGGCCGCCTTTGCGGTATTGCCCGACTTGTCGGCCGCCCACTTCGCCTTGGCTGCGGCCGCATCTGCCGGGAATTCCTTGACCGCTTTTTCCGCTACATCTGTCTTCTTGGCGTCGGCACTGGTTGCCTTCAGTTCGGCAACCTTGTCCTCTAGTTTCTTTTTCTCTTCGGCCAGGAAGCTTGCGCCACCCGCCTCAAGACCTTTCAGCTTGGCGTCGGCAGCGGCAGCGCGTTCGCGGAATATTGCCCGTACCGACTCCTCCGCCGCACCCTTCGGGGTGGTCTTGTCGTTGAACTGCTTTTCCAGTTCCGTCACCTTGGGCAACGCCGAGACGTATGCGGAAATTTGCGGGATCGGGTTGCCGGTATGTTTCACCGACAGCCACACCACCGGGATCATGTAAGCAACGATCAAGATGATGTACTGCGCCACCTGGGTCCACGTGACCGCTTTCATGCCGCCGAGGAATGAACAGACCAGAATGCCGGCAAGGCCGACGAAAACGCCGATGCCGAACTCGAGCCCGGTGAAGCGGCTGGTGATGATGCCAACGCCGTAGATCTGCGCGATCACATACGTGAATGAGCACAGAACCGCGGCGAAGACGCCGATCGAGCGCGGAATGTTGCCGCCAAAACGTGCGCCAAGGAAATCCGGAATGGTGAACTGGCCGAACTTGCGCAGATAGGGCGCAAGGAACAGTGCGACCAGGCAATAGCCCCCGGTCCAGCCCATGACGAAAGCAAGGCCGTCATAGCCACTGAGGTACAGGGTGCCGGCCATGCCGATGAACGACGCCGCCGACATCCAGTCGGCGCCGGTCGCCATGCCGTTGAAGAGTGCCGGAACCCGGCGCCCTGCCACGTAGTACTCCGAAACATCTGCCGTTTTCGCCATGAAACCGATACCCGCATAGAGCAGGATGGTGGCGAACAGGAACATGTAGCCCAACATCTTGTTTGGTACGCCCATCTGCTCGAGGATGCCGACCAGAATGACGAATGCGATGAACCCCCCCGTATAGAACGTGTAGTACTTCTTGAGGTTCTGGAAGAACTGCTTTTGCGAGACTTGGCCGGCCATTATTCGTCCTCCCCTTCATGGACGCCGTATTCCTGGTCCAGATTGTTCATGTAACGGGCGTAATACCAGATGATCGCGACATATATGATCAATGAGCCTTGAGCCCCCATGTAGAAGCCGAGCGGACCGATTATGGTTATTTCATTGAGTTCGCGCGCATACCAGCCAACGACGAATGTAGCCACGAACCATATTGACAGAAGGATCGCTGTGACCCTGAGGTTCTTGGTCCAATAGTCGTGGTGCTTTTGGGTCAGTTGAAATGCCATTGCAGGACTCCTCCTTGGTTGACTCCGCCCGTTTTCCCCTTGGTCGATCCGCGCTCATGTAAACGGACCTACCCGAAACTGCCGTGCATTGTCGGTGCGATACGCTGACTGCAGTCTTACACGGGGTCAGTTTTTCTGGCGAAGGTCATAGGGCATGAGGTCGGAGCCCCTGCGCGGGAATACCACGGTAACCCGTGTACCTTTGCCGTCACTGCCTTCACCGAGCTGCACACCCGCACTGTGCAGCGCAGCAATCTCCTGCACTATCGGCAAACCCAGGCCGGAACCATCTGCCTCACTTCCCAGCACGCGGTAGAAGCGGGCGAACACTTGTTCGCGGTCGGCCACAGGTATGCCAACGCCATCATCTTCAACTTCAAGGGTCACAAAGTCGTCGCCGCGTACCCGCACCGTGACATGACCGTCGGTGTGTGTGTACTTGATGGCGTTGTCGATTAGATTGTTGAGCATCTCGCGCAACAGCAGGGGAACGCCATCAATCGGCAACGGACGATCAGCGCCTTCGAAGGCCAGCTCTATTCGTTTGGCCATGGCGCGCGGCGTCCACTCACCCGTAATTTCCCGCGACAGCGCGACGGCGTCAAGATGCACAGCCTTATGCACCTTTTCGTGGCTGGCCTCGGCACGGGCCAGCGCCAGCAACTGATGAATCAGGTGGGCCGCACGATCCGCGCTCTCCGCAATGCGCCCGAGTTCGGCCCGCATCAGATCCGGATCGGTCTCACGCAAGGCCAGCTCTGTCTGTGTCTTCAGCCCCGTCAGTGGGGTCTTCATTTGATGCGCTGCGTCGGCGATGAAGCGCTGTTGCGCCTGAAGGTTCGCCTCCAGCCGTTCCATCATTTCATTGAATGAAACCACGAGAGGGCGCACTTCGTCGGGCACACCAAAGATGGGTATCCGCGACAGGTCGCCCATGCGTCGTGCGCGGATGCGGTCCCGCAAGCGCCCGAGTGGTGCAAGCCCCTTGGAAAGGCCGAAGTACACGAGAATAACCGTAAGCGGGATGATGGCAAACTGGGGCAACAAGACGCCTGAGATAATGCGAGAGACAAGCGCTTCGCGCTTGTGTCGAGTCTCGGCAACCTGCACGAGCACCGGGGGTTGGCCCTTGATCAGCGGCAAGCGCGAATAGGCAACGCGCACCGGGTCGCCGAGAATGCGGTCGTCGCGGAAGAGGACCAACGCCGCGTCGGCTTTGGGGTCGGGCGGCAGTACGGGTGGTACCTCTGGGCCCCCGGGAACAAGTATCAGGCGTGGCCCCTCGATAACTTCGGGCACTGCCGGCAAATCGGAGTCGCCGGCCAGGAGTTCTCCGCGTGTCCCGATTATCTGGAAGAACGCCGTGTCCTCATCATCCGAGCGCGGCAGTCCCTCATCTCGCGCCGGCAACTTGACCCCGATCTTGCCACCTTCCACCACCAGCGAACGTGTCAATGTCGCCACGCTCCGGGTCATCGCCTGGTCGTAGGGAAGATTGGCTATGTCATCAGCAATGTGATGCGTAACGGCGATCGATATGGGCCACAGGAATAACAGCGGCGCCAACATCCAGTCAAGGATTTCCCCAAACAGGGAGTTGAGTTCTTCACGATCACCCAACGCCGCGGCCGGCGCCAGATAGGTGTCAGGCTGCGGCTCCGCCTTCAAGCGTGCCCTCCGCGGGTTTCTCCAGGCAATAGCCGAGGCCGCGCAGGGTAACGATCTTGACGCCACCCGCCTCGAGCTTCTTGCGCAGACGGTGAACGTAGACCTCGATGGCGTTGGTACTCACACCCTCGTCCCAGCCACACATATGTTCGACCAGATGATCCTTGCTCACCAGACGGCCGGCCCGCAGCAGCAGAATTTCAAGCAGGCAAAGTTCGCGTGCGGAAAGCTCGACCACCCGGCCGTTCAGTCGCGCGATGCGATCGCTCTGGTCGTACACCAGCGCACCGACCTCGATGCGCGTCGGCTGGCCGGTGCCGCGCCGGGTCAACGCCCGTACGCGCGCTTCCAGTTCGGGCAGAGCGAAGGGTTTGGACAGATAGTCGTCGGCGCCAGCATCCAGACCGCGCACGCGGTCCTCGATACCATCCTGCGCCGTGAGGATCAGCACCGGGGTCGCATTCTTGCGGCCACGCAGCCGCTTGAGCACTTCGATGCCGGGCATCTTGGGCAAACCCAGATCCAGAATGACCAGGTCGAACTGCTGTGCCAACAGCGCGACATCGGCATCCGCGCCGTTACTGACATGGTCAATTGCGTAGCCTGTCTTCTTCAGAGAGCGCAGCAGACTGTCGGCAATGATGCGGTCGTCCTCGACCAGGAGAACCCTCATGCGCGGCACCCTCCACGACAAGGCGCGGGGAGGAACGGCAACGTAAGTTGCGTGTAAGAGACTATGCCTAGAGTACTAATCGCTGTTCTCCATTTTCGGTCTTCGGAGGCGGCGCGCCCCAAGTGCGCCAGCGCCTCGGGGGGCGGACACCCCCCTGCACTGTCCTGCCCCCCACCGCCTTTTTTTAGCCGCTTCCGGCTGTTACCAACGACCGAGTATATCAAGCATCCCGGCTTGCGCCGTTCTGCCGGCTTTTAGTCTTTGGGGCCGTTACGCAAGCAGTCGCCGATGTCGGCCGCGGTAATTTCGCCGGGCCTGAGCGCAACCAAACATTCGCCGCGCACAAAACGCACACCGCTGTTACCCACCGAACGAACGTCAGTCGATAACGGCGGCTGGTTCAAATTCCGAGAAGGCCTGTCGAGCGCAGCGGTTTCACGCACGTGCCCGGAAGCCAGGAAGCTCTCATCGGTCGGAGACTTGCGGTTTGCCTGCGAACCCGCTACCGCATATCCGGCAGTGACGAGATCCGACTGGTTATGGCGGGATGGACTCCGACGCTGTGCCGGAGAGTCCGGCAAGGGCATCAATTTGTAGGCCATTCGCTCCACTGAGTTCTCGCTGCCGGCGATGAAATAAACGGCGACACCCAACATGAAAAGAATGAGTGTTGCGGCAACAAGCTGGCGGAAATATTCCTGCCAC
>Ga0315272_10001663_pt1 | contig 10954 bp, 10 predicted proteins | sample C3_middle_MG_FD_203918 | JGI IMG/M metagenome (GOLD analysis project Ga0315272, IMG submission 203918) | Sediment microbial communities from Yellowstone Lake, YNP, Wyoming, USA - C3_middle | ecosystem: Environmental > Aquatic > Freshwater > Lake > Sediment | place: USA: Wyoming | collected...
CTCCGTGTGGGGCGGCTCTCCAGAGCAGCGTGGGGCCTCCAGGCCCCACAACTAACTTGACAGCGGGCTCTCGAGAGCCCGCGCGGTCCTGGAGGACCGCCCCACATTACACGTCCCAGCGCGGATCCCACTCCACGCGGCGTCCTTCCTTATAGGCGATGTTGCCCAGGTGGCAGGACATGGCGCCGTAGTGCCCTTCGACGACGTCCGCGTTGGGCGTCTTCCGCGTACGGACGCATTCCAGAAAGTTGCCCATATGCGGATGCTCGGGGCCTGGCTTCAGCGTCTCGGCCGGGCCGCGATCGGCGGGCAGGAAGCGCGCTCCTTGGCGGAAGATGTTCAACCGTCCACCCTCGCCGTAGAAGACGATGTCGGCCGATTCCTGCGGCAGCATGTCCGTGATGGTCGCCTCGAACGTGACGTTCAACCCGCCGGGGTAATCGACGATGAAGTTGATATTGTCGGGCGTGTCGCGCCCGTCGTCGTATTCGTAAATCCCGCCCATCGCCACGGCCGAGAGCGGCCGGTGCACGCCCAGGTACCAGTGCACGACGTCGACCATGTGAACGAACAGCCCGCCGGTCTGCCCGCCCGTGGAGATGTCCCAATACGAAAAGCGGTTGAAATAGCGCTTCGGATCCCACGGGATCTTCGGCAGCCAGCCCAGCCACATCTCCCAGTCGAGATCGGCCGGCTTCGTCTCCATGCCCGCCGGAGGCTTCTCCAGGTAGCCGCCGTTGGCGTTCCACACCGTGCGCACCATGTGCACCTTGCCCAGGCGGCCGGTGTCCACGAAAGCTTTCTTGGCCGATAGAAATGGCTCGATGCTGCGCTGCTGCACGCCAACCTGGAGAATGCGATTGTTCTCCTTCACGGCCTGCACCATGCCGTGGCCCTGCATGGGCAGCGAGGTCATCGGCTTCTCGACGTAGACGTCCTTGCCCGCGCGGCAGGCGTCGACGCTGACGTGCGCGTGATGGTGATCCGTCGTGGCGACAATGACGGCGTCGATGTCCTTGCGATCGAGCAGAGTCTGGTACGTCTTGTAATGCTGGACCGGCGCGCCGATCACTTTCTCGGCGGCGTTCATACGCTGGTCCCAGGCGTCGCATATGGCGACGAACTCAGCGCCGCCCGCCTGCCGGGCCATGTTGACCAGGTGCTGGCCGCGCCCGCCCGAGCCGATCAGGCCCAGCCGTACGCGCTCGTTGGCTCCCGAAACGCTGAGCGCGCCGGCAGCCGTGGCGGCTCCAACGAAGAAAGTTCTGCGGGAAACGTCGTTTGGCATAGAAACTCCCACAGAGAGTCTATCCGCTCCGGAACCTGGTTGCGCGCTCCGGCATTTGCGCTGAGACCCCAGCGCTGTCTGGTTGGAGAGAGAATAGCAGCACGATGTTTCCTCGCCTGCTCGTCTCGATCCTCGCGCTGAGCGCGATGTTAACGGCCGCGCCATTGACCGTTCGCGGTCTGCACCTCAGTTCTCCCAAGCCCGCCGACGTGCCCCGGATGACGAAATTCATCCGCGAGGTGCTGCCGAAAGAAGGCGTGAACACGCTCGTCTTGGAGATCGACTATCGCTATCAGTTCAAGAGCCACCCGGAGGTGGCCGACGCCGACGCGCTGAGCCTGGACGACGCGCGCGCGATTGCGGCGGCCGCACGTGAAGTGAACGTGAAACTCATCCCGCTGGTCAACCTGCTTGGGCATCAGTCGTGGGCAAAGACGACTTTCGGCCTGCTGCGCTCGCACCCGGAGTTTGACGAGACGCCGGGAATGTATCCGGACAACAAGGACATCTACTGCCGCAGTTACTGCCCAAGGCACCCGCAGGTGCACGCGATGGTCTTCGACCTGATGGACGAGATTCTGGACGCGTTTTCAGCCGATACCCTGCACGCCGGCATGGACGAAGTTTTCATCCTCGGCGACGACGCGTGTCCGCGCTGCAAGGGCCAGAACAAGGCGAAGCTGTTCGCCGCGGAAGTGCGCGCGATTCACGATCATCTGGCGGAGAGAGGGCGGCGCATGTGGTTCTGGAGCGACCGCCTGATCGACGGCGAAACGACGGGCATCGGCGAGTGGGAAGCGAGCAAGAACGGGACGGCTCCGGCAATTCTCGAGATCCCGCGCGACGTCGTGCTCTGCGACTGGCATTACGAAGCGGCGCACGCGACCACACTCGCCTTTGCGCTGAGCGGCTTCGAGACGCTCACGGCGTCCTGGCGCAATCCCGCCGTCGCGTTGCGGCAGATGGACCTTATCCGTCTGGCCCGCTCCGAAGCGAGCCCCCAAGTCGCCTCGCGCCTGCTCGGCATGTTGCACACCACCTGGATGCCCTTCGAGGACTTCTCGGCGGCCTATTGGCATGATGGACCGGCGAGCGTAGGCGCACAGGAATCCGCGCTGTGCTTCCGCGAGGTGATGCAGCGGGCAAAACAGGATTAGGACCGGCGGAATACTTCCGTCGAGTCTGTCCCGGTTCGACTCGGACCGGAGCGGCTCGTTCTGAGCCCAGCCGCCGGCCGTTACCTGTGAGTGGCGACGTTCAACAGATCGAGCAGATCGACGATCACGCGGGTCCGGCGATCATAGACGACGGCATATCCATCCACGTAGCCGCGATCACAGTTCGGCGGCGGCGGAGGCAGCCGTTGGAGCACATCGGGTGGAAATGGCCGAAAACGCTTCTCCCAGCCTGGGGGGAGTGTTCCCGTGCGGTAGTACTTTTTGCGTAGCCCCGGGGGCAGGTCTGCCGGGCCGTTGTAGTACTGGCGCAGATATGTCGCGTCTTCCTGCCGGAAGTGCCTCTCCCGATTGCCGCGTCCGCGTCCGTTCCCCTCGCCCCCACGGTCATGCTTGTTGCCATGCTTATCGCGCTCATCGTGGTCATCCATGGCAGGCAGAGGCGCCACGGAAAGTGCCAGGGCGGAAGCGCCCAATGTGAAGAATTTGCGCCGGTTCATCTTTAAGACCTCTCACTCAACTCTAAGGGAAAAAACGGATACATGTGTCATGCGATAGGTACAATCCGAGCGGGCCCTCGAAGGCCCGGCAAGGAGCCGCCCGGCAATCTTCGATAGTCCATGGCGCAATTCCATGGTTTCATCGCGGCCTGTTTGTCCCGGTGGCCGGCGGGCATAGGCGCGCGGGAATCTGTGCTTCGTTTTTGCGAGGCGACGCAGCGGGCGAAGGGGGAGCGGCTCTCCGCAGGTGTCCATCCCCGGCCGTTCCACGGGGCATCAGCGGTGTTCGAGCGCTTTCGATGCCGGTCGGTGGAAGGGGATCCTTCCGCAGGTCGGAAGTCATCCGGAACCCACTCGTGTGCCTGCCCTGTCCCGGGCGTGGACGGCCTCGGAGGGGTCCTCCGCCGGGACTTGAGAAGCACGCGGCTGGCGCGGAAGTGGGAACCGCAGGCTAAGACAGGGCGTTAAACGGATCGTCGTTGGTCACGCCATTGGGCAGGCCATTCACCGCGGCCTGGAACTTTGGCCATGCGCTTGCCGCCGGATCTCCGGTCAGGCCGGCGTAGAGTTGCGCCAGCGTCCCGTTCGTGCCTAATGCGACCATCGCGGGTGCGATCCGGTTCAGCGTGTGACCCTGGCTCATCAACCAGGACAGGAAGGCCATGCCTGCGCCTGTGCTGTCCGCGTTCTGGTCGGTCGGATCGGTCTTGTTGATGAAATCCGGCATTCCGTCCTGCGCCCATTGCGGAGCAGTCGCAAAGTCGGCCAGGGTATTGTTGCCGATGACTGCCGCGCACCAGCGGGAGAGCGCTTCTCCCGTGCTGACGCCGCACAGGTTTCCGCCCATCGAACACTCACTGAGTTCGGCTTCGAACAGCGCGGATACGCGGGCCGAATTGCCGAAAGCGGCGCACACTTCGATCGCGTTCCCGCTGGTATAGTCGCAACCCATGTGGTCCGCGCCGCCGGTGCCGTCGGTCGCACCGCCGAGAGCGAAGATGATGACGCTGACGGTCCCTCCGGTCGTTCCGAAGATACCGTCATTCGCCGTGACCACCCTGTCGGCGTCGTTGACGAGATCCTGTGCGTTCTGAGCCCCTGGGGTGCCGAGTTTAGGGTCCACGTAGACCGTCACTCGCCCAGTCGGACTGGTACCGGCGAACCGTGATGTTCCCGTGTAACTCGGCCATGCCGGTGCGGGCGGACCAACCCGTTCCGCCGCGGCCGGAATCGGCGCGGCAGGACTTGCTGCGATTCGGTGATGCATCAGAGAGCCTCCTGTGTAAAGAACTCCTGTTTGGAGAGCAGTTGAGAGAAAAACCCGCCGCGCATTGCGTTTCGAACCGCTCAACCCGTGCTGCCGGATCCTCCTCCAGGCTGTGTCGGGCCGCCGCGGAGCGGCGGTTCAAAGACGGAGCATCCTCCACCGCTCGCGCGTGCTCGGATGATTATAGCCGAAATAGTCAAGGTTGCACCTCATCGCTTTCTGACCTCTGACGAGTGCGTCAGACGAGCGAATGGCAGCGAACCTCAATTGCCGCTGGTGGGCGGTGCGTCCGAGGTCTTCTGGGACGGATCGTTAGCTCCCGCCGGAGGTTGAGGTGAAGAGCCGGAGATCAACCCGCTCGTGACCTGCAGGCCCTTGCCGACTCCGTACGTCGATGCGCTGATGCCGAGCAGGATGAGCACTTGATTGGGAACGTCGGGGAACTTTCCGGGCCCGATGATCACCAGGTAGACGAAGCTCAACGCGATGGTGAAGGTGAAGATCAGGAGTTGGAAGCGCGACATGCTGGCGTCGCCATTCGCCTCGCTGATGAGCATTTCAATCTTGATCTGGTCGGTAGCCATTGCATACAGCACAATGATCCCGAAGATGAACAGCAGCACCGCCAACTCCGCGCCCAGGACCAGGAGCAGATAGTCCTTCGTCAGAGTCCGGAATAGCGCAAAGTAGATCACCATCACGACCGGACACAGGCCGACCAACACGAAGGCTGCCCGGACGACGTTCTTCCAGAGATTGTCCACTTACTTCTCCCCCTCATTTCTCAAGATGCTGAATGCGCGCAGGGTGCGCCAGGCCGCCGCGCCGAGAAATATCGCCTGGCTGCCAGCCAGAAATAGCAGAACTTGTTTCGGAACCGGCGGAAGCGCGCCGCTCGCGGCCGCCTGCGGCGCGCTGGCCAAATAAAAGACGGCGACCACCGCGCTCGCGGCCAGCATCTGCAACCGGAGCAGGCCCGCTATCCCGTCTCCGACTTTCTTTCTGAATGCCGTCATGCCTCCCGGCCGCAGGATGCCGCGCAGAATTTTCCACATGACGGTCAGCGCGAAGCAGGTGACGAGAGCCGCCAGTTCGAATCGCACCAGATTTCCCAGAGCCGCCATGGCGTGATGCACCGCAAGAGGCCTCGCGGCCTTCGAACTATTCTAAGGGCCAATGCCCGAAATGAGACGGGAATTTGCGAGAAATCCCCAGGCGGCGGACGCCATTTCCTTCTCGACGCCCGGAGCGGTAGCCTGAATGAGTCCGTCCGATCTCCTGGTGAAGGAGATTTGAGTCTTCCGCGTTGCGCCGTGGCGTCTGCCCCGTGGCGCGAGTTTCCCGAGGAGTGCTATCTATGAAAGCTTTCGCGATCCTGCTCGCCGTCGCCGCCCTTTCGAGCGGCCAGCAATTCTCGTCGAGCCCCGACCAGGCGCGGTCGATGATCACCACGCAGTATGGCATCGTGGCGACGCCGCAGTTCCTGGCGTCGCAAGCCGGGGCCAAGGTTCTGGAGGCGGGCGGGAATGCGGTGGACGCGGCGATTGCGGCCAACGCGGTCCTCGGCGTGACGCAGCCGTACGTGAACGGTATGGGCGGCGACCTGTTCGCGATTTACTATGAGGCGAAGACCGGCAAGCTGTACGGACTTAATTCGAGCGGCTGGACGCCCCAGGGCCTGACGCTCGACTATCTGAAGAGCAAGGGCATCGACAAGCTGGATCCCATCGGCGTGCACGCCATCACCGTGCCGGGCTGCGTCGCCGGTTGGGACGCGCTGCGCGCGCGCTTCGGCACGCTGCCGTTTTCGAAGATTCTGGCCCCCGCCATCTTCTACGCCGAGAACGGCTTCGTCATGCCGGAGTGGAGTTCCCGCTACTGGATCGGCAAAGTGTTCCTCAATCAGCCCGGATACAAAGAGACCTACATGCCCGGCGGCGTGCGGCCGGGCCTGGGCGATGTCTTCAAGAACCCGGCGCTGGGCGAGTCGCTGCGGCAAGTCGCCACGCATGGCCGCGACGCGTTCTATCACGGCAAGCTCACCGAGACCATGGTGAAGTTCCTGAATGAGCAGGGCGGCACGCACGCGCTCAAAGACTTCGAGGATTTTCAGCCGGAATGGGTCGAGCCGATTTCGACCACCTATCGCGGCTGGACCGTCTATGAGCTGCCTCCGAACGGGCAGGGCATCGCCGCGCTGTCGATGCTCAACATCATGGAGCGTTTTCCGCTGGCCGACTACGGCCACAACTCGGCCGCCGCGCTGCACGTGATGATCGAGGCGAAGAAGCTGGCCTACGCCGACATGGTGCGCTACGTGGGCGACCCGCGTTTCACGCCCATCCCGGTGAAGGAGATGCTGTCGAAGGAGCTGGCCGCGGAACGCGCCAAGTTGATTCAAATGGACAAGGCCGCCTGCCAGGTGGTCGCCTCCGAGCTGGGCGAGAAGTTGAATGCGCGCGGCAGCGAGACCATCTACATGTCCACCATCGACAAGGACGGCAACATCGTCTCGCTGATCCAGAGCAACTACGGCGGCTATGGCACCGGCATGGTGGCGCCGGGCGCGGGCTTCTCCTTCCACAACCGGGGCGCCGGGTTCGAATTGACCGCGGGTAAGCCGAACTCGCTGGCTGGCCACAAGCGGCCGTTGCACACTATCATCCCCGCCTTCATGCGAAAGGACGACATCGCCATCGGCTTCGGGATCATGGGCGGCTGGAACCAGGCGCAGGCGCACGCGCAGTTCGTGGCGAACGTTGTCGATTTCGGGATGAACGTGCAGTCGGCGCTGGAAGCGGCCCGCTTCACGAAGGCGACGTTCGAGGGCTGCGATGTGACGCTCGAATCGCGCGTGCCGGCGGACGTCCAGAAGGAACTGACCCGGCGGGGACACGTCGTGACGCTGCTCCCGCCGTTTGCTTCGCTAGTGGGCCAGGGAGAAGCGGTGGTGCGCGACAGCAAACGGCAGGTGAACTTCGCCGGCTCCGATCCGCGCTGCGACGGAGCGGCAATTCCGCAAAGCCCGCCGGTGTTCTGAGAGGCGGCCGCTGCATTCGCCCGCCGACTACGCTCATCTTGACGAACATTCGTCACTGTAGCCGTCCGGTCGGGTGGAGAGATCCGGAGGAGCGCAAGAAGTCCATGGCGCGAGCCATGGGTGGCGGCACGACGAGGGGAAGCCCCGGAACCCGGGCGTAAGAGTCGCACTTCTTTCGCCCCTTTCCGGGGCTCAACCATAACTCCGCAAGTCCCGCGGCTTGCGCCATGGGCCTCTCGCCCTCCGGGCTCTCGAACGGCGGGCCAGTTTCCTCGCTCGTCTGCACCCGCGAAAGTGGGCCAGTGGCTCTTTTGGGTTGCAGGAATGTGGCTAACTATACATAATCGTTAGGATGATTTGTTGCCGGTAGCAAGTGAGGCTGCTGGGAATATGGCAACCAGGCTGGGAAGGCTGGCGAACAGGTGCCGCGCGGAGGGTAGTGCGCTTCTGACGCTTTCTGGCGCGGATGCCCGAAGCCCGTCTGGAAGATCCGGGTTCACGCAACAGATACGTTTGGAGAAGGAGCCATGGCCAACTACACCTATCATGAAGAAAACCCCCGCGATGGCGAGCATCCCTGGATTGACAAGCTCGAACTCATCAACCCGGTCGACATCGCCAGTTCGGAGTACGTCGAAATTCATTTCACCAAGCCGAAGGCTGTGAGCGTGGAGGCGTTAACTCATCCGCATGTCACATTCGACCGCGGCGGAGGTTCCAAAACCCGCTATTACATGGTGAACGCGGGAGGCAGGTGGACGTGGGATGTGAAAGGCCGAGAGGCAAAAGGCCAGCAAGAGATTGCGGATAAGGTCCGCGCCGATGCCCTGGACCTCAACTGGATTCGGCGTGCGCCGCCACCCAAGGTCGTCGATAGCGACGGCTTTACGGCAGTAGAAAACAAGGGCGCCAAGAAGAAGCGAATGCAGACGGATTACTTGTGATGGCTGGCGGGTGAGCCGAGAAGCTGATGGAGGATCGATGGAATGGTGCGCCCGGGGTGACTCGAACACCCGACCTGCTGGTTCGAAGCCAGACGCTCTATCCAACTGAGCTACGGGCGCGCTTGAACACTATCCTAGCAGCAGATTCCGGGACGTGCGCGTGTGCGGAGCGCGAAGAACCTCCAGGCCCCGCCTGTAGCTTGTGTCGCCCGTCTCCCTCACGCAAGCGTTAAGTCCGCGAAGACGAAGCCGTCGCGCTCGACGATCTCCCCGGCGCGCACATCGATCGGCTTTGTGAACGCCGGTCCGGCAAACACGAACGAGTGGAACTCGCCGTTCTCGCCGCACGGGTCCACACCCTCGGGCAACTCATCGACGAGGGCTTGATCGATCTCGCGGCCGGCGAATTCGCGGCCCAGCTTCTTCGGATCGACGCAGGTGATCACGGCGCGCTGGCCACCCGCAATCATCTCGCGCACAAGCTTGTCCGTTGGAATTCTCCAGAGCGGGAACAGCGGCGTGAGGCCCGTCGGCGCAAGCTGGCGCTCGCGATAGGCGCGCACGTCTTCGAGGTACAGATCGCCGAACGCGACGGCGTCAATTCTCTCCGCTAGCGCCCGTTCGCAGGCCGCGGCCATCCGGCGTTCGTACTCCTCGTTTGTACAGGGCCAGGGAATATCGACGGGCCACAGCGGCAGTCCCACGGCGGCGGCCTGCTCCTCCACCAGTTGACGCCGTACGGCGTGCATGGCGACCCGGTCGAAGGCCTCGTTGAAGGTGGTCAGCAAACCGGCGATTTCGTACTCGCCGCTCTGGCGCAGGACATGCAGCGCCCAGGCGCTGTCTTTGCCGCTCGACCAGGCCAGCAGGATGCGCTTCATGCGAGGTCTTCCCAGGTTCCCGCGGACGCGGCTTCATCCCAGTCGGATTCCTTGGTTTCGCCGAACAGCGCGCGCAGGCGCTCGGCCGGCGTGCCCGGCGCCGAGCGGATCGCGGCGGCAATCGCCGGCTGACGATCGAAACAGGGCGAGACCAGGAACATCAGAGTCACGAAGGCTGTCGCCGGCTCGGGGTCCGTGAAGCCGTTGGCGCGCGCCCGGGCTACGCCTAGCCGCACGCGGCGTTCGATCTCGTTGTCGCTCAACCCGCCGAGCACGTCGGCTTGTTCTTCGCACAGGTGGCCCGCAATGTGATCCACCAGTTCGTCGTCGTCGATTGGAGCGTTCATTCGCTTCCAGGATAGAGCGTTCTCGCGATCGGTTGGCTGAGTCCGCGATTGGATAGACTTCAAAGACCGCCCCGGTGCGCATGGGCCTTTGGGCCGATTACCGTTTCGAGCGCGTTCTGAAGTATTTGCGGAAGAGCGGCGAATTCCTCGGCATCTCGTCTTGTTCAGGGTTCGCTTTCGTGTGTGGAAGGAAAGAGTATGACAACGACCAGACTGGTTCGCGGGTTCAGCCCTGCCCTGATGGCGGTGGGAGCTATCCTGGCGATCGCTCCCGATCTTGGGGCGCGGGCGCCCGGCGCGATATTCCCGGCGCCCAGAGAGAGCGCGCCTTCGGGCGGCAGTTTCGTGCTCGACCAACGGGTGACCATCGCCGTGCCCGCCTTCCCGTCCGAACAGGACCTCTTCCTGGCAAAGACACTGACCGATGAACTGGGCGACCGGTGGGGGCTGCACCTGAAGACGGAGCGCGTCGCCAGTCTCGACGCCGGGCGGCGCATGATCGTTCTCGGCTCTGTTTCCAATCCGCTCATCGCCGCGTATTGCGCGGGGCACGCGTTGAGGGCGAGCTCCCGCGATCCCGGCCCCGAGGGCTACATTCTGCGCACCGAGGCGAACCTAGCGCTGGTGGCGGGGAGCGACGATCGCGGGGCGTTTTACGGACTGCAATCGCTGCGCCAACTCGTAGTAAAAGACGAGAGCGGGCTGCACTTGCGAGGCGTTCAGATCCGCGACTGGCCGTCAAAGCCGTTCCGGGGACTGAAGCTGTACCTGCCCGGCCGCAACAACATCCCCTTCTTCAAACGTTTCATCCGCGACTTCATGGCGCTCTACAAATACAACACGCTGATCATGGAGATGAACGCGTCCATGCGCTTCGAGCGGCATCCCGAGCTGAACAGCGGCTGGGTGAAGTTTTCGCGGGAAGTGAATTACTACCGCCGCAATTATCCTCCTGGGGCGCAGCACGAATGGGATCAGAATTCGACGCATCAGGACACTGCCGATGGCGGATTCCTGGAGAAAGAGGAAGTGGCCGACCTGGCGCGCTGGGTGCGGCAGTATCACATCGAACTCGTGCCGGAACTGCCCTCCTTCACGCACAGCTACTACCTCTTGTCCGAGCACAGGGACCTGGCCGAGGTGCCGGGAGAGCGCTGGCCGGACACGTATTGCCCCTCCAACCCGGAGAGCTACAAGCTGCTGTTCGACGTCTACGACGAGTACATCGAATTGCTGCATCCCAAGATGCTGCACGCCGGCCACGACGAACTGTTCCTGCCGGTCGGACTGTGTCCGCGCTGCAAGGGCAAGGACATTCGCGAGAGCTACGGCGAGGATGTCAGGAGAATTCACGACTATCTCCAAAGCAAGGGAATCCGTCTGGCGATCTGGGGCGACATGCTGCTGGAAGGCGTTCGCGGCAAGGGACTGCAGCCCAAGAAGACGCCGGACGGGTTTGCATATTCCGTTCCGGGGGCCATGACGCCGGAACAGGTCGAGCGCCTGATCCCC
>Ga0315272_10001664_pt1 | contig 10954 bp, 9 predicted proteins | sample C3_middle_MG_FD_203918 | JGI IMG/M metagenome (GOLD analysis project Ga0315272, IMG submission 203918) | Sediment microbial communities from Yellowstone Lake, YNP, Wyoming, USA - C3_middle | ecosystem: Environmental > Aquatic > Freshwater > Lake > Sediment | place: USA: Wyoming | collected...
GAGGGGCGCACGGCGGATGAAGTCGCGCAGGACCTGGTCAACGCGTTCGATCGCCACTGCGCGGCGGGCGCGACATCGTAAAAAAAGTTTCGGAAAACTCTGGCGCGAATTGACGGGGTGATTATACCTTTTTCGTTACCAATGCGAACCACGCATTGGCTCTCGCGCGCGGCTCAGGCCGGCGCAGACAAGAGGACCGGCTTCCGGGAGCCGGTCCTTCTTGTATGGCAGAGAGAGAAGAGAGAAACAACAGAGAGACAACAGAGAGACAACAGAGAGCCGGGAGGGCGCTGATCGAACGCGGGCGCGCCCCCAGCTGTAGTCTCTCTGTAGTCTCTCTGTTGTCTCTCTGTAGTTTCTCTTTATATTTCAAAGCGTCCCCATGCCCCGTCCCGACTCCCGTCCGCCCGCCGCGCTGGCCGATCATGCGGCCGACCAGCTCGCGTTCATCCGCGACACGATGGTGCGCGCTGGGCGCTTCACCGCGGTGTCGGGGACGGGAATGATCGGCACCGGGATCGTCGGAGCCGCGGCGGCGGCGATCGCGCCGCACGCGACCTCGAGCGTCCAGTGGCTGGGGTGCTGGCTGGCGGCGGCCGCCGCGGCGATCGTGATCTCGCTCACCGCCGTGGCGCGCAAGGCGCGGCGCTCGGGGCAGTCGCTGCGGACCGGGCCGGCGCGGACCTTCGTGCTCGCCTTCGCCCCGCCGCTGGCGGCGGGCGCCCTGCTGACCGTTGCACTCCTGCTCGCCGACGCCTGGCGCCTGCTGCCGGGCATGTGGCTGGTCTGCTATGGCGCGGCGGTGGTGTCGGGCGGCGCGTTCTCGGTGCGCGCGGTGCCGGTGCTCGGCACCGTGCTGATGGCGCTCGGCGCCGCCACGCTCTTCCTGCCGGCGGCGGCCCACCCCTGGATGCTCGGCGCCGGCTTCGGCGCGGCGCATCTGTTCTTCGGATTCTTCATCGCGAGGTATCACGGTGGCTAAGCCCCAGTCCCATGCCGTCCGGCGCGGCGAACGCAAGACGGGACGCGCCGCGCCCGTGCTCGTCCCGGTGCTCGGCGGCGAGCCGGTGCCGGCCGCACTCGACAAGCTCATTCACGACCGCGTCCGCCTGGGCATCATCAGCGCGCTCGCCGTGAACGACCGCCTCAGCTTCACCGACCTCCGCGACCTGCTGGCCCTGACGGACGGCAACCTCAGCGTGCATGCCCGCAAGCTCGAGGAGGGCGGCTACGTCACCTGCCAGAAGGGATACGACGGCCGTGTGCCGAAGAGCGAGTACCGCCTGACCCCGGCCGGCAAGCGCGCGCTCGAACGCTACCTGGGGCACATGGAAGCGCTGATCGAGGCGACCCGCGGCACACGCTGAACGAGGAACGGACAACGGTAAACTGTTCACCGTTGTCCGTTCGCCGTTCCTCGTCGTGCGTTGCCTAGGACTGCCTGATCCACCGCGCCAGCTCCCGCAGGCTCGGCCGCTTGCCGTACATCAGCAGCCCCACGCGGTAGATGCGCGCCGAGAGCCAGACGGAGATGGCGCAGGTCACGGCGACGCCTGCCAGCGAGCCGGCGAGTTCGTACCATGGAATCGAGATGGCGCTCATGCGCATGGGCATGATGACCGGCGCAGAGAACGGGATCCAGCTCACGATCTCAGCCAGCCGGCTCGTCGGGTTCAGCATCACCGGCTGGGCAAAGATGATGCTGAAGACCAGCAGCATGATGACGGGCTGCGCCGCCTGCTGGGCATCCTCCTGGCTCGACACCATCGCCCCCACCGCGGCGAACAGCGCCGCGTAGAGGCCGTAGCCCAGGATGAAGAACAGCACGAGCGCCACGATCAGCATCGGCGGCACCTGCGGCAGCGGAATGGCCGGCGCGGCCGGCATCCCGAGCTTCACGAAGATTTCCGCCCGGAAGTGATACAGGCCGGCGGCGCTCAGCAGCCAGACCGCCTGCTGCAGCAGGCCCACGGCGCCAACGCCGATCACCTTGCCGGCGAGCAGCACGTCCGTGGACACCGACGACACGATGACCTCGGCCACGCGCGTCGTCTTCTCCTCGAGCACGCCACGCAGGATGTTCTGGCCGTAGAGCACGATCATCATGTAGAGCAGGAAGGCGATGAGGAACCCGAAGATCGCGCTGCCGATGCCGGAGCCGCCGCGCCCCTTGTCGGTGATGCGCTCGGCGCTCATGTCCACCTTCACGCGGGTCAGTGCCTCGACGCGCTTGGGGTCGAGCCCCTCGCGCTCGAGCCGCTGCCCAAGAATGGCCGAGCGAAGGGCGTTCTCGATGATCTGCACCTCATTGAGCGACGACGCGTTGCGACCGGCGTACGAGGCCTTCTGCTGCGAGATGGTGAGTGAGTCGAGCACCAGGTAGCCGCGGCGCGTCTTCGCCATCACGTCCTTGGTAGCCAGCGACTCGGCCTCCGCCATCCGATCCGGCGTGATCACGACCACCTGCGTCGTCGCGCTTCCCATCGGTCCGCCATCGAGCCGGGTGGCCACCCGCTCGCCGAGCCCCGTTCCCGTGGCGTCGATGATGCGGATGTCGGCGACCTTCACGTCCTTCATGCCCCGCACCGACAGGTACGCCGGCAGGATCATGATGACGCCGAAGAAGACCGGGCCGAAGATGGTGACGATGATGAACCACTTCGTGCGGACGCGCTCGAGGAACTCGCGCTTGATGACCGTCCAGAGCTTAGCCATGACCGGACATGCCCTCCTCGACGCCCGCCGCCCCGACCTTGTCGAGGAAGATCTGGTGCAGCGACGGCTGGATCAGTTCAAAGCGCTGGACGGACGCGCCGGTGGCCACCAGACGCTGCAGCAGCAGCTGCGGGTCGGCGGTGGCCGCCATCTCTATTTCGAAGAAACGGTTGTTGTCGTCCATCTTGGAAACGAGCGACCGGTCGGCGAGGATCGCCGAGACGGCGGTCGATGGGTCGCCGGAGAGCGCGAGCGCGATGTTGCGCTTGTTGTGCTCCGACTTGACGGCCACCACGGTGCCGTCGAGCACCTTCTCGCCGCGGGCGATGATGCACACCGAGTCGCACAGGCGCTCGGCGTTGTCCATCAGGTGCGTGGAGAAGATCACCGTCTTGCCGCGGTGCTTGAGATCGACCACGGTGTCCTTGAGCGCCTGCGCGTTGATGGGGTCGAGCCCGCTGAACGGCTCGTCGAGGATGACGATCTCGGGATCGTGCAGCAGCGTGCCGATGAACTGCACCTTCTGCTGCATGCCGCGGGAGAGCTCGTCCACCTTGGCGTTGCCCCAGTCCTTCTCCGGCGTGCGCAGCGACAGGCGTTCCAGCCACTCGTCGATGCGGCGGTCGGCCGTCTTCGCACCGACGCCCTTGAGCTCGGCGAGGAAGCGCAGCAGCCGGCGCACCTGCATCTTCTTGTAGAGACCGCGCTCTTCGGGGAGGTAGCCGAGGCGGTCGAGCAGGCCAGGCGTGGTGTTGGGCGCGCCGAGCAGGATGATCGACCCCGAATCGGGAGCGATCACGTTGAGGATCATGCGGATGGTCGTCGTCTTGCCGGCGCCATTGGGGCCCAGCAGTCCGTAGACCGAGCCGCGCGGAACGGCGAGGGAGAGCTCGCGCACCGCGACAAATTCGGCGAACCGCTTGGTGATTCCCCGGAGTTCGAGGGCCAGTTCTGGCATGTGGACGGGGTTCGAGTTCGGACGAATATACGCCGCGGGCCGCGGCGCGCTGGGAATGGGGACGGGCGGAGCCTTGAGCGGGCCCGGCAATTGCGTCACACTACGCACATGACGCACCGGCGGATTCTCTCGTTGGTCCTGCTGGCGGCGGCCTGCGGCGGCACGGATGCCGCGCGCACCGCGCCGCGGGAGCTTGTGGCGTTCAACGCGGGCTCGCTGGCGCGCCCGTTGCGCGCGGCGCTCGACAGCTTCGCCGCCCGCGAGGGCGTGCGCGTGCTGCAGGAGAATGCCGGGTCCCTCGAGTCCGCGCGCAAACTGACCGAGTTGGGCAAGGTGCCCGACATCATCGCGCTGGCCGACGAGGATGTCTTCCCCCGGCTGCTCGTGCCGGCGCACGTCTCGTGGTACGTCCGGTTCGCGCACAATCGGATGGTGCTGGCCTACACGGCACGGTCCCGCGAGGCGGCCACGATCAATGCCGGCAACTGGTGGCAGGTCCTGCAGCATGCCGGCGTAGAGACCGGCCGCAGCGACCCGCAGCTCGACCCGAACGGCTACCGCACCCTGATGGTGCTGCAGCTCGCCGAGCGTCACTATGCGCAGCCCGGCCTCGCGGCCCGGCTGCTGAAGTCCATGCCGGCCCGCAACGTGCGCCCCAAGGAAGCCGACCTGGTGGGGCTCCTGCAGGCCGGCGAGTTCGACTACATCTGGTCGTACGAGTCGATGGCCCGCGGCATGGGGCTGAAATTCGTGCAGCTCCCCGAGGCGCTCGACCTGTCCGCGGTCGCCGACTCGGCGTTCTATGCCACCGCCATGGTGAAGGTGCGCGGCAAGGGTGCCGACTCGGTCACCTTCCGCGGCCGGCCGATCGTCTACGCGCTCTCCGTGCCGCTCGCCGCGCCGCATCGCGCGCTCGCCGAGCGCTTCGTGCAGTGGCTGCTCGGCGTCGACGGGCGGCGCATCCTTCGCGCCCAGTCACTCGACGCGCTCGACGCGCCGGTGGTGGTCGGAACCGGCGCACCCGCGGGGCTCGCACCCTGACGATGCCTCCCGCACCACCGGCCGCCGCCCAGGGGCGCGGGCTCCAGCGCGCGACGGCGGTGCTGGCCGCCCTGGCCAGCTCGCTGCTGCTGCTCTTCCTTGCCGTCCCCATCGGCAAGTTGATCGGCGCCGGCGGGGCCGACGGCGTGCGCGAGCTCGCCTCCGACGCCGAGCTGCGCGCGGCGCTTGCGCTGACCGCGCTCACGGCGACGGCGGCGACGCTGCTCGGGGTGGTGGGGGGAACGCCACTCGCCTGGCTGCTCGCCCGCCGCGACTTCCGCGGCCGGGCGGTGGTGTCGGCCGTGCTCGACCTGCCGCTGCTCGTGCCGCATCCGGTGGCCGGCATCGCCCTGCTACTGCTGCTCGGGCGCGATTCGGCGGTGGGCGGCGCGCTGCTCGCCGCGGGGCTGCGCGTGGTCGGCACACCCCTCGGCATTGTCGCGGCCATGCTGTTCGTGGCGGCTCCGCTCTTCATCAGCGGCGCCCGCGAGGCGTTCGCCCGGGTCGATGCACGTTACGAAGCCGTGGCGCGCACGCTGGGCGACCCGCCGCTGCGCGCCTTCCGCCGCGTCACGCTGCCGCTCGCGCGACGCGGACTCATCGCGTCGGCGGTGGTGATGTGGGCGCGCGCGGTGAGCGAGTTCGGCGCCATCGTCGTGCTGACGTACAACCCCAAGGTGGCCAGCGTCCTCAGCTACGACCGCTTCACGAGCTTCGGGCTGCGCGAGGCGCTGCCGGTGGCGGCCGTGCTCGCCGTGCTCGCGCTGGTTCCGCTGACGGCCCTGCGCACGCTGCGCGATGCCAATGACCGGGGCGCCCCGTGATTGAATGCCAGGCCCTCGGCGCGCGGCAGGGCAGTTTCCGCCTGACCGATGTGTCCTTCACGGTTCCCGCCGGCGGCTATGGGGTGGTGATCGGTCCGGCCGGCTCCGGCAAGACGACGCTGCTCGAGACGATCGCCGGTATTGTCCCCGTCACGTCGGGGACGCTTCGGCTTCACGGGGCCGACGCGACGATGATCGCGCCCGAGACACGCGGGCTGGGGCTCGTGTATCAGCACGCGTACCTGTTTCCGCACCTCAGCGTGGCGGCCAACATCTCATACGGCGCGGTCAGCGCCAGCGTGGCGGACGAGGTGACACGCCGGTTCGGCGCAGACGAACTTCTTGGGCGGCCGGTGCATGCCCTGTCGGGCGGCGAGCGCCAGCTGGTGGCGCTCGCCCGCGCCTTCGCGCGCCGGCCGGCGGTGATGCTGCTGGACGAACCGTTCAGCGCACTCGACCCGCGTCGCCGCACCCTCGTGCGCCGCGAAGTGCGCGCACTGCACCGCGAGTGGGGACTGACCACCTTGCAGGTGACGCACGACTTCACCGAAGCCGGACTGCTCGGCGATGTCGCCGTACTGCTCGACACGGGGCGCGCCCTGCAGTCGGGCGCGCCCGACGAGCTGTTCCGCCGGCCGGCGTCGCCCTACATCGCCGAGTTTCTCGGCGCGGAGAACGTGCTGGCCGGCACCATGCGCGTGCTCGAGGAACACGCGCCCGACTGGCTGGAGGGCGAGGCGGCGACGATCGCCCACGGCTACCGCGCCATCGAGTTCACCTCGGGACCGTTGACGCTGTACACGGTGGGTGACTTTCCTGCCGTGGCGGGACACGCCGTCATCCGCGCCGAGGAGATCGTGCTGTCGCCCGAAGCGCCGTCCGGGTCGGCGCGCAACCGGTACCGCGGCGTCGTGGTCGAGATCGCCACGCTGGGAGCGCTGACACGGGTGACGATCGAGGTCGCGGGGGTGCCGCTCGTGGCGTCGCTGACCACGCGTTCGGCCAAGGAACTGGCGCTTGCCACCGGCACGCCGGTGACGGCGTCGTTCAAGGCGATGGCGGTGCATCTGTGCTAAGGGCGGTCGCCGGGCGACCCGCCGGTGCACCGGTCACCGCATCGAACGCATCAGCCTTCCCCACAGCAGAACGAGCCGACGGCGCGGCAGGAGACGCGCCATCAGCGCCATGACCTTGGTGCGACCGCCGATCAGGAGCGTCGCGGAACGGGCGCGCTGGATGGCTGACAGGGTGATGGACGCCACCTCCGTTGCCGGCATCAGCCGCTCGCCCTCGACGCGTCGCACGCCGGCGGCCGACTGGAATCCGGTGTCGGTGCCGCCGGGGCAGACCGAGATCACGCGGACGGGGGTTCCGTCGATTTCCCCGGCCACCGCTTCACTGAAGCTCAGCACGAAGGCCTTGGACGCGGCATAGGCCGCCATGCCGGGCAGCGGCTGCAGGGCAGCCGACGACGCCACGTTGACCAGCGTACCGCCCGATGGCTGGTCCGCCATCCGTCGCAGCGCACGCGCCGACGCTTCGGCGAGGGCGACCACGTTGACGGCCAGCAGCCGATGCTGCGCCGCGTCCGCGACTTCGCGTACGTCGCCGCGCACGCCAATGCCGGCGCAGTTCACGAGACCGCCCAGCGGGCCGTCATCAATGAGCCGTCCAAGCACCGACCGACCGACTTCGGTGGACAGGTCGGCCGGTTCTGCCACCATGCCGGGGCAGTCGCGCACGAGCGCGGTCAGTCCTTCAACATCACGGTCGACGGCGATGACCGTGTGACCCGAGGCGTGCAGTTGCACCGCGAGCGCCTTGCCGATGCCGCTGGCGGCGCCGGTCACGATCCAGCGCGCACCGATCGGCGCGTAATGGCGTGCGAGTTCGATGAGTCCCGCGCGCCTCGATACGGACGGCGTCAGGCCCAGCGCGGCAAGGCGTGCGTCGCTTGCCATCAGGACGTCCGAGTTGAGGCACTGCGCAGACAGCGGCAGCCACCGCCGGACCCGACGCGCCACGGCGCTGGCAAGACCGGGAACGCGGATACCGCCCGCGGCATGCCCGGTAATCTCCCCAATCTCACGAAGGAGCGCGCCAATAGACACCGGCGCGCCGTCCGTCGCGAAGTACGTCTGTCCCGCGGCAGCGGGCGTCGTGCCGACACGCAGGAGCGCTGCGCACAGGTCGTCCACGTGCACCAGGCTCACGCGTCCGGGAAAGTTCACGCGCGCGGCCAATTTGCCCGCGCGCACCATCCCGAGAAGAACGCGCACGTGGCTGTCGGCGCGCATCCCGGGACCGTACACCCACGTCGGGCGCACGATCGCGAACGGCAGCCCCGAGGCCGCCACCCGTCGCTCGCCCTCCAGCTTGCCTTCGCCATATCGGGTCAGCGGGTGCGGGATCGCGCTTTCGTCCAGCGGCATCGTGCACGGATCATCGGGTGCCCGATCGACGGCGCCGATCGAACTGGCATACACCACGCGCCGTGGGGCGCACGTCTGCAGGGCCTCGAGCAGCCGGTTCGTGGCGCGCACGTTGTTGCGATAACCCGCCTCCCCCGATCCCACCGAAGCGTTCGCCGCAAGGTGAAAGACGAGCGCTCCGCGTCCACAGGCGGCGGCAATGGCTTCGATGGGTGCGTCGGTCAGGTCGAGGGCGTGCAGCTCCACAGCGGCATCAGGGAACGGTCCGAGTGTCTCGGGGTGCCGCGCAATGGCCACCACCTGCGCCGGCTCGCCGTCCACGCCGTCGCGCAGCACGCGCTCCACGAGCCGACGGCCGATGAACCCGGTCGCCCCGGTGATCACGACCCGCGTCACGAGGCGATTCCGTGCATCTCGGCGCTGGCCGGTTTCGAGGCTGCGGCGCCGCACCACGAGGCGAGCACGGCCAGTGGGAGCAGCAGCGGCCCGAACGCCGTGGCTACGCGGGTCCATGTCGGATGCGGCCCAGCATCCGCCAGCCGGCCCTTCTTGGCCCGGTTGTAGAAGAAGTTGTGGCTGCCGGTCAGCAGGTTCAGCAGGGTCTGGTACCAGCCGAACACCTCATACTCGGCGCTCCACCAGTGCGGAGTGAGGCGGTCGAACCCGCCGCGCTGCATGGCCGCCGCGAGTCCGTCGAGACTGAAGTGCGTGGCATGATGCGGGATGTCGGCGTAGCACCAGCGACTGCCGCCGACATCGGCCTGCATCGAGTCGAGGTTGGGCACGCAGACGTAGAGGACTCCGCCAACGCGCAGCAGTCGTCGCGCCAGGGCGAGCGTCGCGGCAGGGTCCGGCACGTGTTCCAGCGAGTGCCACATGGTGATGCCGTCGAGGGAGCCGTCGGCAATGCCGGCGTCCGCGACCGCGCGGTCGTCGAATGGCGCGGGGACGAAGCGGACGCCGGCGCCGGTGTCGGCGAACCGCGCGTTCGCCGGGTTCGGCTCGAACACGGTCACGTCGCAGCCCGACGATGCCAGCGCATTGGCGAACGCGCAGGCGCCACCGCCGACGTCGGCAATCCGCGGCCGGCGTTCCATCGGGAGCAGCGGGCGCACGCGCACGACGCGCTGGCGGATGAAGCGATGCATCAGCACCCGCTGCGCGGCACCCAGCGCGGCCTCGCCGACGTCGGGAGAAATGACCTGTGCGGACTCCCGCGGCGCCGGGTGGGTGCGGGCAACCGCGCACTGCGTGCAGAGCACCGCACCATAGTCGCCCAGGTCCCGAAGGTCGGCGCTCGTGTGCAGGCGCAGCCCGAGCTGCGCGTCGCTGCCGGCGCCGCACAGCGGACAGCGCGTACCGGCGGCAGCGGCGCCGGATGAGCGTCGTGACGTCCAGATCTCGAGCGTGCGGTGGGCGCGGGAGCAGAGGCCGGCGGCGAACCCGACGCGGCAGCACTGTTCGGCCAGCCAGCTTCCGGGCCACCCGGACGCGTCCGTGCGCGCCGGCACGCCGCCATTCTGCCTGATGTTCATCGCGCAGTATCTCGTGGCCCACGGGGATTGGCAAGATCGCTGGCGCACGGCGAACGCATGGTCATTGCGCCCCGCAGCCCGGCACCGTGCGCGCCATGTCGAGGATGGAGTAGGCGCTGTCGTGATACGCCAGCACGCTGCCGACCGGCGCTTCCCCGTCGGCCGGCAATACGTAGAAGTTGACGCCGTCGCCGACGAGGCGCCGCAGCCGGCGGCAGGTCGGTTTCAGGTACGGCCGGGCGTCGAAGTTGTGCGGCCCCTTCGTGATCACGCCCAGCATCATCAGTCGATTCACCGCCGAGAAGACGTAGTTGCGCACGTACCACAGCTGGTTGATGTCGTGCACGGTCGTGTAGGCCCCGCGCCGCGCGGCGAGACGGAAGCGCACCCAGTTCTCATCCACCGGCGGAATGGCGAACAGGCTGGCGGGCGGGGAGTTGTGCCGCGCCCAGTTCATCGCGCCAGCTTCCCTCGGCTCCGGACGCGATAGGTGGAGCCGGTTGCTGATTGCCACCGAAGACTCGGGGAGCCATCCGCGGCCGAACGGCTGGTCCATGATGACGGCCACCACCGGCAATGCGATGACGCTCGCCAGCATTGCCCAGGGCCGCGGCGCGCTCGGCGTGCCCTCGGGGGCGTGGCGAGCGCCGAGCAGGAGGCCCATGGCCGCCACGCCCGTTGCGAACATCGCCCAACGCACCGGGATCGTGAGCGCCAGCAGGCCATCGAGCAGCGGCACGTCCCGCGCGACCACCACGAGCAGCGCAACCAGTCCGCACGTCCAGGCCGCGGCGCCAGCTGCCGCAAGCCGACGGTCCGGTGACGGCCGCAGCACGACGCCGAGCACGATGGCCAGCGCCGCTTCGGCAACCACGCGATCCGGATGCGCCACCGCCAGCACGCCGGCCCACGGCGCCAGGAACGCGTACCGGCCGGCGTAGCGGCGGCGTGTCAGGGTCGTCAGCGCGAGTCCCAGCACGAGCGGCTTGGCCAGCAGCGATGCGCGGATGAGGTAGAGCGGCATCAGCGCCGGTATGGGCGCGACGTTCATCACGACGATCCACGCGGCGGCGGCGGCGGTCAGGACGAGCGCCGCGCGCCGCGCGCGCCGCGCCGCGGGGTGGTCGCGCTGCATGGCGCCGGCGATGGCCAGCGCGAGCGCCAGGGCATACCAGGGATATCCGTCGCGCCAGTGATCGCGCACGAACGTGTGATAGCCGAACACGCGAAAGACCGCCCAGAGCTGGTCTTCCGATCCGACGCCGGGCGCCGGGCGATGCAGCAGCAGGTAGAGCACGTTCGGCGCCGCCACCAGCGCGGCGGGGAGGAACGCCAGGCGCAATGCCCGCACGGGCAAATGCCACGGGGCGATGGCGAGAACGGCAATGCCGGCGCACAGGCCGATCGACGGGTGCACGTCGAACGCGAGCGCGGCGAACAGCAGTGCGG
>Ga0315272_10001665_pt1 | contig 10942 bp, 12 predicted proteins | sample C3_middle_MG_FD_203918 | JGI IMG/M metagenome (GOLD analysis project Ga0315272, IMG submission 203918) | Sediment microbial communities from Yellowstone Lake, YNP, Wyoming, USA - C3_middle | ecosystem: Environmental > Aquatic > Freshwater > Lake > Sediment | place: USA: Wyoming | collected...
TTTTTGGGGCCCAGTTCAAAATGGTCGTCATTTTTAATTTATCGGTCATCTCTTTTTGTGCTATAATATGAACATGTTAATTAATTTTTTTTGAAATGATTTTAGTCAGAAAATGTAAAAAATATTTGTTGGAAAATAAAAAAAATGAAAAAGGTTTTACTTTGATTGAAGTGATGGTTTCTTTGGCTGTGGTTTCTTTGTTGATGACTGGATTTTATGATTTGATGCTTATGTCATTGAAGGTGACAGCGGATAATGCTGGGATAGTTGAAGCGACGGAAATTGCTAATCAAAAAATGGAACGGATTAGAAACATGAAATATGATGATGTTGGAACTTTGACTGGAAGTCCACATGGATTAATTCAAGAACATGAAACGGTAAATCGAAACGGACTGTTTGAGGTCCACACGATGGTGGTTTTTTTTGATGATCCTTATGACGGCACATTGGCTTCTGGAACGGATTCTATATTTGTAGATTACAAAATTGCTACTATTGATGTTAGTTGGGTGGGGAGATATGGACCAAAAAAAATTACGGTGTTTACAAAAATTGTGCCCAATACTCAAGAAACATTAGCTGGCTATGGTTTGTTAAAATTAATGACAGTTGATTCGAGTGGCGCAATCGTGCCAAACGCAATTATTCACGTACAAAATAAGGCTTTGACCGTATATGCAGACTATGTCAGTGATACTTCTGGTCAATTTAATTTGGCTTTGTTACCCGGTTTTGAGGATTATGAAGTAACTGTTAGTAAGTCTGGATATTCGACGGAAAAGACTTTTGCTCGTGATTTGGTAAATTTAAATCCGACTAAACCGAATATTACAATTATAGATGGTGTCAAAACGGAAGAAAGTTTTTCGATTGATCATTTGGCAAATTTGACCATCCGAACCGTTTCTAACAATTTGCCGGATAATTGGCGAGTAAATACTTTAGCAACTGTTGATAGTGTCAGTCCGAAAATTGGTCTTGACCAAGCCGACAATGCATATTTTGTTTGGCAAAAAAATGATGTTTTGTCTTCAACGGTATATATGCAGAAATACGATAGTGCAAACACAAAGCAATGGGCAAATGATTTGGCGATAAATTCGTCAGCATCTCAAGTAAATCCAGATATAGCAACCGAAAAGTCTGGAAAATCTTATGTTGTTTGGCAGGATAATTCAGTAAGTTTAAAGTTGTTGGCGCTTGATACAAACGGTTATATTAATAAGATCGCTAAAATTCAGTCTGATTTTGGGGTAACAAATAAACTCAAATCTTTTGCAATTGCTGGTAAAGAATTTTGGTTTAATAAATTTAAATCTCTTTGGTCATCTTTGCTGGCACTTGGAAAACGCGAGGTGAGAATGCAAAACGCTGTAGCCGCGACCACGGTAACGGTTGTTCAATCAAAAATTAGCGCTGCGGTAAATAGCAGTAATCTTATTTCTCTAAATTTAGATTCTACGCCAACTGTTGGAAACGTTTTGATTGCAATTGCGGTTCATAGTCATGCTGGTCGAACGTTTAATGTTCCGACTACAAACGGAAATGCTTTTACGGTTTCAAGATACAGCGACACTATTAATGCGCTTGATGTGGGAATTTGGCATAAAGTATTTCAATCAAGCGATACAAAAAATGTTCAAATCACCCTCCCTTCTGGTCAATATATTGATGGTGGCGTTTTGATGGTGATGGAGGTTTCCGGTTTGGACAAAAGTAATCTTTTAAATGTTACAACTGCAAATGACCAGACTTCAGGAGTCACTAGTAAAACGGCTTTTTCAGGAAATACTACAAACTCCTCTGACAATGCTTTTGCTGTATCGGCGGCGGCTTTCGAAAATGATGGATTTAGTACACCAACAAATTCAAATTGGACTTCAGCTTCGGCAAATTTTTGGGTGCAACAATTGTGGACTGATTGGGTAACGGGTAACGATGGATCATTGGCGGTTGCGACTATGAATATAAATGCGGCAGCAGTTCAAAGTGCTACCGTTACGCTAACCGGAGGCTCTAATACTTATCGGAATAGTGCCTTGGCAGTTTTTAACGTTTTGCCACCGGAACAAACAATTACTAGTGCCGTTGGTAGTCAGAATGCGAATGTGGTTATGCCCCAGTCTGATTATTATCTTGGCGGGAAATTTGTTGTCGTTAATAGTGGCACTTCACGTAATGTTAATTCGGTAAAGCTTCAGGAATTTGGTACAGTTGATGCCCAAGCAAAAATTAGTTCGGTAAAATTATATTACGACTTGGACACGACGGCACCGTTTGATTGTGCAAGTGAAAGCTACAATCCAGGAACAGATTTGCAATATGGCTCAGCGTCAACTTTTGATGGGCCTGATGGGTTCGCTACTATCACGCAAGCGGGTGGGGTAAATATTACAACTACAAAAACTCTTTGTCTTTATCCAGTGGTCAGTGTGTCGAGTACAAACAATAACGAAACTTTGGATATTAAGATCAATAATCCTTCAACTGATGTTGTTATTAGCTCAGGTAATTCAACCCCTATTTCGTCGGCAGATATTAGTGGTTCAACTATTTTGATTGCACCAGCGAACATAAATCAAATGCATGCGCGTTTGCGAAAAGATAATGGTGATGAAAATGGTGCGACCTGGAGAAACTATGAAGATGTAGCTGATTCAATTTATTTAAGCGAGAACTTGAGAATTCGTTTTGAAATGGCAAATTTGGGTGGGGTGCCATCAACTGCGATGGCTTATCGCTTGGAGTATGGCGAATTGACAACAAGTTGCGACGCGATTACTACCTGGAATGCCGTTCCGAATAATAGCAGTTTGGCCTGGGAAACAGTTGGTTCGAGCTTTTACGCAAATGGCGCGTTTAGTTCAAATATCTCGAATGGTTTGACTGATGAAAATTCAACATTTCACGCTAGTCAATTGATGAGTACTGGAAATCAAGTAAATTCGTTGAGTTTAGCGTCAGGAGAATTTGCGGAAATGGAATATGATATCAAAGCAAACCCTAGTGTCGGCGACAAGACATTTTGTTTCAGACTTACTGACCAGGGCGATGCCTCGGTTATTACTTATAAAAAATATGCGGTGGTAACAACTAAGGGGGATGAAAATATTTTTATTCGGGCAGTTGATGCTAATGGTAACTTTGTTGGCGCAATTAAAAAAGTAAATGCCGATACTAGTGATGCAAATCAGGTAAATCCAGTAATCGCTTTGACTGAAAAATCTGGGGTGGCAACAACTTCAGTGGCTTGGGAGGATAATCGAAATGGGAACAGTGATATTTATTTACAAATTCTTGATGCTGATGGAGTTCGGCAATTACCAACTGATTTACGTGTGACCAATAATACTGATAATAACTATGAACCAAGCTTGGCTTTTGATTCTAGTGATAATCTGTATGTTGCATGGGTTGATAATAGTTTGAGTAAAGATATATATATTAGTAAATATGATTTAGGCGGTAATTTATTATCAGGACCAATTGCTTTGAAAAATAGCGCGGATCAGGAATATAATCCCCAGATCAAATTTGATAATGCTGATAATTTATATTTGACTTATACTAGAGAGGCGAGTGGTATTAAAAAAGTTTACATTGCTAAATATGATTCTACACTAGCTACTGTTTGGGAAAAAAATCCAAACAACGGCGGAGTAGGTTTTAACCATTATAATGGTAGCTTGGGAGTTTACAACACAACAATCTACACGACTTGGACTGATGAAAGAAATGCAAACAAAGATATTTATGCCCAAAAATTGGATTCAAGCGGAAATCCGATTTGGGCTAATGATTTAAAGTTAAATATTGGACTTGATTCCGCTGACCAAATCGGTTCAAGTGTGGCCGTAAGAAGTAATTTAAATGCCGTAGGCGTTTGGCAAGATAATCGTAACGCCAAAAATGAAATTTATGCGACTGAATTTAATGATCCGGGTTCTTTGATTGGTGTTTCCGGGGTGCCACTTGAGATAGTTGGAACAAAAAAAATTGGAGAAAATCCAATTATTTACAAATATAATCAGGTGCAAACAACGGATGCCAATGGATATCTGCATCTATCGCTTGATTGGGATGTGCCTGGATATTCAGTTTTTATTCATACCGCTTCATCTTCGAAGACAATTATTTTAAGAGATCCGCCACAATCTTTAGTGCTTTCGCCAGCGGATAATAAAACAATGATTATTTATGTTCAATAAAAAAGGTTTTACATTAATAGAAACAATGGTGGTGATGTTGATTTTTTCTGTGTTGGCACTTATTGTGGGCGACATGGTTATTGCGGGTTTAAAAAATTCTCGTTATGAATCAGAAGAAGCAACAGCGGTTGAGTATGCTCGAAAATCAATGGGAATAATTACCAAAGATATTCGTGGTGCCAATACTTCAGAACGGGGAGATTACCCAATAATTACCGCGCTACCAAATGAATTGACTTTTTTTAATGATGCGAATGGTGATAATTTGATGGAAAAAATTCGATATTATTTATCTGGGACAAATTTGGTTAGAGAAATCTATTTGCCTGGGCCTTTAAAAGATTACAGTATATTTGATGCATCTAGCACTGTAGCGATGTATGTTAACAATAATGCGTTACCAATTTTTACTTATTATAATTCTGGTTTGGCTACAACTACAACCATCAATCAAATCAGAATGGTGGATATTTATTTGATGATTAATGTAACTCCCTATATTGCGCCGAATGATTTTATCTTGCAATCAGATATTAATTTAAGAAATTTAAAAGATTATTAATTGGTATTTTATCTTGAAAATATTTTCACATATGAAAAAAATATTAGACAACAAAAACGGGTATATTTTGGTGACGGTAATAGTAGCGGTCGGGTTGTTTTCGGTTATTTTTATGGGAGCATTGAGTTTAGCTTTGATGCAAATGAAGTTGAATATTTCTAAAATTGCCAATACCCAAGCACTACACGTAGCTGACGCCGGTGTTAATTATTATCGTTGGGTGCTATATCATAATAAAAATGATTTTTGCAACAAGGAGACTTGTAAATCAGGCCCCGACTACGGACCTTATGGGCCTTATGAATATAAAGATGCATCTGGTGAAATCTCTGGATATTATAATTTGTATATTACGCCACCAGCGACCAATGGCTCTACAATTGTAAAAGTAAAATCGGTTGGTTGGATGAAGGATTTTCCAAATATAAAACGAGATATTGAAGTAAGATTAGGAATTCCGGCCTGGTCAACGTATTCAACTTTAAGTAATTCTTTTGTTCGCTTTGGCGCTGGCACCGAGGTTTGGGGTCCAATTCATTCTAATGCGGGAATTAGATTCGACGGTAAAGCTCATAATTTAATCACATCAGGAATATTAAATTTTAATGATCCTGAAAATGGTAATGCAAATGAGTTTGGCGTATATACCAGTTTGTCACCGGCTGATCCAACCCCGGATGGAAATAACCCGCCGTTGAATGTGCCAACCCGAACTGATGTGTTTATGGCTGGGCGTATTTTTCCGCAGGCAGTTATAAGTTTTGATATGTTGGATAATTATATAAATGTTGCATATAGTTTAGCGACAACAAATGGTTATGTCTTGGCTAATTCAGGCGTTCAGGGTTATCATCTTGTTATTACCCCGGTAGTTGGACTAAACAATGATATAATAAAAATTTATAAAGTTAATACTGTTACTGGGACTTGCGATAGTGTGGATAGTTATGGTATTACCAGCGAAACTTTGTTTGCTACGATTACACCACCAGCAAATGGGATAATTTTTGCAAAAGATCGATTATGGATTGATGGGCAGATTAATAATGAACGATTAAATATTTTGGCTTTCAATACTCCTTTTGCTGGATCAGCTACTGATATTATCATTAATAATAATTTAAAATATACAAATTTTGACGGTACGGATGCAATTGGTTTAATTGCCCAAAGGGATATAAGTGTTGGAATGTATAGCGCTAATTCATTAACAATTGACGGGGGTTTAATTGCAAAAACCGGTCGTATCGGCCGTAATTATTATACCTGTAAAAACACAAATGGATGCAGTACGACCTATTGTGTGAGAAATTCAATTACGGTTGATGGCTCAATGGCGTCAAACGGGCGTTACGGATTTGCTTTTACTGATAATACTGGCTATATTTTTAGAAATTTAATTTACGACAATAATTTAACTTTTGCGCCACCGCCACATTTTCCTAGTACGGGAGAATACAAATTTATTTCTTGGAAAGAGGATTAAAATATTATAAAAGCGATTCAGACTGAATCGCTTTTTTTGTATTATTAAGTAATATTTGACAAAATAAAATAAATAGTTTATCATATCAGTATATTTTGATATGATAAAATCACTTTGTTTCACAAATAAAGAATTGACCAAAGAATTTGCTGATTTGGCAAAATTTTTGCGGGTGATCGGCGAGGATAATCGTTTGCGAATTTTGTGTTTGTTAAAAAAACAAGAATATTGTGTTTGCGAGATAGTTGAGTATTTAAATTTGTCGCAAAATTTGGTTTCGACTCATCTTAAGGTTTTAAAAGAACATAGTTTGGTGGAAAGTCGTCAGGAATGGAAAAATATATATTATTTCGCCAACAAAAAAACATTTAAAAAATATAATAAAATATTAACTAATTTTTTAAAAAATTATGAATAAAAAAATAAACAGTATCCAAGTTTTAGGTTCGGGTTGTCCGACTTGCGGAAAATTATTTGAATTAACCAAACAAGCGGTGAAAGAATTAAATTTGGGTGTAGAAGTTGAATATATTACTGATATTCAAAAAATAATTGATTTAGGGGTGATGTCGAGTCCAGTCTTGGTGGCGGATAATACTATTTTAGTGGTTGGACAGTTGCCAAGTTTGGAAAAAATTAAAGAATTGTTAAGTACCAAGTTATAGTCAGGGGCCGAAGATGATGCTTGTTGTTCTTGTCATGGTTGTTGCTAAATTGTATGAGCATATTTTATCCAGCACAATTATTAGCTAATTGGTTATCGTTTGGTGTTTTTGGTTTGGCACCAAAAGTTTTGGCGGGCGAGACAGTAAACTTTTTTATATTTGATAAGATTAAAGTCTTCTTGCTTTTGACGGTAATAATTTATGCCGTGTCATTGATTCGAACTTATTTACCGCCGGAAAAAATTCGTAATATTTTGTCACATAAAAATAAATTTGTGGGAAATATTTTAGCGAGTTTGTTTGGAATCATTTTATTTATTTAATTATCTGATCAAATAAATTTTTTTAATCATCACTTCAATAAAAAAAATTCCAGAACTTCTGGAATTTTTTATAAAAATATTATTTTTTTGCAATTTCACCTTTTGGATTCAAGCGGTAATAGTTAATGCCTACATCCTCAATCCATTTGTTTACACTTTCGTTATCAAAGGCAACGCAACTTGAACCACATTTCCAGACCACCATGTCTGCTGGAGTTTTTGCACCTTGCTTAACGATAGTTTCGATTCGATTACCGACAATTTTTACGGCTTCGCTAGGTGATTTAAAACAAGAGTAGCCACTTTGAGTTGGGCTTTCTTTGCCTCGGTAACCCCAGTAATTGAAACAATCAGCCCCATTCTTTTTTGGTGAATGGATTCCAAATTGGCTTTCTTTCAAAGCAATTCCGACCAAGAAAGCAGCGACGGGTTTTTCTCGCTTGGAAATGTCCTCAGACATTATTTCCATTGGGGTGTTTTTTACGATACTTAGAATCTCATGATGAAGTTTCTTAGTTTTTTCCAATTTAATTTGTTCGAGATTTAAATTATCTTCATCAGCCAAGGCGGTGTTCATACTATCCGGTCGAAAGGCTGGTGATAAAGTAATACTTTTGTCGTTTTCAAGTGTATTTGTTGCTAGTGAAGTCGGGACAATAGTATAAAATGAAGAAATTATTAAAACCGCTAGAGTCGCTAACGTGAAATTTACCACTGGCCATTTGAATTTGGACCATTGTCTCAGGTCGGCTTCGAGTGTGACTGAGTCACTAGATTTTTGTCGTTTTTTTATCCGTATTCTCTTTGCCTGCCTTTTGGACTCACTTTTGGAAAGTCTTTTTTTCATACAATGCTAATATTAGATAAAATTAAAAAAGAATAGCTTGCGCTATCTTAAACCTTCAATATCTTAACAAATTGTCAGAAAAATGCAATACAGGTGCGTCAAGACGGAAAAAAAGAGATTTTAGGGATTATTTTTTAGAATATTTGACAGACTATAAAATGTTTGATAGTATATCAATATAGATTGATATACTATCTAAATTAATTAAATAAAAAAATAAAAGTATGAGTAGAGTTTTAACATTTACAAATGAAAACTTTGAAAAAGAAGTTTTGCAAGCTGATTTACCAGTTTTGGTAGATTTTTGGGCACCTTGGTGTGGTCCTTGTCGGATGATGGCCCCAGTATTAGATGAACTGGCGGTTGAATTTGACGGTAAATTAATTATTGGTAAATTGGATGTCGAGAATCCGGCTAATGGTTATCTAGCAAGCCAATTTCGAATTCAGTCAATTCCGAACATTAAATTGTTTAAAAATGGACGAGAGGTAAAAGATTTTGTTGGCTATCGTGATCAAGAACATTTTTCTCAAGAATTAAAACAGGTGCTTTAGGTTTTGCGGATTAATGTTTTTCCAAAATAGGAGTATAATGATATTAGAAATATAATTTTTAATATTAATTTTATGATTGATAAAAAATTTGTTTATGCAGTCGTGGGAGCGTCAGCCAATCCGGAAAAATATGGCAATAAGGTTTTGGCTGATTTGCTGGCTGGAGATTACAAAGTTATCCCAGTTAACCCTAAAGGGGGGAAAATTTTGGGACAAAAAGTTTTTCCCGTTTTGTCAGAAATATTTCATTTGCCGGATGTGGTGATATTTGTTGTCCCACCGCCAGTGGCGATGGCAGTTTTGAAAGAGGCAAAAGATTTGAGAATAAAAAAGTTTTGGTTTCAACCCGGCAGCGAAAGTGAAGAAATTAAAAATTTTTGCCAAGAAAATAAATTGGATGCAGTTTTTGATGCCTGCATAATGGTTGAAAGAAAGAAATGAAAAATTTATATTAGCATAATATTTTAATTGGATGTATAATTAAGTCAAGATGAAATTTGAAAAATATGGATAATAATTTAGAGATATTTATTAAAGCCATCAGTGAGCCAACCCGGCTTCGAATTCTTAATTATTTAAAAAAAGAATGTTGTGTGGGTGAATTATGGAAACGCTTAGAGTTGCCACAAAATTTAACCTCCCATCATTTGCGTGTTTTGAAAGATGCCAAACTGGTGATTCCCGAAAAGCGTGGCTTGAAAGTCGTCTATAGATTAAATAAAAAATATTTAACTAATAATTTAAAAATGCTGAATGATTATTTGAAATAATTTTTCAGAATTTTTATAAAATTATATGGGAAAATTTCAAAATGAAAGCACAACTGATAGAATAATTAGAGCCGTTGTGGGTGTGGTAATTTTGGTGGTGGCGTATATGATGAGCGGGGCATTGAGTATCGTCATGTATATTGTGGCGATAATATTACTTGTTACCGCGATCACTGGTTTTTGTGCACTTTATAAATTGTTTGATTTTACGACGAAGAAACAATAATAAAATTTCTATATTATAATTTAAAATTAATTTTAAAAATTAAGGTTTATTTAAAAATTACAAAATTATAAAATTAAAAATTATAATTTGTAGAATAATTCCGCCTACGCTCTGCGCGGCAGAGCTTCGGTGGACAGACCCCCAAGCTTTTATGCTTAGGAGTATAAAAAATAATATGACTCAAGCTAATAAAAATTTTATTATGATTGCGGTGGTTGTGGTTGCGATAATTATTGGAACTGCATATGTAATATCTTGTCAGCCGGCGAGGTATAAAAATTATCGATCATTACAACGACCAATGATGATTGGACGTTTTGCTTCTTCAAGTATTCCGGTGCAGGAGAATCTTTCTGCCACTACGGTTCCATCAACACCAACTTCGTTAGCGAATCCGGCAAGTATGAATTGTGAAAAGCAAGGTGGAAAATTACAAATTGAAACTAGACCCGATGGCGGTCAATATGGACTTTGTTATTTTGAAGACAATCGTGCTTGTGAAGAATGGGCATTGATGCGTGGTGAGTGTCCGATTGGTGGACGTAAGACTACCGGTTTTGATACTGAAGCACAAAAGTTTTGCGCTTGGTCGGGTGGTGATACCTTGGCGGTACCAAATGCGGTTTGCAAATTTAATGACGGCTCAAGTTGCCCAGATGAAGCTTTTTATGCGGGGACTTGTCAGAGGGGATTGAAGAAATAGTTTTCATAAATTAAAGATCATGAATTATAGATCACTATTATAGATCAGTATTATAGATCATGAGAGGTCGAAACTCCTATTGGAGATTTGACCTCTTTTTGTGTAAACGTTTTTAGTGACCTGGTTTTCTAATTAAATTATAATAATGTATTATAATCACCCCGCCCTGCCTACCGACAGGCCCCTTTATCAAGGGGTAAGAATAAAAAAACCGCTCTACAAATTTTAATAATCTTGTGGTATTATTAATGTATTAAAAAGAAAGGAGTAAAATATTTATGCTTAAAATTTTGAAATATTTAAAACCATATTTTTGGTGGATCGTTCTGACGATCCTTTTGACTTTTGGGCAAGTGATGGCAACTTTGGAATTACCGAATTATATGGCTAAAATTGTTGATCTCGGGATTATTGGCGGAAATAATAATGTGATAATTACTAATGGTTTGATGATGTTGCTGATTTCATTTTTGGGGGCGATTTGTACAATATGGGCGGGCTATTTGGCGGCAAAAATTTCCACTGGTTTTTCGATGAAAATGCGGGAGAAGGTTTTTGCGAAGGTTGAGAGTTTTTCTTTGGTAGAGTTTAATCA
>Ga0315272_10001666_pt1 | contig 10941 bp, 4 predicted proteins | sample C3_middle_MG_FD_203918 | JGI IMG/M metagenome (GOLD analysis project Ga0315272, IMG submission 203918) | Sediment microbial communities from Yellowstone Lake, YNP, Wyoming, USA - C3_middle | ecosystem: Environmental > Aquatic > Freshwater > Lake > Sediment | place: USA: Wyoming | collected...
TGCAATAAATCTCGAGCCTTCAAATCCTGATTACTATTATACCAGGGGAGAAGCATATTTAAAATTGTCGAAATTCGCTGAGGCAAAAGCAGATTTCGAAAAGACGCTGGTATTTGCTCCAAAGAATGTTGATGCGATGATAAACCTGGGTTCCGCCCAGAATAAACTCGGAAATTTTGATGAGGCACTTAAACTTTTCAACCACGTTGCTGCAATTGATAAGCGGAATACAAAAGTTTATCCTGAAAAGGTAATAACCCTTATTAACCTTAAGAAGTACGATCAGGCACTTCAGACGTCTGATACAGCACTGGTGATAAAGGATACCCCTATGGATTTTTACTGGAGAGGCATTATCTACAGACGGTTGAACAACAATCCGCTTTGTGAAAAGGAGCTTCGGAAAGCTATTGCAAAGGATAAAAAGCTGCCCGAACCGCGCATTGAGCTTGCCGATCTGCTTATTGCATCAAATACTAAAGAGGCTATGGATCAGTGTAATGAGGTTATAAAAAATAATGACAGAAACACCAGTGCTTATCTTACGAGAAGCAAGGTTTTCAAGAAGAACCTTGATTATCCTAGCGCAATAAACGATATCTCGAAGATCATTCTGATTGATCCTGTCAATGCTTCATTTTATTTTGAAAGGGGTAAGTGCTACCAGGAATTCAATCAGCATTCAAATGCTATCAATGATTTTACCAAGTGCATTTCGCTGCAGGTCTCTCAGAAAACTGAAGACCCCGATTCATATTATGCCAGAGCGAAGTCGTATGAGGAAATTCAGGACTTCGACAAAGCAAGAGCCGATTACAATAAGATCACATACCTGTCAAAATATGATGCAAAGGCACGTGAGATGCTTGAACTCTCACAGAAAAGATTATATGAGATTAACAGAGAATCAGACGCTCCCGAAATAGCTGTTGTGAGCCCCGTCCCGGTGAAAGATACTCTTGAGATCAAAGGTGACAAAACCGCTATTCTTATTTCAGGTACTCTCAAAGACAAGAGCAAGATAAAATCATTTAAAATCAACGATGAAAATGTGCAGTGGATTGAGAAGAACGGAGAATATGATTTTCTGGCTAATATCAATGTTACCGGCGTTAATATGATCACAGTTTCTGCTGTCGACGACTACAACAATGAGAAACTGGTGACGTACTCACTGAAGCGTACTGAAATTAATCCGCCAAAGATCAGCATCATCGCCCCCTATACTAATGATGAGGGTCAGGTGATACTCGATAATCTCAAACCCAATATTGCAATCCAGGGTAAGATATTTGATGAAAGCCCAATAAAATCTATAACCGTAGGTAATTTTACGGCAAGCTATAATCCCCAGGAATTAAATCCTTCCTATACTGCCACTCTTGATGTTTCCAACCTCAACAAGTTCACCATCGTGGCTGAGGACATTTACGGAAACAAAAAAGAATCGGAATTTATCATTAACAGGGAAATCGCAGGAATTTCATCCTCGAACCCAATGGGCCGGACCTGGGTGGTATTCGTTGAGAATTCGAGCTATGAGACTTTTGCCAGCCTTGACGGGCCAATAAAAGATATCAGCACAATTCAGAGAGCCCTGGCCAATTATGAGATTCATAATATCATTCATAAAAAGGACATGACAAAAAAGGAGATGGAATATTTCTTCAACATTGAACTTCGTGACCAGCTGAAGAAAAACCAGGTAAAATCATTGCTGGTATGGTACTCGGGCCATGGCAAATTTATAAATGATGTCGGATACTGGATCCCCGTTGATGCCAAACGCGACGACGAATTTACCTACTTTAATATCAATTCATTGAAGGCAGGATTACAGGGCTACAGTGATGTTGTTGTTCACACACTTGTTGTATCCGATGCCTGTGAATCAGGTCCGGGATTTTATTCCGCCTCAAGGTCAGCAGGAGATGCTCCAACCTGCGATAATACAAATGCTACCGGGAATAAATCAGCACAGGTATTTTCATCTGCAGGATATGAACTTGCGGTAGATAATTCAAGATTCACAGCTTCATTTGCTACCACACTTCTGAATAACAAAAACGCCTGTATTCCGATAGAAACTGTAGTTAAATCTGTCACAGCCGCGGTTTCGGGAGATAAAGGCCAGAAACCAAGGTTTGGACGGATACAGGGACTTGATGATATGCAGGGAACCTTCTTCTTTATATCAAAATAGATTCCGATATGTCAGTCATAGAAGTTTTTAACCGCCAGACAATCATATCTGTCTGGCTTATTCTTTTATTGTTTCTGACCCCACTGTGCGTTGATGCACAAAATTACTTCTTTGATAATTACAGCATAAAAGAAGGGCTGAGCGAGCAGAAAGTTTATAAACTGCTTCAGGATTCGAAAGACTATATCTGGTTGGGAACAGCCAACGGACTTTCACGATTCGACGGGAAGAAGTTCGAAAATTTTACAACCCGCAATAATCTTGCAACAGGAGGTGTTCAGGCAATATTTGAAGATCCGCTCGGGTATACCTGGTTTGGGCATCTGGGAGGAGGAATTTCACGCTACAACAGCAGTAAATTTGAACAGGTGAACTTTGATTCTATCAAAGTTGTAGGCGATATAACAAGTATTACGGTAATAAAAAACAAAATCTGGTTTACTTCAGCATCCGACGGTGCAATACAGGCTGATTTTCCTGTTAAAGACATCAGGCATATAAAAGCAAAGCAATTCAGGGGAAAAGAAAAACTCAGCGATCAGGTATATGGTTCAGCCCTGCTCAGAGACGGATCTTTTATATGTATTGCCGACGCCGGTCTGAGAAAATTCAACACAGCGGATAACAGGTTTGAGAACTACAGAATGCCTCATCTGACAACCTACTTCAATACAACCTGTCTTCTTGAAGACCTGAAAGGAAATCTGTGGTTCGGTACTTATAACGGGGGAATTTATAAATACATCATGTCGGAAAGCAGGATGGAGGTTATTGACCTTCCGAAGGAAGGTGTCTCAAGTAACTGGATCACTTGTCTGACCGAAGATAAAAAAGGGAGGATATGGGTTGGAACCCGTGGTGGAGGTATTGTCGTATTTGACGGCGTACAGGTTAAAAAATACAATAGCAGCAATGGCCTGATGGCTTCAAAGATTTATGACATTATAGAAGACGCTGAAGGCAATATCCTGATATCCGATGAGAGTAATGGACTCACAATATTTAAAGGAGATGCCTTTGAAACACTCAACGATAATGAGATTCTTCCCGATCCCAATGTCAATTCGGTAATCCGGGATACTACAGGGAACTTATGGCTTGGAACCAATGCCGGCCTTGTCTGTTTTTCTGATGGGAATGTGAAAACCCCATTCATTTTTAAAAAATCTGAAAGCTTTGTGTCTAAAGATATCCGGTTTATTAAAAAGGACTGTGATGGAAATTTATGGATGGGAGCGAACACAGGGGGCGTATTCCGCTTCAATATAAAGACTTCTAAGTTTGAAGCCCAGCCTTATATCAATTCTCAGCTATACAGTGAAGACAAAATAACTGCTCTGGAAATTGATAATCAGAATAATCTCTGGATTGGAACGCTTGATGGCTTGAGAATAGGTTCGGATAATAATAAAAATATAATAAGATGTGCCATAATGGACAGTATAACAGTTAGTACTGTGACTGCACTTTATCGTGATAAGGATGGAAATATGTGGATTGGACATCAGCCTGTTGGTAAGAAATCGGGCTTAATAAAATATAATACGGCCAAAGGAGAATTTAAACAAATTCCGGCTTTTTCCGGGATCAGTCCCACAGCTTTGGTAATGGATAGCAGGAAAATATTATGGATTGGCACAGCGCAGGGACTTATAGCATTCCGGAATGATTCGGTCATCTCAACTGTGACACAGGATGACGGACTTCTTTCCAATAGTGTAAATCTTCTTGAAACCGGTAATGACGGCAGCATTTTTATCGGGACAAATATTGGTTTGAACAGGTACTTCCCTGAGACAAAAAGAATTTTCTCTTACACCAAAAAAAACGGCTTCACAGGTATCGAAGCTAAACCAAATGCAGTATATAAAACACCTTCGGGTGATCTCTGGTTTGGTACTGCAAACGGCGCTGTTCATCTCAGAACTTCTGAGGCTGATACCCGCATCACCGAACCTCTGACTCATATCTCTGGAATGCAGGTTAATTATAGGGAAAGATCTATGATCCAGGGACTTAAATTGAACTATACCGAGAAATCAGTTCAGTTTGATTATTACAGTAATAGTCTCACCAATCCCGATCTTGTCAGGTATAAAGTGAAACTCGACGGAGCTGATGAAGTGTGGAGAATGGTTGATGACCAGACACGTGCGTTTTATCCTGCTCTGCCACCGGGGAAATACACCTTCAACGTACTTGCAAGAAACAGCCAGGGCATATGGAACAGCAAGCCTGTGTCATTCCATTTTGTAATAAAGCCTCCATTCTACCAGACCTGGTGGTTTGTCCTTCTTGCAGTAGCGGGTCTTGTGGTGATTATTGTTGTATATATTAAGATCAGGGAAAAAAATCTGATAAGAGAGAAAGAGATTCTTGAGGAGAAAGTAAAGGAGAGGACTGCTGAGGTTGTACTGAAGAGTGAGGAAATTGAGGAGAAAAACAGAGATATCACCGCAAGCATCAGATATGCCGAGAGGATACAACAGGCGATGCTCCCGCGTGAAGACACTTTCCAGGAAACCTTTGTTCTGTTTATGCCAAAGGATATTGTCAGCGGTGACTTCTACTGGATGTATGATAATGGCGACCAGCAGTTCATTGCTGTTGTTGATTGCACAGGGCATGGTGTTCCCGGCGCATTTATGTCGATCATAGGCCATAATTCGCTGAATAAGGTTGTTAGGGAGTACGGACTTACCCGCCCTTCAGCCATTGTAGACCAGCTGAATATCGAAGTTATGAAAGCACTCATGCAGAGGCATGAGAAAAAGATAACTGACGGAATGGACCTGGCTCTTATTGCATTAAACAAAAAGACCAGGACACTGGAATTTGCCGGAGCATTTAATCCTCTTTACCTTGTAAGAAAGGGTGAGGCATTTGTATATAAAGGAGACAGGTTCCCGATTGGTATGACAACCACCGACGAAAAGAAAAACTTCACCAACCAGACAATTGATGTTCAGCCGGGTGACATGCTGTATATGTGTACCGACGGTTATGCTGACCAGTTCGGATCACCGGAAGTGAAAAAATATAAATCGTATAATGTTAAGAAGTTTCTCACCACTATCTGGAATCTTCCTGTCAATGAGCAGAAAGTGAGACTCGAAAAAGAGATCCAGGACTGGAAAGGGGATCTCGAACAGGTCGACGATATTTTGTTTATCGGGACAAAAATACCTGAATATTAAATTCTGGCGATGCTGCGGGGATTAAGGTGCCAGCCATCCTTTTTTGCAAGCATTATCATTACATCTTCAACCTTTTCAGCTACTTCCCACATGCCTTTATGTTCATATCTCAGAAAATGGCCTGCTACCATATGATCCATAAAGTCAATGAATGATTTATAGAAATCCAGGGTATTCAGTATAATTATTGGTCCCTGGTATAAGCCTAGCTGTTTAAGGGTCATAGCTTCTGTGAGCTCCTCTAATGTGCCTACACCTCCCGGCAATGCGACTATGGCATCAGCAAGTTCGAACATTTTTCTTTTTCTTTCCCCCATGTCGGTGGTGATGACCATTTCATTTACTGATTTATGATCCCATCCTTCATCGAGCATAAACGAAGGAATGATTCCGGTAATTTTGCCGTTATTTTCTATTACCGCATCTGCAAGTTTTCCCATGAGTCCGATACCACCGCCGCCATAAACTACCTCAAGGTTGGCCTCCGCGAGTAATTTCCCCAGATATGAAGCTGCGATTGCATACTCATTATCGATACGGCTGCTTGATGAAGCAAATACACAAATTGTCATATTCAATTATTAAAAAGGCCGTTGCAGATTTCCTGAATGGCCGGATTCCGAAATATTATTGCTTAGAGAAGCGCATTAAGTTTTACCACAAAGTTATTTTTCGGAACTGCTCCGACCTGTTTGTCTGCTATCTTTCCATCCTTGAAGAAAAGAACCGTAGGGATGTTCCTGATGCTGAATTTTGCAGCAACTGCAGGACTGCTGTCGACATCACATTTTACTATCAAAGCTTTGCCTTCATATTCATGTGAAATCTCCTCCATGATGGGTGCTATCATCCTGCATGGCCCGCACCATTCAGCCCAGAAATCCACAACTACAGGTTTATCGGATTTAAGTACCAGTTCATCGAAGTTTGTATCATTTACCTCTGTTGCCATAATAGTTTAAATTTTTATAGTATTTAACAAGATTTCGCTGCAAAGATAGCTAATTAACTTTGAATTCTATTCCGGGCTGATCTTCAAGATAGGATAGCAATTCGTTATTCAGCCTCACACGGAAGTTACGTGAAAACATTGGGAGTGAAATTTTATCATCAGGATCAAGAAAGAGGAACTTCAGTTCTGTATCTCCCTTGTGTTCTAAGATCAGCTTTTTAAGAGTGCTGATCATCTCTGGATCTAAATTTTCAGGATTGATCTTAATAGTAACTGATTTTATCAGTTCATCTTTAACACTTGAGAGCAGGTTGATAGTTTTTATTTTGAATTCTATCTCTTCCTCCTTAAATCTTCTTTTCTGGACTCTGCCTTTGACTAAGAGATAATATCCTACTATGAAAAACTTGCTGTTATCAAGATAGTCCTTATCAAAAAGCATGAATCTGAATGAATCCGAATAATCCTGGAGAGTAAAAGAGCCATAAGGTTTACCATTCTTTCCAATACCGGTTCTTACATCAGTGACCATCCCGGCAACTGTAACATCGCGTTCAAGGAACTCGCGCAGGTTCTGCAGATCTGAAAGTACAGCGGTTGTGAAAGTATTTATCTCAAGCTTGAAATCATCAAGCGGATGCGATGACAGGTAAATACCGATAACTTCTTTCTCCCGGTTCAGCTTTTCCAGTTTAGGCCAGTCGGGACATTTTGCAGGTTCAGGTGTTATCATGTCGAATCCCCCTGTTTCTCCAAAGAGCGACTGCTGGCTTGATGACTTCAGGATCTTGGAATTATTGCCATACCTTATGAGGCTTTCAATAAAGCTTGATCCTTTAGTGTCGAGTGAGAAATACTGGGCCCTGGTGATTTTCTCAAAACAGTCGAATGCCCCTGCAACAGCCATTGCTTCCAGGTTTTTCTTGTTAAGGGCATTGAGATTGACGCGTTCAACAAGATCATATATATCATTATATGGACCATTCTTTTCCCTCTCCTCAATAAGCTGAAGCACTGCTGCTTCTCCTACACCTTTAATCGCTCCAAGGCCGAACCGGATATTGCCGTCTTTATTGACAGTGAACTTCACATTACTCTCGTTTACATCAGGGCCCAGGACTTCCATTCCCATCCTCCTGGTCTCATCCATGAATATAGTGATCTTTTTTATATCACTGATATTACGGCTGAGAACAGCAGCCATATATTCTGCAGGGTAGTTTGCTTTAAGATAGCCTGTCTGGAATGCAATTAATGCATAACAGGTGGAGTGTGATTTATTGAATGCATACTGAGCAAATGCTTCCCAATCAGACCATATCTTATTTACAATATCTTCATTATAGCCTTTCTTCGCGCATCCCTGCTGAAATTTCAGCTTCATCTCGTCCATAATGGAACGTTTCTTCTTTCCCATCGCTTTTCTCAGGGAATCGGCTTCACCCTTGGTAAATCCGGCAAGCTCCTGCGACAATAACATCACCTGCTCCTGGTAAACGGTTATTCCGTAGGTGTCATCAAGATACTTTTCCATCGCCGGAATAGGATAATCGATCTTTTCTGTCCCGTGTTTCCTGCGGATGAATTTGGGAATATATTCCATCGGACCCGGACGGTAGAGTGCATTCATGGCAATCAGGTCTTCAAGCCTGTTTGGCTCGAGGTCCTTGAGATATCTCTTCATCCCGGTAGATTCAAACTGGAATATGCCGGTGGTCTCGCCATTACTGAAGAGCTCAAACGTTTTTTTGTCATCAAGGGGCAGGTCATCAATGTTAATCTCTGCCCCTTTTGACTTTTTAATGTTATCGATAGCATCTTTAATGATGGACAGGGTTTTCAGTCCAAGAAAGTCCATCTTCAACAGTCCGACCGATTCGACATGACTTCCGTCATACTGTGTGGCATACAGATCAGTATCTTTTGCTGTGCATAATGGGATGTAATTATCGAGCGAGTCTTTCCCGATAATAATACCGCAGGCATGAACTCCTGTCTGCCTGACAGAACCTTCAAGCACCTCTGCATATTTCAGAGTTTGCGCTATCAGTTTATTTGATGATTCTCTTTCGCGGGCGAGTTCAGGCACCTCTGCGTAAGCGTCTTTTATAGTAATTCCGGGTCTTTCAGGTATTAACTTGGCGAGCCTGTCGGCGTCGGGGAGTGGCAATTTTTGTACTCTTGCGACGTCACGGATCGCCATCTTGGCCGCCATCGATCCAAATGTGATGATATGGGCAACTTTATCATGTCCATATTTATTTACCACATATTTGAGCACTGATTCCCTTCCGTCCTCATCAAAGTCGATATCGATATCAGGCATTGAGATCCTGTCGAGATTCAGAAACCGTTCGAACAGCAGTCCATATTTGATAGGATCGATATCAGTAATCTTAAGGCAATATGCAACGGCTGATCCGGCGGCTGATCCTCTTCCCGGACCTACAGACACGCCCATATCCCGGGCTGCATTAAGGAAATCCTGCACTATAAGAAAGTAGCCAGGGAATCCCATCTTGGCGATCATTTCCAGCTCAAAGTCCAGCCTGTCGGTCTGATCTTTTGTAAGAGTACCCCATCTTCGTTCGGCGCCACGGTATGTTAGGAATTTAAGGTACTCGTCCTTGTCGGTATAACCTTCAGGAAGATCGAATTCCGGCATAATCGGATCATGGTCGAGCTTGTACTTTTCTATTTTTGCAACCAGGGCTGCCACATTATCGACCGCTTCAGGAATGTCGCTGAAGATTTTTCTCATTTCCTCCTCGCTTTTCAGATATTCCTGTTTTGAATATCTCAGCCTGTTGGGATCGTCTATATCCTTGGCAGTGTTAATACAAATGAGTCTGTCGTGTGCTTCCGCATCTTCTGCGTTGATGAAATGAGTATCATTTGTGGCGATTATGGGAACTTTAAATTTAACCGAGAGCTTTTTAAAAGCTTCGATCACCTTCTGCTGCAGGGGGAATGCCGACCTGTCAGCTTCCGGATCATAGGTCTCATGCCGCTGGATCTCCAGGTAGAAATCTTCGCCAAAAATCTCAAGGTAATTTTTCAGAGCAGCTTCTGCCCCTGACATTGTACCGTTGAGAATCTCATCCTGAATCTCACCTGCCAGACAGGCTGAGGAAGCGATCAGGCCCTCCTTATATTTAATGAGGAGTGATTTGTCGATTCTGGGTTTATAGTAAAAGCCTTTAATCCAGGCAATTGATACGAGTTTGATGAGGTTTTTGTATCCTGTTAGGTTTTTTGCCAGAAGTATCAGGTGATCACCTGAACGGTCCTCTTTTCCCGATACTTCTTCAATAGACCTTTTGGCAACATAAATTTCGCAACCTATTATTGGTTTGATTCCATGTTTTGTTGCGCTGTTATGGAATTCTTTAACCCCAAACATGTTACCATGGTCGGTGATGGCAATAGCATCCATCCCGAGTGACTTCACCTTATCCATCATCAATGGGATGCTTGATGCCCCATCAAGGATAGAGTATTGAGTGTGAACGTGTAAATGTGCAAATCCTGCCATAATCCGAACTTAACTGATTGCTGAAGTCAGTTCACAAAAATAGGCAAAATTGGGTTAAGATCGGAGTAGTCGGTAATCTATTACAAAAAATATTCGGTGAGTTATAAGCTGAAAATTGTTAAGCCATATCTGCATTTTGTTGAATGAATTGAAAACAATAAAAGGTTTCAGTTTATTTTGTTAAGCAAGGCATTTTACTTTTTAATATCTCCGGTAAATCCAATGATTTATCGGAGATGAATTGCTAACCTAACTTAATTGCTATGAGAAAAATTCTCTTGTTATTTTTGTTTTTTTGCGGGCTGTCGCTTTCTGTGAATGCCCAGCAGAGAACTATCAGCGGTACTGTTACCGGGGCAGAGGACAAACAGCCTGTTGTCGGATGCACGGTACAGATAAAAGGGACTACGTATGGTACAACTACCGATGTAAACGGTAAGTATACTCTGATTTTACCTCCGAATGCAGTGACTCTTGTTTTTTCTTACATAGGTATGAAGAAGCAAGAGGTTGAGATAGCAAACCGTTCTGTTATTGATATTAGTCTGGGATCGGATATTAGGGGACTTGATGAAGTTGTTGTTACTGCACTTGGTATTTCAAAAGAAAAGAAAGCGCTGGGATATGCAGTTCAGGACGTTAAAAACGAGGTAATTGAACGGACAGGAAATACTGACCTGTCGGGAGCGATGCAGGGTAAACTTGCAGGTATAGATATCAAGCCTTCGAGTGGTATGCCGGGTGCTTCTTCACAAATTACAATCAGGGGTGCCCGATCATTTACAGGTAACAATAATCCTCTTTATGTGGTGGATGGCATGCCGATTTCTTCCGGATCTGATATTCAGTCGGGTGCCGGAGGTGATTTCTCCATCAGAGGTGATGGTGTATCTGGGTCAGATATATCAAATCGTGCAATGGATATTAACCCTGCTGATATTGAAAGCATCAACGTACTTAAAGGTCAGGCAGCAGCAGCGCTTTACGGTATCAGAGCTTCGAATGGAGTTATTGTTATCACAACAAAGAGCGGTCGTGGAAATGCAATCGGTAA
>Ga0315272_10001667_pt1 | contig 10940 bp, 9 predicted proteins | sample C3_middle_MG_FD_203918 | JGI IMG/M metagenome (GOLD analysis project Ga0315272, IMG submission 203918) | Sediment microbial communities from Yellowstone Lake, YNP, Wyoming, USA - C3_middle | ecosystem: Environmental > Aquatic > Freshwater > Lake > Sediment | place: USA: Wyoming | collected...
GAAACCGCGTTGAGTCAACTCGTGGATCGGTGTGGCTCGGCACGCGGAACTGTGAAGTGCCCATTGATCGCTTCATTGCAACATTCCTGAACCAAGCAACTCACGTTTGAACTGCTGCTACTTTCACGAATGCGACCTTTGTCATTTTTCCGCAAAGCAGCCAATAATGGTCGTCCGCAATTTCATACAATCGTCCGCTGTTGGAAACGCACGATGATTGTATTCCTATAAGCCATAGTCAGCTACCCGAGTAAGGCGCACAGTTTGAGTCCCTTAACTTTACAAGGAGCTCATCATGGAAGCCGATCATGTACACAACCATTCCGAACCATGGAACAAGGGGCGGCCAGTAGGCCAGAAGGCCCCACTCAAGCAAAAGGACATCTGGGCGATCCGAGTTCGCCTTCAATTGTCGAAGCGCATCAGGGATCTTGCATTGTTCAACTTGGCAATCGATAGCAAGTTACGCGGGTGTGACCTTGTCAGATTGACCGTCAAGGACGTGACTCATGGCGCTAATGTGGCAGCCAGGGCAATTGTGGTTCAGCAAAAGACACATCGCCCGGTTCAGTTCGAGATAACCACACAAACGCGAGAATCCCTTGAAAAATGGATTCAAGCCGAAAAGATGAAGATGGATGATTATCTCTTCCCTAGCCGAGTTCACAAGTCAGACCATATCTCAACCCGGCAATATGCACGTATTGTGCATCATTGGGTTAGCGAGATCGGGCTTGATACCACCAACTATGGAACACACACGATGCGCCGGACCAAGGTAACGATAATTTATCGCCACACCAAAAACCTGAGGGCTGTTCAATTGCTTCTCGGGCATACAAAACTGGAAAGTACTGTGCGTTACCTCGGAATAGAAGTCGACGATGCTTTGGAAATTTCTGAACAGATTGAAATTTGAAAGAAGTCGAGCCGCGCCTGGGTAACCGGTCGCGGCTCTGCAAACCACATTCATTGGCGGACATTTGCTTAGACACACGAATCACATACAATGGCCGCTATCTGGAAAAATTAACAAGGGCACATCTGTGCCAAAAGTGGATAGTCGCGGGTCTCCTCCAATTATGCATATGCGGAACAATAAAAACGGGGGGATTCAATGAAGAAATTACTTACCGAAAATATGCAGTCCACACTATTTTTAATGGTACAGATCGGTGGGTCTGTCTAATAACTGTTAAGCGGCGCTCCGCTATGCAGATGTGGGCTAGCTGGGAAGGAGCGATTTCGAAATGAGAAGTGATGAGATTCTCGGGGTGTCAATAGGTCTACTGATCCTATTCATCATCTACTTGGCGCCAATCATTTGGGTACTGGTGTCAGGTCGTTCCCATGGTGGCGCAAAGTTTGGTTGGTTTCTCGTAACAATTTTCTTCTCATGGCTAGGGCTTGCTGCATTTCTCATCATCACGCAAGCATCTAAGGACCGTCGCAGCTAGGCCAATGACCGTATGCGCTTATGCAGAGATACGCGAGCTTGGGGGCCAGAATGGCTGCAGCTTTGCGCTACCGAACCCGCCTTACCAATCATTGCAGCGGATGCCGCTCGCGGCACCTCTGAATTCAATCCGTTAGAGATATTATCGAAGCATGATATTAACAATTAATGAAAATATCAGAATTTGGAAGGAATTTAACCCAATTGAATTGTCAAGGGATGACAATCTATTCAATTCTTCTGATACAAAACGTAATTTAGCAAGATTAGGTTTTAACAAAGAACGTATTGCAATTAAAAATCGCTGGTTTGATGTTTTAACCCCGAGCGATCTTGTTCGTAAACGGAATAAAGATGATGGTTATTATAGAGTGGTTTATATTCAAATAAACATGGAAAACGGCGAATATTATATTGGTAAAGCTAACCGTCCCAATTGGTCTGAATTAAAACGATATCAAGGATCAGGTCTAAAATTTGAAAGTAAATTCAAAAGAAATAAAGATCAATTTGCGCGTTATTATATCGCCGCATGTGAAACCGCTGAAGAGACAGAACGGCTTGAGGCTTCTATTGTCGACGAAGATCTTTTAGCAGATGAAAAATGTCTTAATCTTGTCGCCGGTGGAGGCGGTACAACCAAACACCCTTCTATTGCTGAAACCAGCGAAAAGAAGCGTGAGTATATGAAAAATCATCCAGAGCAATTTAGACCTATGCTTGAGGCGTCTAAAAAAGCATTTCGTTCAGGCGATACTCCAGCACTACGTGCACGTAGTCAAAGAATAAAAGAAGTCATGAGCGATGAAAAATATAGCGAAATGTCTCGTAAACGACTTGCAAAGTGGAAAGAGGAAAACCCCAAAGAATATGCTGAAGCAAGAAGAAAGAATCATCAAAAAATCAAAACCCCTGAAGTCCAAGCAAAACGAAAAGCCAGCTTTAAGAAGTGGGTTGAGAAAAACCCAGAAAAACATAAAGCTTGGCAGGAAAAGCTAATATGTTCCCGTACAAGCCAAGAAGTTAAAGAAAAGCGTAGAGCATCACTAAAAGAATGGAGAGATAAAAATCCCGAGCAAGCGAAAGCAAATGCACAAAAAAGAGCTAGAGCTGCAGCAGCGAAAAGAAGTAAAGAAGTTTGTATGATTGATTTACAGTCGGGGGAAATTTTACAAATATTTCCAAGTCAGCACGCGGCAGCAAAGTGGCTAGTAGATAATAGTAAAGCTAAAAATATGAATTGTGTTTCATCAATTAGTTCTGTTTGCTTACGCAAACCCTGTACAACAGGGTATGGATATCGCAAAAAAGCTTATGGATATGACTGGCGTTTTACATCGGAAATTGAAGCTAAGGATGATCGGTCGGGGACATAGGTAACCGGAATGTGGGCTAACCCTGCGCTCAAGCGGGGCTGCACGCCTTTGCACAGTCCTTTAGCTTCACGTTGGATATCAAACAAAGGAATTGATATGAAGGTACTACCAATCGTTGTGCTCGTTATGATTGTTGCAACAGCGGAAGCGAAACCTATTGAAGTGTGGGAGTGTACAGACATATTCGCCGACTCGGAGACAGTTCTAGTTACCGCAACAGTGGAAGAAGGGCGAAAGAAAGGCAATATATCCGTAGCTGGTGTTACGCATAGTGCACGGTTTGAGGTAGCTGGCTTTGACCGTCGTTGGGATTTTGGTGAACTGAGTCGTAGTTATAGGTACGCATTCGTTATCGAACCTGATGGTGACGCTGCATATTTTGATTTCGGAGGCGAAAAAAAGGCTAACGCAAAAAAAGTCATGAAGTGCCGCCAAACAGACGCAGAAAAATCTAAATCAAAACTAGAGTCTTTGCCTAGTAATCGGGGTCTGGGGAGCAACGGAACAGGGAAGTCAGTTAAGGATCGGTTGATCTGTACAAGGGCCGAAGCTCACCACGTGCAACAGCTTCCGGCACCGAGAACGAATAGCGCCCCAGCATGTTGATGTGCTCATGGCCAAACGGCGACAACCGGGCTTCGTCTTCGGGCCGCACCGGGTAGCCTTCGCGACGCAACTGATCCAGCACGGCATCCATGTAGAGTGTGTTCCACAGCACGATCATGTTCACGACCAGACCGAGCGCGCTCAACTGGTCTTCTTGCCCCTCGCGGTAACGCTGGAACAGCTCGCCACGTTTGCCGTGGAAGACATCGCGCGCCAAGCTGTGGCGACCTTCGCCGAGATTGAGTTGCAACAGCGTGCCGCGCCTGAGTGCTTCGTCGTCAATGAAATTCAACGTGTGAATGGTCTTATCGATGCGACCAATTTCAGCGATGGCCTGGGCCAGCCGCGTCGGTCGCTCATCGACCTGCAGGGTACGCATGATGCCCATCGCTGGCACCAGGCCGAGCTTGAGTGACCCGATCAGGCGCAGCACGTCGTCCCAATGTGGCGTGACACGATCAAGGTTGACGCGCTGCCGCGCCAGGGCATTGAGTTCGCCGTAGTCGGCCTGTGCATCGACGCGCCAAAAGCGCGTGCCACCGATGTCGGCCAAACGCGGACTGAAGCGGTAGCCCAGCAAACGAAACAGGCCGAACACCACATCGCTGTATGCGCCGGTGTCGGTCATGATCTGCGTGGGCTGCAATTCGGTCTGCTGCTCCAGCACGACAGCCAGCAATACCAGACTGTCGCGCAGCGTGCCTGGCACGGTGATCGCGTTCAACCCAGTGCATTGATCCGATAGAAGGTTGTACCAGGTCACGCCACGTCCTCTATTGAAGTATTTCGGATTTGGTCCCGCATGGACGGTGCGTACTGGTACCACGAAGCGCATACCATCAGCGGAGGCCACATCGCCACCGCCCCAGGTGCGAGCCAACGCGATGCGGTTTTGCGCCGCCACCAGCACAGCGTTGCAGACAATCAGCGTCTCATCGCGCACGTAGTTCTGATCGACCCACAGCAGCCGATCACGTCGCAGCGCTGGGGTGTCCTGCCGCACAAACGGTTCGGGGCCGGTATTGCAGGCTTCGGCAAGGAGCACCGCACACAGGCTGGTGGTCAGATCGGCGGCGCGCGCCGTGCGCTCAGTCAAGTGCGTGAATGCCTCCATGCAGCCCGTGCGCGCAGCGATCTCCAGCAGGATTTCCGGTAGGTCGACACGCGGCATGCGCGCCTTGATCTCGTTGCGCAGCGCAACCAGAGATGTAGGTTCTGCCAACGCCTCCAAAGGACTGAGCACCAGTTCCGTCTTGTCGCCGACCGTCTCGAAGCGAACGGCGTCGTTGTCGGGCAGGCGTGCGGCGACGCGCCGATAAGTTTCATCCAGTTCTTGCGTCAGCGCGGCCAAGGTGGTTTGCGGTTGTGCGCTCAGTTCCAACGAGCGGCAAATGACAGGTCGCGCGGCCTCCCACTCGGCACCGGCCAATAGACCTGCGCGCGGATCGGCATAGCGCCAACTGGGACTGATAAACACGTCGCGACGACGGATTGCAACGCGCAGCTTATCGAGCGCGCAGAAGGCAAAGGCTCTGGCATTGACCTTGCCGTCTTCCTCCACAACATGGCGTTGCCATGCCTTGTTCACAATGGTGATAGCTGGGTCATGGTCGGGCTTCTGATGCAGCCATTGCAGCGCTTGTACCAGCGGGCGTGCTGCTGGATTGGCGTCGAACTGGATGACTCGAAGCAATGTTGGTAAAAACCGCGTCACGGTAGCCTGTTTGGCCGCCAGCTCGGTGTAAAACACGTCATTGGGCGGACGTACCAAGCTGCCGACATCGTTCAAAGCTTGCGCCAATTTGTCGCGTCCGATTGAGGCATACACGCGCTCGCGCAATTCGCCGTCTGCCAGGTTCGGATCGAGCAGCATTTGGCACGCTACGGCCAACGTCGCGGCGGCCTGATCCAGATCCTTCAGTGTGCGCAGCCTGGCCTTGCGGTCTTCCTTCTGTGCCTTAGTGAATAGTTCGCGCAACAACAGGCCAAGCACATCAAGGGCATCGTCATGCGCACTCGCTTCGAGGCTGTGGACGAATGCCACCAGGGTAGCAATGCGCCGCGCGTCCGGGAGTCTGGCCACTGCCGAGACTTTAACGGTGTTGGCAAAGCGTGCCAGCGCCGCGATGCGACTCGGCGGCACCTTGGTGCCGGGCAACTTGATTCCCAAGCTGCGTACCGTTTCGATGCGCAGCAGCGCCTGTACCAGTGCCGGGGCACTTACACGAACCGGCCCCTTGCGCAGCCGGTCAAGCCAGGATTGGCGACTGCCTTCAACCGGTTTTAGCAACTCGTCAAGACGGCTGCGCTGTGCTGGCGATACGTCGCGCGCGAGCAAACGCCACAGGCGCGATTCCATGCGTGAACGCACTTCGGCAATGAAACGCTCCAAAACCGTGATACCAGGTAGCAGCACCTTGTGGCCGATCAGCCAGATGTTGGCATGCTCGAACAGCACGCTGGGGCGATCAGTGCCTGTCCAGCACAGGGCGCAAAGCCAGCGCCCAAGGCGAAATTGCTTGTCCGCGAATTCACAATAACCGTAGCGGGCGCGAATCTCTGCGGTGTGCTGCCAGCGTTGTCTGGTAATGCGGTAGGTGCCGATACAATCGGCGAGATCAGCAATATCGAGCTGGGTTGAAAGGGTACATAGCACTGCGTCGGGCACTGCGGTGGGGTCTTCCAGGAATGCGCCAAGAAAGCGCACCGTCGTCAGTTGAAGCGCATAGCCCAGGCGGTTGCTGTCACGCCGCTTCGTGGCGATCCACTCACGGTCATCATCGTCCAGGTGAAAGTAACGGGCCAGCTCATCGGTGGTCAGCGTTTCTGGATAGCGGCCATAGCGTTCCCATTGCGTGGCGGACAGGAAACTAACCGGCATCGCATCAAAGCGCTTCGGTGCAGAAAGTGGCCGGAGTGACGATGCGAGCGTGGCCGGCGCTGCCCAATTGCAGCAATCCGGCGCGGCGATCCCCGGTCACGAGGTAGTCCGCTTCACCGGCCAAGGCCATCGTGAACAAGAAAGCGTCATTCGGGTCGTTCACCTCGACACCTTGCGGCAGATTCGGCAGAAGTTCCAGCACGACGGCGCGCTGCATATTGTTCATCATTGCGCCGATGCGGTGAGCTGGGAGAATGGCTTTGAGTTTCTGGTAGCGGCTCACGCGCCGCAGCTCGTCGAGTTGTACCGTTGAGGTCACCAGCTCGAACCGGGCGGCCCGCCATGCGTTATAGATGGCGTCTGGTGCGCCATGCGGTGAAATCAACGCACTGAGCAGGACATTGGTGTCCAGAACAACCCGCATCAGTGCTCACGCGCCCATTGCACCGCTTCATCGACCAGGTCAGCCAGCTCTGTCTCGCTCATGCCGGAGGCAGCTGCTTTGGCCTGTCCGACGGCTCGCTCCAGGATGTACGAACGCACGGCCTCCTCAATGAAGCGCGACAGATCGCCTTTGCGACCGCCTCCCTGTGCGGCGATGAACATACGCACGGATTGATCCGTATCCGGCGACACGGCGATGTTCCAGCGAACTGTATTCATGATTTCTCCAGTGTTTGAGTGTATGGGTGTTTATACGTCGAATTGGATTATAATGCAAGATGGTTCGACAAAACGAAGGTTTGATCGAACTCCTTAACTGAGTTACCTGTTCCGTTGCTCCCCAGACCCCTGATTCCGGCACGCAGCCGCAAACCGCGAGACAAAGCCAAGGTGGAAGGTGGTGTGCTGGTGGTTGAACGCTGGATACTGGCCTGCTTGCGCAATCATAGCTTTTTTAGTCTGGCGGAGTTAAATGCCTCAATCAGCGAACTGCTTGTGCGGCTGAATCAGCGCCCCTTCAAAAAGCTACAAGGATGCCGGGAAACACTGTTCCGCTCCGTGGACTATCCTGTGATGCGCGCCCTGCCGGTGGAACGCCATGTCTTCAGCGAATGGAAGAAAGTACGTATGGGCCTGGACTACCACATTGAAATCGACGGGCGCTACTACTCGGCACCGCACATGCTGATTAGCAAACAACTGGATGTGAACTACAGCGAGTACGTTGTTGAAATGTTGTATCGAGGACAGCGTGTCGCCAGCCACGCCAGACTGAGTGGCAACGGCAGGCGTTACTCGACGCAGTCCGAGCATATGCCCAAAGGACACCGCGAAATGGCCGAGTGGACACCGGAGCGCATCGTGCGTTGGGCGGCCTCTGTCGGCGTGCACACCAGCAAACTGATTGATGCCCTGATCGAACGCAAACAACATCCACAGCAGGCATTGGGGTCCTCTCATTTTCAGTGCAATAACTGACGGTAGGCGAAGCCAGTATTGGTGCGGGAGTCTCTCTGCAACTGATTGATTGTATGTGCAATGCTGTTCTGATTTTGATAGGCATTTGTTCGGTTTAAATACGAGGTTGATTTTGGCCAACGGCTGCAATTATCGCCGAGCCTTGAGATGGCAGAATTTGGTCAGCATATCGCTCGATGGGAAAGCGGAATACGCCTCGCAAATTGATGCCTTCAAGCCGAGTTGGGGCAATTTTACCGATCAGTTCCGGCGGAATAATCTGTCTTCGGTTAGCCCATCGGTCCAGAACAAATTGCATTTGCGAGGTGTTCCATGCCATTACGATATTGGCCAGCAAACTCAGTGCGTCGGCCACGGCCTGCATTTCATCTACACGTTTTGCTTGCATGGGGCTCACTCGTCCGGTGTAAATGGAGCGCTTGAGGGCATTAACTGCCTCGCCCCGATTGAGTACCCGCCGCAGTTCTCGTCGAAAGGCGGGTTTAACGAAATAATCAGCCAAAAAAACTGTTCTTAAAAGCCGTCCCAATTGCACGCCAGCATCGTAGATCGGGTCGCCCCTGGCCGCTGACCCAAAACGCGCCAATGCTGCCACCGCGCTGGCATGACCGCTCATAACCGAAGCTGACAGGTGCACCAGCTCATCCCAGTGGGACTCGATTGGCGCCACATCGACTGTGGCCAAGCACACGGATTCGATTTCTGCCGGGATTATAAAACCCCGTGGGACATAGAGCTGGCGCTGTTTGAGCTCCTTGAGTCGCGGGCATAAATCGAACCCCAACAGCCTGGCCTGTGACATCGCAAAATCAGTATAGCCGTGAGTGTCCACCGCCAGCTGACTGGTCTCGATTCGTTCCTGGCGCACCACACCCTCAATGGCGACACCTGCCTGTCGCTCATTTAGGACAAACGGTTGCGCATGAAAGATACCCCAGCGATCACGCACATGGGAATAAATACCCACGGAAGGCGTGTTGCGCCTTGGATCCAGCCTTGCTTGCCACACACGTTTGGTGGTCTCCATGCTCATCATATCTGATGAAGCGAGATCTGATTTCCCCCACGTGGCGGCAATTGCGTGGCGCTGCATGAACTCCAGAACAGCTTGGCTGGCTTGAGCCAAGCGACGCTCATCACCGGCCCAACGCATGGCTTGGCGGATACTGGATGCCGACAGTTGCGGGATCATTCGTGCGCACTCAGCCGCCGTGAGGCTTGTGCCGTGAGCCAGAATACCTGCATAAACCATCAACAATTCCATCTCCGAGCGTGGCTCCCGTCCGAGCATAATCCAGCTAAACCGAACTTGGGCATCTACGGCGAGAATAACTTCCGGCAATTGCGACTCCCCGATTCGGTGATCCAGGGCGGCGCGTAGTCTGGTGACCTCTGGATCTTCATCATCTGCCGGCAGTGCAAACAAGTGCAAATCTTCATCGACCCTCAGTGTTCCGTTACGCGCAGCTTCGGCCACCGAGTCTACGCCGGTGCGCACACGCTCCAGCAACGGTTCGAGAAAGTCAGTTGCTTTTACCGGCAGGGCCAGGCGTGCGTAATGACGTTTCGCTTCTTTTTTCCATTGCGCGGCAGGAAAAAACAGACGCTCGCGGCCACGAAAGCTGAGACTGTGCTCGATCCACACCGAACCATTCCGTACTCCGCGACGCAGGGCAAACAGGGTGGCAACCTCCAATGCCTGAAATGCACGTTCCCGATCTTCGCCCGAAATGGCGTTACGCCAGACTTTGCCTGTAGTGGAAATTTCCATATCGCGTGGCAACTCCTTGAGACCTTGATCATACAAGCCGCGCAGCTTTTTTAATGAATCGATGACCGGATGGTCGCCTGTGGCCTGCCATGGTAACTTGGCAATCGCCACCAACAGCGCTCGTACTGGGCGAATGCCTTTTATCAACCCTTCGCGCACCTGTGATGCACGGCTGGGCGGTTTACGCTGCTGGCTTGCGCTGACAAGTGCTTCAATCCGCATACGCAGTTCAGCGTCCGGCACTGCGCCTTCTGAACTCAGGGCGCCGAGTTCGGCAAGCAGTGTCTGATATAGAGTGGCCCAGTTGACGGTGTTTGGAATACTTGCGGCGACTTGGCGCCACAGATCGGCAATCCGACGCTGCACCATCAGGATGAGCTGATCTGTGGCGGTGAACAGGCAGTAACGCAGAAAACAGGCAACTTCGACAGTACGTGCTGGCTCCTTGATTTTAGTGCCTGCCGAAGGTGGCCTTGAAGCCATGCGACGAGCATAGCGCCGTACAAGGATGTCCGGCAATTCCTGCAAATGTTGATGTACGTCGAGTTTATAGAGAAATTCAATTCGCTCAAGCACCTCGCTGATCTGACGTGTGGAGTGTTTGGCTGGAGCGGCCCATAACCAGCTCTGCTGGGTTTGACCATCAGAGCGAATCTCGGTGAGAAGAGCGCTCCATCTGTCTCGTTTCACATGTGGAATGGCAGCGCAAATCCTAGAGCTTGTCCCTGCTTCAAGTTGTGTAAGTGCTGTTGCTATCAGCGCACGGATAGCTCGGTCATGCACAATCAGCAGCTTATGTTCATATAGCCACTGCCTGGCACGAACGAGTAATTGCTCCCGATCTGCGCACCGAGACACTTCGTCATGAAGTTCCCGCACTAACGCTCGGCGCTGATGCTCGTTCATCCACCGAAACCCGAGGGTTGCGCAGGCAACTTGTTGGTGATCGAAAAGAGTGCGGTCACGGCCATACATGGCTCGCAGAGATGCGACTTCTGGGGCATTGATACCGAGCTCGCGCCCCAGGTGGGCCCACAATGCCGATGGCACAATGCGAAAGGCATTGAGCAGACGTCCGCTCATCTGCAGAAACCCCATGTGCAACGCCAAACCTAACTTGTGTTCGTTGCCGCGACGCGTGTTGATCACCTTAAGTTCGGAATGTTCGAAGGTGAAAAACGCCTGCATTTCGAAAGCGCTGATATCTCGTGGGAGTTCGCGCATACCTAGATATGTTGTCTGCCAACTTTGCATTGTGTGCCTCCATCAGTGATAGGTGACACAATACGCCATTTAAAAGCGAACAGCATTATCCGTACAATCAATCAGTTGCAGGGCGACACCCGCGCCAATACTGGCTTCGCCTACCGTCAGTTATTGCACTGAAAATGAGAGTACCCCGAAAACGGCTCAGACACAGTATCAAAT
>Ga0315272_10001669_pt1 | contig 10933 bp, 10 predicted proteins | sample C3_middle_MG_FD_203918 | JGI IMG/M metagenome (GOLD analysis project Ga0315272, IMG submission 203918) | Sediment microbial communities from Yellowstone Lake, YNP, Wyoming, USA - C3_middle | ecosystem: Environmental > Aquatic > Freshwater > Lake > Sediment | place: USA: Wyoming | collected...
CGGTCTTCGGCAATCGCCGCCTTCAGTCGCCCGATGCAATCGGGCATCTGTTCGATGGTGATGACCCCGCGCGTGGTGATGTCCTTGCCCATGACTTCCATCATGTGCTGCGCAACCTTGTCGAACATCATCACGTCGCCCGCAGCATCCGATTTAAACGTGATCATTCGTACTTTCCCTCCTCCAGCCAATCAAGTACGTGCCGTGCCGGCTTCTCCCAGTCCTGCTCCAGCATGAGGCCATGGCCCATGGCAGGAAATATCATCGCCTCGATCCCGTATGCGCGGGCGGTCATCTCGACCAGCGATGCCGGTATCAGGTGATCGTACTCCGTTCCCAAAATCAGCAGGCGGGAAGCGTCAATGCGCGAGGGGTGCGGCAGGTTGAACAGGCTCATGTCCCATAACGCGCGATGTGACTCGGCTTGTGCCAGTCGATAGTAGCGCTGCAGATCCTCCGCCATGACAGGCTGCGCGAACAAGGCCTCGCTCAAGGCGTCGAGCGATACCTGCTTGCCGCTCATCATGCGGTTGAGATCCTTTAAAAGGCTCGGCCGCGAAAACAGCATGCCGAACGCCGCTGCCACCAGCCCCTGCGGCGGCACCGAGCACATCAATACGGCACCAGGAACGCCGGACGGCCTTCCCCCCGGCCCACTTTCGGCGGAAGTGGATGACGGGTGTTCGCTGCCAGCGGCAGCTCCGTGTCCGTGACTGGCTTCGCCTTGGAGCGGTCCGGCGGCGAAACCTTGCCGCTCCAATACCTTCTGCACCACAAAGCCGCCCATGGAGTGCCCGACCAGCACCGGCGGTACCGGCAGCCCGGCCATGACCTCGACCACGTCGTTCACGTAGTCATCAATGGACAGGCTGTCGAGATGCTCGCGTCCCGCCGAGCGGCCATGCCCGGAAAGACTTAGCGCATGGGCCGCGTAGCCGGCATCCGCAAAGAAGTTGAGGAAATGCTCGTCCCAACACCAGGCCGCGGTAAAGGCGCCGTGCACGAACAAAAGCGGCGTTTGCCGCGCCGGCTTGCCGGGCAGACGCGAAACAACCTCAAGGCGCGCGTCACGCGATGCGTTCATAATCCGGTGATGTTGAAATGGCTGATCTCGCTGATTCTCGTTGTGGTTCTGCTTGCGGTCATGCAACCGCGTGTCGTTGCGTGGCTGCGCCTGGGCCGGCTGCCCGGCGACCTGCGCCTCAAGTTGCGCGGTCGCGAGTATCTCTTTCCGTTTGCCTCCGTGCTGCTGCTATCGTTACTCGCTTCAGTCCTGATGCGGCTTCTGTAATTTAAGTGCGGCGACGGCCGCGACTCGTGCCTCGTGTATGCGCTCAGGAATTCGCGCGGCAATCGGGCAGCCCTTGGCGATCGCACCGGCATCAATGCCACGCACCGCCGCCACTGCCCGCCGCCACTGCCGTGCCTGCGGGTAATCGCGCTCGGTGTAATCCAGGCGGCCGCGATAATCGGCCTCGCAGGCACCCAGCACCAACTCAAACCGCTCCGGCCGGCGCAACACGTCGCAGCGCTCCAGCATCTTGACCATTGTCGCCGGCCGCAATTGCTCAAGCTTGTGGATGTCGCCGTGGAACTGTGCCACCAGCAGCGCCACGTCGCGACACTCCACCGGCACACGCAGCCGCTCGCATAGCGGCCCCAATAATTTGACACTGGTCGCCTCATGCCCGCTATGTCGCGGCAGTACATGCGCTGGCGTCACCGCCTTGCCCAGGTCATGCGTCAGGGCGGCAAAGCGCGCCGGCAAGGCCAGATCGAGTCGTGCCGCCATGTCGATCACCATCATCACATGCACACCGGTATCGACTTCGGGATGGTAGTCGGCACGCTGCGGTACGCCCCACAGTGCGTTTACCTCGGGCAGAATTTTCGCCAATGCGCCGCAGGCACGCAGCATCTCGAACATGCGCGAGGGCCTTGCTTCCATCAGTCCGCGCGACAACTCCTGCCAGACGCGCTCGGGTACCAGCGCATCGACCTCGCCACTATCCACCATGCCACGCATGAGCTCGACGGTTTCCGCGGCCACCGTGAAGTCCGCAAAGCGGGCAGCAAAGCGGGCCACGCGCAGGATGCGCACCGGGTCCTCGGCAAAGGCCGGCGAGACATGGCGCAGCACCTTCGCCGCCAAGTCACGCTGCCCGCCGTAAGGATCGATCAGGCGACCATCATCTGCCTTGGCGACGGCATTGATGGTGAGATCGCGCCGCGCCAGATCCTCTTCCAGCGTGACGCCAGGATCGGCATGGAACACAAACCCCGTGTAACCCGGTGCCGTCTTGCGTTCGGTGCGCGCCAGCGCGTATTCCTCATGCGTTTGCGGATGCAAAAAAACCGGGAAATCCTTGCCCACGGCACTAAAGCCGTTCGCCAGCATTTCCTCCGGCGTCGCGCCGACGACCACCCAATCGTGGTCCTGAACCGGCAGGCCAAGCAGCTCATCGCGGACGGCGCCGCCGACGCAGTACACCTTCACTGGCGTCCCGCCGCCTCGCGAAAGCCATCGAAACCGGCGCGGTGGCGGCCGTCGGCCAGATAGGTCGGCGCGATTTCCTCCAGTGCGGCAGCCTGGCGACCAAAGGGCAGGGTGCAATCGACTGCACAAGTGTTCGGCACTTGCATCGAAGCGACGTTATCACGCGTCATCGGGCCGCCCACCAGTTCCATCGCCAAGGCCTGCAGCCAGGACAGCGCAGTGCCCAGTGGCAGAATCCGCGCCCGGCTACCGGCAACCTGCGCAGCGTAGCGCACCAGTTCGTGCAGTGCATAAACCCGGGGACCACACAATTCATAAGTCTGGCCTGCGCTCTGCGGCCGCACCAGAGATTCGGCCATTGTCGCGGCGACATCCGCTACCCAGACTGGCTGGAAACGCGCCGCGGGGCATGCCAGCGGTAAAACCGGCGCGAGGCGGGCAAGGCTGGCGAAAAGGGTGAGGAAACTGTCGCCCTGACCAAAAATCACCGACGGCCGAAAAATGGTTGCCGCCGGAAAAGCTTCACGCACGGCAGCTTCACCGGCAGCCTTGGAACGCAAGTAGGCCGAAGGCGCGGTGCCATCTGCCTTGAGCGCCGACATGTGCAGCAAACGCGGCACCGCGGCCGCATGTGCCGCACGTGCCACGCTTGCGGCCAGTTGCACATGGGCTTTGTCGAAGCCGCTGCCCCACGGCTCGCCCCGGGTCCTGCCGGTGCCGCCCTTGAGGATGCCGACAAGGTTGATGACGGCGTCCTGGCCTTTCACCAACTGCGCCAGCGTAGCGTCGTCATATATGTTGGCCGTAACCACATCGACCGTCGGAAACGGCAGCAGATGTCGAGCGCGATGGGCACGGCGCGTCGGCACGATAATGCGCACGTCGTAGTGACTGAGTGCGGCAATGAGGTGGCTTCCGACAAAACCCGAACCACCGATGACGAGTATGCGGCGGGTAGTCAAACTTTATCCGCCCGCCGGTTCGCAGTAGAGGTGGCAGCGCGCCATCCGGGGGACAGTGCAGTTCATCGTCAAACGCATTGAGTGTGGTGCGGCAATCATGGCAGATCCTCGCCCAGCACGATTCCGCCGCTGGCCGGCTGCACGATGCCGAGACGGCTCTTCAGCGATTGCGGCTTGTTTTCAAACAAGGTGGCGTAATAGACCGAGTTGCTCATTACCTTCTTGACATAGTCGCGCGTCTCGTTGAAGGGAATGGTCTCGGCGTAGATCGCGCCTTCGATTGGCCTTGCGGCGCGCCACTTGCGGGCGCGCCCCGGCCCGGCGTTGTAGGCCGCCGAGGCCAGCACCGGATGGTTGTCGAGGCTGTCGAGGACCATTTTCAGGTAATTGGTGCCGAGGGTCACGTTGGTGTCCATCTCGGTCACCTTGCCGGCATGGAAACCGCTCAGGCCTATTTTCTTTGCCACCCATTTGGCGGTCGCCGGCATCAACTGCATCAGGCCCTTGGCGCCGACGCTGGACTTGGCGTTCATGATGAAGCGGCTTTCCTGGCGCATCAGGCCATAGACCCAGCCGCTATCGAGCGCAAGTTCGCGGGCCTTGGGATCAACGCGGTCGCGGAACGGCGCCAGGTAGCGCAACGAGAAGTCGTGTTGTGTCGCCGTGCGGTCGGCAGTGTTGATGGCGCGGTCGTAAACATCCTGGCTGCGGGCAAGCTCGGCGGCAGCCAGCAACTGCCGATCATCGAGGCCGCGCAGGTTCCAGATCCATTCGCGGATGCCCTCGATGCGCATGTCCAGGCGAATCAGCGCAATGCCGCGACGCAGGCCAGGGCGCGCGGCGGCCAGGGCCAGTTCCTCGCGCGTCAGTGGCATCGCCAGAGGCGGCACGGCGATGGTGCGGCCCAATTCCTCATCGGCAAGATTGCTGTAGAAATTCGCCTGCCCGGAGATTCTTTGCAGCAGCGGTTTGGCCTCGTCGCGCTTGCCTTGCGCGATCAAGGCGCGCCCTAGCCAGTAACTCCAGGTCGGGTCGGCTGCCAGTTGCGGTGGCATCTGCTCCACCGCGACACGCACCCGCGCCCAATCTTGTGCCCGCAAGGCGGCTCGCACCCGCCACGCCATCTGCTCTTCCGATAGCGGCGTCGTGCCAGCCCGGTCATACCAGCCGTTGGCCTCGGGCAGATGGCGCATCGCCGCCTGCTGGGCGAGGTGGCCCCAAATGTAGCCGCGATCGGCCTGGGTGAATTTATTCTCGATGCCGCTCCATTGGGTGGCCGCCGGCAACGGGTCCTGTCGTGCCATGCGTTGCACCGCGAACAACGCCATCTCCCGTCCCAATCGCGTGTCAGCAAAGCCGTGCGGCAGTTTGGCCAGATAGCGTGCCGGTTTGTCGGCAACCGCATCAAGCGTTACAGCGCCCGGCATTTGCGCATTCGGCAGATACTTGGCTGCCCCCCGCGCTTCGCGCAGCTTTTTCATTTCCAGCAAGCGCCGTACGCGCTCCCAGATGGCGTCGACGTCCAGGCGTTTTTCGCTAACCAGCGCGTCCATCAGCGGCACGCAGGGTTCGGGTAGGTCGACGGCAACAAACCACATGGGACGCGCCGCAACCAGCGCTGCCTCGCGGTTGGCCACTTCGGGACGCGCCATTTGCGCCTGCAGGCCGTAACAGGTGACATCCTGCTCGGGCTGCAGCAATAACGGCAGTTCCTTGCCGAAGGTCTCCCACTCGCCACGTTTGCCAAGATATCGTAACCAGTCGCCGCGCAGCTTTTCGGCAAGATAGGACCCTTTCTCGCGGTCGAGGAAAGCGCGCACACCCTCGCTGTCGCCATCCTCCAGTTTCAGGCGAAGCAACCAGTAATCGACCCAGGGACGCAGTTCGTTATCGCCCAGCGCCTCCGCCAGCTTGCCCAGGCGAACGCGCTCACCGGCCTTGAAGGCGTCGCGAGCGTGCAAAAAGCGCTCCTCGGCCGGCGTGGCATGGGCTGCCTGCGATAGAAACACCAAGGCCGCCAGCATTGCCGTGGCCGAGCACAACTGAGCTATTCTTGCGGGAAACGTCATCATCTAAATCTAGCACATGCAGCCCAACTCACCTTCTGCCGAGTACACCGGGCAAACGGAGGTTTTTCGCGCAACGCTGCGCAGCGAGAAGATCGCCGCACGCCAGGCGCTGCCTGCTGATTTGCTGGCCGCACATGCGCTGCATATCGAAGCGGCCTTGGAGGCTTTGTTGGCCGATGCGCCAGCCACCGTACTCGGTTTCTGCTGGCCCGTACGCCAGGAGTTCGACGCCCGTCCCTTGGCCGAGCGCCTGCTTTCCCGCGGCGGTAGTGCCTGCCTGCCGGTTGTCGTGGCCGAGGCCACCCCGCTGCAGTTTCGTACCTGGACACCAGGCAGCAAAATGACGCCCGACCGCTACGGCATTCCCACGCCCATTGGAGGCGAGCTCATCGTGCCCGACGTTTTGTTGATTCCGTTGGTGGCCTTCGACACACGCAATTTCCGCATTGGCTACGGTGGTGGTTTCTTCGACCGCACGCTGGCTGCACTGTCGCCACGTCCGCTGGCGATCGGTGTCGGTTACGAAATTTCCCGGGTGGAGGACACACGGCCCGGAAAATACGACATCGCGCTCGATGTCATCGTTACCGAAGCCACAGTTCAGCGCCGCTGAAACAGGTATTCGCCGCCTTCGGTGTGACCCGCCGAGATCACCGCGCCGTACTGCGGTGTTTGCGGATAGTCCTTGGTGACCTCACCATGGACCTGCTTCCACACCGTGAAGCCCGGCGCGGTGCCGTCGATGGCCTCAAGCGTGCGCACCAGGTTCCAGGCAAAAATCGAATGCCCGCCTTTGCCTTCATCCGTTACCGGCTCCTCGTCGCCCGAGGTCAGCACCAGCACCGAACGCCGGCGCAGGATTTCCTCGGTTTCCAGCGTGTCGGCAGTGCGCACCTTTTGCTCCTTGGTCAGCGAACCGGAAAAACAGCTGTCCGAGACCAGTATCAGTTGCCGCGCCGGTATGGCACGCAGCAACTTTCCGATGTCGGTATTCGAGAGCCAGTTCGCCGCGGTTCGCACCGAGGCATCGACTGGAATCCAGTAGCCCATGCCGGTATCGTCCATGAGGTAACCGTGACCCGCATAAAACAGGATGACGCTGTCGCCTGGCTGCGTTTCAGCGGCGATCTTGTTGAAGGCGGCAATGATGTCGCTCTTCGTCGCGTTTTTCAGGACGCGTGGCTCGTAGCCGAAGCGTTGGCGCAGGGTATCGGCAATCGTGTCCACATCGGCCGCAGGTGTGGTCAGTGAGGGAATGGGGAGGCGGTAATCGTTGTTGCCGAACAGCAAGACAATGTGGCGGGAAACAGCGGGCATTGTCACCGGGGCGACAACAGGCTTGCGCAGGCAAGTGCCGGCAACGCTGTCGCCCTCGCATTCGGCCACGTCGGCCGCACCCGGATTGCGCCGCAGTTCCTCCAGCGCCTCGCGGTAGAGCAGGGTGCGTGCCTGGTGGCGCTGCAGATTGATGGCACGCATTTGCGTAAAGCCGGGCATGGTGAACACTGGCGGGCGCATCATCTGCGCCGACGCAGCGCTGCAAGCCACTGCCAGGGTAATCGCCAGCAACAGTCGTATTGTTTTCATTGCAACTGCTCCAAAAGTCTTGGCCACGCGCTCGCCCAGCAGCATTCGTGGTCCTGATCGGCCAGTCCAACCATTCGCCCGCCCTGTGTGCGCACAAACACGTCGATTACCGCGGGGGGTACAACGGTATCCTTTTCGCCGGCAAAGTGTACTGCCTTTGCCACGAGTACCGGCATGACCGAGGTCGCAGGGTCTAGCGAACCAGTCAGTGGGCTGACCAGATGATGCTGAACCCAGGCTTGCAACGCAAGGGGTGACGCCACGGTAACCAGCGTATCAATGTCGTTGCGCCGCTGCGCCAGCAAGGTAGCAATAACGCCGCCACCGGAATGACCGACAAGATTCAGCCTCGCGACCCCATGCCTCGCTTTGAGACTATCCAGCGCCGCCATGTAGGCCGCAACGACTTCCGGAGCAAAGCGGCGCTGCGTCCAATATCCCACGGCACACCCCTGTAGCGCGCCAGCATCAAGGTACTGACACGGCCGGCCGAGGTAGGCGACGCTGCCGGAAACATCCGCCGCCGCCATGGCCAGCGCCACCGGCCGCTGCGGCGTCGGATCGGCCGGGGGACTCCACGGCGAATGCCATGCGGCGCCATCGCCTTCGATGTAGATGGTCAGCGACTGGCCAACCCCGCTGCGCTGCAACGCCAACAAGTCGAAAGCCCCGGCGTGCAGCGTCTCGGCACTGAAGCCCTGCGGCAATGCCCAGGCAACGACGGATGCGCGCGAACCGCCAAACGACCCGGCACCGGCGCAGCCAGCGACCAAAATAGCCACTGCCAAGGCAAACAAAAAGGCCGCACCCGGGGGTACGGCCTTTTGCTGGCGCTGCAACGACGACATCAGAAACGATAGTTGATGTTCGCCATCCAGTTGCTGTGGCGCACGAAATTGCGACTGGTTTCGTCGGTATAAACGATGCCGCCGCTCAGGTTGTTCTTGACCGAAAAGAAGTTGATGCCGGCGGAAAGCACCACGCCATCGTCGTCCCACAGTTGAGTGACGCGCACTCTATTGCGCGATACGTCGTTGATGTAGGTCACGCCGACATAGGGCATCACCCCATCGGCCATCCAGTAGCCAACTTCGCCGCCGACTTTGGCCTGACCGAGGTGCGCCGTGTAAGAGGTAAAAGGCAGCGTGACGCCGCGACGGGCGTTCTCGAACTGCTCGGAACCGATTTGATATCCGGCCTTGCCGTTCAATTGCCAGTTGCCAATCCAGTTCGCATAACTGATGTTCACGCCGGCAAAACGTCGGGTCGAATCCGCCGTCGTCAGTGGCGCCGGGTTCGAAACGCCGATACCACCGCCCACGCTTGCGTCAATTGCCCAGTTTTTGTCCACTTGCCAGCCAACATAGGCCGCCAGGGCCTGGCCGCGGCTTGATGTGTTGGTGCGATTGGCGGCAGCCGAGGCGTCGGGGTTGACGTAGCCCGTACCCGTGTCGGATGCGGCTGATATACCCAATACCATCGACGGTGCAAGACGGTAGTCACCACCGACTATGAAGTTGCTGGTGTTGTTGATGTTGTCGATATTGAATGGTGAACCGGCTGCTCCCCCGGGCGTTCCAACCACCCCCGATACAACCACACGCCCGACCTTGTAGCCGGCGGTATCGCCCGAATAGCTGGCCCACGCATTCCATGCGCCGGCACTGCTGCCCGCAGCAAGACCGGTTCCATTTCCCAGGCTCGCCGTCTTCGTCGCCCCGCCACCTCCGAGTAACCGCGAGCCCAGACCCTGACTGATGGCCGAAAGTTGGGTAAAGGATGTCGCAATGATCTCTTGGGTCGGCGCCGCAACCGAACTCGTACCGAGGCACTGAGGAGCATATTGCTGCTGCATCTGAAACGTCGACAGGTAACTCGGTCCCACTGCACCGGCCAGCGATGCATAGACATCATTGCAAATAGAACCGCCTGTAGCCATGGCCAGGCCGCTTGCCAGCGACAACCCCGTGACGACGAGTCGTCGCCCATAAACCAGATGCTTCATGAATCAAATCTCCCCGAAAATACTTGAAATAGTGAGAGCTACTGCGTTGAACGGACATCCTTCAACGCCTTGGCATAAAGCGATACCAGCAATTTTACCTGCGGATCCGTGCCGCGCTCCTTCTGCAGGTCGGCCAGGATGGCCTCGACGCGCTCCAGGTCACGGATCTCAAAGAAACCCGACAGGCGGTAGAACTCCGGATTCAGGTCGTCGGCCTTGGCTTCTGCCTTGAGCTTTTCATAGGTCTCCTCGATTTTCGCGGCCTTTTCCGGCGTGGCAATGGCGCGCAGTCGGGTGACTCCACCGCGACCATGCGTATCCAGCGCGGGGGTACGGGCAATCTGCCGGACCAGTACATCGGGCAGCTTCTTGACTTCGGGCTCCGCCATGCCGGTGGCCTTGCTCTCGGCCCGGGCCACTTCCAGCTTGCCGGAACCCTTCCAGGTTTCCTGCCGACCGCCATCGAAATAGACCAGCTGCAGACGAGCGCCCTTTGCCAGCGAGAGTACGTCGCCCTCCTTGACCTTGACGAAGCTCTGCATCGGTTGCGTGCCCTTCTCGATCACCCTCGAAACAGTGCCGTCAATCGACGTCACCAGGGCCACGTCCGCGGCTGCTTGTGCCGTGGCCGCGAAAAAGAAGGAAAGGGAAGCCAGCGCAAATATAAATTTAGTTTTCATCATGGATTACCTCGTAACTGTCGACCGGCTGTTGCCGGCCTTTGACTTGAAGCGAATGACGCGCGCCCGTCCTTACGGAATTGCCGGCGGCGGCGATGGTGTCGCCACTCGCAAGGATGGAACAAGAGGTGGCCTTCGTCAAGCCCTCCAGCCGCGACGCGATGTTCACGGTATCGCCGATGGCCGTGTATTCCATCTTGGTACTGGAACCGATGTTGCCCACCACGGCCTCGCCGGTATGCAGGCCGATGCCGATGTCGAACTCGGGCAGTTCGCGTCCGGCGAAGCGCTCGCTCATCCAGCCGCGGAACTCGAGCGCCACGCGATACAGCGCCACAGCGGCGCGTACCGCCCGCGCGGCGTGGTCTGCCTGCGGCAGCGGCACGCCAAACTCGGCCATGATGGCGTCGCCGATGTACTTGTCGATGGTCGCGCCCTCGGCCATCAGCACCTTGCCGGCCCGCTCGAAATAGGTATTGAGCATTTCCACCACCTCGGGCGCGGTAAGTTTCTCGCTGATGGTGGTGAAGTTGCGAATGTCGGTGAACAACACCGTGATGTTGGTCGCCTTGCCTCCCAGTTCGGGCAGCTCAGGCGAGGCAAGCATGGCTGCAACGACCTGCGGCGAAACCATGCGGCCGAAAATTGCGCCAACACGGGCACGTTCACGTTCCTCGCGGCGCAGCCGCATCATGGCCAGGCTGCCAAGCACGACCAGCATGCCCAGGTGCAGGTGCCCCACGGGGAACAGCAGATCCGACTTGAACATCCAGTAGGCGGCAACCGCGCTCAACTGCACCATGACCACGACCAGAATTACCGCCCGCCACGGTGCCACGCGCACACCCACGAAGGCCAGCAGGCCGAACAGTAGGAGAAAAGTCCCCAGTCGCAGCGGCGTCGACACGGCATCGATGAAGCGTCCGCCCAGCAACGTCTCGATGATGTTGGCCTGGATCTCGGGGCCGGCCATTAGTTCGTTTTCGCCGCCGACGCTGGTGGAATACGGCGTCGGGTGTACGTCATTCATGCCGCCGTAGGCAGCGCCGATCACCACCACCTTGCCGGTCAGTGCCTGTACTTCGGGCAGTTTCAGCGCGTTCGCCTGCAGCAGCTTCTGGAAGGAGACTTTC
>Ga0315272_10001670_pt1 | contig 10933 bp, 7 predicted proteins | sample C3_middle_MG_FD_203918 | JGI IMG/M metagenome (GOLD analysis project Ga0315272, IMG submission 203918) | Sediment microbial communities from Yellowstone Lake, YNP, Wyoming, USA - C3_middle | ecosystem: Environmental > Aquatic > Freshwater > Lake > Sediment | place: USA: Wyoming | collected...
CCGTTCCTCCGCTCTGGCATCCAAGGCAACCGGTTATCCCATCGCCAAAGTGGCCACCAAAATCGCCATGGGGTATCATTTGGATGAAATCCGAAACGACGTGACCGGAAGAACCATGTCAAGCTACGAACCGGCCCTGGATTATTGCGCCGTCAAGATCCCAAAATGGCCCTTTGACAAGCTCCAGTCCGATACCAGACAACTGGGTACCATGATGATGGCCACAGGCGAAGTCATGGCCATAGGGAACCGGTTTGAAAGCGCGCTCCTCAAGGGGCTTCGTTCCCTGGAAAATGGCATAGATGGATTCGCTCTGCAAAAAGCCGCAGCCATGGACATTGCCACTCTGGAGGAAAAAGTAAAAGAAGGCAGCGATGAGAGAATTTTTTACCTGGCGGAGCTGCTACGAAGGGGCGGGGACATCAACCGGTGCGTGGAGCTTTCCATGATTGACCCGTGGTTTGTCCATAAGATTCAAAACATCGTCTTTTGGGAGAAGGATTTGGTTGGGAAGCGTCTCGATCAGATGACCGCAGATGAGCTGCGATTTCTGAAGCAACGGGGATTTTCAGACCAGACCCTGGCAAAATATCTGGGAGAGACAGAAGCGATTGTCCGAAGCAGACGTAAGGAACTTGGTGTGCTGCCGGTCTACAAAATGGTGGACACCTGCGCCGGGGAGTTCGATGCGGTGAGCAATTATTTCTATTCCACCTATGACAAGGAAGATGAAGCAATTCCCACAGGTAAAGAAAAAGTGGTTGTCATCGGGTCCGGACCCATCCGGATCGGTCAGGGTGTGGAGTTTGACTATTGCTCCGTGCATGGGGTGTTGGCCCTCCGGGAAATGGGGTACGAGGCAATCTTGATCAACAACAATCCGGAAACGGTCTCCACGGATTTTGATATTTCGGACCGGCTGTATTTTGAGCCAATCACCGATGAAGAGGTCTTGAATGTCATAGAGAAAGAACAACCTTTGGGAGTCATTTTGCAATTTGGTGGCCAGACAGCGATCAAACTGGCGGACACTTTGGAGAAAAGCGGTATAAAAATCCTTGGCACCAGCCTGGAAGGCATTGAAGCCGCAGAAAACCGGGAAGTGTTTGATGCCATCCTTGCGGAATACGATATCCGAAGGCCGGAAGGCACGGGTGTGATGGAAATCCAGGAAGGGATCGCCGCCGCGGACAAACTGGGATTCCCAGTGCTTGTGCGGCCCAGCTATGTCATTGGCGGTCTGGGGATGGAAATCGCCTGGAACCGGGAGGAACTGGAAAATTGGCTTCGGATTGCCCTCACAAAAAATCCGGAAAAGCCCGTTTTGATTGACAAATACCTGAATGGAATTGAACTTGAAGTGGATGGAATCTGCGACGGGAAGCAAATCCTGATTCCAGGCATTATGGAACATCTGGAGCGGGCCGGCGTTCATTCCGGTGACAGCATTTCAGTCTACCCGCCCATGTCCCTGACCCAAAAGCAAAAGGACAAAATCCAATCCATCACAGAAACCCTGGCCACTGCCCTTGGGGTCATCGGCTTGATCAATATTCAATTTGTCCTGGCGGAAGGAAAAATCTATGTCATCGAAGTCAACCCCAGAGCCTCCCGAACGGTCCCTTACATCAGCAAAGTGACCGGCATTCCCATGATTGAGGCGGCGACCAAGGTGCTACTTGGGCAGCCCCTGTCATCCCTTGGCTACGGAGTGGGAATCTTTCCGGAGAGAAACATTTACGCCGTGAAAGTTCCGGTCTTCTCCATGGATAAAATTCCTGGAGCGGAAGTGGCCATGAGTCCTGAGATGAAATCCACAGGAGAAGTCCTGGGGGTGGAATATGGCCTATCCCGCGCAACGCTCAAAGCGTTTCTGGCCGCTGGCATGTCGTTGCCAAAGCGCGGAAGGATTCTGGCAAGCATCGCCGACCAGGAAAAAGCGGACTTTGTCAAACTGGCCGTGGAAATGAAGGAGCTGGGTTACGAGTTCTGTGCAACCGGCGGCACAAGGGAGGCCTTGCAAAAAGCCGGTGTGGATGCGTTGTCGGTCGGCAGGATTTCGGACGGCACGGACAATATTTTGGACAGCATCCAAAACAAACACGTCGCCATGGTCATAAATATTCCCAGCAAAGGCAAAGACAGCAGGACGGACGGATTCCGGATTCGACGGGCGGCGGTGGAAAATAGGGTGCCTTGCTACACCTCCCTGGATACCTTGTGGGCGTTGTGCCACGCGACAAACTCCCAGGTTTCTCCAGAGGAACTGAACATCTTCGACATACACGATCTGAGTTTATAACACGAAAAGGATTCCAGTATACTGGATTCCTTTTTTAAATCAGCATATGACACACAGGGTTGAAATACTCCGACAAAATGGTATGATGTAGCTGGATACCAACTTCCAATATCCTATAATGAATGGTGTAAAAATGCAAAGCGAGAAAGATTATATCATCCGGTCCCACGAAAGATGCAGAGAGTATGAAGTGGAAAAAGACCGGATCTACAGCAAAAAAATAATTTCCGGAGAAGAGCTCAACCAGAAATTGGAGAAAAACCGGGAACTCATCGATACAGCGGAACTTTTCATGAAGCAATTGTACAATTTCGTCAAGGGGTCCGATTTTTTCATTATCCTCACCGACGAGGAAGGCTGCATCTTAAGTATAATAGGTGATGAAAAAATCCTTACGGAGGCACTCTCGTACAAGATGATACCGGGTGCCTACATGGATGAAAGAAACATCGGAACAAATACCATGGGCACAGCTTTGGCGGAAGAAAAGCCATTGCAGGTTTCCGGAGAGGAACACTACATCAACGCGTATCACCGTTGGACCTGTTCGGCTTCGCCAATAAGGGACACCAAGGGAAACATCATCGGAACCATCGACCTCACCGGATATAGCGAAAGCGTCAATTTGCATACCCTGGGGATGGTGGTCGCAGCCGCAAACGCCATCGAAGAAATGCTGGATATCAAGCGATATGCGGAAGAACTGTCCCTTGCGAAGAAGTTCACCGAAACGATTATGGACTCTATTGAATCAGGGATTCTCACCACCGATCTGGAAGGCAACGTGCTGACGGTGAACCGGGTTGTTGCCGATATGTTTGGCTATCTGCCAAGCGAAATGACCAAGATGAAAACTTGGGACTTGCTTGAGGATTGGGACAAAATAAAAACGGCCGTCATCCAGGAGCAGAGTTTTACCGATGAAGATGTTTTCGTCAATTCCAAAAAGAACAAGCTGCAACTGAACATCAGCGCTTTCCCCCATTTGGATGGCAAAAAAAATCTGATGAACATTGTCATTGTGTTCAAGGAAGTAAAGAAAGTCCGGAAGCTGGCCAACAAAATTATGGGGCATCACGCGATTTACACCTTCGACAAAATAATTGGCGAGGATCCCGAATTCGTACGGATCATCGATTATGCCAAGAAACTGGCTGACAGCAGATCCAACGTGCTCATCATGGGAGAAAGCGGCACCGGGAAGGAACTCTTTGCCCAGGCCATACACAATTATAGCAGCAGGCATGATGAACCGTTTGTCGCCTTGAATTGTGGAGCAATTCCAAGGAACCTGATTGAATCGGAGCTTTTTGGTTACGAAGGAGGTGCCTTCACAGGATCAAAAAGCGCCGGCCAACCCGGTAAATTCCAAATCGCGGATGGGGGCACCATTTTTCTTGATGAAATCGGCGAGATGCCTTTGGATATGCAAACGAGACTCTTGCGGGTCATCGAAGAAGGAACCATGCGCAGGATTGGCAGCAATAAAGAAATTGTGGTGGATGTCCGGGTGATCGCAGCCTCCAACAAGGACTTGAAAGAAGAAGTCGCAAAAGGCAATTTCCGGAAGGATTTGTATTACCGGCTCAATGTGCTGCCCATCAAACTGATTCCCCTCCGGGAACGGAAGGGTGACATTCCCCTGCTAAGCAAGTATTTCATGGAACGGATTTCTATGAAACTCAACAAAAGGAGTGTGAACATCAATGAGGAAACCATGCGTGCCCTCATCGATTACGAATGGCCTGGAAACGTCAGAGAACTGGAGAATATCATTGAACTGATGGTGAACACGGAATCGATTCCCGACAGCTTATTGAAAGGACAAGGGCATCCTCAAGGCAAGGCGGCATCTAGAGGTGATGAATCAGACGTTGCGCCGCAACCGGATGCGCAAGAAGAAAACATGAACCTAAGCGACCTGGAGAAAAAATACATACTAAAGGTTTTGGACCTTCAGAATTGGAACATCACACAGTGCGCCAAGATTTTGGGTATCGGACGAAACACCCTTTATCGCAAGATGGAGGGCTATGGAATTGAGTGTTCTGGAATGGAACACCGTTCCATTATGTAACACTTATAGAAGCTGGATATGTGCCATAATGGAGCAATACTCCAAAAATATCTACAATAAAAGCCTTTCACCCCCGCATTTTGCGGGGGTTTTTCATTTGGCACAAGACTTGCTCTATATTAGTTCATAAGCAATCTCTGAACCAAATATAGAAGGAGGTGAAGTTGGTTCAAAGGAACCGACTGACAACATGAGCAAAACAATAGTATTAAAACCCGATAAGTGCTTAAGCTGCCGAACCTGTGAGCTGATCTGCTCATTTACCAGGGCGGAGGAGTTCAATCCACAGCTGTCTGCAGTATCGGTGATTCATTACGACAAGGCAATGATCAGTGTGCCAATCATGTGCACCCAGTGCGAAGAGGCACCGTGTCTGAAGGTGTGCCCGGTTGAAGCAATCTATAAAGACGAAAACGGCACAAAAATTATTGATTACAAAAAATGCATAGGCTGCAAAGTGTGCATTTCCGCCTGCCCCCTCGGCAATATGGCCTTTGACGGCAACGCGGTTTTCAAATGCAATTTATGCGGAGGCGACCCACAGTGCGCCAGATTCTGCCCTTCAGGCGCAATCGAGTATAAGGATGCGAATCCCTCATCCATGCTGAAGAGGAAAGAACTTGCAGAAAAATTTAAAGATGTATTTGGGGAGGAGGAGTAAGCAATGTATGGACTAATAGGCAGGTTGCTGCGAGTAAACTTAACAACTGGTGCAGTAACAGAAGAGGCCATCAGCGAATCGATGGCAAAAAAATATTTTGGCGGCAGAGGCTTGGGCACAAAGATTTACATGGATGAAGTGGCCAAAGATACCGATGTGTTTTCACCGGACAACAAATTGATTCTTATGACCGGTCCCCTTACAGGTACATTTGCAACCAGCGCAGGACGCTTGATGTGGATTACCAAGGCACCACTCACAGGAACCATTGGATGCGCCAACTCCGGTGGTGAATTTGGTCCCGAACTGAAATTTGCGGGATTTGATGGCGTCATTTTCGAAGGTAAGGCTGAAAAGCCGGTGTTTCTTTATGTCAATAACGGCAAGGTAGAACTTCGATCCGCTGAGGACTTATGGGGAAAGACAGTACCTGATACAACAGATCAACTGGTTGCAGCCACCGACCCGGATGCGAAAGTTTGCTGCATTGGGCCGGCCGGCGAAAACAGGGTTCTTTTTGCAGGAATCATGAATGAAAAGAATAGAGCCGCAGGAAGAGGCGGTCTTGGAGCCGTAATGGGTTCAAAAAACCTGAAGGCAGTGGTTGTCCGGGGAACAGGCGGCATCAAAGTGGCCGACAACGCCGGATTCCTTGCAGCCTGCACAGAGGCGAGAGACAAACTCAAAGCCCACCCGGTAACCGGTGCGGGCCTTGGCGCATATGGCACAGAAATTCTCGTCAACATTATAAACGCATCCGGTGGCTTGCCCATCAACAATTGGCGGGATGGGGCGGTCGACCGAAATGCGGACGACATCTCCGGTGAAACCCTGGTTGAAAAATATCTTGTTCGCAACAAGGGTTGCTTCGGTTGTTCCATGGCTTGCGGCCGTGTGACCAAAGTAAAAGACGGACCATACAAATCAGCCGGGGAAGGTCCTGAATATGAAGCGGCCTGGGCTCTTGGCTCCTCCTGTGGAATCAACGACCTGGCGGCGATATGCAAAGTGAACTTCCTATGCAATGAATACGGCATGGATCCCATTACGTTGGGTTCAACCTTTGCCTGCGCCATGGAGATGTTCGATAAAGGGCTTCTAAACGTCGAAGAGATGGGTGGGAACCTGGTGTTCGGCGATGCGGCAAGCATCGTGGAATTCGCGACGAAAACTGCCAAACGAGAAGGGTTTGGGGACAAACTGGCGGATGGCTCCTACCGACTTGCGGAAAGTTATGGCGTGCCGGAACTCTCCATGTCCGTCAAGAAGCAGGAAATGCCGGCTTATGACGGAAGAAGCCTGCAGGGCATGGGATTGGAGTATGCCACATCCAACCGTGGCGGTTGTCACGTTCGTGGATACTTGACCTCCCCGGAAATCCTGGGGTTGCCGGTTAAAATGGATCCACTGGTTACAGAGGGCAAAGCAGCGATGTTGAAAATATTCCAGGATCTGACGGCAGTGGTGGACTCCATTGGGCTTTGCCTGTTCACCACATTTGGAATTGGTCTTCCCGAAATCGCCAATATGCTGCGGACCTGTACCGGGTGGGATTTGACCGATGAAGAAATTCTCGCAACAGGTGATCGAATCTGGAACATGGAAAAACTGTACAATCTGGGTCAGGGATTCACCAAAACGGACGACACTCTGCCCCCAAGATTGCTTCATGAACCTCTTCCGGAAGGTCCAGCCAAAGGCAAGGTCTGCGAGCTGGATGACATGTTGCCTGAATACTACAATTTAAGAGGCTGGGACAAAGATGGTGTGCCAGCAAAAGCAAAATTAACGGAATTAGGGCTGTAGTATGATTGTCAAGTATTTCGCATATTTTCGAAAGGACGCTGGATGCAAGGAGGAAACCCTCCTCCTTGCTCCACTTAGTGTGCTAGAACTGCTGAATAAGCTGTCTGAAATTCATGGACAGCGGCTTCGCAAACGTCTGCTCACGGCGGATCAGACAGAGATACATCCGGACGTCATTTTTCTGATCGATGGAAGGAACATCGATTTCATCGACGGAAAAGATACTATGGTCAGCCAGGATGCCATTGTATCCCTGTTCCCCAGAGTGGCTGGGGGCTGAAAATATGCCATTACGGCAGTGAATGAAAGAAGTGGTAGCATTGGAACACGAAAACACAAAAGATATCAAAGAAATTTTGGGGAAATATCCCCATGAACAAAGGCATTCTCTTGCCATACTCCAGCAGGTGCAAAAGGAATACGGCTTCATTTCCCCGGAGCATTTGACTGCGATTTCGTTTTACCTTCGGGTGCCTGTTTCAGAAATATTTTCCATCGCAACGTTTTATAAAGCCTTGAGCCTGGACAAAAAAGGACGGATTATCATCAAGGTTTGCGACGGAACCGCCTGCCATATCCGTGGCAGCGCAACGGTGCTGGAAGAGTGCAAGCGCGCCTTGAACATCAACGAAGGCGAGACCACACCCGATGGTCTGTTTTCCATTGAAGTTGTCAATTGCGTCGGCTCTTGCGCCATGGCACCGGTGGTGATTTGCGGGGAGCAATATTTTGGGAACGTGCAAACAGGACAATCATCGACCATCATAACAGAGGCGAAGAAGGAGGCGGAGGCTCATGAGTAGAGAAATACTTGTATGCTGCGGAACCGGATGCCTTGCCAATGGATCACAGGCAGTAGTCGATGAATTCCGCTCAGTAGGCGCCGACATGGATGTGGAAATCAAACCATACATCAAGAAAGTGGGTTGCAACGGATTTTGTGAGAACGGGCCTATCGTGACCATCCTTCCGGACCATATCACATACTATAAAGTCCGGCCGAAAGATGTGGGAGATATCCTGCAAAGTCTGGGTGGAGAACCCGTTGAGCGACTGCTCTATGAAGATGACAACGGCAAACGGGTCCATTCCCGAGAAGAAAATCCATTTTATGCCACTCAGCTCAAGATCGCCCTGCGGAACACCGGCATTGTGGATCCGGCCAACATCGAGGAATATCTGCAAACCGGCGGTTATCTGGGATTGAAAAAGGCGTTGTCCATGACCCAAAGCGATGTCATCGCTGAAATCGAAACTAGCGGTCTGCGAGGCCGTGGCGGTGGCGGGTTTCCCACAGGCAAAAAATGGCGTTCCTGCTTCCAGGTGGAATCCGATGTGAAGTATATGCTTTGCAACGGTGACGAGGGAGACCCCGGCGCATTTATGGACCGGAGCATCATGGAAGGAGATCCCCACAGCGTTCTGGAGGGCCTAATTATTGGCGCTTATGCCATTGGCGCCCACATAGGGTTTCTGTATATCAGAGACGAATATGGACTTGCCCTTACCCATGTACAGGCTGCCATTGATGATGCCCGTGAAAGAGGATATCTTGGAAGGAATATCCTGGGAAGCGGGTTCGACTTCGATTGTGAAATTGTCCGTGGCGGCGGTGCATTTGTCTGCGGAGAATCCTCTGCACTCATGGCGTCCATCGAAGGAAAGGTCGGAGAGCCCAGGGTCAAGTATATCCGTTCTGTGGAGAAGGGATTGTTCGACAAACCTACCGTGCTGAACAATGTGGAAACCTTGGCCAACGTTCCATACATTCTGACCCATGGCGGGGCAGAATACGCTAAACTTGGGACCGAAGGCAGCAAGGGCACAAAAGTTTTTTCCCTGGTGGGAAAAGTGAACCGCACCGGACTTGTTGAAGTGCCCATGGGAGTCACGCTACGGGAGCTGGTCTTTGAAATCGGTGGAGGAATTCCAGGCAACGGTCGCTTTAAGGCAGTTCAAACCGGAGGCCCTTCCGGTGGTTGCATCCCGGAGAGCCTGATGGATATACCCATTGATTTTGATACCCTAAAAGAAAAGGGATCCATGATGGGCAGCGGTGGAATCATCGTTATGGATGAAACGACTTGCATGGTGGACCTGGCAAGATACTATGTGAAGTTCCTTGCTGGGGAGTCTTGCGGAAAATGCACCCCTTGCAGAGAAGGACTTCGTTGCATGTTGGAAATCTTGAACCGGATTTGCGATGGCAAAGGCGAAATGGCGGACCTTGACTTGCTGGAAACTCTTTCTTATACAGCAACACAAGCCTCTCTTTGCGAACTGGGAAAAACGGCAGCCAATCCGGTTATGTCTACAATTACATACTTTAGAGACGAATATGAAGAGCATATCAAAAATAAAAGATGTCCGGCAGGAGCCTGCACCGCGCTGATTGAATTCACAGTGATACCCGAAAAGTGCAAGAAGTGTGGCATCTGCGCAAAAAATTGCCCGGTCGATTGCATCTCCGGGGACAAAAATATTCCATACGTCATCGACCAACAAGAATGCATCAAATGCGGCAACTGCAAAGCGAAGTGCCCGTTTGACGCGATCGTTTCAGAATAGGAGGAGGTTCTCATGAGGATACAAATTGACGGGATAGAAATCCCGGCCATGCCTGAGGACACAATCCTGCAGGCCGCAAGACGGGAGGATATCTTTATCCCCAGTCTTTGTTACAGTGATCCCACAGAGCCGACACACTCCTGCAGAATCTGCATGGTGGAGGTTGTGGAGGGTGGAATCGGAAGATTGGTTGCGTCTTGTGCATACAAGGTGAAAGACGGGATGGAGATTTTGACGGACACCAAACGGGTGGCTCAAATCCGTCGCACCATGCTTCAGCTTATGTATGCTGAGGCCCCGGAAAATCCAGCGATCCTGACCCTGATGGAACGATATCAGGTCGCCAGCGAACCGCAGTTTTCCAACAAAGATGGCCAATGCATTTTGTGCGGGCTTTGTGTACAGACTTGCAAGAAACTTGGCTCCGCCGCCATTTCGACGGTAAGCCGGGGGACAACCAAAGAAGTCAATACTCCTTACGGAAACCCCGCAATGTCGTGCATCGGTTGCGCCAGTTGTGCAAACGCCTGCCCCACCAAATGTATTGAGGTGTCGGATTCGGAAGAGGGCCGTACCATCTGGAATAAAAAATTCGATTGGGCCCGTTGCGAAAAATGTGGCGCCATTGTCGGCACCACCAAACATTATGCACTGGCCAACGGCATGGAGCCGATTATATGCCCGGACTGCAGGCAAAGAGGAATCACCGATTTGTTTGCGGCGACCCTGGGGGAATAGACTTGCGGCAGCTAGAACTCTGTAGACGGTAATAACACTTAGGATTCCACTGACCTGGAATCCTTTGTTATTGCATTGGTGATCTTCTCATGGCACCTTTCAACCGTGTTGAAGCAACATCAAGGTCGCAAGATATTTCTTGCATATATTTTCAATAACTATTACACTTACTCCATATATATATGTATACACATCAAAATCAATGATATTGATTGATTTGATTGGGTAAATGGGAGGAGAAACGAGTAGTATGGTTAAGTGGAAGAATATAAAAATTTCAAATCTGCTGACAATCAGTCAAATAGTAATTATATTGCTTGTGGTAATCATGGGCGTCATCAGCGCATTGGCAACACAACGCTTATGGACATATAATGAAACATTGCGTAATCACCCATTTACGACGCAAGCGGCATTGGCATCGATTCGGGCCGATATCTTAAACATTCGGCTTACGATGGAAGAAGTGGTTGCCAAAAACAATATAATGACAAGCCAGGCTGATAAAATCCGAGTGGATTCTTTTCAATTGGACGCACAAAGACAACTGGGCATTCTTGAAAAATCCTATCTGGGACCCAAGGGGGACTTGGAAGCTTTAAAGGATGCGATAAAAGAATACAGTTCGGTTCGGACAGAGACCTTAAAACTTCTTGATGCCGGCAACTTTGCTGAAGCAAGCAAACGCGTTCGTTATGACGGAATTTGCGGCATGTACGCCAAGAATGTGATCGATAAGGTCAATATCATGAGCAGCTTCGCAACCAACAAGGCCAACCAA
>Ga0315272_10001671_pt1 | contig 10930 bp, 8 predicted proteins | sample C3_middle_MG_FD_203918 | JGI IMG/M metagenome (GOLD analysis project Ga0315272, IMG submission 203918) | Sediment microbial communities from Yellowstone Lake, YNP, Wyoming, USA - C3_middle | ecosystem: Environmental > Aquatic > Freshwater > Lake > Sediment | place: USA: Wyoming | collected...
AAGACTATGATGGTGACTTGAAGTTTTTTTTGGCGGACAATGAGAGTACCAGTGAAACTTTTGAATATATTACTAAAATAATTCCTGAGGCGGAATTAATTTTGAACAAAGAAAATGTTGGCTTTGCCAAAGGATGTAATGATCCAATGAGAGCGGCTTTGATGCAAGGGTTTGAGTATTTGGTTTTTGTAAATATGGATACGGTGTCGGACAAAAGTTTGGTAAGTGAATTGGTAAAAGCAATCGAAAGTGATGAAAAAATTGGAGTGGCACAAGCAAGAATTATGTTGCATCCAGAAAAAGATAAAATTAATAGCCTGGGAAATGATACGCATTTTCTTGGGTTTGGGTATTGTCGAAATTATCGTGATAAATATGAAGATAAGATGGTAAAAGATTTATCGCCAATTTCATATTTTTCTGGGGCGGGCTTGATTATTCGGGCCAGTGTTTTGAAACAAGTCGGCTTGTTTGATGAAATTTTTTGGATGTACAACGAAGATCAAGATTTAGGTTGGCGAATTTGGTTAGCGGGTTACAAATGTGTTTTGGCGAAAAACGCGGTAATTTACCACAAGTACGAATTTGCTAAATCGATTAAACAGTTTTATTGGATGGACAGAAATCGAATAATTGTAATGCTAAAATGCTACCATGTGCTAACTTTATTTTTAATTTTCCCCGCATTTGTAGTGATGGAATTTGGCTTAATTTTATTTTCTTTAAAATCCGGTTGGTGGCAAGAGAAAAAAAATGTTTGGAAATATTTTTTGGATTATGATAATTGGCAATATATTTTGCGCGAACGAAGAGAGGTGCAGGCAACAAGAAAAGTTAAGGATTCAGATATCGTAGGGATGTTTAGCGGTAAGATTCATTATCAAGAAATTGATGATATTAAATTAAGATTAGTAAATCCAATTTTTAATTTATACTGGAAAATTTGTAAATTTATTATTATATGGTAGACGTAAGTATTGTTATTGTAAATTATCAAAGTAAGGATTTTACTTTGGCCTGCATTGATTCAATCAAAGCAGCGGATTGGTCAGATTTAAGTTTCGAAATTATTGTAGTTGATAATAATTCTGGCGATGGAATTGGTGGGCTTTTGAATTCAGAAAATCGGGACGTCAAATTTATTCAGAGTGCAGAGAATAACGGAATGGGAGCGGGAAATAATTTGGGCTTTAAAGTCGCGCAAGGAAAATATTTTGTTGTAATGAATCCAGATACGATCGCGTCAGTTGATACATTTAAAAAGTTATTTGAATACCTGGAAAAAAATCCAGAAGTTGGCGTGGTAGCACCGCAACTATTGTATCCGGATGGGACAGTGCAGAATTCATGTTTTCGTTGGTATGGAATTATGACCCCAGCCTTTCGTCGAACTCCCTTGGGTCGATTAAAAATTGGTCAAAAAGATCTTAGTCGATTTTTGATGGAAGATTATGACCGGAAAACCGAAAGAGAAGTTGATTGGTTGATGGGTTCATTCCTGTTTTGTCGAGCCGAGGCTTTGAAGCAAATTAATTATTTTGATGAGCAATATTTTATGTATTTTGAAGATACAGATTTGAGTCGATCATTATGGAATCAAGGCTGGCGGGTAATTTATTATCCTGAGGTGAAAGTAATTCATAATCATATGCGCCAAAGCGCCAAAATCGCTTGGTACAAATTCATGGGTTCAAAGTCGGCCCGGTGGCATATCTATTCCTGGTTCAAATATATCATAAAATGGGGTCCAGGCTTGCCAAAATCTAAATAATGTGTTAATAATATAGAGCAATTTAATAATTTTTCCCACCAAGGTTGGGATCATTGGATAAATATTTTACAAAAATATGACTAAAAAAATTACAAAAGCGGTTGTAGCCGTAGCCGGTTCAGGCACAAGATTATTGCCAGCCACCAAGGCCATGCCTAAAGAAATGTTACCGATTGTGGATAAACCTATCATTCAGCTTTTGGTTGAGGAGTTGGTAGCAGCCGGAATTGAAGATATTATTTTGGTAACCAAATGGGACAAGAAGTCATTGGAAGATCATTTTGATCATTCTTGGGCCTTGGAACATGATTTGGAAAAAGCGGGCAAGACTAAGCGATTGGCAGAAATCAAACGAATTGCGGAAATGGCAAATTTTGTTTATATTCGTCAAGATCCACAATATGGCAATGGCGTACCAGTTTTATCCGCAGCGAGCTTGCTAAAAGATGAACCGTTTGTTTTTTGTTTTGGTGATGATTTGGTAAAATCAAAAGTTTCTTTTACTAAACAAATGCTTGATGATTACGAAAAGAACGGTAATCTTTTGATTGGTGTTCAAGAGGTACCGGAAAATGTGGTTGATCGTTATGGAATTATGAAATTAAAAGAGGGAACAACTGAGATCGAAGGTATTATAGAAAAACCAGCGCTTGGATCCGCTCCGTCACGCTTTGCTCAGTTTGGAAGATTTATTTTAAATCAAGAAATTATTGATTGTTTACGCGAAACTAAGCCAGGTAAAGGTGATGAGGTTTGGTTGACTGATGCGATACAAAGTTATATTGAAAAAGGTGGCAAGATTTGCGCGAAAGAAGTTGAAGATGGGGAATGGTTGACAACAGGCGACCCCTTGAATTATTTGCAGTGTATTTTAAAATATGCGTTTGATCGGGAAGATATTGGCGAGGAACTGAAGACGTTCATTAAAAAAATAATTTAGATAAAATAATAAGGCGGTTCAGAAATGAACCGTCTTATTATTTTTTTTGATTATTTATATTTCTAATTTAAACACCCCTTCCTGTTCACCAATTTTTCCATTGAAAAATAAAGAATCGCCTTTTTTGTTGATAATCAGATTGTTAATTTTTTCAAGTTTCATTAATTCTGTGATGTTATACTTTTCGCGATCATCTAGTTCAAGTGAATAGATGCCGGCATTGGTGGAGAAGAAAATATAATTTTTCTTGGGTTGAGGCGCAAGCGCCTTGATCTCGTTGCTAATTCTGGTTAACAAAGTTTTTTTGGAATAGTTCAAATCAAGTGACCAGATTTCAAAGTTATTGGCAAAAATTAAAGTTTTATCGTTGAGCCAAAATGATTGTTTGACATTACTAATTGTTTCTTGAAGTTGTTTGACGGGAGAAAGTGGGTCAATTAAATATAAAATATTATGACTTGAGTCATAGAGGTTAATTAGATTATTGTCTGGATTGTTAAACACATAGGTTGAAAGTGGCAAAGAAATCTTTTTTATTAACTCATTTTTATCCTTGTCATAAACATTTAATTCAGAAGTTGAGCCAACATTCGAAATATAAAAAATTAAATTATTTTTTGCTAGATAATCGCTAAAGTTCTGATTTTGGAAAAGAGAAGATGATTTGTTGGTGGCAATATCAAAAAAATAAATCTGAGATTCGCTTATGTAAAAAATTTCATTTTCATTTTTTCCCCATTGGATATTTTTTGAACCGGCGCCAATTAATTTGTCCAAAGATACTGGATCACTATTCAAATCGTTTAAATTATAAATATATCGGCCCGCAATAATTTTACTTTTTTCTGGTGAGACTTTAATATCATCAGTAGTTTTTTCCGGAAAAATAAAATCTCTTATTCCATTATTGTCGGTTTGAAATGAAATGGTATTGTTATTGATTGAAATAAGCTTGTCATTTACTAAAGAAATTTTTCCAGTTTCGGTGTTGCCATTTTTAATTAATGCTGGTTGATCGTTTTTAAAGAGAATTATGTCCTCGGCAAAAGTTGATTCGCCCGGTTTGATGGTTAATTTTTTTTCCCATGGCCAATAGCCGTCTTTTTCAACTTTAATTATGTAATCACCAGGAATAAGCGCTTTTATTTTTTGTGGCGTGGTCAGAAACCCTTGATCCTTGTTGAAAAATTTATTAATAAAATTTTGTTGCAATTTATTATTAATATATATTTTTGCTCCAGATGGTTCTGATTTTAAAATTAAGATTCCGGTTTTTTGTAAGCTAAGACCATTACCAAGCGAATAACCAGAAGCATAAAAAGAAATCGCTGGGGTTAAAATTAAGAAAACCAATACAAAAATAATAAAAAGAATTTTTCTAGTTTTTAAGCTCATAATATATTTTAGTTAGTCATTAATACGTTCAATGTCAGCACCAATCGCATTTAATCTTTCGGTAATATTTTCATAACCGCGGTCAATTGAATAAGGATTGCGAAGAATTGATTTGCCTTTGGCACGGAGCATACAGATCAAAAGATTAATTGAAGGACGCAGGGCGGGCGGGCAAATAATTTCGGCTGGTTTTAGTTCAGTTGGGCCAATTACGGTCACGCGATGTGGGTCATGTAGGATTACATTAGCACCGAGTTTATTTAATTCGGTATAATAGATCGCGCGGTTTTCATAGACCCAATCATGGACTAGAGTTTGTCCTTCGGCTTGAGTTAGGATTGGTAAAAATAAAGGGAGATTATCAATATTTAATCCTGGGTATGGCTGGGGATGAATTTTATCTGGTAAGGCTTTTAATTTTGAGGGGATAATTTCAATATCAACCAAGTCAAATTTGCCGTTGGTTGATTTGTGTTCGTTGGTAATGATAAATTTTTGTCCCATGATTCTGAGTTTCTCCAATTCAAGTTGCAAGAAATCAATTGGGCAGCCAGTGATTTTAAGTTGTGAGTCAGTCGTAATTGCAATTGAAATAAAAGCCATTGATTCTATTGGATCAGGCATGATGGAATAATTTGAAATTTCCTTAAGTTTTTCAACGCCCATAATTGATAATTTGGAAGTGCCAATGCCTTCAATTTTGGCGCCAGCTTGAACCAAGAAATAGCAAAGGTCTTGCACCATATAATTGGAAGCAGCAAAATTGATTTCCGTTTTTCCTTTTGCTAGAACTGCTGCCATGATAGTATTTTCGGTTGCGGTGTCACTGGCTTCGTACATTGTAATTTTTGAGTCTTGGTCTTTGATTTTTTCAATCGTATATTCTGAATTTGTTTCTTCAATTTTGAAACCAAGGCTTTCCATGGCAATTGTGAACGGATTGACGGTACGAGTGCCAAGTTTACACCCACCGGATTTTGGTAGGGAGAATTTTGGCAATAAAGAGGACAGTGCACCCATTAGAAGTAGCGCCGAGCGAGTCTTGCAAAATGATTCAGCATTAATATTTTCCAGATTAATATCACCATCATTAATAATTTCTAATTCATGTTGACCAGTCCAGGTAAATTTTAAACCAATTGAGGTAAGAATTTCAATAATTCTTTTTACTTCTTCGATCACTGGCACATCAACCAAAGTAGTTTTACCTTTGATCATTGTCGATGCGCAAAGTATCGCTACGGCTGAGTTTTTCGCCGAGTTAGTTTTGATTTCGCCGGATAATTTTTTTCCTCCGTTTATGATAAACATAGCCATAGTTTAACTGTTAGCTTTTTAGGCTCTAGGCCTTAGCGTTATATTAATTAAGTATTATTATTTCACTTTTGTTTGTCTTGGTGTTGTAAATAGCAATGGTTGAATCGCCACCGTTTTTTCCGCTATGAAGTTTTACGATTGAGCCAGGATTAATATGAGTGGTATTTTTGATTTGCATAATCAGAGGTTTGTGGGTGTGACCAGATAAAACTAGGTCAAAATTATCACAATTAACTAAAGCTCGTAATAGGGTATCTGAATCTCCATGGTAAACGACTATTTTTTTACTGTCAAGCTCGAATTCGGCGCAAGTTTTGTTAAATTCAATATTCCAATTTTTGTCAATTTTGCGAGTCAGAAATTGAAAAATATCAGCGTCATTATTGCCAAAAACTGATATAATTTTGCACCTAAGATTAGAACAAAAATTAGGCATACTAGCTGAACCCCAATCTCCACAACAGACGACAAGGTCGCATTTTTCTTTATTAAATCGCTTAATGGCTAAAATTAAACCTTCAGCGTTGTCTTGTATGTCAGACATTATGCCAATTTTCATATTATAAAAATTAAAACTTATCTCTTACTAGTATAGACTTTAAATCAGATATTTTCAAGCTAAATTTTGGTTAAATTTTGCCTTGTCAATCATAGGCCAAATATGTTAGAATTTGATTAAGAAATATAATTATTTCATATCAGCACAGGAAATGACTGATTTTTTATTAATTTATTGAAAATGTAATGTTTAAAATAAAGATGTTCAAGGAGAATAAGTACGGTTTGTCAAAAAAGAATTTATTAATTATTGGTTTTATAATCTCAATTATCCTTAGTTTTTTGGCCGGTGGTTATTTGAGTGGCAAAAGTGAAGTAGTTCGAAAAGTGACTACTTCAGAGGCGGTTTATTTGGGGAAATTAAATGGTAAATATTCTGAAGCTAAGTCAGGGGAATTATCTCAAGATGTTGATTTTAAGATTTTTTGGAATGTCTGGGATCAATTGAAGGGAAATTATGTTGACCAGGATAAGGTGACTGAGAAAAAGATGTTTTATGGCGCGCTACAGGGGATGGTGGCTTCAATCGGTGATCCTTACACCGTTTTTATGGATCCAAAGATTACTAAAGATTTTGACGGTGAATTGGCCGGGACTTTTGAAGGAATTGGTGCGGAAATTGGTATTAAGGATGATGTTTTGACAATTATTTCACCCTTGCCTGATACGCCAGCCAAAAAAGCTGGTTTGATGGCTGGTGATAAAATCTTGGCAATCAATGCCTCATCAACTGCTGGAATTTCAGTTAATGAAGCCGTGAGCAAAATCCGTGGACCACGTGACACACAGGTTACTTTGACAATTTTGCATAAGAGTACAGGTAAAACTGATGATGTAAAAATTACTCGTGGTGTAATTATTGTAAAAAGCGTAAAAACTGAACTGCGAAAAGATAATTATTTTGTGATTACAATCACTAGTTTTAATGACGATACCAAAGACTTGTTTAATAAAGCCGTTTTGGAAGGAGTAAAAGCTAAACCAAAGGGAATTATTATTGATTTACGAAATAATCCTGGTGGCTATTTGGAAACTGCAATTGACATGGCGAGTGCTTGGATTCAAAATGGATTGGTGGTTTCGGAAAAACATTCTGATGGTTCGATGATAAATCACCCTTCACGAGGTCAAGCCTTATTCAAGGATATTAAAACTGTAGTTTTAGTGAATCAAGGTTCCGCTTCAGCCTCAGAAATTGTGGCGGGCGCTTTGCAAGATGATAATAAGGCAGTGTTAATTGGGCGAAAAACTTTTGGCAAAGGCTCAGTTCAAACTTTGATCAATCTAGACGATGGCTCTTCGGTGAAAATTACCGTGGCCAAATGGTTAACACCAAAAGGACGAAGTATTAACGATGAAGGCATTATGCCAAATTATGAAGTTGATTTAACTAAGGAAGATTATGATGCCACACGCGACCCACAAATGGACGCCGCAGTTGATTATTTGGCCGGGAAAGATTTTAAAAAGTTAATCATGACAGAAAAAGCGAAAATTAAGGAAGCTAAAAAATAAATAATTTAATGCCTAAAGCCTAATGGCTAGGGCCTAAAATATGAAAGTTGTATTATTGAAAGAAGTCAAAGGCTTGGGTCGCGCCGGCGAGATTAAAATCGTTAGTGATGGTTATGCGCAAAATTTTCTTTTTCCTCAGGCGATGGCCACAATTGCGAGTGACAGAAATGTTGATATAGTTGGCAAGAAGATAAAAAAGAAAAAAGAAGAGAAGGCGAAACCGAAGGGGAAAAAGAAAAAGTAAAATTAGAAAAAAGGTCATAAGCGCAAAGAGACCAGGTCTCCCGCTGGAGACCTGGTCTCATGATGGTGGAAGAATAACAATAGGATTTGTAAATATTGCATAATTCATTGACAGATTTTCAATTAATAAAACATCTTCCTTTTGTACCCCAGGGCACCCTCTCTGGCTTCGCCATTCACCTTGTCATCTTGAGCGTAGCGTAGCGAAGTCGAAAGATCTATAATAGTTTAATCTATAGAATTTACAATTAGTTATGCAATCAAGTATTATAGATCCCTGCCTACCGGCAGGCAGGCTTCGGCCCGGCTCAGGATGACAAAGTTTTTGTGTTTTTAGCGCTATCCGTAGACTATTCATTAGTGAATTTGCTAATTTATAAATGAGAGTGTCATCATATTTTCAAAAGTGAATATGAATTGCAGGAATTATTTTGTATTAGTATTATTCGCATAATTAGCATGCATTAGTATATTAGTATCGTAATTTATAAATAATAATCATATTATGAAGAAAAAAAATAGTACCGCAAAAAAGAGTACAAAATTTATTTTTGTCGTGGGTGGGGTTATGTCCGGCGTTGGCAAGGGTGTAACGACTGCTTCAATTGGAAGAATTCTTCTTTCCAAAGGTTTTAATGTTAGCGCGATTAAGATTGATCCGTATATTAATGTTGATGCCGGTACTATGAATCCAGTGGAACATGGTGAAGTTTTTGTGACCGAAGATGGTGATGAAACTGATCAAGACATTGGAAATTATGAAAGATTTTTGAATAAAAATATTTATCGGGAAAATTATATGACGACTGGTCGCGTATATTTAACCGTGATCCAAAAAGAACGAAATCTTGAATACAAAGGGAAGTGTGTTGAAGTAGTTCCGCATATTCCAATGGAAGTTAGGGACCGAATTTTGAAAGCTGTAGAAAAAGCTCAGGCCGAGATTGTGATTATTGAAATCGGTGGCACAATTGGTGAATATCAAAATTTATTATTCCTTGAAGCGGCTCGAATGATGAAAATGCAAAATCCAGATGATGTGCAATTTGTGATGGTAAGCTATTTGCCGGTGCCAAATGGAGAAATGAAAACCAAGCCAACCCAATATGCAATTCGATCATTAAACGGCGCCGGAATTCAACCGGATTTTATCATCGCCAGGTCGCGTTTTAATGTTGATGGCCCAAGACGAGAGAAAATCGCGATGAATTGTAATTTGAGGAAAGAAGATATTATCTCTGCTCCGGATATTGAATCGATTTATGATTGTCCGTTGAATTTTGAACATGATGGACTGGGTGATAGAATTTTGGACAAATTTAAGCTTAAAGCCAAGAAGAACGATTGGGTAGAATGGAAAAAAATGATTGCTGGCTCCAAGAATGCCAATAAAAGCGTTGATGTCGGAATTGTTGGTAAATATTTTGCCTCTGGTGATTTTAGTTTGTCCGATTCTTACATTTCGGTAATTGAAGCGATGAAACATGCCGGAATTGCTAATCACGCGAAGGTGAATTTGCATTGGATAAGTGCGGAAGATGTAGAAAAACAAGGGACGAAAATTTTGAAAGAATTTGACGGTATTGTGGTGCCACAAGGCTGGGGTTCACGTGGCTCTGAAGGGAAAATTAAAACTATTCAATATTGTCGCGAGAAAAAAGTGCCATATTTTGGACTTTGTTATGGTATGCAAATGGCGGTAATTGAATTTGCTCGAAATGTATGTAAACTTGAAGGTGTAAATAGTGAAGAAGTTGATGGTAAGGCGGAAAATCCAGTTATCCACATTATGCCTGGTCAAAAAGAGTTATTAGAAAAAAAACAATATGGTGGCACGATTCGTTTGGGTGGCTGGCCTTGTAAAATTGTCCCAGGAACTCATCTAGCTAAGGCTTATGCCAAGAAATTTGGTAAAGAATTAGTAATTTCCGAAAGACATCGCCATCGTTATGAGTATAATAATCAATATCGTGAATTGTTGGAAAGCAAAGGCTTGAGAGTTGCGGGTACTTCACCGGATAATAAAATTGTGGAAGCGGTGGAAATTACCGATCACCCATTCTACATCGGTACTCAGTTCCACCCAGAATATATTTCACGACCGCTAGATCCGCATCCGTTGTTTGTGGAGTTTGTTAAAGTTTGTTTGAATTTGAAAAAGTAAGGGGGAGTTTATTTGTAACTTTGGGAATTATAGAGAAAACATGAATATAAAAACAGGGAGGATCGAACCGTACCCCGTTTAGTAGACACGGGTAAAAAAACAACTAGCTAATTTTTAAAGAGACTGTCAAGAAAAGTGTGTCTGACAACCATTTAATTTTTAAAATATTTGTAATTCATGACCGGGTATTTCATTAAATTTCTATCTTCAAAATCCTTTACGATCATAAAGACATAATCAAGTAAAGTTTCGGGACTTTCAAACGACAATTTGTTCTTTGTCCCTTTTCTGATTAAGCGATTAATATTTTCAATACTGTTCGTTGTGTATATCATCCGTCTCACCTGAGTATTGAATTTAATATACGTAAAATAATATTCAATATTCTCTTCTTCAAAATAACTACTAATATGCGAATAAGTTTTTTTCCATTTGATAATAAATTTCTCTACTTTTAACATCGCATTTTCGCTTGTATCTTTTTCGCTAAAATTATCAAATATTTCTTTTAAATCTTCTGCCATTGCCGTTTTGTCTTTCGGTCTGGTTTTTCTTAATATATCTCTCATTTTATGTACAACGCATTTTTGAAATTGTGTTCCCGGAAATAATCTATGAATTTCTCCCTCTAAACATTTCAATCCATCAGCGACAAACAAATCAATCTTTTCTACTCCACGTGTCTTCATTTCTTCCAACAATTCACCCCAATAATGGGCACCCTCGGTCGGATTAATGGAAAGCATTAAAATCTCTCTATGCAAATCTTCACGAACGCCATAGGCTAAATATACAGCTTCTTTAGTGTAGCTATCACCACGTCTGACGGTAATAAATATACAATCGGCAAAAACAACCAAGTAATGTTTTTCTAGTTTGCTATTTTGCCAAGCGGTCCGAAAATCATTAAATGATTTAGCTAGATTAGTGATTTTAGTAGCACTAACACTATCACCGAATAATTCTTTGATTGTGGCTGTTATGTCACGGCTAGTCATGCCTTTGCGATATAGGGTTAAACATAAAT
>Ga0315272_10001672_pt1 | contig 10923 bp, 11 predicted proteins | sample C3_middle_MG_FD_203918 | JGI IMG/M metagenome (GOLD analysis project Ga0315272, IMG submission 203918) | Sediment microbial communities from Yellowstone Lake, YNP, Wyoming, USA - C3_middle | ecosystem: Environmental > Aquatic > Freshwater > Lake > Sediment | place: USA: Wyoming | collected...
GGCCTCGCCTGCAATAGCCAACGGGCTTCCAGAAATCCCGGACGAGGGCCTTTCCCTGGAGGCGGTGGAGCAGGGCCTGATTAAAAAGGCTCTGGCCAAGGCCAATGGCAATCGCTCCGAGGCAGCCCGCCTGCTCAAGATTCCGCGTCATGTTCTGATCTATCGCCTGGAAAAATTCAAGATCTGAGGAACCGTCCGGCAGCACCACATCTGCTTCGCAGTCTCGCCGTGCTCGCTTAGCTGTCATCGGCCTACTCGTGTGCAATAGCACACTTCGTCGGCCTCTTCCGCGCATCTGCGGCAGCAGCGAAGCGGCGCTGCTGAACAGTTCCTTAACTTCTTCATCCGCTGGAGAATATTCTCTATGCGTCTTAGCGAATATTCTCTATAGTCCAGTTGTTTCCTCATCCTTCTTTTTTGTCTCCATCTCGAAACGTGCCGTCATATAAGGGGTTGCAGCCATTTGTGTCCAGGTGGCATGGCGCTTGCTTGATGGAGCGTAAGGCGGGTGAGGCACAAGAATGGATGCAAAAAACGGAAACATGATGCGATACATTTGGGGATCCTTGGGATTGATTGGTATCCTGGCATTGATCGCGTGGGGTGTCAATAAGGCCCCTTCCTTTGTCGGAGATCCAACGGCATGGGCCTGTCTGCATTGCGACCAGAATGCCTGTCCGGCGACAACGGCATCCTGGCGAGAGCTTTTCGTGAAAATGTTTGGCAGTAATGCCCCTGAAAAATAAACAAGGAGAAGCGTGGTGAAAAAAACATCTGTAGTAGTTGCAGCGGTGGTGATGTCTATGGTGCTGGTTGGCACGGCCATGGCCGGTTTCTGGGGGGACAAGGTGGTGACTCTTACTCCGGTCAAGGGCCGACTGGAAATCCCGGTGGCTTCCGTCAGTGACGGCAAGGCCCATCATTTCAAGGTTCAGGCCACCGATGGCGTCATGGTGACATTTTTTGTGTTGAAAAGCAGCGACGGCGTCATCCGCACAGCCATGGACGCCTGCGATGTCTGTTATCGGGCGGGCAAAGGGTATGAGCAAAACGGTGATGATATGGTCTGTCAAAATTGCGGTATGCGGTTTCCTTCGGCCAAGATCAACGAGGTGAAAGGCGGCTGCAATCCGGCTCCTTTGACCAGAGTGATTGAAGGCGATAAGCTGGTGATCGCCATGACCGACATCGACCAGAATAGTTGGTATTGCAAATTCAAAAAGTAAGGATAACTCCACGGATGCTTTACGATCTTGAAAAATACCGGGAAAAACGGGAGCGGGTCCTGGGGGTGAAGCAACGGGGCCTGGGCTTTGGTCGGGTGGCGGGCCTTGTTGCCATCGCCATTCTTCTTGGCTTGGGGCTGGTTGTTATCCCCAGGTCCATCGCCTTTCTGCAAAACCGTCAGCTTGAAGACGCCATCTACAAATTGTCCGGGGAACGGTCCGGGTCAGAGCAGGCGTTGGCGGAACTTAAAAAGCAGGAGGGGGTGCGTGATGTGGTGGTGGATGCCCATGGCGCACGGGTTGTCGTTACTTACAACAAGGGGGTGCTTGATACGGCACGGATTTCCGCCTTTCTCCTGAAGCAGGGCGCACAGGCGGTGCTGCTCAATGAAGTGGGCCACAGCCAGCGGATGCATACCATGAAAAAGGAGGCTGCGGCGACCGGAGGCCAGTAGCCACACCGGACTGCGCGGAAAAAAACAGATGAAACTCTATCATATCTCTTGCAACAACCTCATGCGCCGCAAGGGCAAGGTGATCTTTCTCGTGCTCGGCCTGATGCTGGGGATCGCCACCATTGTCACCCTGTTGTCCATCACCGAAAGCATGACCCGCGATATCGAAGACCGGCTGGACCGGTTTGGCGCCAACATCGTCATGGTGCCCAAAAGCGAGAACCTTGCCCTGAGCTATGGCGGTATCACCGTGGGCGGCGTGAACTATGCGGTGAAGGAGTTTGCCGAAAAGGATATCGCCGGGATTCGGGAGATTGAAAACCGCGAAAATCTCGGAGCGGTGGCCCCCAAGGTTCTTGGCGCGACTCAGGTCATGGGCCAGCAGGTGCTCCTGATGGGGGTTGATTTCGCGGTGGAATTGCCGTTGAAAACCTGGTGGCATCTGGACGGAACCGCGCCTGCGGCCGCAGATGAGCTGATCGTCGGGGCCGAGGCGGCTACGACCCTGGATCTTGCCGTCGGCAACACCGTGCCCCTTGGCCGCCGGACCTTCAGGGTGGCCGCGATTCTCGAATCTACCGGGGCTGCGGAAGACAGCATGATCATCGGCGATCTCCATGCCGTGCAGGAGGTGCTGGGGAAAAAGGGGGTTATTTCCCTGGTGGAAATCGCTGCCTTCTGCCGGGATTGTCCGATCACCGAGATGGTCTTGCAGATCGCGGAAAAATTTCCCGGCGCCAAGGTCACGGCGCTCAAGCAGGCGGTGATGGCCAAGATGCAGTCCGTCGAGCTGTTCAAGGCCTTCAGCTACGGCATTGCCGGGCTGGTGATCTTCATCGGCTCGCTCCTAGTTTTTGTCACCATGATGGGCGCGGTGAACGAGCGAACCCGCGAGATCGGTATCTTCCGGGCCATCGGTTTCCGGCGGGGCCATGTCATGCAGATCATTTTGCTGGAGGCCATCGTGGTCGGCTTTCTTGGCGGTTTCCTGGGTTTTGTCAGCGGCAATCTCATCGCCTGGGCAGTGCTGCCCCTGGTTATTCCCAACGGTGCCTTTGCCGGGGTGAATCTCTCCCTCGGCGCTCTGGCCATCCTGCTTTCCATTTCCCTCAGCCTGCTGGCCAGCCTGTATCCGGCCAGGAAGGGCAGCAGCCTTGATCCCAGCGAAGCGCTGCGGGCCCTGTAGGAGAAGCCATGCAAACAAGAGAAAACGCAGTGCGCCATCTCATCGAGATCAGGGATATTGGCAAGGACTACCAGGTCGGAACGAATATGGTAAGCGCCATCCGGCACATGAACTTTCAGGTGGACGACGGGGAGTTCATCAGCATCATGGGCCAATCCGGCTCTGGGAAAAGCACCCTGCTGGCCGTGTTGGGCGGCCTCAACCATCCGAGCCGGGGGCAGGTTCTCGTTGATTCCCTGGATATCTATGGCTTAAGCAGCGAACAGCGGGCTGATTTTCGCAGCGAGTACATCGGCATCATCTTCCAATCCTTTCAGCTCATCCCGTACCTGACGGTGTTGGAGAACATCAAGCTGCCCATGGCCATCACCGGCATCTCCGCCAAGGAGCAGGATGCCATGGCCCACTCGGTTCTTGCGAAGGTGGGGCTTGGGGCCAAGGCGGAGCGCTTGCCGGATCAGCTTTCCGGCGGCGAGCAGGAGCGGGTCGCCATTGCCAGGGCCATTGTCAATCGGCCACCCATCCTGTTGGCCGACGAACCCACCGGCAGCCTGGACAGCGAGACCGCCGAAGGGGTCATGGCCCTGCTCCGCCAGTTGAACAAGGAGGGTCTGACCATCATCATGGTAACGCATAACCCGGATGCTTGCCGCCATGGTGATCGGACCATCCTTGTCCGCGACGGCCTCTGCTTGGCCCAATGATTCCGGCGGAAAAATTTTTTCCAAAAGGATAATTATCTTTGACACTATCTTCCTGAAAATTATACAATAAATACTGCCTAGGTGTTACTACCTACATAGTTGTGCTTCCGCCGCGTGACATTCAACCTGCGTCGGAAGGTTCCTTGTCGTGCCTGTATGGGGTTCCGGGTCATCCGGGAAAAGCATGAAATAATACAGCAAGGAGAAGCGTCATGGGAAGCAGTGTGAAGAAGATCGGAATGATGGGTTTGACCCTGTTGGCCAGCGCCATGTTTGTCGCGGCGGCGCAGGCGGAAATCAAGATCGGCATCCTGGCCCTGCGGGGTGCGCCCAAGGTCATGGAGGAATGGGCTGCCACCGGGGAGTATCTCACCGGCAAAATGGGCGAGCCGGTCACCATTATGCCCCTGGAATTTGCCGCCATTGAGCCCATGGTGAAAGACGGCAAAATCGATTTCGTGCTGGCGAACTCCGCCTTCTTTGTGGAAATAGAAAAACTCTACGGCGCCAAGGCCGTGGCTATGCAGATCAATTCGGCGGGCGGCAAGCCGGTCAAGGAATTCGGCGGGGTGATCTTTGCCCGCAAGGACAGTCCCATCAATAATCTTGCTGACCTCAAGGGCAAGAAATTCATGGTTACGAAGGCCTCCTCCTTTGGCGGCGGCCAGATGGCCATGCGGCTGCTGCTCCAGAACGGCATTGATTACCGCAAGGATTTTGCCGAGTTCAAGGAAGGCGGCAAGCATGACAACGTGATTCTCGCCGTGAAAAACGGGGCCATGGATGCCGGAACCGTGCGCTCCGATACCCTGGAGGCCATGGAAAAAGAGGGCAAGATCTCCATGTCCGAGTTCAAGATCATCAACCAGGTAAAAGACAGCTTCCCGTTTGTGCACAGCACCGAGTTGTATCCCGAGTGGCCCATGGCAGCGGCAAAGCATGTTGATGCCGATAAGGTCAAGAAACTCGGCGAGGCCCTCATGGCGGTGAAGCCTGATTCCGAAGCGGCCAAGAAAGCCGGAATCCTCGGCTGGGCACCACCTGCTGATTTCAAAAACGTACGGGAATGCCTGAAAGCGCTTAAGTATGGGGCATTTGCCAACTGATCTGTTTGGAGCATCAAACTTGGTGCTGGTTTTGCTGGCGGGGGTTTCCACACCGCCAGCAAAACCATGCGCAGACAGGCGGGAGATTTTTCCTGATCCTCGCCGTTGATTCAAAAGTTGCCGCCGCCGTATATCCAGCAAGGGGATTGTAATGGCTTCGAAAAATAGAGGAATTGCCGCCAGGTTTATTCTCATCGTCTCAATTCTGGCCCAGGGTTTGATGGCCGCGCTGGCGGTGGTTGCTATTTACACCGCCAGCCACTCCCAGGGCAAGCAGGCGGATGGGTTTATCAGCCGCCTGAAGTCCGAGCAGGCCGAGCAGGAAAAGCTGTCTGCCGCAGAGTTACGGCAAAAGGGGAATTCCATCGCCGCTCTCCTGGCCCAGACAGGCTCGGCTTTGATTGTGGGATATGATTTTGATTCCATGACCAGGCTTGCCGCCAACGCCAAGGACGACGAAGATATTGTCTCCGTGGTGTTTTACGGCAAGGACAAAAATGTGGTTGCCCAAGCCAAGGATCAGGAGGAAGCTAAGGAAACCCTGCGCAAGGACATCCTGTTCGACGGCAAGACCATCGGATCTGTCGAGGTGGGCTTAAGCTTTGCCGGGGTTGAGAAGAACTCCGCTGAGGTTTCCCGCCGCATTGATGAGATAGTGCAGAACACCCAGGATGAGCTGACGGCATCTTCCTGGCGGCTGGGGCTTGTCATCCTTTTCGCCATCGGCGGGGTGGTGGTGGCCCTCTGTTTTGCCGTGTACTGGAGTTTGTCTCGTTTTGTCATCACCCCGGTTGGTCTGATCATTGATGGTTTGGAGGACTGTGCGGCCCAGGTGACCTCGGCTTCGGGGCAGCTTTCCGGTGCAGCGCAGAGTTTGGCTGAAGGTGCCTCCGAGGAGGCCGCTTCTCTGGAAGAGACCTCCGCCTCCCTCGAAGAGGTCTCGACCATGGCCCGGCGCAATGCCGATAACGCCGCCGAGTGTAATTCGCTTATGCGCGAGGTGAACACGGTGATGGGCAAGGCCAATCAGTCCATGGCCGCGCAAACTGTGGCGATGGGGGAGATCTCCAAGGCCAGTGAGCAGACATCGAAGATCATTAAAACCATTGACGAGATTGCCTTTCAGACCAACCTGCTGGCCCTGAATGCCGCAGTTGAAGCAGCCCGGGCTGGCGAGGCCGGGGCCGGGTTTGCCGTGGTCGCCGATGAGGTTCGCAATCTGGCCATGCGGGCGGCGGAAGCGGCCCGCAGCACTGCGGATCTTATCGAAGGTACTGTGAAAAAGGTGAAAGAAGGTGAGGATCTGCTGGTCAGGACCAACGATGATTTCTGCGAGGTCGCCGAGGTGGCGGCCAAGGTTGGTAGTCTGGTTGATGAAATCGCTGTTGCTTCCAATGAGCAGACCAAGGGGCTTGACCAGGTCAACACGGCGATCCGCGAGATCGACCGCGTCACCCAGCAGACCGCAGCCAGCTCGGAAGAAGCGGCCAGCGCCTCGGAAGAGTTGAGCGCCCAGGCCGAGTACATGAAGAAGTATGTGGATGATCTGGACCATCTGGTCAGTGGCGGTGGGACCTCCGGCGTTGGCGCGGGGAAATCCGGGGCAACGGCGAAAATGGGGCGACCGACAAGCAGGAAGTCCACCCCTGCCCTAAGCGCACCCCCTGCTGCAAAGACGGCAGGAAAGAAACCCAAGGTCATTGCTGCCCCTGCTTCTGGGAAGAAAACGGGCAAGGACGTTATTCCTTTTGATGAGGATGCGTTTGAGGATTTTTGATCGACAGAAGCAATAAAAGAACTGAAGATAAAGAAGGCCGGGAGCAGATGCTCCCGGCCTTCTTTATCTTAGCGGTTGTATTTTTCTTCGCAGGACAGGCGGATTTCCTTTTGGGCATCCGCAAGAACCTTCTTGGCGTCGGCCACGTCCTGGCTGATCTGGCTGGCCAGTTCTTCCGGCCCGGAAAATTTTTTCTCTCCGCGCAGGAAGCGGAGCAGGTTGATCTTGATCGGCTTGCCGTAAATGTCCTGGTTGAAATCGAAGATATGGGTTTCGGCGGAAAGCTGGCTTCCGGCAAAGGTCGGGTTGTAGCCGATGTTGAGCACGCCGCCGTAGCATTTTCCGTCGTAGATCACCTGGGTGACATACACTCCCAGGCGCGGACAGAGATCCTCCTCGGCAATGGCCAGGTTGGCGGTGGGAAAGCCAAGGAGCGGTCCGCCGCGCTGCTGGCCCATTTTGACCTCGCCCCGGATCTGGTAGTAGCGGCCCAGCAGTTTCTTGACATAGCCCATCTTGCCCAAGCCCACCAGCTCTCGGATTTTAGTGCTGCTGGCGAGCATATCCTCTACATAATACGGCTCCACCACCGAGACCGAGAAGCCTTTGGCTTCGCCTTGTGCCTTGAGAAATGGGATGTCGCCCTGGCGGCTCTTGCCAAAGGCATAGTCGTACCCAACCACCAGATCCTGAACGCCGATGGCCTTGCGCAAGACCTGATCCACAAAAGTCTCGGCGGGGGTGTTGGCAAATTCCTTGGTAAAGGGCAGGATGATCAGCGCGTCGATATTGGCCAGGGCGATGAGTTCTTTCTTTTGTTCGAGGGTGGAGATGAGCTTGAGGCCGATGTCGGGGCGGACGACCTTGAGCGGATGCGGCTCAAAGGTGACGGCCACGCTGGCGCCCTGGTTGCGATAGGCGCGGCTCACCACTTCGGAGAACAGGATCTGATGGCCCAGATGGACGCCGTCAAAGTTGCCGATGGTGACTGCGGCCTTGGGAAAAGGACCTGGGATGTCGCTGATGTTCGTGTATATATCCATGGTAATAGGCGTCCTAATTGTGTGTGCCCCCTAACTATCCAGCAGCACCGCATCTGCTTCGCAGTCTCACTCTGTGTTCGCTTAGCTGTTATCGGCCTGCTTGCATACCAATGTATAGCTCTCAGGCCTCTGCCGCGCATCTGCGGCACTGCTGAATAGTTACGCTACCGTGGTTTTTCTCACTTTCTGGCTCCAAGCTGGATAGTTATGTGCCCCACACAATAGGCGACAACCTTGAAAAGGTCAAGCCGCCGCCGAGATGGATTTTTTGGGGGCGTGGGTAATTTGTCTTGACAAACACCACCCGAAAAAATTAATATCGCCTCTCACTGATGTGCCGAAGTGGCGGAATTGGTAGACGCGCTAGGTTCAGGGCCTAGTGGGGGTTTCCTCGTGGAAGTTCGAGTCTTCTCTTCGGCACCATCTTGAAAATGTTTTGCGGTGAAAAATCTGGTCATGCTTCGGCATGGCCTTTTTTTTTGTCGTGCGCAACGGTTTGGCGCGCTTGGATGTCAATATCGCGGGGTGTTTTGGTCACTGCGGCGTCTGCCTCTCTTTTTGTTGACCTGAGACGGGGGAACCGTGCTATAATACTGGCATTTCCCCTGGGATAACTCAACGGAGTCGCACAGCATATGGATATAGCTACCCTTATCGGCCTGTTTATGGGCTTCGGGGCCGTGATTGGCGGCCAGCTTCTTGAAGGCGGTCATATCGACGCCCTAATCCAGCCCACCGCAGCCCTGATTGTTTTGGGGGGAACGTTTGGCGCAACCTTTGTCTCTTTTCCTATCCAGGATCTTTTGCGCGCCTTCAGCAGTGCGGCCACGGCCTTTTTCCCTCAGGAGGAAGACCCGGAGGATCTGATCGGTAAACTGGTCGGTTTTGCCAGTACCGCCAGGAAGAACGGTCTGATCACCCTGGAGCAGGACGCGCAGCGGGTCAAGGATCGTTTTCTGGGCCAGGGGCTGGAAATGGTGGTGGACGGCATGGACCCCGAAGAGGTTATGGCGGTCTTGCAGATCGAACTCACCAATTTCGAAGAGCGCCACAAGGTCAGCGCCGAGGTGTTTGAGGCTGCGGGCGGCTTTGCCCCGACCATCGGTATCATCGGCGCGGTTTTGGGATTGATCCATGTAATGAACAATCTCTCCGACACCTCCAAGCTTGGCGCGGGAATCGCCGTGGCCTTTGTGGCCACGATCTATGGCCTGATGACCGCCAACATCGTTTGTATCCCCATCAGCACCAAGCTCAAGAAACGCTTGAAGGAGCAGATTCTCCAGCGGGAAATAGTGATCGAGGGCCTTCTTGCCATCCAAAAAGGCGAGAACCCCCGGATGATCGAAAAACGTCTGCGGGGCTTCACCCTGACCAGCGGGGTCCTGATTTACAGTCGAGGTGGAGGTGGTTGATGGGCAGACCAACAAGGAAAAAAAATCATGAGAAGGAACCGAACCTGGAGCGGTGGCTTGTTTCTTATGCGGATTTCATCACCCTGCTTTTTGCCGTCTTTGTCATGCTCTATGCCATGTCCATCGTGGATCAGAAAAAAATGGAGGAGGTGCAGGCCTCCATCCAATCTTCTTTCTCCGGGCCGCAGACTTTAACTCCGGCTCTCAAGGTTATCGGCAACAAGGATTTTGGCCTGATCCCCGAAGCGGTGGAGCAGCCGGTGCCGTCTCAGTCTCAGGCTCAGGATGAGGCCGCGGCCGCTGCCGAGGCTCAGGAATTCAGCGAGATTAAGAAAGAGGTCCAGGATAATCTTCAGGGATACGGCGCAAAGAATGAGGTGCAGTTGACCGTCAACGAACGCGGCCTGGTTATCAGTCTGAAAGAGGCGGGGTTCTTCCCCTCCGGCACTGCCAAGATGCAAACCGATGCCCTGCCCCTGTTGGACAAGATTGCCACCTCTATTTCCCGCTATGGCAATACCCTCCGCATCGAAGGCCATACCGATAATGTGGCGATCAACTCTGCCGCTTTTCCCTCGAACTGGGAACTCTCCACGGCCCGCGCCAACAGCATTGTTCACTATCTCGTCGAGAAGCACGGCTTCAAGGGCGCCAAGCTGTCCGTGACCGGGTATGCGGAATACCGCCCCATTGCGAACAACGCCACCGACGAAGGCCGCAAGCTCAATCGGCGGGTCGATATTGTCATGCTTTCCAAGAAAGGAGCCCAGGGTGAGGCGCTGAAATTCGGCGGAGAATAGCCGATGGGCGCTAAGTCCGGGGAGGTGTCTGTCGGGGTGACCCCGGAGGTCGACCTGGCCCATCTCTGGTCCTTGATCCTGCACGCTGCGGATATCGATCATCACTTGCGGCATGGCGAAGCGGGCTGGCAGCTTCTGGTTTCAGCGGAAGATGTCTCCCGCGCCACGGAAGAGCTCCGGCTTTTTAGCGAAGAAAATCATAACTGGCCGCCGGAACGGGCGGCGCGATCCGGTCGGGAGACGATTGTCGAGAACTCTCCGCCCGTGCTGCCGGTTATTGGCGCTCTGGTTGTTTTTTATGCCATTACCGGGGGCTGGGAGGGGCACAGTCACTGGTTTGCCAGCGGAGCGCTCGACCGGGTAAGCGTGATCGGCGACGGGCAGTGGTGGCGGTTGATTACCGCCCTGACCTTGCATGCCGACAGCGCCCACCTTCTGGGCAATGTCTTCTTTGGCGGTCTGCTGGTCTATTCCCTCTGTCGGCATCTTGGCAGCGGCATTGCCTGGTTCTCGGTGCTGCTCACCGGTGTTCTTGCCAATGCCATCAATGTATTCTTTCGTGATGATCTCTATCATTCCATCGGGTTTTCCACTGCGGTTTTCGGCATGGTGGGCATGCTAAGCGGTATGCGTCTGCGCCGGATCGGCGGTTGGCAGGAAATAGTGCTTGCTCTGGGCAGCGCGGCAAGCCTGCTGGCGCTTATGGGTTCTTCCGGCGAGAGGACCGATCTGGGTGCGCATTTCTGGGGGGTTGGCATTGGCCTGCCGGTCGGGATGACCCTTGCCGCCCTTGGCTTTGCCGGGAAAAGGGTTCTTGCTCCTGTCGGGCAATGGCTGCTCTTTGCTGGCAGTATGGCGATGGTGCTCGGGTGCTGGCTGTACGCCCTGTATCCATGGGAAGGCTGGTAAAGTGAAGCGCCCAGCTCAGGCATGGGGTAAGGTGATGCGCTCAGGTCAGGCATGGGGCGGATGTTGCCCTGCTGCACGAAAATCTGGTAAGAATTTTTTTCAAAAAAGGAGTCGAGCCCATGGCTTGGGATGATCAGGATCAGCAATCCCCTTGGGGCAAGAAGAAAGGCCCGCAAACCCCGGAAGAGCTTATTGCTCTCGGGCTCAACAAGCTCAAGGAGTTTTTTGACGGCGGAATTGGCGGGGGGAAGAAGGGTGGCTCCGGCACAGGGGACACTCCAGCTCCGGGTGGCTCCGGTCCG
>Ga0315272_10001673_pt1 | contig 10920 bp, 6 predicted proteins | sample C3_middle_MG_FD_203918 | JGI IMG/M metagenome (GOLD analysis project Ga0315272, IMG submission 203918) | Sediment microbial communities from Yellowstone Lake, YNP, Wyoming, USA - C3_middle | ecosystem: Environmental > Aquatic > Freshwater > Lake > Sediment | place: USA: Wyoming | collected...
TTGAGGTCGATGCCGGCGAAGGCCTCGCTCTGGTGCAGCACGCCGGAGAAGATCATCAGGCCTGCGCCGAGCAGGGCGACGATGGCGCGGTTGATTTTCTCGGTAACGATGATGGCATAGGTGGCGACGAAGATGGCGAGCGAGACCAGCAGCGGGCTCAGGCCGAACAATACCTGTGTGGCGGAGGTGGCGCCGTGCATGTCAGATTCCCGCCTGTTGCGCGAGATAGGCGAGCAGGGCGCGGCGACTCAACATGCCGCGCAGCTTGCCATCCGCGCCCACCACCGGCAGCGGCGCGGTGCAGTTGGCGAGCTGCAGCGCCGCTTCCAGCAGCGGGCAATCCTCGTCCAGGCGCAGGATGTCCCTGGTGGCGAATTCCCCCACCGTCAGCCGCTCCAGCTCGTGCAGCCGGCCCGTCAGCAGGCGGTCGGCATCGCCGGCGAAGCGGAGGTCGGACAGTCCGCCTTTCACCCGCGCGCTGGCCGGGATCAGCGCCTGCAGCACGGCATTGGTGCTGACCACGCCGGCGAAGCCGCCGCTGCCATCGCACAAGGGCACATGGTTGACCCGCTTCTCCAGCATGAGTTTGAGCGCATCCATCAGCTTGGCCTCGGGCTGAAGGCAAAGCGTGGGCGGGCAAATCGGAATCGCCTTGATCGACATGTTTTTTCTCCGGCCTGAATGTTATTCCGGGATGAAGCCACTCTTGAGCCTGTCCAACTGATGGCGCAGGCGCTTTACCACCTCTTCCTTGCCGAGCAGCGCCAGCACGGCATCGACGGAAGGCGTTTGCGGCTCGCCCGTGACCAGCACGCGCAACGGCATCGCCAGCCTGGGAAACTTGAGGCCATGCGCGGCGACGGTGGATTTCATCACGTCGTGAATCGCCTCGCGCGTCCATTCGATGGCTTCGAAGCTGGCCGCGATTTCCGCCATCACCGGCAGGATATCCGGCGGGACATGCTGTTCCAGAACCGTGGGTTCGGGATCGAGAGGGCGGTAGAAGTACACCGCCGCATCCGCCAGTTCCTTCACCGTGTTGACCCTTTCCCTGAGCAGCTCGGCCACCCGCGCGAAATCCGGCCCCTTGCCCGGGTCGCAGCCATCGCGCAGCATGAAGGGCCTGGCCAGTTGGGCCAGGCGCGCGCCGTCGGTCTGCTTGAGGTATTGCTGGTTGATCCATTGCAGTTTTTCCGGGTTGAAGCGGGCGGCTGATCGGGAAATGCCGCCAAGGTCGAACCATTCCACGAACTGCGCCATGGTGAATATCTCCTCGTCTCCCCTGGCCCAGCCCAGGCGCGCCAGGTAGTTCAGCAGCGCTTCCGGCAGGTAGCCGTCTTCCTCGTACTGCATCACGCTCACCGAGCCGTGGCGCTTGGAGAGCTTTTCACCGTCGTGGCCGAGGATCATGGGCACGTGGCCGTACTGCGGCAGCGGCGCGCCGAGCGCCTTGAGGATGTTGATCTGGCGCGGGGTATTGTTGACGTGGTCGTCGCCGCGAATGACATGGGTGATCCGCATGTCCCAGTCGTCCACCACGACGCAGAAGTTATAGGTGGGCGTGCCGTCTGAACGGGCGATGATGAGGTCGTCCAGCTCGCAGTTGTTGACCACGATGCGGCCCTTGACCAGATCGTCGATCACCACCGCGCCTTCGAGCGGCGTCTTGAACCGCACCACCGGCGAAACGCCGGCTGGCGGCGTGGCCCTGGAATCGCGCCAGCGCCTGTCATAACGCGGCTTCTCGCCGCGCGCGATCTGCTCCTCGCGCATGGTTTCGAGTTCTTCTTTGCTGGCGTAGCAGTAGTAGGCCTTGCCTTCCTCGATCAATTGCTTGAGCACTTCGCGGTAGCGGTCCATGCGCTGCGTCTGGTAAAACGGGCCTTCGTCATAGTCCAGCCCGAGCCATGCCATGGCGTCCAGGATGACCTGGGTATTTTCCGGCGTGGAGCGCTCCAGGTCGGTGTCCTCGACGCGCAGGATGAAAGTCCCCTTGTGGCGACGGGCAAAGGCCCAGGAAAAAAGCGCGGTGCGGGCACCGCCGAGATGCAGGTAGCCGGTGGGGCTGGGAGCGAAACGGGTACGGACCATGGTCATGGAGTGCTTTGGAGAAAAAGCCGCCATTTTACGCCATGAGCGGGCTCCGGGCGAGAGATGTCCTCGCACGTCCCGCGTCAGTCAACCGCGGCCCGGCGCCGGGCGCACGTCATCCTTGCCATTTCCAGTTCCGGATCTCCGGCATGTCCTCGCCATACCTGTCGATGTACTGCTTGTGCTCGATCAGCTTGTCCTTGAGCTGCTGCTTGAGGTAGATGCCCTTGTCGCCAGTCTGCGGCAGGCGGTCGATGGCGTCCATCACGAGGTGGAAACGGTCGAGGTCGTTCACCACCGTCATGTCGAAGGGCGTGGTGATGGTGCCTTCTTCCTTGTAGCCGCGCACGTGGAAGTTGGCGTGGTTGGTGCGGCGGTAGGTGAGCCGGTGGATCAGCCACGGGTAGCCGTGGAAGGCGAAGATCACCGGCTTGTCGCGGGTGAAGATCTCGTCGAAATCGGTGTCGCTCAGCCCATGGGGGTGCTCGCTTTGCGGCTGCAGCTTCATCAGGTCGACGACATTGACCACGCGGATTCTCAGTTCGGGCAGATGCTCGCGCAGGAGGGAGACGGCGGCCAGCGTCTCCAGCGTGGGCACGTCGCCGCAGCAGGCCATCACCACGTCGGGCGCGACCGCCTGGTCGTTGCTGGCCCACTGCCAGATGCCGACGCCCTGGGTGCAGTGCTTGATCGCGGCATCCATCGACAGCCATTGCGGCGCCTGGTACTTGCCGGCGATCACGACGTTGACGTAATGGCGGCTCTTCAGGCAGTGGTCCCAGACCGAGAGCAGGCAGTTGGCGTCCGGCGGCAGGTAGACGCGGACCACCGACGCCTTCTTGTTGACCACGTGATCAATGAAGTCGGGGTCCTGGTGGGTAAAGCCGTTATGCATCTGCTGCCAGACGTGGGAGGCCAGCAGGTAATTCAGCGATGCTATTTTCCGCCGCCACGGCAGATCCGCCGTGACCTTCAGCCACTTGGCGTGCTGGTTGAACATCGAGTCGACGATGTGGATGAAGGACTCGTAGCTGTTGAACAGGCCGTGCCGCCCGGTGAGCAGGTAGCCTTCGAGCCAGCCCTGGCACTGGTGCTCGCTCAGCATTTCCATGACCCGGCCGTGCGCGGCGAGGAATTCGTCGCTGGCCTGCGTGCGCGCGTCCCACTGCCGGTTGGTGACCTCGAACACGGCATTCAGGCGGTTGGAAAGCGTCTCGTCAGGACCGAAGATGCGGAAATTGCGCTGTTCCTGATTGAGCTTGAACACGTCGCGCAGGAACACGCCGAGCTCGTGGGTGTCGGCCGCGCTCACGGCGCCGGGCGATGGCACCTTGACCGCGTAGTCGCGGAAGTCGGGCAGGACCAGGTCGCGCAGCAGCAGGCCGCCGTTGGCGTGCGGATTGGCGCCCATGCGCCGTTCGCCCAGGGGCGCCAGCTCGGCCAGTTCCGGCTTGAGACGGCCCGATTCGTCGAACAGTTCTTCCGGACGGTAGCTCCTGAGCCAGTCTTCCAGCAGCTTGAGGTGTTCGGGATGGTCGGCATCCACGGCGATCGGCACCTGGTGCGCGCGGAAGGAGTCCTCGTTTGGCAGGCCATCGACCACCTTCGGGCCGGTCCAGCCCTTGGGCGACCTGAGCACGATCATCGGCCAGCGCGGGCGCGTGCGGTGGCCGTTGGCGCGAGCCTCGTGCTGGATGCGCCGGATTTCCTCCACCGCCTTGTCGAGGGTCGCCGCCATGGCTTCGTGCATCAACTCGGGCTCGTGCCCTTCGACGAAGTAAGGCGTCCAGCCGCAGCCGCGCAGAAACTGCTCCAGTTCCTCCGGTTCGATGCGCGCGAAAATGGTGGGATTGGCGATCTTGTAGCCGTTGAGGTGCAGGATGGGCAGCACCGCGCCGTCGTTGACCGGATCGAGGAATTTGTTGGAATGCCAGGCCGTGGCCAGCGGCCCGGTTTCCGCTTCGCCATCGCCGACCACGCAGGCGACGACGAGACCGGGATTGTCGAATACCGCGCCGAACGCATGGCTGAGCGAATAGCCCAGCTCGCCGCCTTCGTGGATCGAGCCGGGACATTCCGGCGAGGCGTGGCTGGGGATGCCGCCGGGAAACGAGAACTGCCGGAAGAGTTTCTGCAGCCCGGCCTCGTCCTGGCCGATGTTGGGATAGACCTCGCTGTAGGTGCCCTCGAGATAGGTGTTGGCGACAACCGCCGGGCCGCCGTGGCCGGGACCGGAAATAAAGATCATGTCGAGGTCGTATTTCTTGATGACCCGGTTGAGGTGCGCATAAATGAAATTCTGGCCCGGCGTCGTGCCCCAGTGCCCCAGCAGCATGCGCTTCACGTCCGCGAGCGCCAGCGGCCGTTTCAGCAGCGGATTGTCATAGAGATAGATCTGGCCGACCGAGAGGTAGTTGGCGGCGCGCCAGTAGGCGTCCATCCTGTGCAGCAGTTGCGGTGAAAGGGTGGGGGTCGTCATGGTTGTTTTTTCCTCAGGTTGAGCTGATATGAAGGACACGGGCGACCGATCTCGCGATCATGAGCGCCTCGTCGGTGCGGATGACCCGCACCTTGACGCGGCCGGTGTCCGGTGAAATCTGCGCGGCGTTCTCCGCGTTGCGTTCCTCGTCGAGTTCGATGCCGAGAAAGCCGAGCCCCTCGCAGATCCGCTTGCGGATGGGCGGGGCGTTTTCGCCGATGCCGCCGGCGAAGACCAGCGTGTCCAGCCCGCCCAGGGCCGCGGCGAAAGAACCGATGCATTTTTTTGCCTGGTAGCAGAACAGCGCGACCGCTTCAGCCGCGCGTATGTCCTGCGTTTCACGGCCGAGCAGGTCGCGCATGTCGGCGCTGGTTTCCGACACGCCGAGCAGGCCGGACTGAAAGTTGACCATCTCGTTGAGGTCTTTTGCATCAAGGCCCGCTGTGCGCGCCAGATACCAGAACAGCCCGGGATCGAGATCGCCCGTGCGGGTGCTCATCGGTATCCCGGCGGCGGGGGTAAAGCCCATGCTGGTGTCGATGCTCTTTCCGTCATGCACCGCCGCCAGGCTCGCGCCATTGCCCAGGTGGGCGAGGATGACCCGGCCGCGCGCCGCGGGTGTTCCAGCCAGGCGCGCCAGTTCTTCCATGAGATAGGCGTATGACAGGCCGTGGAAGCCGTAGCGCCGCACCCCCAGCGCTTCATAGCGGCGCGGGATCGGCAAGATTCGCGCCACGCGCGGCAGATCATGGTGAAAAGCCGTGTCGAAGCACGCCACCTGGGGCAGGGCGGGAAAGCGCCGCTGAAACGCCTCGGCCAACAGGACCTCCTCCGGCAGGTGCTCGGGGTCCAGGGGGCTCAGGCCATGCAGTTCCGCGAGCATTTCCGCCGTGATGCGTCGCGGCTCGCAATAGTCCGGCCCGCCATGCACCACGCGATGGCCCACCGCCGCCAATGCGTCATGCCCGCCGTATACCTCAATCCAATCCATCAGCACGCCCACTGCCGCCGCGTGATCCGGCGCCATCACCAGGCGCGAGAAGCTGTCCGCCGGATTCAGGCTGCTCACCCGCAAAGCGGCGTCCGGCAAGCCGATCCGCCCGATTTCACCGTCCAGGATGCGGCGCAGCGGACCGGCGTTGTCGAACAGCGCGAACTTGATGCTCGACGAGCCGCCATTGATCGTCAGGATGCGGGGGTTTGCCGCTCCGGCCATCCTGAAATCCTTTGCCGGGCTCGCTGCCGGCAGCCGTTGCCCCCTCATCCCCGGCCCTTTTCCCGACGGGAGAAGGGGAAAAAGCGCTCTCCCGGGTGCGTCGATACCGGCGTCATCAGGGTCATCGCTGCCACAGGATGTGAGATTCTTCCAGCGGGATCGCGGCGTGGTCATGGTATGGCATGAGGCGTGCCGTGTAGTCCGTCGCCGGCCGGACTGCAGGCACCGCCGCGCGATAGGCGTAGCCGTTGGCCGCGCCCACCAGCTGGCGCACGCGCGCCATTTCCACGCGTTCCGCCGCGCCGCCATGCGCGCCGTCGGCATATAGCTCGACGCGCACGGCCTCCGGGTCGAGGCCATCGAGATACAGTGGAACCTCGAATACATGCTGCTCGCCCACTGTTTCGATTTTTACTTCGCCGAAGTGCAGCGCGCTCCATTTTTGCGCCAGCGCGCGCCGCCAGTTCACCAGCGCCACGCCGACGCCGCCTCGATCGGCAGCGCGCGCGCGGTAGGCTGCGGCAGCCGGGAGATAGTGCTGCTCGGTGTATTCGGACACCGAGCGGTTGGTGGAAAAGCGCGGCGTCAATTGCGCCATGCTTTCGCGCATCCGCGCCACCCAGGCGACGGGAATGCCTTGCTCGTCGCGGGTGTAGAACTCGGGAATCACCTCGCGTTCGAGCAGCGCATACAGGGCTTCGGCCTCCGCCGCGTCCCAGGCGGGATCACTGTCGTGTTCCCGGCCATCCCCCAGCGCCCAGCCGACTTCCGGCGTGTAGGCTTCCGCCCACCAGCCGTCCAGCTCGGACAGATTGATGCCGCCGTTGATCAGCACCTTCATGCCGCTCGTTCCGCACGCTTCCCAGGGGCGGCGCGGCGTGTTGAGCCAGACGTCAACGCCCTGCACCAGTTGCTCGGTCAGGTTCATGTCGTAGTCGCTGAGGAAGACCACATGCGGGCGCGCTTCGGGGCGACGGATGAAATCCATCCATTGCCGGATCAATTCCTGCCCGGCCAGGTCCGCGGGGTGGGCCTTGCCAGCGATGATGAGCTGCACCGGGCGTTGCGGGTTGCGCAGCAGGCGCAGCAGGCGTTCCGGGTCATGCAGCAGCAGATTCGGCCGCTTGTAGCTGGCAAAACGGCGGGCAAAACCCAGCGTCAGGGTGTTGCTGTCAAACAGTTGCTTCGCCGCTTCAACCTCATCGGACGATGCGCCGGACGCGGCCAGTTGCCTGGACAATCGTGCGCGGGTGTATTCGACCAGCGATTTGCTCGCCGCGCTGCGGAATTCCCAGAGACTGGCATCGGAGGCGCGGCGCATGTCATTTCCCAGGGTTTCTGCCGCACCCAGCCAGCGCTCCTTGCCGCAGATTTCCGTCCACAGCCTGTCTGCCGGGGCTGAATCCCAGGTTGGCATGTGAACGCCGTTGGTCACGTGGCCGACCGGCACTTCCTCCGTCGGCCAGCGTGGAAAGAGCGGCGCAAACAGGCTCCGGCTCACCTGGCCATGCAAGCGGCTCACGCCGTTCACCGCGCCGCTGCCGCGGATCGCCAGGTAGGCCATGTTGAAGGGTTCCGACGCATCGCCCGGATCCAGGCGCCCAAGCGCCAGCAGGTCGTGTCGCGTGATGCCGAGTTTCTGTTCGGCGTAAGCGCCCAGGTATTGCTCGACCAGCGCCGGCGCAAAACGGTCGAAGCCGGCCTCCACCGCCGTGTGGGTAGTGAACAGGTTGCCTGCTCTCGTCACGGCCAGCGCCACGTCAAAAGGCTGGCCCGTTTCCTCCATGAAACTCCGCGCGCGCTCCAGCACCGCGAATGCCGCATGCCCTTCATTCAAATGACAGACTTCCGGCTTGAGGCCGAGCGCCGCGAGCAGCCGCCACCCGCCGATCCCGAGCAGCAGTTCCTGTTTCAGGCGCAATTCCGGCCCGCCGCCATACAGCTCGCTGGTCACGCCGCGCTGCGCGGGGTAATTTGCCGCGTCATTGCTGTCCAGCAGGTAGAGCTTCACGCGGCCGACCTGAACCTGCCAGGTACGCAGCCAGATCGAATATCCGGGCAAGCCGATCTCCATGCGCAACCACTCTCCATCCGGCTTGCGCAAGGGGGTGATCGGCAGTTGCCCGGGATCGTTATAGGGGAAGATGGCCTGTTGCGCGCCATTCCTGTCGATCACCTGGCGAAAATAGCCTTGCTGGTAGAGCAGGCCGATGCCGATCACCGGCACGCCCAGATCGCTGGCGGCCTTGAGTTGGTCGCCGGCCACGTTGCCCAGTCCACCGGAATAGATGGGCAAGGCTTCGCTCAACATGAATTCCATGCTGAAATAGGCGACACCGTCGAGCGCGGATTGCGGGTGGGCTTGCTGAAACCACGCCGGCGCCTCTGCCGCTTTTTGCCTGTCCAGTACCAGGCCATCAACGTTTTTGCGGAAAGCGGGGTCGCCCAGCACCCGCTGGAGTTTCTCGCGCGACACCGTTTTCAATACGATCCAGGGGTTCCGGGTCAGCTCCCACAGCATCGGATCAAGCCGGCGCCACACGTCGTCAGCGCCATGGCTCCATACCGAGCGCATGTCCAGTGCCAGTTCGGCCAGGGAATCGAATCCCTCGATGTCCTTGGAGACTATGCGTTGCCTGGGCTGGCTGGCCCTTGTTTGTTCGCTCATGATTGCTCCTTTGTGCCCATCTCCATCCCGGCCGCAATCCGCGGCGGTTGCGGCGATGCAGCCAGCAGCTTCCTTGCCCGCGCACAGAGATTGTCCACGGTGAAGCCATATTCGCGCAGCACCACCGCTGCCGGCGCGGACGCGCCGAAGCGCTCGACGCCGAGCATGTCGCCTTGCGCGCCGGTATAACGTTCCCAGCCTTGCGGCACGCCCAGCTCGACCGCCAGCCGCGCACCGACCGAGGGCGGCAGCACCGCGTCGCGTTCGGCTTGCGGCAGGGCATCTAACAGTTCCCAGCTCGGCATCGAGACGCAGCGCACGGCAATGCCTTGCGCTTGCAGGCGCTCCGCCGCGGCGACGATCAGTCCGATTTCGGAGCCGCTGGCGAGCAGGATCAGCTCGGGCTTGCCGTCCGGCGCATCGCGCAACACGTAGGCGCCGCGGCGCAGTCCTTGCGCGGCGGCGTAGCGGCTGCGGTCGAGCGTGGGCAGTTCCTGCCGGGACAACACCAGGATCACCGGCCGGTCGCGCGTTTCCAGCGCGACGCGCCAGGCGGCCGCGGTTTCGTTGGCATCGCCGGGGCGGATCACGATGAGGTTCGGAATGGCGCGCAGGCTTGCCAGTTGCTCGACCGGCTGGTGCGTGGGACCGTCTTCGCCGACGGCGATGCTGTCGTGCGTGAACACGTGCACGACGTGCAGCCCCATCAGCGCGGCCAGCCGGAGCGAGGGGCGCAGGTAGTCGGAGAAGATCAGGAAAGTCGAACCGTACGGAATGAAGCCGCCGTGCGCGGCGAGGCCGTTGACGATGGCGCCCATCGCATGTTCGCGCACGCCGAAATGCAGGTTGCGACCGGCATGGCTCCAGCCGCCGCTGTCGGCGCCTTGCCGGTCGGCGTTTTGCGCCGCAGGCGGATTGAAATCGCCCAGGCCTTTCAGGGCCGTTTTCGTCGACGGGTCGAGGTCGGCGGATCCGCCGGCCAGCGCCGGCAGCCTGGGCGCAATGGCATTCATCACCTTGCCGGAAGCTTCGCGCGTGGCGAGACCTTTGGCCTCGGCGGCAAATACCGGGATGTCCGCATCCCACCCCGGTGGCAGTTCGCCGCGCAGGCGGCGCCGAAGCTCCTCGGCCAGGTCCGGAAAGGCCTTGGCGTAAGCGCTCAACGCCGCATTCCACGCCGCCTCGTCGCGCGCGCCGCGCACGGTCATCTCCCGGAAATGCGCCAGCACCGCGTCCGGTATCAGGAAATCCGGCTCGGGCGGCCAGCCCAGCGCCTGCCTGGTCTTGCGCACGTCGTCCGCGCCGAGCGGAGCGCCGTGCGCCTTGAAGCTGTCCTGCTCGGGCGAGCCGTAGCCGATGTGCGTGCGCACCAGGATCAGCGACGGTCGCGCCGTTTCCGCATGCGCCGCGGCCAGCGCGGCGTCGAGCGCGGCGAGGTCGTTGCCGTCCGTCACCGCCACGGTATGCCAGCCATAGGCCTCGAAGCGCCGCGCGCGATCTTCCGTGAAAGTGATATCCGTTCCGCCGGCCAGGGTGACATGGTTGTCGTCATAGAGGCAGATGAGCTTGCCAAGCTTGAGATGGCCGGCCAGCGAGGCCGCTTCAGCAGCTACGCCCTCCATCAGGTCGCCGTCGCTGACCAGGGCATAGGTATGGTGATCGACGAGCGCATGGCCGGGTCGGTTGTAGCAGGCCGCGAGTTGCGCTTCGGCGATCGCCATGCCGACCGCGTTGCCGAAGCCCTGTCCCAACGGCCCGGTGGTGGTCTCCACCCCCGGCGTGTGACCGCGCTCAGGGTGCCCGGGCGTCTTGCTGCCCCATTGGCGGAACTGCCGGAGGTCGTCCAGGGAGAGATCGTAGCCGGCCAGATGCAGCAGGCTGTAGAGCAGCGCCGAACCGTGCCCGGCCGAGAGCACGAAGCGGTCGCGATTGGGCCAATCCGGGTTCTGCGGGTTGACCCTGAGCCAGCGTGTCCACAGCACATAGGCCATGGGCGCGGCGCCGAGCGGCAGGCCCGGATGCCCGCTGTTGGCCTTCTGCACCATGTCCAGCGAGAGCAAGCGCAGGGCGTTGACGCACTGCTGGTCGAGCTGCGCGGAGATGCTCATGGTTTGACTCCGCCCGCGCCGGGCAGCGCAAGGCCGGCGCTTTTCGCGGCAAGGCAGTCCATCAGGCCGTTCCAGGATTTTGCAAAGGCTTCGGCGCCCGCGCGCTGGAGTTCGGCGGCAAGCGCCATAACGCTGATGCCAGCGCGGGCGAATTCCGCGATCACCGCTTCGGCATCACCCCCGTCAGGCGGCAGGATGTTCGTTATCTTGCCGTGCCCGGCAAAGGCGTGCAGCGTCTTTTCGGGGAGGGTGTTGATGGTGTCCGGCGCCGCCAGCGCTTCGACGTAAAGGGTTTCCGGGGCCGCGGGATCCTTGGTGCCGGTGCTGGCCCACAGCAGGCGTTGCGGCCGGGCTCCGG
>Ga0315272_10001675_pt1 | contig 10906 bp, 7 predicted proteins | sample C3_middle_MG_FD_203918 | JGI IMG/M metagenome (GOLD analysis project Ga0315272, IMG submission 203918) | Sediment microbial communities from Yellowstone Lake, YNP, Wyoming, USA - C3_middle | ecosystem: Environmental > Aquatic > Freshwater > Lake > Sediment | place: USA: Wyoming | collected...
AAAGAGATGAATGAACCGCTCAATGGCAACTTCGAAGGAATCGGTGTCCAGTTTAACGTTTTGCGCGACTCAATCATCGTTGTTGAACCTTTGGCCGGAGGCCCCTCTGAAAAGGTTGGCATAAAGGCTGGCGACAGGATAGTTAACATAGATAAGGAGAAGGTCGCAGGAATAAATATCAGCACAACAGGGGTGAGAAGCAGGCTCATGGGACCGAAAGGAACAAAAGTTGACCTTAAAATCGTCAGGAAAGGAGTGAAGGAGATTCTTGATTTTACCATAATCCGTGATAAGATACCTATCTACAGCGTAGACGCTTCATATATGCTTGATAAAGAAACCGGTTATATCAAGCTTAATAAGTTTGCTGCGACTACTGAAAAAGAATTTGACACTGCTGTAAGTGGGCTCAGGAAGAGCAATATGAAAAACATGGTTGTCGATTTGCGTGGCAATGGTGGCGGCTATATGCTTGCTGCAACCCAGCTGGCTGATAAATTTTTCACCGACCAGAAGCTGCTTGTATATCTTGAAGGAAGGAAAACTCCACGGCAGGAATTTAAATCAACAGGCAACGGAAGCCTCTCTTCAGCCAGGCTTGTGATTCTGACCGATGAAGGATCGGCTTCAGCGAGTGAGATTTTTTCAGGAGCTATGCAGGATTGGGACAGGGGAATAATTATGGGAAGACGGACTTTTGGCAAAGGCCTTGTACAAAATGGCTTCTATCTGACCGATGGTTCAATGATCAGACTTACCATTGCCCGTTATTATACTCCCACCGGCAGATCTATCCAGAGACCATACAATGAAGGTTATGATAAATACATGGAGAACTTTTATAAAAGGTTCACCGATGGTGAGCTTATGTCAGCCGACAGTATCCGTCTTGCTGATTCCCTGAAGTTTAAAACGATGACCAATAAACGCACTGTTTACGGTGGCGGCGGAATTATGCCCGACGTATTTGTATCTGCTGATACTTCTTATTATTCTCCCTATTTCAGTAAGCTTTATACCAAGAATGTCATATTCCCCTTCGCTCTGGAATATTTTGATAAGAATCGCATTTTGCTGACAAATAAATATAAGACATTTGATGAATTTAAGGAGAAATTCAAATTCAGTGATGACGATATTATGAAATTTATTACTGAGGGGGAGGCTGTTGGTGTTAAGTATGATGATGCTCAGTTTAAAAAATCGAAAGATGAAATACTTCTGAGACTGAAAGGCTATCTGGCAAGCAGTATGTGGCAGACAAATGAATTGTATCAGATCGTAAATGAAAAGGATAATGTGATACACGATGCTCTGAAATTAATTTCTGATCCAAAGAGCTATAATTCAATACTCGGCATAAAATAACAGGTCACATATAATGAAATTTGTAGCTAAGACTCTGTATGGGCTTGAAAAAGTTCTGGCGGATGAACTAATCAGTCTTGGAGCCACTGATGTACAACAAGGTAACCGTGCTGTTTTTTTCCAGGGCGGGAAAAGTCTTCTTTATACAGTCAACTATTGCTCAAGAACAGCATTGTCTGTTTTAGTGCCCATTTCGGAATTCAGAATTAGATCGAAAGAAGATCTGTACAAGGTTGGCAAAAAGATAGAGTGGAATCAATACCTCGATTCTGACAACACTTTTTCCATGGTTCCGGTGGTTAATTCACCGCATTTTGGGCACACAGGTTATCCCGGACTGATATTAAAAGATGCTCTGGTTGATTATTTCAGAGATATTACCGGCCATCGTCCATCAGTTAATGCTGATAATCCCGATCTGCTCATAAACCTTCATATCAGCAATGATTCTGTAACAATATCTCTTGATTCTTCGGTTATTCCTTTGTTTAAAAGGGGATACAGACAGGAACAGACTGTTGCTCCTCTGAATGAAGTTTTGGCAGCCGGAATATTGCTTCTGTCGGGCTGGGACAGTTCAGTTGCCTTAACAGATCCGATGTGCGGATCAGGTACAATTCCTATTGAAGCGGCATTGATTGCAGGAAAAGTTCCTCCTGGAAAATTCAGGAAATTCTTTGGTTTCCAGCACTGGAAGGATTTCGATGAAGATATGTTTGAAAAGATTAAGATGGAACACCTGGGTACAATAATAAAACCCCGGGTAAGTATATTTGGAAGTGATATTTCTGCCCAGGCTGTTCAGATCGCACGAACAAATATTGAAAAAGCGGGACTGACTGATTCCATTTCTCTCAGTGTATGTGATTTTAAAGATCTTAAATCACCTGATGAAAATGGTTTCATCTTTATAAATCCCCCTTACGGCCAGAGAATTCAGCCTGAGGAGATTGATCTTTTATATGGTATGATCGGCTCCACGCTCAAACACAGCTTCCCTGGAACAACTGCATGGCTCATTACTTCAAACAAAGAATCTGTTAAACATATAGGACTAAAACCCCGGGAGAAGCATACTCTTTTCAATGGTGCACTGGAATGCCTTCTTTTGAAATATGAAATGTATAAAGGATCAAAAAGAGCCCCAGGCAATGATATCATCACATAACAGGTGTTGATCATAACAAATCTGTATCTTTATCAAAAAACCCCCTGTTATTTAAAAAACTCAAAGAGGGAGTGTTATATTTGGTAACATTATATTTTTATTATATTTGTTATCGAAATTACCAGACCTTATCTAAAATGAAGCTTAAATGAGCTTTAATATAGAGAATTATTTTTCGGAACTCACCGAGGCGAATACATTCCTTTATTATAAGGGAAATGTTGATTCGGATGTAATAAATCATGTTCTCGACACTGTCGAGGATAAGATGGTTGAGGTTAACGAACAATCCAAACTAAGAAAGAAAGTATACACTGTCCTGGTGGAAAGTCTTCAGAATCTTTATCATCATGTCGACAAAGTTCCTGATGATTTTGAAGATCAGACAGCTGAAAAATTCGGTATCCTGGTTATAAAGAAGGTAGATGACGGTTACAGGATAATCACCGGTAACTTTGTTCATGCCGAGAATATTGAGAAACTCGAGGAGAAGATAAAAAGGATTAACAGGTCAAGTCATGAAGAAATCAAAGAACTCTATAAATTTATTCTGAATCATCAGCGAATATCGGCTAAAGGCGGAGGTGGACTCGGGCTTGTTGATATTGCAAGAAAAACAGGGAATAAACTTGAATATACATTTAAAGTTTATAACCGCTATTATTCATTTTTCTATCTCGATATTTTGGTGAATGAGGAAAAGTAAACACAAAATTTAAAACGTACAGATATGGAACCGATCATCATAGATGGAACCGCTAAAACACCAACTGTTAAATTTGATTCTGCAGAAGGAGTATTTGAAATCAAAGGACGATCAATTCCTGAAAACTCGGTAGAATTCTATAAGCCCCTGGTTGACTGGCTCGACATATACAAGGAATCACCTCTCACAAAAACTGTTGTTAATATACGCCTTGAGTATTTTAATACAAGCTCCTCAAAATGCATTCTCGATGTATTTAAGAAACTTGAAGCTATTCATAAGGCAAAGAATGAGGTTGAGGTGAACTGGTATTACGAAGAGGATGATGAGGATATGCTGGAAGCAGGAGAGGACTACGAATCCATTATCAGGGTGCCATTCAAAATGATTGAGATTGTTGAATAGCTGCTTAATTTTCCAACTGAAACTGATAAGATATTTTGAATATAAAGAGGCTGTCTCTTCCGGGACAGCCTCTTTATATTTTTCAGGAGTTTCTAATCGATAATCTTTTTCTTTCTCCCGAAATAATCTTCAATCGAATCGAGAAGCTTTTTAAGTAATCTGAAGTAAAGAACCAGATACAGAAGAAATGTCATGATCCAGAGAACAAATATGTTGACAATAAAGGTATCCACAGCAATCCCGAAAACCATCTTCACAGGTGAATAAAAATGCGCCCGTACAAAATTACTCTCAGGATTCATAAAAACAGGATCCGATTTCTGCAACACTTCCCCTTTGAACTTAATGGCTTTGGTCGACTCATTTTTGTCCCTTACAAACTCCTCCAACGACTTGTTATAATAGCTGTCTCTGATCTTAATGAACTTTGCCAAGTCATTGCCGATGAGATTTGCTTTAAGCGCTTCCTTCCTGTTGCTTGCTTCGTTGTAAACATTTACATATACCTTTCTTATTGTCTCGATATAATTCTCTGCCGCTTTGGCAATATCTGATGTTATCTTTTCCGGAGTTAGCTGATCAGAATATTCAAATTTAATATTTGGTGTAATTAGAAGTTGCTTTCTGATCTCATTAGATACAAGGATCAGGTCGTTTTTAAATTCATCATCCCTGATTCCTTTTTCCAGATCGCTTATTATGTTGTCAAAAGAACCTTTCATCTCAACATTCCAGTACTCTTTTTTAAACACTGCGTTGCTCATTACTTTCTCAAAAGGATAGAATGGACTTTCATAATCGTTATAAATGAATTGTTGCACGGCAAGTGCTTCATATCCCCAGCGGGCTGTTATAAGTTCTCCATAGACCGGAATTGAAACCGGTGATGATATGTTGGGGTTCAGCTTCTCAAACTTTACAATTACCCCGCTTAAGATTATTTGCGGGATCACGAGGAATGGTATAAGGATGTAAATTGTTACTACAGCTTTAAAGCTGTCGGAAATGACCAGTCCCAGCATATTGGCCCCAGCCCAGCAGGTGAACAGCACAAGCCAGTATTCGGTGGTCATACCCTTAATTCCGGTAATGCCATTTCCAACCAGTACAAAAGTAAGAGCCTGAATGGCTGAAATCCCAAACTGTACATAAACCTTCGATAACAGGTAACTGTTCCAGCTTAAGTTAAGAAAAGCCTCCCTTTTAAGAATCTTTCTGTCCTTTATTATCTCTTCAGCACTAACTGTCAGTCCCATAAAAATTGCTACGATTACCGACATGAACATATATATCGGCAGGTTGCTGTTGTCAAACAAAGTGTAGTGAGGGTTCTTTATGCTTTCATCAAAATACCTTATCAGGAAGGAAAGGAAGAAGGCAAGTATCGGTGCTTCAAGAAGTGTTATTAACAGATATTGTATGTCGGAGATCTTTGAGAGAATATCACGCTTTGTGAAAACAATAAACTGCTTCAGTTTATTCGGAGTGTGGAAGTTTATTTCAGGAATTGCTCCACCCGGTTCACGTTTATCTTCCTTTTTTTCCTGGCTGTACAGATTACGCCAGTCGGAAGGAGAAATTCTCCTGATCTCAGTCGGCTGACCGGTCTCTGTAAATACCCTTGTTTCTACTATATTGAAAATCTGCTCGGGATTGACATTTCCACAGACATAGCATTCGCTTTCGTTATAGTTCGCCTGCTCGATCTTCCTTTTAAAATATTCAATTGAATCAACCGGATTACCATTGTAAATCAGGTAGCCCCCGGTATCAAGAATGATCAGCTTATCAAACATTTTAAATATCTCGGATGAGGGCTGATGGATCACGATGAAAAGAAGTTTTCCTTTTCGGGCAAGCTCTTTCAGCAGGTCAAGAATATTCTCTGAATCCCTTGAAGATAACCCCGACGTTGGCTCATCCAGAAACAGGATCGCCGGCTCACGGATAAGTTCAAGTGAAATATTCAATCGTTTTCTCTGTCCCCCGCTGATCTTCTTGTTAAGCGGACTGCCCACCTGAATATTCCGGATCTCATAGAGTCCAAGGTTTTTAAGAACGCTGTCTACCCGTTGTACGATTTCTGCGTCTGGCAGGTTGTCAAAACATAACTTTGCATTATAGTAGAGGTTATCAAAAACAGTCAGCTCTTCTATCAGCAGATCATCCTGCGACACAAATCCGATAAGCCCCTTTATCTTCTCTTTTTCTTTATGTATGCTTATTCCATTGATTAGAACATTTCCGTCCGACGGCTCAGAGGAACCATTCAGTACGCCAAGCAGAGTTGATTTTCCCGCCCCGCTTGCTCCCATAATACCAACCATTCTGCCCGATTCTTCCTTGAAGCTCATATGGTGAATACCCACAGCGCCGCTCTTAAACCGGTATTCCAGGTTGTTAACTTCATAAACTACCCTTGATTCCCTGAACTCTTCCTTAAGAAATTGCATTGTCACATCCCAATAATAAATAGGAGTGATCTTATACCCTTTTATTGAGGAGCCCTGACTGAACGGATAAACTTTGTCTTCATTAAGCAGCTGTCCCTTCATCGACAGCTCCCCTGATCCGACGAACCTGACAAAGTATTTATTCACTGAAGGAATAAACAGAATCCAGATATGACCTTTGAGCAGATCTTTATATGCATGTTTCGACTGTCCCGGATCGAAATTTTTAATTCCGTTTATTATCAGAAGATTTGAAGTGGAAGGAATTTCAGAAAATGAATTCAGGACGAACTTTTCAATCAGATTATACTCCTCTGTAGTTATATTCAGCCCGCCGGCAAGTGTGCTGATAAATCCCAGCTCCATGGGACTGACTTTCTCTCCCCCTGATTTGCAGAATTCAAGTACCTGTATTACGACAACAATCCTCTGTTCCTGATCTAGCTGACCCTGCTCGTTGATTTCTTTGCAGAGTTTCTGGATCCTTACAGCAATAGCTCCTTCACGTCTTTCAGGTCCTCTTTTCTCAAGCTTTAATCTGGCTTCTTCATATTTTTCGTCGTATGCAGAGAGATATTTATTTACGAGTTCCTTGTTCAGCTGACGTCTCAGGAAAACCTCAACAACACTCCTTCTTTCATTATCGTTGCTCTGTGGCTTCGCAATGATTGCGAATAAATGCATAAGAGTTTCCAGGATCTTCTCACTCATAGAAAAGCACTATTTGAATTCAGGCTTTGAAGATATGAAATTAGTTATTTGGGACAAACAATCCTAATTATTGTTTCCCATTGTGGATTTCTATTTCTTCTTTTCCTTCTCTACTGAATATCCGAATTTCCCGATTAATGGTCCGGTTTCATAATATTTCCCGTGAGAATAACAGATAGGTACGGAATCATTTAGTCTGAAAAGCCCGGTTTGTTTATCGATGTATTTCTCATCAGCGTTGACGGCCACGATCTCTGATATAAACATGTGATGCGACCCTAATTCTTTAATCTCTTTTACGATACACTCAATATTAACAGGTGATTCTTTTATCAGCGGAGTTTTTATCTTAGATGCAGGATACGGAGTAAGCCCCATCTCTTCAAACTTTTTATGGTCCCTGCCTGATTTTACACCACACCAGTCAGTGGCAAATGCCAGAGATTTTGTAGTGAGATTTATTACATATTCACCATTCTTTTTAATGATTTCATATGAATGACGACCTGGCCGTACCGAGATATAACACATGGCAGGATCAGTACAGATCGTCCCTGTCCATGATATGGTAATTATATTAAATTCTTCAGGTGTTAACCCGCAACTGACCATTACCGCAGGCAAAGGATAGATCATAGTGCCAGGCTTCCATAAAACTTTGCTCATACTTTGGAAATTTGGACAAATATAGCTCTAAATTATGAGTATTTTTTGCTCTGGAGTTGTTTGAAAAGTACTTTGTGAACCTTAGTGAAAACCTTTGTGTCCCTATGTGGTAAAATATTATTTATTGAACCACAAAGGAGCACAAAGTAAAACACTAATTAACACAAAGGAAAAAAATCAAATAAACCTGCTTTTTCAACAGACACAGAGAAAAGTTTCCGACTTGCCATTTTGACAAAAGAGATTGAGGTACAGATGCCAAAACGTCAAAAACATACATTGGCAGCAATTTTGCAGAACTCAATTCAAACACTATAATTATGAATTTGAATAATTTCACATTAAAAGCTCAGGAATCAGTCCAGAAAGCATTCGATATTGCTGGTTCAAAAGGCCAGCAGGCTGTAGAATGTTCACATTTGCTTAAAGGGATAATGAGTGAAGCTGAAAGCATTACGAATTTTATTTTCGGGAAGCTTGCAGTCAATACTTCGGTTCTTGGAAAAGAGATCGATAATGTTATTGATTCTTATCCGCGGGTTTCAGGAGCTGATTCATATGTTTCATCAACCGTTTCTGAGGTATTCAGGAAAGCCAGCGATCATGCTTCAAAGATGAAGGATAAATTTGTGTCATCCGAACATTTACTGATGGGGATACTGGAATCCGACGATAAAACTTCCAGGATCCTGAAGGATATGGGAGTGACAATGAAAGAACTTAAGGAAGCCGTAAGTGAACTCAGAAAAGGTTCAACAATTGACAGCCAGACTTCGGAAGACACTTTTAATTCACTCAACAGGTATGCTATAAACCTGAATGAAAGAGCACGCTCAGGCAAGCTTGATCCTGTCATCGGACGGGATGAAGAGATAAGACGTATCCTCCAGATACTGACAAGGCGTACTAAAAATAATCCTTTGCTGATAGGTGAGCCCGGCGTGGGGAAAACCGCTATCGCCGAGGGACTGGCACACAGAATTATAAGGGGAGATGTCCCTGAGGATATCAAATCGAAGGTCATTTATTCGCTCGATATGGGCGCCCTTATAGCAGGAGCAAAGTACAAGGGAGAGTTTGAAGAAAGACTAAAATCCGTTGTCAATGAGGTAATTGGCTCAAACGGGGAGATAGTGCTCTTTATTGATGAGATTCATACCCTCGTTGGCGCGGGGAAATCAGAAGGGGCAATGGATGCCGCAAATATTCTCAAGCCTGCGCTTGCCAGGGGAGAACTGAGAGCCATCGGCGCAACGACGCTAAGTGAATATCAGAAGTACTTCGAAAAAGACAAAGCTCTCGAGAGAAGATTCCAGGTAGTAATGGTAGAAGAACCCGACAGGGCCGATACCATCTCTATACTCAGGGGAATCCGCGAGAAATATGAAACTCATCATAAAGTAATTATCAGAGATGAGGCGCTTATAGCAGCTGTTGACCTGTCAACCAGATATATAACTGACCGGTTTCTTCCCGATAAAGCAATAGATCTTATCGATGAAGCAGCTTCAAGGCTAAGACTTGAAATGAACTCCGTTCCTGAAGAGATCGATGAGGCGGAGCGAACTATAACTCGTCTTGAAATTGAAAAGGAAGCCCTCCGTCGCGATGGTGACACTGTGAAAGCTGAAAAGATCTCGCGCGAACTTGCCGATGTTCAGGTGAAAAGAGACGAGCTTAAAGCCGGATGGAAATCTGAAAAAGAGATGATTGAGAAGGTTCAGATTAAGAAAGAAGCTGTCGAATCGCTCCGCTTTGAAGCCGACCAGGCTGAACGCAGCGGCGATTATGGTAAAGTGGCTGAGATAAGATATGGAAGGATAACTGAACTTGAAAAGGAAATTGCAGAACTGAAAGATCAGATAGAGAAAAAAAGAACCAAAGGTTCTCTGATCCAGGAAGAGGTCAGGTCGGAAGACATCGCTGCAATAGTGTCAAAATGGACGGGTATCCCGGTTTCCAGGATGCTTGAAAGCGAAAAGGAAAAACTTCTCAGGCTTGAGGCTGAATTGCATAAGAGAGTTGTTGGCCAGGATGAGGCAATCACCGCCGTGGCTGACGCTGTAAGAAGATCGAGGGCCGGATTGCAGGACCAGAAGAAACCGCTTGGATCGTTTATTTTTATCGGTACTACCGGTGTAGGAAAGACTGAACTTGCTAGAGCACTGGCTGGATTCCTGTTCAATGATGAGAACCTGCTTACCCGTATCGATATGTCGGAGTATCAGGAGAGGCATTCCGTATCGCGGCTTATAGGAGCCCCTCCGGGATATATTGGTTATGATGAAGGTGGACAGCTGACAGAGGCTGTAAGACATAAACCATATTCCGTTGTTCTTCTCGATGAAATCGAGAAAGCTCATCCCGACCTTTTCAATCTGCTGCTTCAGGTGCTCGATGAAGGACGTCTGACCGACAATAAAGGACGTACTGTGAATTTCAGGAACGTGATTGTAATTATGACTTCGAACCTTGGGTCTGACATGATAAGAGACAGAATGGATAAGTTCAATAATAAACTTCCTGAAAAGGAAGAGGAACTTTTACGAAGGGAATTATTTTCGCTGCTGAGAAAAACGCTTAAACCTGAATTTCTGAACAGGATTGATGAAATAGTTATGTTCAAACCTCTTACCCAATATCAGATCAGGGAAATTGTCGGAATTCAGCTTGCCGGAATTGAGAATATGCTGACTGATTATCAGTTGAAGCTTGAAGTGACAGAAGATGCCATTGACTGGCTGGCAGAAAAAGGCTATGATCCGCAACTGGGTGCCCGGCCGGTAAAGAGACTGATACAAAAGTCGATTATAAATGAGCTTTCAAAAGAAATAATCGGGGGAACTGTTAACAGGACTGACACGATAGTCGTTGATGAGGAGGATGGCCATCTCATCTTCAGAAAAAAATGATTCCCAGAGTAATTGCTTTAAGACAATATTCTTTATTACTGAATTTCAGAACGACCTCAGGCAGCTATCCATATCAGGATAGATCTGGAGAACTGTCTCGAGGTGAAGAATATTGAAAAGATCGTTGATCTTAGGGTCAGGACTTACAAATTTCAGAACTCCGTACTGATGCCTTGCTGTTTTCATAATTGACAGAAAGCAACAAAAACCTGAACTGTCAATATATTCAATGCCGGAAAGGTCAATAATGACCTTTGAATTGGATTTCTCGAAAAAGCTTACTATTTCTTCTCTTATCTCTTCGGTGATCAGAGCATTTATTTTTGTGACAGAGAAGTTTATTATTTCAACTTTGTCTCTTCGCTCAATGTTGACCATCAGTTGTTTTTTGACCTTTTATCTATTATATCGTCGAGCTCTATAATAGCCTGCTCTGTTTCTGACCTGAATCTTTCCACATAAGCTTCATACAACTGTGGTTCTTTTTCTTCTTTTGCCTGGAGTTCAAACTTCTTCA
>Ga0315272_10001676_pt1 | contig 10902 bp, 10 predicted proteins | sample C3_middle_MG_FD_203918 | JGI IMG/M metagenome (GOLD analysis project Ga0315272, IMG submission 203918) | Sediment microbial communities from Yellowstone Lake, YNP, Wyoming, USA - C3_middle | ecosystem: Environmental > Aquatic > Freshwater > Lake > Sediment | place: USA: Wyoming | collected...
CATGGATTTCCTGCGCGAACTGGCGCAGCGCGCGCGGCCATTTGCCGAACTCGATCTCGCAGAGCTGCGCGAATTCGCCAAGGCTCAACTCGGCATCGAGCAATTGCAGGCATGGGACGTGAGTTACGCCAGCGAGCATTTGCGCCAGCAGCGCTATGCTTTCTCCGAGCAGGAGGTGAAGCAATATTTCCCGGAAGACAAGGTGCTGCCGGGCATGTTCAAGCTGGTGGAAACGCTGTACGGATTGACGGTCCGTGCCGCACAGACAGCGGTGTGGGACGACACGGTGCGCTTTTTCGACATCCTCGATGCGGAAGGCAAGCTGGTCGGCCAGTTTTATCTCGACATGTATGCGCGCAACAGCAAGCGCGGCGGCGCGTGGATGGACGATGCGATCACGCGCCGCCGCACGGCGACAGGTGTGCAGACGCCGGTCGCCTATCTGACCTGCAACTTCGCCGCGCCGGTGGGCGGCAAGCCTGCGCTGTTTACGCATGACAAAGTGATCACGCTGTTCCACGAATTCGGCCACGGCTTGCACCATCTGCTGACACAGGTGGAAGACCTCGGTGTATCGGGCATCAGCGGCGTGGAGTGGGACGCGGTCGAACTGCCCAGTCAGTTCATGGAAAACTTCTGCTGGGAGTGGGGCGTGCTGCAGGATATGACCCGCCACGCAGACAGCGGGGAAATGCTGCCGCGCGCGCTGTTCGACAAGATGCTCGCCGCGAAGAATTTCCAGAGCGGGTTGCAGACGCTGCGCCAGATCGAGTTCTCGCTGTTCGACATGCGTGTGCATGGCGATTTCGATGCCAACGGCAGCAAGACTATTTTGCAATTGCTGGACGAGGTGCGCCGGGAAGTGGCAGTGTTGATGCCGCCCGCATTCAACCGCTTTCCCAACAGTTTCTCGCACATATTTGCCGGCGGTTATGCGGCCGGATATTACAGTTACAAATGGGCGGAGGTGTTGTCCGCCGACGCCTACAGTCTGTTCGAGGAAAACGGTGTACTCAATCTGGCGGTGGGTCTGCGTTTTCGCGAGGAGGTGCTGGCGGTCGGCGGCAGCCGCGATGCGATGCAGTCGTTTGTCGCGTTCCGTGGACGCGAACCGACTATCGATGCACTGCTGCGCCATAGCGGTCTGGTACCGGCGTAGTAAATTCGGAGGCGATATGAAGACACCATTTTTGTGCGCAGCGTTGCTGCTGGCTATAGGCAGTGCACAGGCAGAAGGTTTGTATCGTTGGGTGGACAAGTCCGGCGCGGTGCATTATGGCGATGTGCCGACAGAGGAGGCGGCCGGGGTCGAAAAGAAGAAATTTGGTGCCGACCATGAACTTGACAATGCCGACTTGCCGTATGAAACACGCCGCGCCGTCGAGCGTTTCCCGGTCACGCTGTACGTAGCGAGCAACTGCGCGGAGCCGTGCCAGCAAGCGCGCGACTTGCTGAACAAACGCGGCATTCCGTTCACTGAAAAAAGTCTGCACACCCAGAAAGAATTCGATGATTTCAAGCGTCAAACCAGCAGTGATTCGGTTCCGACACTGACGCTGGGCAAGCGCTACCTGAAAGGCTTTCAGGCTGAACAGTGGAACGGCGAACTGTCGACTGCAGGCTATCCCAAGTTGGCACCTTATCGTCCGCAAGTAAACACGAAGCCGGTGGTGAAAAAACCGGCAGTGGAAAACAAACCTGTTGTCGCGCCATGAAACCCTTTCTGACAAATTCAATGATGGGCGTTGCTCTGGTGTTAAGTCTGTTAAGTCTGGCCGCCTGTGGCGACAAGCCCCAGCCGCCCAAATTATTTGAACCGCAACGCGAGGCGCTCGATAAAGCACGTGTAGTGGAGCAGCTGGCAGCAAGCAGCGTCGAGAGCCTGAAGCGGGAAGAAGAAAAGCAGTCGCAATAATTGCCTGCCATTGAGATCGATATGCGTATAGCAACCTGGAACGTCAACTCACTTAAAGTGCGCCTGCCGCATGTGCAGGACTGGCTGGCGGCGACTCAGCCGGACGTGCTGTGCTTGCAGGAAACCAAAACGGAAGACGTGAATTTCCCGTTGGCTGAGTTGCAGCATGCGGGTTACCAAGTGGTGTTCCGTGGGCAGAAAACGTATAACGGCGTAGCGATTCTCAGCAAAGAGGTGCCCACAGATGTGGTGTACGGCCTGCCCAATTTTGTTGATGAACAGAAACGTCTGATTGCCGCCACCATCAACGGTGTACGCATGGTGTGTGTGTATATTCCGAATGGGCAGAGTGTGGGTTCGGACAAGTACCAGTACAAGCTGGCATGGTTGGCTGCATTGCATTCATGGCTCAAGGAAGAGCTGGTACGCCATCCTAAACTGGCGCTGCTCGGTGACTACAATATTGCGCCGGAAGACCGCGATGTGCATGACCCGCAGGCGTGGGAAGGCAACGTGCTGGTCAGCGAACCGGAGCGTGCGGCGTTGCGTGCCCTCGAACAGCTCGGCCTGCGCGACAGTTTTCGATTGTTCGAGCAGCCGGAGAAATCCTATTCCTGGTGGGATTACCGCTTGATGGCGTTTCGCCGCAACATGGGGCTGCGCATTGATCACATACTACTCAGTGCGCCGCTGGCACAGGGCTGTACAAGCTGTACGATAGACCGCCAACCGCGAAAACTGGAACGCCCATCCGATCATGCGCCGGTTGTGGCAGAGGTGTTTGTTCAAGATTCTGCCTGATTGGTGTTGACGGGCAAAAGGTTATCGGAAACAATACGCAGTACAACATGCAGCAAGAAAATGCAGAAAAATTCTATCAGGGGAAATTTATGGTCAGGGGAATAAAATTAGGCGCGCAAGCGTTGCTGGTTGCTTTGTGCACGATGGGAATGGCTGCGGCGGCCGACGAGGGTGATGCGGTAGCAGGTAAGGATAAGTCCACACTATGCCAAGGCTGTCATGGTGAAGATGGCATCAGTGTTAATCCCATGTGTCCCAATTTGGCCGGACAGTTTCCAAAATACATTGCAAAACAGATTCGCGATTTTCAGAATGAAAAACGTGTTGATCCGATCATGACTGGAATGGCTGCCACCATTACCGAAGCGCAGGACGCCAAGGATATCGCAGCCTATTTTGCCAGCCGCAATCGCATGGCAGGTAAGGCCGGCAAGGGGGCATTGGCAGAGAAAGGCAAGGCCATCTTCCTCGGTGGCAATCCGGATACCGGGTTATACGCCTGTGCTAATTGTCATGGTGAAAATGGCAAAGGCAAGTCGGCCGATAACAATATGTTCCCGGTCATTGGCGGACAGACCAAGGATTACATCATGAAGCAATTGCGGGACCTGCGCAGCGGTGAGCGCCATAACGATCCGGCCGGCATGATGGGCAACATCGCCAAGAAGTTGAGCGATGATGAAATTGATGCCGTAGCGGAGTACGCGACCGGATTGTAATTCGCCATCAGTAACACCAAGCCAAAAACGCCGTGATAAACACGGCGTTTTTCATTTTAGGTGGGTTACAGCCCGCCTTCCATTGTGGGTGCTGAAGGCTAGCCCTCTTTGTCATCCAGCCCTAATTCCTGAATCTTGCGTGTCAGGGTGTTGCGGCCCATGCCCAGCAGCGTGGCGGCCTCGATGCGCCTGCCACCGGTGTGTTCCAGCGCCTGTGTGATGAGTGTGCTTTCGAATTGCCGGCTCAGGTTGTCCAGAATGTTTTGATCGCCACGCTGCAGAGCCAGCGTCACTTGCTGTGCCAGCGCACTGCGCCACTCGCCGATGAGCGTAGACGTGGGCTGCGTTGCGCGCAACTCGGGTGGCAAGTCGGCGATTTCCACCTGTTGCGATGGCGTCATTACCGTAAGCCAGTGGCACAGATTTTCCAGTTGCCGCACGTTGCCGGGGAAATCCTGCGTCATCAGGTATTGCAGGGCGGCGGCACTCAGCGTTTTTTGCTCGACACCGAGTTCGCTCGCGCTTTTCTGCAGGAAATATTTCGCCAGCAGCGGTATATCCTCGCGTCGTTCGCGCAATGGCGGCAGGCGCAGGCGTATGACGTTCAGGCGGTGAAACAGGTCTTCGCGGAAAAGTCCCTGCTTTACCCGCTCATCAAGATTCTGGTGCGTGGCGGCAATAATGCGCACATTGGCCTTGATCGGCTGGTGGCCGCCGATGCGGTAATAGTTTCCGTCGGAAAGCACTCGCAACAATCGTGTCTGCAGTTCGGCTGGCATATCGCCGATTTCGTCCAGGAACAGCGTGCCGCCTTCGGCCTGCTCGAAGCGTCCGTGGCGAACTGCGGTGGCACCGGTGAATGCGCCGCGTTCATGGCCGAACAGTTCTGATTCAAGCAAATCTTTCGGTATGGCGGCGGTGTTGATGGCGACGAAAGGCTGGGCAGCGCGGGGGCTGTGGCGGTGCAGCGCATGTGCCACCAACTCCTTGCCGGTGCCGGACTCACCATTGATCAATACGGTTGCATGCGATTGTGCCAGCCGACCGATGGCGCGAAACACTTCCTGCATCGACGGTGCGTGTCCCAGAATATCCGGTGCAGCGAGGGTGGCCTCGGCGGGAGTACTTTTGCGCAGGCTCTGTTCCAGCGCGCGGCGGATCAGATCGATCGCGTGGTTGACGTCGAAGGGCTTGGACAGGTATTCGAATGCGCCGCCCTGAAAAGACGAGACTGCACTTTCCAAATCGGAATACGCGGTCATGATGATCACCGGCAGGTTCGGATAGCGTTCACGCAGGGTTTGCAGCAGCTCAAGGCCGGAGCTGCCGGGCATGCGGATATCGCTGATGACCACTTGCGGCGTGTCATGCGCGAGCGCCTGCATAGCCTCGTCGGCAGAAGCGAAGCTTTTGAATTCGATGCTCTCGCGCGCCAGCGCTTTTTCCAGCACCCAGCGGATGGAGCGGTCGTCATCTATGATCCAGACTGGTTTCATGTAGGGGCACCCATGTCGTTAGTTAAAAGGTGGGCAGATTAGTGAGTTACGGATTAACACAGATTAAACCCTACGATTTTATCCGTGAATATCCGTTTTAATCCGTGACTAAATTGCCATTCATATAGATTCATTCCAGCGGCAGCATTACGGTAAAACAGGTACGTCCCGGTTCGCTGTCGAACTCGATGCTGCCCCGGTGTTGGCTGACGAAATCCTGTGCCAGCGTCAACCCCAAGCCATGGCCATCGGCGCGGCCGGATACCAGCGGATAAAATATTTTGTCGCGCAAGTGCACCGGAATACCAGGCCCGTTGTCGATAATCTGCACCATGATAGCGAGGCGATGGCGTTTTTTAATCAGCGTAACCTGCCGTGCGATGCGCGTGCGCAATATGATGGTTCCCTTGCCATGCATGGCCTGCGCTGCATTGCGCACGATGTTGAGCGCGACCTGGATCAGTTGCTCCTTGTCGCCCAGCAACGGCGGCAGGCTGGTGTCGTAGTCGCGCCGGATAGTCAGTTCCGTCGGAATTTCGGCCAGCACCACGCTGCGCACCCGTTCCAGTACTTCATGGATATTGAGTGCACTGAAATGGGGCGCATGTTGAGGGGTGAGCAATTTTTCCATCAGTGAGCGCAGGCGGTCGGCTTCCTGAATCACGACTTGGGTATATTCGCGCAGCGCAGGTTTTTCCAGTTCAAGTTCCAGCAACTGTGCCGCGCCACGGATGCCACCCAGCGGGTTTTTGATTTCGTGCGCGAGATTGCGCAACAGCAGGCGGTTGGCCTGGGTCTGATCAAGCATTTGCTCTTCGCGCGCCAGTTTCAGAGGTCGATCCATGGGGTGGAATTCCAGCAGCAGATAGTGTTTTCCCAGCTGCAGCGGCGTAGCGGCGCAGCGCAGGTGCACCCGTCCATGTGCATACGTACCAAGCATCAGGTCGTGTTCGATATAGCTGGCATTGTTGTTCAGTGCCTGTTGCATCGCAGCGGAAAGTTGCTCGGTATGGGTGAAGGCGTGCTGCAACGGATGACCGATCAAATTTTTACTGCTCACGGCAAACAGGTTTTCCGCTGCCGGATTGACATAGGCGACACGCGACTGTTCGTCCAGCAGGATGACTGCCGTGGCGAGGTGTTCCAGTGTGGGGAAATAAGTGGATGGCATGAATACTTACTAAGCAGAAAATATGCCAGGCATGGGCAACTATTATCTGAGGTGGGACAGTTCGGTTTTCAGCGCACTGATGTTTTTTTCATGCAGCGTAACCTCTGCCTGCATTCTGCGTAACTTTTCCTTGTCCTGCATCGTGCTGGATGCTGATTCTCCTGCACGCAGGTTCAGGCGTGCATCGGCAAGCAGTTTCTCTTCTGCTCCCAATTCGTCAGTCAGTATTTTGTGGCGTGTGCCGTCACGGCTTTTCTGCGTTTGTTGATCCACCCTGGGGAAGTCGGAAGGGGTGGCTCTGTTGCGCGCGCGCGCAGAGGATGGGGGTGATGTCCGGGAGGGTAAGGACGATGTTTCCGGGGAGGGCGATGGAGGCGTTGGGGTCTCCAGTCCAAGTTTTTTTGCGCCTTTGCTCGGCACGCTGGAATAAGTCACATGCCCTTCGGCATCGACGGATTTGTAGATTTCGGCTTGAGCCCAGCCGATGTGGCCTGCACACAGAAAAATGAACACGTAACGCAGTGGCATCATTCGCGTCTAGAAAGGAAAATGGTGGGCGAAGTATAGGTTAAAGCTAGACGCTGTGACAAACAGCAGTTAGAAATGATGGCTGTTAAAAGCAAACGGGGCCTTGCGGCCCCGTTTGCTTTGTCACAACCTGAAGTTTACAGGCTGTAGTACATATCGTACTCGACCGGATGAGTGGTCATGCGTATGCGTGTGACTTCTTCCATCTTCAGCGCGATGTAGGCATCGATGAAGTCGTTGGAGAACACGCCGCCACGGGTCAGGAATTCGCGATCCTTGTCCAGATGGCTCAGTGCTTCGTCCAACGAGGTGCATACGGTTGGGATCTTCGCATCTTCTTCCGGCGGCAGATCGTAAAGATTCTTGTCGGCAGGATCGCCGGGGTGAATCTTGTTCTGGATGCCGTCCAAACCGGCCATCATCAGTGCAGCGAAACACATGTACGGGTTCGCCAGAGGGTCCGGGAAACGTGTCTCGATACGGCGCGCCTTGTCGCTGGCGACGTGCGGGATGCGGATCGAAGCGGAACGATTCTTGGCCGAGTATGCCAGCTTGGTCGGTGCCTCGTAGTGAGGAACCAGACGCTTGTATGAGTTGGTGCCGGGGTTGGTGATCGCGTTCAGCGCCTTGGCGTGCTTGATAATGCCGCCGATGTAGTACAGCGCGGTCTCGGACAGCCCTGCATAGCCATTGCCGGCAAACAGATTCTTGCCGTCTTTCCAGATGGACTGGTGCACGTGCATGCCGGAGCCGTTGTCGCCCACGATAGGCTTGGGCATGAAGGTCGCGGTCTTGCCATACTGATGGGCAACGTTATGTACAACGTACTTCAGTGTTTGTGTCCAGTCTGCGCGCTTCACCAGTGTGTTGAAACGGGTGCCGATTTCGCACTGGCCGGCGGTCGCGACTTCATGGTGATGCACTTCGACCGGAATGCCGATCTCTTCCAGAGCCAGGCACATCGCGGAGCGAATGTCATGCAGCGAATCAACTGGCGGTACGGGGAAATAGCCGCCCTTTACCGTGGGACGGTGGCCGGTGTTGCCGCCCTCGAATTTTTCTGCGGAGGACCATGCGGCTTCTTCGGAGTTAATTTTGCAGAAGCAGCCTGACATGTCGATTTGCCAATTGACTGAATCAAAAATGAAGAACTCCGGCTCGGGGCCGAAGAAGGCGGTGTCGCCGATACCGGAAACCTTCAGGTAGGCTTCGGCGCGCTTGGCGATAGAGCGTGGGTCGCGGTCGTAGCCCTTGCCGTCGGTGGGATCCACAACGTCGCAAGTGATGACCAGCGTGGTTTCATCCATAAACGGGTCGATGTAAGCGGAATCGGGGTCCGGCATCAGCAGCATATCGGAAGCCTGAATACCCTTCCAGCCAGCGATGGAAGAGCCGTCGAAGGCATGGCCTTCTTCAAACTTTTCCATGTCGAAATGGGAAACCGGCACGCTTACGTGCTGTTCCTTGCCACGGGTATCTGTAAAACGAAAATCCACGAATTTGACTTCGTTTTCTTTCACTAACTTTAGAACATCAGCTGCCGACTTTGACATAACTCTCTCCCAATAAACGTGACGACCAAACCAAAAAAACAAACCGGAAATTTAAACAAACTGAAACTTGGCGTAAGTATTTAGCATGAAGCGTGCCACAGCGTCCCAGCACCAAAACGCGCATTTTGCCATATCCGTCCGCATAAATGGATAAAAACATTTGCCCCGAAACGGGGCGGCCATCCCGTGGTGGCACTATTCTGGTGCGTGACTGCGGTGCAGGTGAATGGCGCTGAAATAGGGATCATCCGCCAGGATTTCGTCGCACCGGCTTTGCAGTGCTCTGATCCTTACCTGATCGTGATAAACGGATGCTTCGAGGAACAGGTCGGCGACTATCTTGCCGTCCAGATAGTGCAGCATGGTGCGTTTGCCGAGCGGCAGATCCTCTCCCAGCCGTTGCGCGAGATGCTTCATCAGAACTTCGCGGCCGGGCAGGGTGGCGGTTGATTTGGCCTGCATATCGTCTTCCGGGTCGATGTGCACCATCACATCCATAACATGATGCTGCGCCAGCACCCGATGCCGCGCAGATTCCGCAATGTAATGGCCTTCGGATACGCTGATTTTCGGATCGACCATGATGTGCGCATCCACCAGCGCATGGTCGGCCATCTTGCGTGTGCGCAATTCATGCAGGCTGTGTACGCCCGGCGTCCCCAATAACGTGGCGCGGATCGCCTCCACTTCCTCTGCAGCCAGGCCGGTGTCGACCAGTTCGGCCAGCGCCTCCAGCGCAAACTTGCCGCCCATGTGCGCGATCATCACGCCCACCGCGGCGGCGGCGACCAGATCGAGGAAAGTGTATCCAAGCAGGTTGCCGCCGATGCCGACCACCACCACCAGCGACGAAGCCGCATCGGAACGCGCATGCCAGGCGTTGGCGATCAGCATCTGCGAACGCACCTTTTTGGCGACCGCGAGCATGTAGCGGAACATGCCTTCTTTCGCGGCCAGTGCAATCAGCCCGATCCACAGCGTAAACGGATGCACCGCCTGCACCTGCTCGGGATGCTGCAGGCGTATGCCGGCCGCCACCAGCAGGCCGATGCCCAGCACCGCCAACGCCACGCCGAGTATCAGCGTGGCGGCGGTTTCTATGCGCGCGTGGCCATACGGATGCTCGGCATCGGCGTGGCGGTTGCCGTGGCGGTTGGCGAACAGCACCATCACATCGGCGAGCAGGTCGGACAGGGAGTGCAGGCCATCTGCCATCAGCGACTGCGACCGTCCGAAATAGCCGGCGACCACTTGCAGCACGGTCAGCAGTAGATTGATCGCAATGCTGATCCAGGTGCTTTTCTGTGCGGCGGCAAAGCGCTCCGGATGGGTCGGCTCGAAAGCGTCAGATTTGCTGTGGGGGTGCGGATGGGTGTGATTTTTCATTGCGGTTGCGCTAGTATCGGGGCGTTCGGTGCAAGAATAACACTTGCAGCTTGCATCTTAAATACTCAGTGGGAGAAGGGTCATGGGGAAAATTACGCAAATCCTGCAAGCCGCGCAAAATCGCGCCAAAGAGTTGAATGTACCTTATGAAGGCGTATTGCTGCCGGGCGAGGCTTACGACATTCTGCAATCCGCACCCGGTGCCAAGCTGGTGGATGTGCGCACGCGTGCAGAACTCGACTGGGTGGGACAGATCCCCGGCGCAGTGGCGATTGAATGGCTGACCTATCCCGGCATGAAACCCAATCCGAATTTCATCGGGCAGCTGGAGCAGCAGGTGGACAAGGAAGCGCTGGTGATGTTCATCTGCCGCAGCGGCCCCCGCTCGAATAGCGCTGCCGCCGCAGCTACCCAAGCGGGTTATGCGGATTGCTACAATGTGCTGGAAGGCTTCGAGGGCGACAAGAATGCGGGCAAGCAGCGCAATGTGTTGAATGGCTGGCGCAAGGCCGAATTGCCGTGGGAGCAGAGTTAACGCTGGATCATCCGACAGACGCAGCTTGGACTAGCGCCTTTGTCCCGCTTCGTTCCCGGAGCGGGAGCACATAAATTCAGCTTTTATCAGCAGTAGTTGGCGATCTGATATGACTGCTCGTTGCGGTTCAACACAGATCGACCAGCACATCATATTCTTCAAACACGGCAAATGATTGATACATGCGCAACCGGTTGGGCCAGCGGTATTCCATGGCGCGCAGTTGCGGGTTATAGATCGCGGTGTAGAGCGTGCCAAAACCCTGCGCATAATTGGAGGAAAACAACGGGCTGTAGGCGAAGGCGTTAGTAAAAGACTCGATGCTGCTCAATGGATCGTAAAGCGTTCCGATGATGAATTGCTGGCGCTCATAAGAGTGCGAAAACATGGCATAGTCGGTCAGTTCGAAATCCCCCTGATGATTCACGGCAAAAGGTTTATTGGTGATTTTGGGGCTGGAAAACGGCGACAGTTCGATGGTACGCACCTGGCCGCTGACATCCAGCACGGTGACGTTGTAGGCCATATGCGCGGGCACTCGACATAGCACTTTCACTGCTTCATCCACGGTGGTGCAAAACTCCAACACATAGCGCAAGATGATCGGCACGCTAAATCCCTCGGTGATGCTTTCCTTGCCGCCGAAGGACAACGAGACAGATAGACCATGTTCGTTCATGCCGTCCAGCACGCCCCACAGGCAGTCGGTTGAGGCGATGACTTCAGTATCATGCCAGCGGGTCTTCATGATCCGCCCTTCGCAATACTCTGGAGAATAATCAAAGTTGCGCACCAGTA
>Ga0315272_10001677_pt1 | contig 10898 bp, 11 predicted proteins | sample C3_middle_MG_FD_203918 | JGI IMG/M metagenome (GOLD analysis project Ga0315272, IMG submission 203918) | Sediment microbial communities from Yellowstone Lake, YNP, Wyoming, USA - C3_middle | ecosystem: Environmental > Aquatic > Freshwater > Lake > Sediment | place: USA: Wyoming | collected...
AGGGTGTCGTTCAACCAACGTCTACACGAGGTATGTAAGGGAGCGCTCAAGATGCGGGGCTCCTGGAGGGCCCTGAACGCCCCCAAGCCCAATGAGGCCCCAAGCGGGGTGCAGGGGAACGATGAGGTGATGACCGTAAGACGGCATGAACCCATATGTGAGCTAACCCCTCAGACGAGAGCCTTTCTTCATCAAGTCAGGCGGTTTGCTACCAATCACCGGGGCCGTTAAGAAAGCTAATAGCGAACTCGTTTTTAAACCTCATCACCTATAGACCTGCGAGAAGAGCCTTGAAGGGCGATTTCGTTAACAAGGAATATCTTCTGGGCCTGCTCAGGTCGCTCTCGGAGTCCTTTGGGCCCTCAGGGTTCGAGGACGCCGTGAGGGAGATCGTAGTCAAGGAGGTCGAAAGCGTAGCTGACTCCGTCTGGGTCGACTCCATGGGGAACCTGTTCGCGCTCAAGAGGGGGAGGAAGGGCGGCGCCAGCCTCATGCTCACGGCCCACATGGATGAGATAGGTTTCATAGTGACGCACGTGGATAACAGGGGCTTCCTCAGGGTCGCACCAATTGGGGGGCAGAGCCCGAGGGTCATACAGGGCCAGAGGGTACTGGTCAGGGCCAGGGACGGCTCCCTGATAAGGGGCGTCATAGGGAGCAAGCCGCCTCACGTCATGAAGCCCGACGAGGCTAAGCAGTGCCCTGAGGTCAGGGACGTCTACATAGACGTAGGTGCCACAAGCGCCCAGGAGGTCGAGAGGATGGGGATAACTGTCGGCAGCCCGGTAGCCTTTGAGAGGGGGCTTGAGAGGCTGAACGAGGATACCGTTGTCGGCAAGGCCTTTGACGACAGGGCAGGCCTGGCGGCGGTGATAGGGGCCTTCAAGGCGGTTGAGGACCAGGCCGTGGACGTCTACCTCGTTGCAACTGTGCAGGAGGAGGTAGGCCTAAGGGGGGCTCAGGTGGCCGCCTATAAGATCTCGCCCAGCGCAGCGATAGGCGTTGACACCACGATAGCGGCTGACGTCCCCGGGAACGAGGAGAGGGACTGGGTAACGAGGTTAGGCGCAGGGCCAGCCATAAAGGTAGCCGACAACCCAGCGTCATTCTATGGGCTCATGGCCAACAGGCCCCTAAGGGAGAGGCTTGAGGAGGTGGCTAGGTCGCACGGGATACCGTACCAGCTCGAGGTCCTACAGGGAGGCACCACTGACGCCTCTGCCATAGCCCTCACTAAGGAGGGCATACCGGCTGCCGTGGTCTCGGTCCCAACGAGGTACGTCCACTCTCCCTCGGAGGTGCTGAGGCTATCGGACCTTGAGGGCGTCACGAAGCTCCTAGCGCTGTTCACAGAGGAGGTAAGCCCCGACTGGCTGGCAGGCCTCTCAACGTTAAGGATCAAGTGAGGAGGGGCCCGGGGCGGGATTTGAACCCGCGACCTCCGGGTCCACAGCCCGGCGCTCTAGCCAGCTGAGCTACCCGGGCCATGGGGCCCCTTACGGCTTCTAGGTCACAGGCGCTGCCAGCGCCTCCCTCCGGGCCCAGACTGTTAGGCCTGCTCGGGCTTTTTTAATTGAAGGCCGCTTAAAGCTTACGCTCAAAAGGCCCCTCAGGCAATAGGAGGTGGTGTAGAGGGTGCCGGAGGTACCCCTCAAGAGGGTTGACAGGAACACGTGGATCATAGAGAAGGGCTTCAAGGGCTGCATGAGGGTCCCTGCGATAATATATGCCGACGACCTCCTCATCGAGAAGATGAGGCAGGACCTGACCCTAGTCCAGGCGGCCAACGTGGCCTGCCTCCAGGGCATACAGAAGTACAGCCTGGTCATGCCTGACGGCCACCAGGGTTACGGCTTCCCGATAGGAGGGGTTGCCGCGATGGCTATCGACGAAGGGGGAGTCATAAGCCCTGGAGGAGTAGGGTATGACATAAACTGCGGCGTGAGGCTTCTGAGGACTGACCTGACGCTCCAGGACGTGAAGCCCAAGATAAAGGAGCTGATAGACACCATCTACGAGAACGTGCCTAGCGGCCTTGGGAGCACTGGCAAGGTGAGGCTCTCCGTAAGGGAGCTTGACAACGTCCTCAACGAGGGGGTTAGGTGGGCCGTTGAGAAGGGCTACGGCTGGGACGAGGACATAGAGAGGATAGAGGAGAACGGCTCGTGGAAGCTCGCTGACGCAAGCAAGGTGAGTGAGACTGCCAAGAGGCGTGGGGCCCCCGAGCTGGGCACCTTGGGGAGCGGCAACCACTTCCTCGAGGTACAGGTCGTTGACAAGGTCTACGACGAGAGGCTGGCCAAGGCCTTCGGCCTCTTCGAGGGCCAGGTAACGGTCATGATACACACAGGCAGCAGGGGGCTCGGCCACCAGGTGGCCAGCGACTACCTGCAGATAATGGAGAGGGCTATGAGGAAGTACGGCACCGTGCCGCCTGACAGGGAGCTCGCGAGCATACCATTTAACACGCCGGAGGCCCAGGACTACGCCAAGGCAATGGCGGCCGCTGCCAACTACGCCTGGACCAACAGGCAGCTGATAACCCACTGGGTCAGGGAGAGCTTTGAGAGCGTCTTTAGGACGGACGCCGAGAAGTTAGGCCTTCACCTGGTATATGACGTTGCGCACAACATCGCTAAGATAGAGGAGTACGACGTAGACGGCAAGAGGAAGAAGGTGGTTGTGCACAGGAAAGGGGCCACAAGGGCCTTCCCGCCCAACAGCCCTGAGATACCTGCCATATACAGGCCCTACGGCCAGCCCGTCCTTATACCCGGCAGCATGGGCACCGCGAGCTACGTCCTGGCAGGCGTTGAGACCGGCGTGAAGGCCTGGTACACCGCGCCTCACGGAGCTGGGAGGTGGATGAGCAGGTCAGGAGCCAAGAGGGAGAGGAGCTATAAGGAGGTCGTCCACGAGCTAGAGGTCAAGGGTATATACATTAGGGCCAGCAACGTGGCCACGGTCGTTGAGGAGGCCCCCGAGGCCTATAAGGACGTTGACAGGGTCGCCCAGGTCGCCCATGAGGTAGGCATTGCGAGGCTGGTCGCCAGGATGAGGCCAATAGGCGTCACGAAGGGCTAAGGCCCCTTAACCTTTAAAACGTCCCTCTGCGCTCTTGCTCTGGCAACTTGACAGAGGTGCTAAGGAGTGGGCCATCGTAAGAAGTCAGCGCCGAGAAGAGGAAGCCTAGGGTTCATGCCAAGGAAGAGAGCCGAGGAGCTAGTGCCCAGGGTGAAGTCGTGGCCTCAGGTCAACGTCCAGAAGCCCACGCTGCTGGCCTTCCTAGGCTACAAGGTCGGCATGACCCACGTCTTCATAGTTGATAACAGGCAGGGCTCACCGACATTCGGTAAGGAGGTTTTCAGGCCGATCACCGTCATCGAGACGCCGCCCATGTACGTGCTGGCCGTCAGGGGTTACGCCTATGACGAGAACAGAGGGCTCTATGCTGTCAGCGAGGCCTGGGCCAAGCCACCCCTTGAGCTTGAGCTCAACAGGAGGATCAGCACGCTTGGCTCATTCGACACTGAGGCCGCACTGAAGTCGTTGGAGTCCAAGCTCTCGGACCTGGCCGAGGTCAGGGTCCTCCTGGCCTCGCAGCCGAAGCTGACGGGGGGCCTCAGCAAGAAGGTCCCTGACCTCATTGAGGTGAAGGTAGCAGCGCCTAATGACAGCGTTAAGGAGGCCTTCAACTACGCTACGTCAATACTGGGTAAAACGGTCTCGGTCCGTGACGTGTTCCAGCCCGGCATGGTAGTTGACGTGCTCGCGGTGACCAAGGGCAAGGGCTTCCAGGGCGAGGTCAAGAGGTTCGGCGTCAAGATCCTCCCAAGGTGGCATAAGCACAGGAAGGGCGCCAGGGGCGTTGGAGCCAGGAGCCATGGCAGAGGTACCTGGTGGGAGATACCTCAGCCTGGACAGCTCGGGTTCCACAGGAGGACAGAGTACAACAAGAGGGTCCTTGAGATAACTGACAACGCCCTGGCCTTCACGCCAGCCGGCGGGTTCCTGCATTACGGCGTGCCGGCAAGCACAATAGTCGTCCTGGAGGGCTCAGTCCCTGGCGTCGTGAAGAGGCCCATAGTTCTCAGGTACCCGATAAGGCCGCCTGAGTGGTACCTGAAGATGGGCGTGGCTAAGCCAACGATAACCTTTGTGAGCCTCCAGAGCAAGCAGGGGGTGTAAACAGTGGCCAGGCAGGTAGGGCTTGGCTTCCTGCTTTACCTGAACCCGCCTATTGAGGTTCCCGTCTACAGCGCGACCGGTGAAGTTCAGGGGAACGTCAGGCTACCTGACGTGTACAGGGTCCCGGTCAGGAAGGACCTCATACACAGGGTCTTCATGAGCGAGTTCACAGCCGCCATCCAGCCCAAGGGCAGGGACCCCATGGCCGGCATGAGAACCACCGCGGTGAGCCTCGGCATACACCACGGCCTGGCCAGGGTGCCCAGGGTCAAGGGTTCTACGAGAGCCAGGCTTGCCCCCTTCGTGAGGGGCGGAAGGCTTGCCCATCCGCCCAGGGTTGACGAGAACATTAAGGAGGAGGTCAATAAGCTCGAGAGGCTCATGGGCACCATGAGCGCGCTGGCCGCTACCGCTTACGTCGACTTAGTCAAGGCCAGGGGTCACGTCTTTGAGGCCAGCGCCGTCCCAATAGTAGTTGACTCGGCCGTCCTTCAGTCAGTCAAGAGGACCCGTGAGGCCCGTGAGCTCCTTAAGAAGCTAGGAGTTTACTCCGACATAGAGAGGGCCGCCGAAGGCACCAAGATAAGGGCTGGCAAGGGCAAGATGAGGGGGAGGAGGTACGTTGAGCCCAAGAGCGTCCTCTTCGTGCTCGAGGACCATACGTCACCCTTCGCTATGGCGGTTAAGGGCCTTCCAGGCGTTGACATAGTCGAGCCTCAGCTTGTGAGCGTCCTTGAGCTGGCCCCTGGAGGCGTACCTGGCAGGCTAACTGTGGTCACAACGAAGAGCCTTGAGCTGTTGGCTTCAAGGTTCAGGCTGGGTGAGGTGGCATGAGCGAGGAGAGGGAGGTAATTATCAGGCCCCTGATGAGCGAGAAGGCCCTCAGACTCCTCGAGGAGCTGAACACGCTCACGTTCATAGTGAGAAGGGACGCCAACAAGCACGAGATAAAGAGGGCCGTTGAGAGGCTCTACGGCGTCAAGGTGGAAAAGGTCAACACCCTTATAACGCCCCAGGGCGAGAAGAAGGCCTACGTCAAGCTCTCAAAGGAGTATAAGGCCTCTGACCTAGCTGCCAAGCTAGGGCTGCTCTGAGCCGCCAGCGTTATTCGATTTACCTCCCTTGGACTCCACTATCTCTACGAACCTCCTCGCTATCTCAAGGAAGACCTTGGCGGCCTCGCTGTCAGGGTACTCGAGGAAGAACGGAACTCCAGCGTCGGTGGCCTCCCTGATCCTTGGGTCTATCGGGATCTGGCCGAGGAGCGGCACGTTGAACTCCTTGGCTATCTCCTCCGCGGCGCCCTTGCCAAATATGTGTTGGATAGACCCATCGGGGCACCTGAAGTAGCTCATGTTTTCAATAATGCCAAGCAGCGGCACGTTGAGCTTCTGGGCAAAGGCCGCCGCCTTCTTAACGACTATCTTTGACACCTCACTTGGTATTGTAACCAGGAGGAACCCAGTGAGGCCGGGTATCGTCTGGGCGATCGTCAGCTGCTCGTCACCTGTGCCGGGCGGGAGATCTATGAGGAGGTACTCGACGCCCTCCCAGTCAGTGTAGGCCAGAAGCTGCCTTATGGCTGTCGTCTTCAGTGCCCCTCTCCATATGACGGGGGCCTCCTCCGATGGAAGCATGAGGCCCACCGACACCAGCCTGACCCCGTAGACGTTGACCGCCGGCACTATGCTGCCGTCGTCGCGGGCCAGTAGCCCCTTGACCTGGCTGAGGCCCAACATGAGCGGCATGCTGGGGCCGTGGAAGTCAGCGTCGAAGACCCCAACTACTTTACCCATCGTGGCGAGGGCCATGGCTAGGCTGGCGGTGACGAAGGACTTCCCAACGCCGCCCTTGGCGCTCAGCACCGCGACCTTGTAGGGTATCCGCCTCATCCTCTCAACGACAAGCCTCTGCTCCTCCTGCACCTTCTTCATTCGCTCCGCTATCTCCCTGTAGCTCTGCCCTCCCCCAGGGGCCGCCCCTGGGTTTGACCTCTGCGGAAGCGCCATCCTTGGGGGCTTCCTCTCCTGACCTCCCTCGTTCGTCTCAGACATCCCGCTCGCTAACGATATAGGGTCAAAAAAAGGGTATTTTAACCTAAGTTAAAAAGAGGCCATGAAAGGTCAGAGCTTGCCTATGTCGTCGGGTATCCTTATGTGGAGCACCTTGTGGCCCTCGCCCTTGTTAGCTGCCACTATGTCAAACTCGTTAGGCGAGGGCGGGTGCTCGTAGAGGTACTTCAAGTTTATGAAGGCGTTGAAGATATGTACCACGTCCTTGCCAAGCCTATCGTTATGGACCACTATGTACTCAACTATGCCATCAGGGTTTATTATGACTGTGCCCCTCCTGGTCATGCCGGTCTGTGGGTTAAGGAAGCCGTAGGCAGCGGAGATCTGCTTGCTTATGTCATCAACTAGGGGGAACTTGACGTTCCTAACCCTGGGGCTCGTCTCTACCCAGACCTTGTGCGAGTAGACGCTGTCGGTGCTTACCGCAAGGATCTCGGCGTTGTTGGCCTTAAACTTGTCATAGTAGGTCTGGAAGGCCTCAAGGTCGGTGGCGCAGACGAACGTGAAGTCGCCGGGGTGGAAGGTGAGAATGACCCACTTGCCCCTGTAGTCGCTGAGCTTTATGGTCTTAACCTCGTTGGTGGCCGGGAAGTACGCCCTGGCCGTAAAGTCAGGTGCAGGCGAACCTACCTCTATCATGCTCTCGCCTCAGCGTTAGAGAGACGCCACTTATTTAAAAGCTTTTCTAACTAGAATAAGTGTCTACAAGCTTATTATGTTGGACTGACCCCGCCTCTCTTGTGTAAATACCCTCTGAACGGCCCTCCTGAGGACTTCGTAGGCAGTCAACAGGTCGTCAATCATCACGTACTCATCATAGGAGTGGGCCAAGAAGGGCTCACCTGGGCCGTATATTACAACAGGTATCCCCCTCATCCTGAAGTAGCGGCCATCCGTGGCCCCGGTCTCTATCCTCAGCCTCGGCTCCCTGCCCAAGACCTCCTTAACGCTCTCGCTGACCGCCCTGACCAGGGGGCTGGAGGGGTCTGTGTAGTTGGGCTCGCTGGAGTTGATTATCTCGAGCTCTATATCCTTGCTACCGTCTCCCAGGTCCATCTTAAGCAGGTCATAGGCCTCCTCTACTATCCTCTTGCAGGCTGAAGGGCCTCCTGAAGGTAACGCCATAGATAACGGGGTCCTCATATCTATCTCGACCCTACATACGTCTGGGACTACGTTGACCTTGGTCCCTCCCTCTATCTTGCCCGGGTTAAACGTTATCTTCTCTATGACGTACTCGGCCTCTGCCCTTGAAAGCCTGATTCTCCTCTTCGAGGCCTCCTCGAATAGCGTCTCGGCTGACGACGTTAGCAGCGGCTTCAGGTCCTCAGGCGCGCTGAGCCTCGAGTTGATCGCCGAGACGGCCTTGGACAGTATCTGGATGGCGTCCATGGCCTTAAGTATGGCGTTCTCCCCAAGTATGGGAATGCTGCCGTGGGCTGGCCTCCCCTTGGCCGTCAGCCTCACCTGGCACAGGCCCTTCTCACCCACCGAGACCGTGTCGACGCCTGAGGGCTCCGCTATTATTACGGCGTCGCCCTTCAGAACGCCCTGCTCCACAAGAGCCCCTACGCCGTTCTCACCCCCTACCTCCTCGTCGGCCGTGGCTGCATACACCAAAGTGCCGAGACCCTCTTTCTCGATGACCTCTGCTATGTCAACGAACAGCGCCGTTATGACGGCGAGGCCCCCCTTCATGTCGGTAGCCCCTCTCCCCCACACCTTGCCGTCTTCTGTTATCGTGCCAGAGAAGGGAGGATGCGTCCACCTCTTCACGTCACCGGGCGGCACGACGTCCATGTGACCATTAATTATAAGCGTGGGGGAGCCCCTGCCTACCTTGGCTATCACGTTGACTTTGCCTTCCTCGAACTGCACAGTGTCACCGGAGAGGCCGTTTATCTGAAGGTAGTCGATTATGAAGTCCGCCAGCTCCCTCGTCTTCCCTGGCGGGTTACTGGTGTCGATCTTTATCATGTCCGAGGCCAGCCGCGCCAGCCGATCCCTTAGCTGCTCTCTGCTCAATCAGCTTCTCCCCGCCGACCTAAGTAAGGCAAATTATAAAAAGGTGTGGAAAGCGCACATAATATATTAAGACAAGATCTGACCTCCTCCCCGCCCTGAAGGGCGAGTTTTCAATTCTTTTCATTTTAATATAAAAACGTCTGTCACCCGAAGCTGGAGAGACCTTGCTAGGCGGCGTCTTTGACCTGGATGGCACATTGGCATCAACTGCCATGGCGCACCTCAGGGCGTGGCAGCTGGCCCTTGCAGAGGTCGGCGTCACGAACGTCAACATTGAAATAAGGAGGCTTCTCGGCATGAGGGCCTATGACATAGCTAAAGAGATAGTCAGGGCCGCCGGCCTAAGCTATGACATTATGGGTAGGCTGATAGGGCTGAAGGTCAAGCACTTCGACCTGATAGTGTCCTCCCTCGCTAGGCCAATGCCCTGCGCAGTAGACGTGACCCGAGCTCTAAGGGAGAGAGGCATGAAGTTCATTGTAGTTACCTCATCGCTCAGGAGAAACGCCCTAAGTGTCCTGGAGAGCATAGGGCTGAAGCCCGACGTTCTTGTGGCAGGAGATGACGTGGATCGTGGCAAGCCAGACCCTGAACCCGTACTGCTGGCGCTGGAGCTAGCCGACCTATCCCCTAAGGAGGTCTTCGCCGTCGGTGACACAATGAATGACGTAAAGGCCTACAGGTCAGCCGGCATAGACAGAGTTTACCTGGTAAAGGGCGACGTTGAGGTGCCCGTCGACGAGTCCGAGCTCAAAAGGCTCGGGGCGCATATGGCAGAAAGCCTCTGTGACGTCATGAAGCTTGAGGGCCTGGCCTAGTTCATCTCCACTTAAATACCCTGGGGCCTTCAAAGACTCTCTGGAGATGCAAGGGTTTGCGGATCGCGGTATTTTACGGGTCACAGGACTTTGTCCTGATGCCATTGAAGAGCGCGGACATCCTGGCCATAATAGACGAGGAGCAGAAGGTCGTTGAACAGTATGAGAACCCGGCTCCTGAGTTTGGCGAGGAGGCTGCCGTAGAGGGCATACTAGAGCTAGGGGCCTCGGCCGTCATTGTAAGGGATGACACGCTTAGCCAGAGCGCTTACAAGGCCCTCAAGGGCCACGTCAAGTTCATGCCAACAAGCATGAACAACCTCTACGAAATACTTGATAAGCTGGAGGAGGTAAAGTCCGGCGCCACTGACGTAATAGAGAAGCTGGAGGTCAACGCCAGCTGAAGTCCCGAATCCTGAAGGGTTTTAAGAAGGCCCTATAGTTTTTACGCCGGGCCTAAGCGTTGCTCGCCCTCAATTACAAAGGAGTTGAAATAGTCGTCAAAAAAGGCGACATAACGGAGGAGGTGGTCGACGCTATTGTCAACCCCGCTAACTCATTCATGATAATGGGTGGAGGCGTCGCTGGCGCTATCAAGAGGAAGGGCGGGGCCTCAATTGAGCAGGAGGCCATGGCAAAGGCGCCTGTCGACGTAGGGAACGCCATCGTGACCTCCGCTGGGAGACTGAAGGCAAAATATGTTATACATGCGCCCACTATGCGCTACCCGGCCTCAAGGACCAACGAGGATAACGTGAGGTTAGCCGTCAGGGCCTCACTTAAGCTCGCTAGGGAGCTCAACATACCCTCTGTAGCGTTCCCGGGCATGGGGACCGGCGTCGGGGGAGTTCCATACAGCGTAGCTTCCAACGCCATGGTTGATGAGATAAGGGCCTTCATAGATCTTAACGGCCCGCCGCCCGCTAAGGTAGTATTGGTAGCGTTTGATGACGAGCTCTACGAGGAGTTCGTGAAGGCCGTGAGGAGGCTTCTCGAGGGCTCAACCCTGGCCGTTTGACTTGACGCAACCTCCTATGGTAGGCTCACGACTTCATCAGCATGAGAAGGACTTGATAATGTAGCGGGCGAGGGTAGTAGCGGGGGGTGGATTTGAACCACCGACCTCGGGGTTATGAGCCCCGCGGGCTACCAGGCTGCCCTACCCCGCTGCCCTACCCCGCCTTCCCTCGCCCACGAGATTGGTAACACTGCAACTTATTAACCTTTTCACGCTATGTCAAGAGGGGCTGGCCCTATTGAAGTTCAGGGCCGCTGTTCTTGAGGAGTTCAGGAGGCCCTTTGTCATAAAGGAGGTGGACCTATCGCCCTCCAATGACGAGGTCCCGGTCCGCGTCGTTGCCACGGGCCTGTGCGGCAGGGACGTCGTTGTGTGGCGCGGGGGCTTCAGGAACCTCAGGACCCCCCTGATACTGGGTCACGAGGTGGTAGGAGTTGACCAGGACGGCAGGCCCGTCGCCGTTTACCCCGGCCTAGTCCCGCCTGGGTGCAGGTCGACGGGTAACGAGAACTTCTGTCAGGGATACACAATACTGGGCGAGGGGAAGCCGGGCGGCTACGCCGAGTACGTGTTCGTGCCCAGGTGGAACCTTGTGCCCCTCCAGGGCGGAGAGCCTGAGCATTATGCTGCTGCAGCCTGCGGCGTCGCCACGTTCATCCACGCCTCTAAGGTAGCCGGCGTGAGGCCTGGCGACAGGGTTCTGGTGACAGGCGCCACGGGAGGGACCGGAATCCACGGCGTCCAGTACCTGGTCAAGGTCCTGGGGGCCCAGGTCTA